>Ga0315296_10001918_pt1 | contig 18004 bp, 20 predicted proteins | sample YL17G14_18_MG_FD_203921 | JGI IMG/M metagenome (GOLD analysis project Ga0315296, IMG submission 203921) | Sediment microbial communities from Yellowstone Lake, YNP, Wyoming, USA - YL17G14_18 | ecosystem: Environmental > Aquatic > Freshwater > Lake > Sediment | place: USA: Wyoming | collected... | reverse complement strand
TGCAGGGGTATATAATGTCATTACAAAGGGTATTCCAGGTAATACAGTTGCCAAGAAAGGTCTGATCTATGGACTGTTAATATGGCTGGTTGGTGGACTCTCAGGTTCTCTAGCAATGATTTTACTGGTAAATCTACCTATTGACTTGATTGGATACTGGACAGTATCGGGATTGATAGTTAACCTACTGGCTGGAGTTGCAATAGCAAAAATTGTTAAGTAATTCTTTCTTTTCCTTTTTTTATTAGTTATTATTCTTAAACAAATATTGATGCTATAAATTCGCCGACAAAATAAGTTATAACTATAACTACTAATGCAATGATCAAGTGTTCTGCAATCGATTCCCAAGGCTTTTCTTTCTTTTCCTTAGATATTGTTAAACTAAGAATGGCTAGCATAAATAACCCCCAAACCACGCTTATTATGATAGCTGTTGAGAGTTCAAACAGTAATATAGGGACTATAAATGTTAATGCAAAAAGAAGTTTAGCAAAAAAGGTAGAAATTGTTGATGCCCATATTTCCTTTTTACTATGTTTTAATTCAGATTCTTCAGAAACATGAATACCCAATGCATCTGAAAATGCATCTGCTATTGCTATCGTTAGTATACCACCAAGGACAATAGTTTTTGAATGTGTACCGGAATGTAGTCCAACGATTAACCCAAGCGTTGTAATTATTGCAGAAGTTAAACCAAAACAAACCCCTATTTTCCATGAATGTTCCATTTCAATTAATATTTGATAGCCTAGATAAATAATTTTCTAAATTAAAGAACTTCAAACATATTGCATTATTTCTATTCTTATGACAAAATCTATCTAATTCTTTTTGAAAAATTAAAAGAAGGCCATGAAAATCCGTTTCTATTCGTAACATTACCGCATAACAAGCATATCTCTGCCTTCGTTAAACCATGAATAAACCTGTAATTCACGTATCCATTACAGTACTTACACATCATCTTGAACACCAACCCATAATTCTCAAACAGCATATAAACAGATTTTGATGGAGTAAAGTTGCGATGAAAAAATAAATATCGAATGCTATCCAATACAAAACTCATATTCAGAATTCTAAAATTTATTATAGAAAATAAAAAAGAAAAGAGGGCTAGAGAAGAAGGAGTTTGAGACCACTCTTCCCTATTTTTCCGTTCTCTATCAGTCTTTCTTTGATCCTCTCGTATGTATCAGGATGTATGTTCAGTAGTGTTGCCATCTTCATTATCTTTGGCTCGTAAATCATTCCGTTTGTTTCTTTCTCCTTCTTTATCAAGCTGAATATTACTTCTTCAATTTTCACTTAAACTTTCACCTCTTCAGTTTTCCCTCAAAAAAAAGAAAAAGGGGAGGGGGTGTTCTTCCCTTTTAAGCATCATCTTATGATGTCAATACCGAGTGCTTGACTCATTTCTCTTATGACAGGTTTTTCATAAGAGACCGGTCCAAGTATGTAAGGCGATTGAACTCCGGTTATAATCGATATCACTTGTATCTTTCCGTTGAACTCTGGCAGGATCCTAGCTCCCCATATTACCTGTGCGGATGGGTCTAGATGTTGAGATACTGTTTCTCCAATCATGTTTACTTCCTCTAACTTCAGGTCGTTACCGCCTGTTATGTGGATTAATGCTCCCTTTGCTCCAGTATAGTCTACATCCAAGAGTGGGTTAGTCAAAGCTTTTGTTACAGCGTCCATAGCTCTGTCAGAACTATTGCTTTCACCCACACCTAAAGCAGCCACACCACCTGCGTGCAGTATCGTTCTTACGTCTGCATAGTCTACGTTAACCAGCGAAGGTAATGTTATCGTTTCAGTTATACCCTTTACCATCGATGCAATCAGTTCGTCTGCAAACGCAAATGCCTGTTGAATAGGTAAGTTACCAGCATACTTCAATAACCTATCGTTCTCTATCACGATGACAGTATCTGTAACTTGTCTTAACCTTGCCAGGCCATCTTCTGCCTTTGATATCCTTGCACCTTCAATCTTGAACGGCATAGTTACGACTCCAATAGCGATGGCGTTCATAGATGTTGCCATTTCAGCTACTACAGGTGCAGCTCCAGTTCCTGTACCTCCACCTTCACCTGCGCAAACGAAGACTAAATCAGCCCCTTCCAAAGCTTCTTTAATCTCATTTCTCGCTTCTTCAGCGGATTTCTTACCAATTTCCGGATAACCACCGGCACCAAGTCCTCTAGTAATCTCCTTACCGATTAGAATCTTTTTGTCTGCTTTACCTACTGTCAAGTGCTTGGCATCAGTGTTTATTGAGACTGTGTTAGCGCCTTGAATACCCATTTCATTTAACCTTGTTATTGTGTTCTGTCCAGCACCACCACATCCAAACACTACGATCCTCGCTTTCTTGACAGAAAAGCCGAATTCTTCTTCAGCTTGTTTAAAGTAATCGATATTAGTCTTTGTTTCACCAGAATTTGTTTGTAGTTTAAACCTATCAAAACATTCGGTCTCATTATTGAAAGTTCTTTTTAACGCATTTTGCATTATCGTCTCCATTTTTTTTTCCTCCTATTTTATCAAATCTATATTTTGCTTCGTCGAATTTGTTTTAAATCATCGACACGTAATTATTTATTGAAGAAAAAGTTCGTCAAGGACTTTAAGAATTAAACCCACTTAACAGTACCCGAAACGAATAGAATTAAACCCAATTATACTTTTCTTCTATTCTATTTAAATCGATTAGTATAAACTATAACCTATTTTTCTTTTGAATTTCTCGTGGAATTAACCTTAGTTTCCTATGGATTTCCTATGAAGACAATTCAGATGAAGATCCGGATAAAGCTTCTATTATAGGATCCTTCATGTTAAACTTAGTCGTTTCATAGACTATGAAGGTTTCTGTCTTCTTAACAGCAGGCAAGGCATGGATTTTTTTCAGTAAATTCCTTAAATCATCCCTTTCTTTAACCAATGCTTCCACGATTATATCAAACCTTCCAAGTGTATGATGAACTTGGGTTACTTCTTTGAATTGTCTGATCTGTGTGTCTGCTTCTTCCCTAAACTTAGCTTGTGGTTCGGCCTCAATCAGTATGTAAACTTTCATGTTTAGTCCAACTTTTTCAGGGTTTATGTCAATCGTGAAGTTCACGCCGCTTCTTCTGAAACTGTTTATCTTGGTATAGACACTCTGTCTTGTCATGTGGCATTTTTCAGCTAATCTATTGATTTTTTGTCTGCTATCTTCTATCAATTCCTTCATTAATAAGCGATCTTTTTCCTTTAACATAATGTTAAAATTATGATATTTAAGTATTTAAATTTTTTTACTTTATGTCATATAAATTATTTATCAATAAACAAAATGATAATTTCTAAAAAATAAATTTATCTTTATATCCAGCCATAATAATTTAAAAAAATTCGGTGTTTTTTTGTTAGACAACTACATAACGCATGAAAAATCCAGAGTAAAAGTCAACAAGATCATAAACAAAGGTCAATTGGATAAGTTGTTGACTGGTATCATTCCTGAATTTTTAAAACCAGAAACTTACAGGGCAAAAGCTAACCTAAACGGTGTAGGTGTTGAATTCATCACGAATAATATCCATCAGTTTGAATTCTGGAGAGAAAATTGGTTTCTTTCAGAAGACATACCTTCACGTGTATTTTTGTATTCACTGGATGGTGTTGATGGAATCGACCCGACAATCTATTATTGTCCAGAAAGACATACTTCAATCTTCATAAACTACGATTATTATGGACAGTGTAAGAGTAGAGGGACTTTGGGACCATCATCAGCCATACTAGCAGAAGAGTTTGGTATACATTCTATTCATGGAGCTTGTGCTGACATAAAAGGCAAGGGTGTAGTCTTGATTGCTCCTACTGGAACTGGAAAAACAACCCAATCCTTCAAGATGTTCTTGAATCCAAAAGGTAGAATACTCGGAGATGACTGGATTTATATCAGTTTTCATGAAGGCAATCCCAAACCAGCCGTGATTGCAACACAACCCGAGAAGAGTTTATACATACGTACAGAGAACGAGAAAGATTTTTCTTGGCTTCGTCCTATCTTTGACAAATGTAAATGTGAAAACGTAGTAATGGAAAAAAACTCTTGTGAAAACCCCAATTGTTTAGAGGGATGTAAGGCAGGAAAGAGAAAATGTGTTTTTGATGAGAACAAAGAATGGTGCTATTATGCCTTTGGTAACTCTAGGGTAATGGTACCACGTGAGATATTATTAGGATCAGAAAAAGTCGTGAATAAAACAAGATTAAATTTGGTTGTTTTGTTAGAGAGAGTTCCTGGAAACACTGCAGAAGTAATATTGAAACCAGACGAAGCTATTGAAGTGTTAAGAAAGGGGGAGTTGATGGTGAGACCTGGTGCTGGACCTAAAGAAATGTGGGGAAAAATGGACTCAGAACCATGGTATAACCCATATCCATATAAAGTTGATTTGAATGATAAACTGCAAGAATCTTATTTTTCACATCTATTCTCTATGGTCCCCTGTATAAAATTGAACACTGCTACTCAGACGATAGAAGAGACTCACAAAAGGATAATGACAGCACTTAAAAAATGTAGTTAAAAATATAATTAACTATACATTTGATGTTTTTTAATTGAGGATTTACTTCCATTTTTATTAATTAGAGTAATATCATGACGATTTCCTAATTCCATTATAACATTAACCAATGTACTGTCAAGTTCGGCATCAGGACCTATTATATAAACATTATCCTTGCACAGATTTACTCTCCTACCGCAAATATATGCTTCACAGCTGACATTACCGTTATTTCTACTAGATCTTGGATAAGCAAACCCCATTATATCATCACTATTAAGTGACAACTTATTATTTAAAAGAAATCTATACTTTACTATATAATAGAAAAAAATTACTATCCACATTTTCAATCTGTTCAACGACTACTTTTTAGCAACTACTCTTTTAATATCGTGATTGTCATCTATTTCGAATACTATATCAGTGTATTTGCTTTCACCTAAAGGTAAAATATATCTCCAAGTTGGAGGTGCCCAATAATCTAAGAACCTTTCCACTTGTTCGTCAGTCATTCCGGTTCCTTTCTCAGCTCTCAGTTTTCTTTCTTGTAATCTTCTTCCTTCCCTTATTTGTTGTAAACTAACTTTCAATACCCACAAGTTATTGCAAAGATTAAACCATGGACCATATTTTTCAAGTTCTTGATTGATTATTTTACGGAAAATACCTTTTGGATCATCTCTTTTTTCAATGCTGTCTATCAGTTCATTTCCAGTTGGTTTATCCAACTCCTTTTCAGGTAAAGGTCTGCAACCTACCCAACCACCTTCAAACAGGACTATATCTACTCCCTTTACTTTTTGCCATTTTTCTTTAGGTAATCTATCACCAGCTCCATTCTTCAAACTCTTGTCGAACAAAGGTATTTCAACTGACTCCTTATTCTTTAATTTCCTGAACGTATCAATACCTAATCTCACGTCATGTGTACCAGGTTGACCTCTTGCCCAAAAAAAAGGAACTCTTTCTTTCAATTCTTCTCTTTCTTTATAAGTCAAATAATAATCATCTATGGATACTGTAACTGCATCATATCCCCATTTTTTAAGTAATAACTTGAGTACCGCTACTAGAGTAGACTTTCCTGAACCTTGTCCGCCGTTTATTCCCAAGATATAGGCATTGTTTTTAGGAATCTTTTCTCTTTTTTTAACTATCCATTCACTGGCTGGTATGTAAACATTCCAAAGACGCAAAGTTAAGTCTTCTGGTATCTTTAATGTGTTTATTCTCAAATCTTCGAATTCTTTCCATGCATCTTTGAATAGCTTTAATCTTCCATACAAAACTTGATCTGCATAGCTTTCATTTACTCCGTAAACTGTTCTTTGTTCCTCACTCCTGAGTAAAGCAGATTTTAAAAAATTCCATTTTTCTCCATTATCTTGAACCATTTGTCTGTTGTAGGTTGGATTAATTTTTGTTAGAAGAGTCGCTAAAAGATCCGGATATAAATGGTTTAAATGATCCAATAATTCATTAACTTGATAACTTTTTATGTTATCCATCATTCTAAATTTTCTAGAAACATATATTTATCTTACAAGATTGGTGGCTGAAAAAAATACTTTAACATGTGAATCCTAAAATAAAAATATGAGACTAAAGAACAAAGTTGCTATCATAACCGGTGCAGGTCAAGGAATAGGAAGAGAGACTGCTTTATCCCTAGCAAAAGAAGGCGCTAAGGTGGTGGTTTCTGACATTACTGAAAAGATCAATGAAGTTGCTAAAGAAATAGAAAAACTTGGTTCTCAGATTTTAGCTGTAAAAGCAGATGTTTCAAACATCAAACAAACAGAGGAATTGGCTAAAAAAACTGTAAAAAAATTCGGAAGAATCGATATTTTAGTCAACAATGCAGGAATATTCCCGTTTAAAAATTTAGTCGATATGAAAGAGGAAGAGTGGGATAAAGTCTTAGATGTCAATCTAAAAGGTGTTTTTAACTGTACGAAAGCTGTGCTACCAACAATGACAAAACAAAAATACGGCAAGATAATAAACATTGCCTCTATAGCAGGTGTTAGACTTGGATATGTTAGTCTTTCTCATTATTGTGCGTCTAAAGCTGGCATAGAAGGTTTTACAAAGGCAGCAGCATTGGAATTAGCACAATACGGAATAAATGTAAATGTAATAGCGCCTGGATTTATAGAAACACCTGGAACTAAGGCGACAAGCAGCGAAGAAGATATGAAGCGATTTGCGCGAATGATACCACTCAAGAGGGTTGGTAAACCCATAGATATAGCTAATTTGGTTGTTTTCTTGGCATCAGATGAATCTAGCTACATAACAGGAGAATGCATAGTTGTTGATGGCGGATGGACGATTCAATAATGATTTGAATTTCAACTAATCATAAACTGATATCTAAACTTTCTTTTATCACATCATAAACCATACAAGACAAAGTCTTTTCTATACCTTCTATCTTTCTAAGTTTATCGAGTACAAATTTCCCGACATCATCCACATCTTTGGCTTTAACTTTGATCAGAATATCCCAATCGCCAGTTATGACATGTAGTTCTTGTACTTCCGGAAACTTTGCGATCTTTTTGGCTATCTCTCGTTGATCAAGTGTATTTTCTGTTCCAGGGGGACGATATTCAAAGGATACAAAAATAAATGCTGTAGTACCTTTACCCAACTTTTTACTGTCTAGTATTGTCTTGTATTCTTTTATTATTCCTAAATTCTCCATTCTTTTAATCTTGGCATAAACTGTAGGAATAGGACTACCTATCTTCCTTCCTATATCTTTCGAGGATATTTTTGAGTTTTCTTGAAGTATCCTCAATATTTCTAAATCCTTTTCATCTAGTTTTAACCCAGACATAATTATAATTTTTATAATTTTTAGTATAAATAATTAACTATTTTTTATAATTTTTACATATTTTTTATAAATAATTATATAAATACCCATTTACATTTTATTTGAAAAGGTGATTACAGTGGTTGAACGGAATTGTTGCAGAAGACTTAAAATTGGATACGACTATTTTTGAGAATAGATATCTAACTATTAAAGACCCTAAGACTGTAGCGGTTCTTAAAATACAAGATGAGATACTTTCTGCTTTGAGAGAGTTCCTAAGAAAAGAAGGATTTATCGAGATACTGGCTCCGATAATCGGACCATCTACTGATCCTGGAATAAGAGGTGCAAAACAAGTATCGATCGATTACTATGGATCTAAGTTCAAGTTAATGAGCAGTATGATTCTCTACAAACAGATGGCAGTCTCTTCAATCAGTAAGATTTTTGCTGTCTCGCCGTGTGTTAGAATAGAACCAATAGAAACAATAAAAACAGGCAGACATTTAGCAGAGTTTCGTCAAGTCGACATAGAAGAAGCGAAAGCAACTTATGAAGATTCTATGGGATTAGCCGAAAGTATGTTGCAGTACGTCATAAAAAGAGTAAAAAGAAAATGTAGAAAAGAATTGAAACTTCTGGGGAGGAAATACCTTGGGATGCAGAAGAAGCATTATCCAAGAAATTCAAAGAACCTTTCTTTATAACTAATTATCCCAAAAGAGCAAGAGGATTCTATTATCTAGAAGATTCAAGCAAACCTGGTGTTTTAAGAGATTTCGACTTAATTTTTCCAGAAGGTTTTGGTGAAGCAATTTCCGGTGGAGAGAGGGAGTACATTTTTGAAGCTGTTAAAAAAAGAATGAAATCCTTAAGGGATGACATCTCAAGATACAAATGGTATTTAACCATGCTGAAGTCCGGCATTCTACCTTCGAGTGGTTTTGGGATTGGTGTCGAACGTTTGACAAGGTTTATCTGTGGTTTAGATACAGTATGGGAAGCTGTGCCATTCCCAAAAATTCCAGGAGTGATATCACCATAAAAGTGAAAACATTTAAATATGAACTTCTAAAAATTCGATAGGTGCTTGAATTGCACGGTGAATGCTTTAATCCCGCCTGAAAGGTTTTCTAAGTTTTTCTTACTCATAACTCTTTTATTCTGCAAAATTCAATTCTTTAAGGTGAGGGTATGGTAGAGTTTACTGATATTTCGAAGGTATTGGCAGGTAAACTTGAAGGAAAGGATGTTCACATCCACGGCTGGCTTCATCATAAAAGATCAAGTGGCGGTGTCCAATTCTTGTTAATAAGAGATGGAACGGCAATGATACAAGTCACTCTAAGAAAAGACAAGATGGATAAAAAACTGTACGAGAAGATAGACAAACTACCAGTCGAATCAACACTAAAGATAGAAGGAACTGTGAAAAGAGACCAACGTGCACCTGGCGGATATGAAGTTTCTGCTGTTGACATGAAAATAGAGCAAGAATCAGAGGAAGACTTCCCAATATCTAAAAAATACCATGGCCCCGAATTCTTGTTGGAAAAACGTCATCTTTGGTTAAGAAGTAGAAAAATGCAGGCTATCTTAAGAATTAGGTCAAAGATTCTTGAGTTGACAAGAGAATGGTTTTTATCTCACGGTTTTAAAGAATTTCAAGCACCCATCATCATTACAGCAGCTTGTGAAGGCGGTTCAACCCTATTCGAACTAAAGTATTTTGATAGGAAGGCTTATCTTACACAGAGCTGGCAGTTGTATGCTGAAGCAGCCATATCAGCTTTAGGTAAAATCTTTACTATAGCGCCATCATTCAGAGCTGAGAAGTCAAAGACAAGGAGACATTTAACAGAATACTGGCACATAGAAGCAGAAGAACCTTGGCAGGATTTGGAAGGAACGATGAGAGTGCAAGAGGAATTGGTGACACACATATGTCATGGTCTAGCAAAAGAACTTCCCGAAGAACTGAAGGTTTTTGGTAGGAGTCCAGAAGAATTATTCAAGATTAAACCACCGTTCAAGAGATTAACATATGATGAGGCTATTGATTTGCTTAAAAAGGAAGGCATAGAGATTGAATGGGGACAGGATTTAGCTTGGGAACAACAAAAGGTTTTGAGTTTGAAGTTCAAAGAACCGTTTTTCATCACACATTTTCCAAAACAAGTGAAGGCATTCTATCATAAACCTGACCCTAAAAAGCCTACTGTAACTTTATCAGATGACTTGCAAGCACCAGAAGGATATGGTGAACTGATAGGTGGTGGTCAAAGGATTCATGATTTAAAAGAAATGATGCAAAGAATTGAAGAAGAGAAATTGAGTCCAAAAGATTATGAATGGTATATTGATTTAAGAAAATATGGGACTGTACCACATTCAGGGTTTGGTTTAGGGTTGGAAAGATTAATAATGTGGATTTGTAAATTAAAGCACATTAGAGATGCTATACCATTCCCAAGAACTTTGACAAGGTTTTATCCATAAGTCCCCATAGCTCAACGGCGGAGCAACTGGCTGTTAACTGGTGATAGAAACCAGGAGGCTGGGAGTTCAAATCTCCCTGGGGACGCTGAAACTAATAGTTAAAATCCCATGATTATATCCAATCTACTACGACTCTAGTAAATAATGTAGAATGGGCTTCAGCATTTGATGAAGTTAGAAAGAAATATGAGAATAAGAAGTGACTGAATGGTAAGCTCAAGGACTGAATACCGTATTAAAAGGGAGAAACTTATTAAGGATTGCATACTTGTCATGTGCGATTTATTATTGCTACCAAAACAAGACTTGGAGAAAATACCCTTATCATCATTAAAAAGATTACATGATCTCTTGGCGAGAAAGGACAGAAAGACATACATTTTCAAGAATGGGTTATAGATAGATTTACTACCAAATAGACAAAAAACTAAACTTTCTATTCGATAGAAAAACCTTTTATAGTTCACGTTTGTAATAATAATTATAAAGTCCCCAACGTGAACTGTAACTTCGGTTATAGTCATGTTGGGCTTCTAATTATCTTTAAATTTCTCATTCTCTATTATATTAGGATAATTGATCTATATGACAAAAAGAGCTATTGTTTTCATAGATGGAAATAACTTATATCATACCCTAAAGGACATCGACATGAAACCTTTTGATTTAGATTTTTTGAAATTTTCTGATTTCATATGTGCTCATTTTGATGTCGATAGAATTCATATTATGTATTATAATTCTATTCCAAGGATGGATGATCCTGCTTTCTTCAAAAATAAAAAATTTTTTGATGGACTTGAAAAACAAGGTATCGAAATAAAAACAAGAAAATTACAATATAAATCGAGTCTTGAAATCAAAAAAACTGTTCTAGAACTAATAGATGAAATGAAATTATGTAAAAAATGCAATTCTATTGTTTTAGAGAATTTATTTAAATGGATAGGAAATGTTATTAAAAAAGAAAAGGGAATTGATGTAATGATAGCGGTTGATGTAATTAGAAAGACATTAGGAAAAGAGTGTGATTATTGCATAGTTGTTTCTGGAGATGCAGATTTAATTGAAGCTATGAAATTTGCTGAAATTAAAGGAGGAAAAATACTAAGTGCTTTTCTCGATTCTGGCTATTCTAGTGAAATTAAATCAAAATTTAAACATTTTATAATCGATAGACAAACTTTAATGAAGAATTGTTTGAAGGATATTTTAATTGGATAGATTTTTTAATTATTTGATAAAATCATTAGTTAAGTCATAATTTGATACTATTTTCTGTTACTATCTTTTTACTTTTATGATAAAAATTGACTGTTTTATAGAGTTTGACCCATATCATACGCCAAGACTAAGGAAAAGAATGGATTTTAAGTTTCTTGATATTCATAGTTTTTTTGGAGGTTGTTAAATATGCCAAGTCTTAAAAATCATTGTAAAATCAGTATAATAAGAACTGGTAAGGATTATAGAGATTTACATGAATGGATAGATGAAAATAAAGACGATAAAAGTGTCGATCATAGAAGTCAGAAACATTTTTACACCACAAAACTAAAGGACGAAGTATCCATAAAATTTGGTGGAAAATTTGGTGGAGCAGAAGCTGTTAGTGAATGGTTATTTCATATAGCATTAGATAATTTAGATACTTCTGTGAAAAATGATTATACTTATAAACACTTTGGGAAAAGAAGAAACTTTTTTAAGTTAGGTTTTACACCAGATGACGAAATTCTTTATGATGAAGACGATCTCAATGAAGAAGGAATGGAAGAAGAATTTTGTGATTAGAAAAGAATGGATTTTAAGATAATGAGAAAATTACTGATTCCTATAAAGGTTATATGCTGCAACTGCTAACAACAGAATACCACCAAAGAATGAGGCGGGAATAACTATGTTTGTTATATCAACAAACCAACCCATTAAATATAAGAATGAACTAATTACACAAATTAAGAATAACATAAAGGCATACATAAAATTATCAAATGCCATATTAAGTTTTAATCTACGACACATGGTTGCTGCTACAATAGATAAAGAAGCTACAGTAGCAATTGGTGCAAGTTTCTCTACAATTGTAAAGATAATAAGTTCTTCAGCCATAATTATTCCCAATCAAAATGGAACATGGAATCATCATCACTATGTCTTCTTTTCTTTTTTGCTTTTGGTTTTTTGCTTTTTTTATTCCCAGCTAATAATATTGATGGTCTAAGTATATCATCACTAATTTGTCTTGATTTTTTAGTTATTCTTTCAGTAATATCAGAACCTAAATAACCTGTCGGTTGTCCTAATATACCACCATTATGTCTTCTCTGTTTCTTTTCTGATTTTGTCTTTTTAGTCCTTTTACTTATTTTACTACTCGTTACTGTGCTGATTTTAGTTTTACCCATTTTTTTTATGAATGTTGCCCAGTTATCTGTTCCCTGCAATTTATTGCATGTAGCACATAAACATACAGAATTTCTCATTGTAGCACTACCACCTTTACATGCCGGATTTTTGTGTGCAGCGTGCATTTCTGTAAAATCAATTTTACGCCCACAAGCTTCACATCTTTTTTTTGCCCTGATATAAAGGATTTGCTTATCACGGATACCTAATGTTCTTTTTTTGGGTTCGTCATCCCAACCCCAATCGCTAATCATAATTATTATTTCTCTTTATAAATTAAATCCCTTATAATTTAACTATTAAAAGGTGATTTCCCTGGGGACGCTAATGTCAGAAGAACCCAAAGCACATTCTGGTGAACATGTCCTTTTCCAATCCCTCTCAAGAGTCTTCAAAGGAATGGAATCTGTAAAAGTCGTAATCGAACCTGATAAGAAACAACTTTTTGTCAAGTATGATGGAGAAATCACTTGGAGTGGGATACTACAAGCTGAGAGGATAGCGAACAGAATCATCCAAGAAAACAGAAAGATAAGGATAACAGTCGGGGATAAGGCAAAACTTAGGGAAAAATACGGCGATAAACTCAGAGGAAGATGGGATCTGATAGAAGATAAAACTATCAGGATAGTAGAAGTTGAAGATTTTGACTGTGTTGCCTGCAGAGGAGAACACGTTAAAAGTACCGGCGAGATTGACCTTATCATAGTAAAGGATTTCAAGAATCTTGGAAAAGGCGAGTATGAAATACAGTATGAAATTGGTGAAAAAGCCAGAGAAACACTCATGGAATCCAAGAAAATCGCGATGAAAGTGATGGAAATCCTTGGGACAACACCTGATAAGTTTGAGAAAACTGCAAGCAATATCAAGGAAGAAATTTCGATATTGAGGCAGAATTTGAAAGAGACTAGTAAAAAAGCAATGGAAAAACTAGAACATGAACAAATCAAAGGAGTGAAATTATACTCTAAAATTTTTAGTGGTTTAGATAGAAGAGAATTGATGAGAAAAGCTGCAGATTTAAGGAATGAGAAAAAGACTGTCGTAATATTTGGAGATAGTTCTGGTCTCTTAGTCATGGGAAGAAGTGATGATTTGAACTTTGATGTAATTCCCCTGTTAGAGAAAGGATGTAAGTTTTTAGGAGGGAAATGTGGCGGTAGAAAAGAATTTGCATTTGGCGGCGGGTTTAAGTCTAATGATTTAAATAAAGCGATAGACCTAATAAAAATAGATTTAATCAAACTCCTATAATTATTAATTTAAAATCCCAAAATAATATTATGAATACTACACTTCTGTTGTTAGGACTTTCAATAATAATTTTTGGTGTCATCATTTCTTACATCGTAATAGCATCCGTTTTAAAATTAGAACAATCAATGTCAGAAATAATCACACAAGCAAAAAGTTTGACAAATACCCAGAAAAATCAAATCATAAGCAATACTTTAATAGGTGAGATCATTATTGTTATTGGTTTTTTAATAATCAGAGAAGCTTTAAGAAGGTAAGCTACAGAAGAGTAATAAATACTTTAATATTGTTTTAATAATTGTGTTAATATGGAAAAAAACAAAGTACAATCAATCATGATACTCTTTGTTTATGCAGTGATAGCAGTTGCTTTTTTTTACGGAAATGGGTTTGAAATAACAGGAAGGGCGATAGAAACTTTTCCTAATAAACTAAACTTTATCAGTCTTGTGATGAGTGCTTTTATATTGGTTGCATTTGGGTTGTTGATAATCTACAGTAAGAGAAAAATTTACCGGAAAAAATGATTGCAGAGTTTAATCTTTTTAATCCAATACTCATATACTTTTCTTAGATATTAACGAGGGCCTATGAGGTAATGGATAGCCTGCAACGCTTCGGACGTTGTCGCCTGGGTTCGAATCCCAGTGGGCCCAATATATCAGATATATCGAGTATATTTCGTATATTCTAAACCAAAAGATAGATTTTAGTTCTAAAGGGAAAAGAATATTAGATTATGAAAAAGACAATCATCATAGCTATATTGGTAGTGATTGTAGTTTTAGCTCTAGTAGTTGCGTATACTCAAATGAGCTCTCTAGTATCGGAAAAAGAACAGGGTTGCACAAATTCCGGTGGAACTGTAGGAACATCACAATGCTGTAAATCAAGTGGCGATTTCCCAAATACCTGCTTAATTGGTGCTTGCGGTTGTGGCCCAACAGATAGTCATGAAGTAAAACTTTGCAATTGTCCAACAGGAAAATGTTTTGACGGTAGTAAATGCACCTGAAGAGTGACTTATTTTTAGAATTTACATTTCTTTAGTCATGAGAAGAAGTAACAAGAATCAGTTAGATTTTTGTTCTAAAATTCAAGGTGGATCCGGGTCCATTTGTATGTGGGTCCCATCGGGCCCACTACAAATTACTTTGAACACATCCATAACTTTAAGGGGAAAGAAATATACTATTTAATAATTTATGACATACCAAGGATTAAATGAAAAACAAGTCCAAGAATTAAAAAATAAGTTTGGCGAAAATTTAATTCCATTTAAAGAGAAAGATAATTGGCTTTCTATTTTATTATCTCAATTTAAAAGTCCTTTAATTTATATTTTGATAATTGTCGGATTAATTTCTTTATTTTTTAAGGAATACTTTGATGCAAGTTTGATTGGTGTTGTAGTAGTTGTCAATGTTCTGATGGGATTTTTCCAAGAGTATAATGCTAAAAAAACGTTATCGGCACTTAAAAAAATTCTAAAACCAAAAACCATAGTCATTAGAGATGGTCAAAGAAAAGAAATAGAAGTAAAAGAGTTAGTTCCTGAAGATTTAGTTATTTTGGGTTCTGGAGATAGAATTCCAGCTGATGGTATATTGGTTGAAGGAGCAGGACTATTAGTCAATGAGGCAATTTTAACTGGTGAAGAAGAAGCAGTTACAAAAACCGAAAAAGAAGAACAGAATGTTTTGTTCATGGGAACAACTGTGATTTCTGGAAGAGGCGTGATGAAAATAACAAAAACTGGCAAAGAGACAGAAATGGGAAAGATTGGTCAAAGCCTGGCAGAAATGAAAGAAGGAAAAACCCCTATTCAAATAAAATTGGAAATTTTTGCTAAAAATTTAGTATACATTGTTTTGGCAATTTCTTTATTCATTTTTATTGTTGGAGTTTTACATAAAGAAAATCCTTTAGAAATGTTTAGAATGACTGTGATTTTATCGATAGCAGCGATACCTGAGGGCTTACCTATAGCAATAACAGTTATTTTGGCTTTGGGAATGCGAAAGATTTTAAAAAGAAACGGGTTGGTAAAAACTTTACTTTCCATCGAAACATTAGGTTCAACTTCGGTTATTTGCACTGATAAAACAGGAACTTTGACTGAAGGAAAAATGGAAGTTGTAAAAACAAATTTTTTAGACAAAGATAAAACATTACTTGCTTTAACTTTGAACAATGAACAAAGAAGTGCTGTAGAAGTTGCCATTTGGGATTATGTAAAAAATGAAAAAATTAACACCCAAGAGATTTTCGATTCAATAAAGAGGACATACGAAGAACCATTTGATAGCGAAAAGAAATATTCGATGACCATAAATAAGGTTGATGATAAAGAAACTGCATTTTTGATGGGGGCTCCAGAAATCATTCTTTCATTTTGTAAGATTTCAAATAAAGAGAAAAACAAGATTCTGGTTGAAATTGAAAAATGGGCAGATGAAGGATTAAGGATCTTAGGAGTAGCTTTTAAAGATAAAGGAAATTTAATAGAGAAAAAAGAATTTAATTGGCTCGGTTTAATTGGTATCACTGACCCTATAAGGAAAGAGGTTAAAGAAGCCATAAAAATTGCTCAAGAAGCTGGTATAAATGTTAAAATAGTAACTGGAGACTATAGAAAAACAGCCGAAAGAGTAGCAACAAATCTTGGATTTAAATTACAACCAAAAAACATTCTAGAAGGACAAGAATTAGAGACTATCTCGGAAGAAGAATTGAAAAATAGAATCGATGATATTGTATTATTCACTCGTGTTACACCTCATCAAAAACAAAAAATAGTCAAAGTGCTTCAGGAAAAGGGAGAGATAGTAGCAATGACAGGTGATGGTGTTAATGATGCTCTAGCATTAAAAAAAGCTGATATAGGAGTTGTAGTAGGCACGGCATCTGATGTTGCCAAAGAGGCTGGAGATTTAATCTTACTCGATAATAATTTTAAAACTATAGTAACTGCCTGCGAAGAAGGTAGACTAATTTTTTCTAACATCAAAAAAACTGTTGGTTACGTGCTTTCTAATTCATTTGCCGAAATTACTCTAATTTTTGGTTCTGTCCTTTTAAACTTTCCTTTTCCTTTGACAGTCGCCCAAATTTTATGGAGTCATCTTATCTGTGATGGACCACCAGACTTAACGCTTTCTTTCGAGCCAAAAGAGAAATCATTAATGGAAGAAAGACCGAATAATATTAAAAGAGAGAAGATAATGAGTGGTTTTATAAAATTTTTAATTTTTGCTATCAGTTTGGTCACAGGTATTTTATCTTTATTTTTATTTTGGTATTTTGGGATAAAACAAGGAAACTTAAATCTTGGTCGGACAATTGCTTTTGCTGTCATAGCTAGCGATAATTTAATTTATATTTTTGCTTTTAAAGATCTTAAAAAACCGATTATTCAGATGAAAAACTTTTTCCAAAATAAATATCTATTTTTAGGAGTAGCTTACGGATTTTTACTTATTTTTTTAGCAATTTATTTTCCATTTTTAAATAAAATTTTAGGAACTATTCCTCTAGAACCATTTCACTGGTTATTGATTCTTAGTGTTGCCTTAATTTCTACTTTAATAGTTGAATTATCAAAAATTTTTTCTAAGTTTTTTGAAGAAAGATAAAGGACTCGAACCCATTTAGGTATGGAACCCATCGGGCCCAATATAGCAGATATATTCAGTATATTTCGTATATTTTTTGTCAAGATAGATTTTTGTTACCAGAAAAAAGCTCGCCTAGGTAGAGAGATATAATTTTAGTTAAAATCCTTTAATTTACTCTATTTAGATCGATTTTTGCCTGAAATACCAAGAATGAAACCTTTTTAATTTTAATCAAATTATTCATAAACAGATAACAAATGGATGGCATTGATAAAAATGGATATGATTGGGAAAAAAAATAGTCAGATGCTAATTTGGCACCGTCATGGATGTTATTTTCTCAAAGCTCCATATAACCTGGGAAATTTAGTAGCAAAACATGTTCAGAGGATACTCAAAGCAGGGTATGCTAGAGAACTCGCAGAAGAAGATTTTTTCCATGGTCACATGTGCACGGAATCGAAATTTAATGGGCGTATTACTTATGAAGATGTTTTTTCCAAAATCAAACTAATGTTATATCATACCCGAGAGGATTTGGATGATTGGCAACCAAACTCAGAGAATAATATCCCACGTAGTATAATCGGTCGTCTTGATAGTAGTATAACTATTCCACTTCCAATACCAAATACTGATTTTCAGGTGTTCTATGAGAAGAAAGGAACTATATTTGCGGATTGGCATGATGGATTAGGGTATCCTTGGCCTTTTCTTTTGGATGGTAAAAGAGTTCGCTTCTACCATCTCCAGGGTGAGTTAGTAATAGGAGGAGAGGTTTTTGATTTCGTTGACATGATGGAATTTAG
>Ga0315296_10001917_pt1 | contig 18012 bp, 16 predicted proteins | sample YL17G14_18_MG_FD_203921 | JGI IMG/M metagenome (GOLD analysis project Ga0315296, IMG submission 203921) | Sediment microbial communities from Yellowstone Lake, YNP, Wyoming, USA - YL17G14_18 | ecosystem: Environmental > Aquatic > Freshwater > Lake > Sediment | place: USA: Wyoming | collected... | reverse complement strand
AAAGTTTTCCTTTATTAGAAAGGTTGATGCTCATGGCAGGATCGAGGTCAACGGCACTTCGTATTTTATCAGAAGAAAACTTGAAGACCAGTATGTCATTGCTACAATTAATACTCATCAGAAACGATTGGCGGCTAAACAAGGGAGTAAGAATAAGATCATCAAGTCTTTTTCTTTTCCAATCAGGGGACGTATCATTGTTCCTTTGCTTCCAATTACAAGAAGAAAATCTTAATGCAGTATACGATGTTATGAGTGCAACCAATTACTCATCAGTTTCTATTCTTATCAAAAATGAAGATTTGTAGTAGTAATCGTGAGTATAGACTTTTTTATATAATAGCACTCAAATCCTGCCTTACATCATAAAGTCTTTATAAAAGGGAAAAACATCCTTCATAACGACATATCCACAATTGCTTCTTTACACAAATAATAACCTCTTTTTATTTAAATTTAATTAAAATAGACCCTATGGATTTTCACAACGTATTGATGGTAAGAATCAAAGTGATTTGAACATTCATTTTTCACAAAGAAAGGAGAAGATAAGCAATGGAAATAAAAGAAATAAGAGCAAGAGAATTAAATACCCGGAAATTTATTAATGAGCAGATAAGGAAAATATCAGAAACAGTTGGGAATGGTTCTGCGATTAATGCACTATCCGGCGGAGTTGACTCTTCAGTGGTCACAATACTGGGACACAAAGCATTAGGGAAAAAACTTACGACGTATTTCATAGACAATGGTTTAATGAGACAGGGTGAACCTCAAGCAGTTGTGTCACTCTTTGAAAGGCTGGGTGTGCCTGTCAAGTTAATTGACGCTCAAAAAGATTTTTTTGATGCATTAAAGGGCATTATTGACCCGGAGAAGAAGAGAGAAGCGATTACCCAGACTTTTTATAAGAAGGTTTTTGGGAGGCTTGTTCAAGAAAACAATGCAAAGTTCCTTTTGCAGGGAACGAATTTAACTGATATAGAGGAAACAGTGGCAGGAATTAAACGACAACATAATGTGTTTGAACAGCTCGGTATTGACCCCCAAAAAGCATTTGGCTACATGATCATTGAACCCCTGATACAGCTTCGTAAAGATGGAGTGAGAAAGGTCGCAAAAGCACTTGGTCTCCCGAAGTCTGTCTATCACAGAATACCGTTCCCGGGGCCTGCTCTATCTGCAAGAGTAATTGGAGAAGTTACCCCAAGAAGAATAAAAGTGGTAAGAAAAGCAACCGCCATCACAGAAGAAGAGTTATCAGATACAGGAGCTTTTCAGTATCTGGCAATTCTGCATCGCGATAGAGTTACCGGAGTACGAGAGGGAAAAAGAGTGTATGGCTTACAAATTGAAATGAGATGTTGGGACAGTATCGACGCACGAATAGCCGAGCCAACAAGATTATCCCATGAGATTCTATGGAGATTAGCTGAGAGAATAACAAAAGAAATTCCTGAGGTAGTAAGTGTAACGTATAACATAACTCCAAAACCGCCCTCAACCATAGAAGCTATTTAGCATTTTGGCAAAAATTTAGACGATAGCGATATCTTATAGAGGGTATAGCCTTTTATTTTCCAGATTTTCTTTAATTAAACAAAAAGAGAGCACTTCTTGCAAATTAAGACATAAAAGAAACTCACGAAAGAACGAATTCTGCAACGTCTCAATATGCTATAATGACAAATGTCAGAAAATATCAACGATAAGAATTTTTCCGAGGAAACAGATACGATTTACAGGGAAAGTATTGAGATAATCCGATCAAACATCAGTAATGGAGCACACTTCGATCATGCCTGTGAGCTCATTACTGTTCAGGATAAGAAACTAAAGGATCTGATTATTGATGATGCGCTCAAGATTGAGATTGCGGAACTGCATTACGGAAAAGGCCTCCCTTTCACCGATGTATCCAAGAAACTCTGTGTTTCTATGGAAAGGCTTGTAAAAGCCAATACTGAAATGATAGATGATATCCAAAACACTGCTGTTGAAATCTATGAGAGGCAGTCTGGTAATCAAGGATTGACCACACAGTGAATAAAATATCCATTGATTATTGATTACTTAAATATCTCCCTAAAAAATACCCTCATCGCCTTATAAAAGTTCTTCATCTTTTATAATAACTCATGTCAGGACTTTCCAAAACCTGATATGTTAAAATTAAAAATTATGGAAGAGGTTGGTGTGATCAAGAGTATCGAGGGGCTCACTGCAAAGGTGAGTGTGCCAAGAAAAAGTGCCTGTGATGGATGTACCGTGGACATATGCAAACCTGACGAGCAGTCCATGGAGATTGAGGCATTAAATCCCATCAAGGCCAGGGTTGGGCAGAAGGTAAAGATAGTGATGAAACCATATACCTTTTTAAAAGGTTCTTTAATTGTGTATGGAGTACCCGCCCTTGCCCTGATAATAGGTGCTATCATAGGGAAGGAGGTACTCAGCCTTTATTTCAAAGAGGCTGATCCCGATATTCTTTCTGCCATCTTTGGATTTGGTGCATTTGTCATCTCTTTCATAGTTATAAAGCTCTGGAGCAGACGGTTAGAAAAAAAAGTAGAGTTAAAACCGGTCATTGAAGAAATAGTAGAGTAAAATTCAAAATTGCAAGCCATTAATCGATTTTAAATTGCAATTTTGCATTTTTAATTTTGATTTTTAAATTTAAATAAAGGGGGATTTATGGCAAACCTTGAAGCGGACAAAATACGGAATGTAGCAGTTATCGCACACGGAGGTGCAGGCAAGACCTCACTCATTGAAGCACTCCTTTTTGATTCAGGCGACATAGACAGGCTCGGCAATATAGAGGATGGTACCACAACTACAGACTGTGAGCCTGAAGAGATAGCGAGGAAAATGACAATCACATCGTCCCTTGCCTTCTGTCACTGGAAAGGTCACAGAATTAACCTGATAGACACCCCGGGATTTATCAACTTTATCGAGGATGTAAGGGGATGTCTCAGAGCTGTTGACGGAGCTATTGTCATAGTCAGTGCAATCTCCGGTGTGAAGGGAGAGACAGAGAAAATATGGAGATACGCAAATGAATTCGAAGTGCCAAGGGTGGTCTTCATAAATAAAATGGACAAGGATACGGCGAATTTCTCAAGGGCAGTAGGAGAACTCGAGAAATTCTTTGAGACAGAAGCGATACCACTCCAGATACCCATAGGCTCGGGAGACAGTTTTACCGGGATTGTTGACCTGATAAAGATGAAGGCATATACATTCAATGCCGGCGAGGCAGAAGAATCTGAGATACCGGCCGATATGCGTTCTGAGGCTGAAGAATACAGGAAGAGACTCGTGGAAAAGATTGCAGAGTCAGATGATACCCTGCTTGAGAAATACCTCGAGGGTACAGGGCTCTCGGATGACGAATTAACCAAAGGGATAAGGGAAGGCTCTTTGACAAAAAGGTTTATACCTGTTACATGTGGTTCTGCAGTTAAAAACATAGCAATCCCTCACATTCTTGATAATGTACTTTTGTGTCTTCCATCGCCACTGGAGATGTCACGCATATCACCTATCAAAGGGAAAAATCCTAAGGATGGTAAAGAGGTTGAGAGAAAGCCTTTAAAGACAGAACCTTTTTCAGCATATGTATTTAAAACCATAGCAGATCCATATGCCGGAAAACTCTCAATCTTCAGGGTTTATTCCGGCGTACTTAAGGCTGATTCGAATATACTGAATACCACGACAGGTGCAAAGGAAAGGATTGGTCAGGTCTTTTATCTTATGGGGAAAAAGCAGATTCCCGCACAGGCAATAGGACCTGGTGAAATAGGTGTCGTTGCAAAATTAAAAGAGACATATACAGGAGATACACTCTCAGAAGAAGCGCATCATATCATCTTTGAAAAAATAAAATTTGCTGACCCGATAATCTCTTATGCAATAGCACCAAAGAGTAAAGGAGATGAAGAAAAGGTAGGCACGAGTATTAACAGGACACTCGAAGAAGATCCAACACTAAGGTTCCAGAGAGATGATGAGACAAAAGAGATGCTTCTTTCTGGAATGGGACAGGTTCATCTCGAGGTGACCATAGAGAAGTTGAAGAGAAAATTTGGAGTAGAGGTCTTAATGAAAACGCCGAAAGTCCCTTACAAAGAAACAATAAAAGTATCTGCAAAGGCTCAGGGCAAATACAAGAAACAATCAGGTGGTCGTGGACAATACGGCGATTGCTTTATAGAAATAGAACCACTTCCCCGAGGCGGAGGATATGAATTTGTTGACAGGATTGTTGGTGGAGTGATTCCCCAGCAGTACAGGCCAGCCGTCGAGAAGGGAATAATTGAGACCATGCGTGAAGGTGTTATTGCCGGATATCCAGTTGTTGATTTAAAAGTGACATTATTTGATGGGTCTTACCATTCTGTGGATTCTTCGGAGATGGCTTTCAAGATTGCAGGCTCAATGGGTTTAAAAAAGGCTATACAGAATGCAAAAGCAATACTCCTCGAACCAATAATGAAAGTTGAGGTGATAACCCCCGATGACACACTCGGTGCAGTAATAGGTGATCTTAATTCAAAGAGGGGCAGGGTTCAGGGAGTAGAACCACAGGCAGGTGGTAACCAGAAAATAACTGCACTCGTCCCTATGGCTGAAATGCTCACCTACGCTAATCAACTCCACAGCCTTACCTCTGGCAGGGGACTTTATTCGATGGAATTCTCATATTATGAAGAGGTGCCGAGCCATCTTGCACAGAAAATAATCGCGGAGCGTGAAGCTCAGAAAAAGGAAAAAGCAGAATAAGGTAATCATGTCTAACAAAAAAAACCAAGCGAACTCATTACACTATAAGAAAAGCCTCAACCTTCCACAGACAGACTTTCCGATGAAGGCGAACCTTACTCAGAAAGAGCCAGAGGTAATGAAGTTCTGGGAAGAAAAAAAGATATATGAAAAGATTCAGGAAAAAAACAAAAATAATACGCATTACATTCTTCATGATGGGCCTCCTTATGCAAATGGCCCCATCCATATTGGTCATGCCTTAAACAAGATTCTCAAAGATATAATCGTAAAATATAAATGCATGAAAGGTTTCTACTCTCCCTATGTGCCAGGCTGGGATTGCCATGGCCTCCCGATAGAACATCAGGTTGATAAAAATCTCGGCGATAAAAAAGACAAGGTAGATATCCTTGAAAAAAGAAGACTCTGTAAAGAGTATGCGGCACAATTTGTTGAGATTCAGAGGGAAGAATTCAAAAGACTCGGGGTTTTTGGCAACTGGTCATCACCGTATCTCACGATGTCTCATGATTATGAGGCATCGATTGTAAGAGAGTTTGCGAAATTTGTGAAAGGTGGTTACGTATATAAAGGAAGAAAACCTGTACACTGGTGTCCGTCATGTATTACTGCCCTTGCAGAGGCAGAAGTTGAGTATGCTGAAAAGGAATCACCATCAATCTTTGTAAAGTTTAGAGTCCTGAATTCGGAATTACAAGATAGATTTCCAGACATTGCAGACAAAAATGTTTTCATTGTCATATGGACGACAACCCCTTGGACATTGCCTGCAAATCTTGCATTGGCCATGCATCCTGATTTTGATTATGCTGCAGTAGAAAAAAATGGAGATGTGTACATAGTAGCAGAAGGAAGAGTTGAATACCTGAAGGAGAGAGCCGGCCTTGATGGAAGAGTGCTCACAAAAATAGAAGGGAGAAAGTTTGAAGGGATAAAGGCACTGCATCCGCTTGCAGACAGAGAATCCAGAGTGGTACTCGATAATTTTGTATCCCTTAATGAGGGCTCTGGTATTGTCCATATCGCACCTGGTCATGGTGAAGATGACTATAAAATCGGCTTGAGATATGGCCTTGACATCTATGCTCCTGTAGATAATAAAGGCAAATTTAAATTTTCAGGAAAACAACCTGAACTCTCAATGCTCGAGGGGCAGTCTGTGTTCAAGGCAAATGCAATAATAATAGATATCCTTAAAAAGAACAATGCATTGATCAAAGAAGAAAAAGTTATCCATTCGTATCCCCATTGCTGGAGGTGCAAAAAGCCTGTCATTTTCCGTGCGACGGAACAATGGTTTATCTCAATCGAACACAATAAGTTACGGGAGCGATGCCTCAATGAGATTGATAACGTGCAATGGATTCCTCTATGGGGAAAGGACAGAATTTATGGAATGGTCTCGAACAGACCTGACTGGTGTATATCAAGGCAGAGGGCATGGGGAGTACCAATCACGCTCATAAAATGCGGAAGTTGCGGAAAGTATATAAAAGAGGATGACGTGCTCGACAGGATTATAAAATCTGTTGTAGAAAATGGCGCTGATATATGGTTTATAAAAAAAGCAGACGAGTTTCTCCTTCCTGGATACACATGTAAGAAATGCGGAGGAAACTCATTTTCAAAAGAGACTGACATACTCGATGTCTGGTTTGATTCTGGGGTAAGCCACGCTGCGGTCATCGGGATGGACAAAAGGCTCAACTGGCCTGCAGACATGTATCTTGAGGGAAGTGATCAGCACAGGGGATGGTTCCAGAGCTCGCTCATTACCGCAGTGGGGACAAAAGGCAAAGCACCTTACAGGACTGTACTCACACATGGTTTCGTTGTTGATGGTCAGGGCAAGAAGATGTCCAAATCTCTCGGAAATGTAGTTGGACCACAGGAGGTGATAAAGACTCATGGTGCGGAGATATTACGATTATGGGTCTCTGCTGAAGATTACAGTGATGACATAAAGATCTCAAAAGAGATCCTCGACAGGCTCATAGAGGCATACAGGAAAATAAGAAACACATGCCGGTTCTTACTCGGCAACCTTTATGATTTTGACTATAAAGATTACAGCTCTGATCTTTTAGAGATTGACAGATGGGCAATGAGCAGGCTTCAGAAACGTATAAAAAGGGTCACCTCAGCATATGAGAACTATGATTTCCATGAGGTTTTTCACACCCTTTACAACTTCTGCGTTGTGGATATGAGTTCTTTCTATCTTGATGTCCTGAAAGACAGACTCTATACATTTAAATCAACCTCTGTAGAAAGGCGTGCTGCACAATGGGTTCTCTCTCAGATACTTTCCGCAATGACACGATTAATGGCTCCTGTACTTTCATTTACCGCGGAGGAGATGTGGCAGAGTATAGGGCATAGAGCACAGAGCATGGAGCAAACAATGCCCGACTCAGGAGAGTCTGTATTCTTCTCTTCTTTTCCGGAATTTAATGAACGGTACTTTGACGATGAACTCGAGAACAGATGGGAAGATTTATTCATACTGAGGAATGAGGTGAATAAGGCACTCGAGATCAAAAGAGCAGAACGGCTTATAGGCAATTCCCTTGAAGCAAAGGTTATACTCTATCTCCCGGAGAACTATCGTGCTCTCCTCACACAGTACAGAGATTTCTTACCAACCTTTTTTATTGTTTCAGCTGTAGAGATTGCAGACATAAGGCTTGATGCCTCTTATAAAAGCAGCGAGATAGAAGGGCTTGAGGTGAAGATTGAAAGTGCACCAGGGGCAAAATGTCATAGGTGTTGGAACTGGAGCGAAAGTGTCGGAACATTTACAGATGCACCCGAAATCTGTGAGAGATGTTATAAGGTTATTTCTGAATAAACAATGAGAAGAACCACATATGTACTCCTTATTGTCTCACTTGTTATCGTCATAGACCAGATCACAAAATATCTTATTGTTACTTATTTAAATCCATCTGACTCAGTAAAAATCTTTTCCTTCCTGCATTTAGTGAGCATAAGGAATACGGGTGCTGCATTCGGGATGTTTAAAAGTTTCGGCAATGTTTTTTTTATAATAGTATCGGTAATCGCAATATTTTTTGTACTATGGCTTATGATAAACGGTAAGGAGTGTTATCTCAGCCTCTCACTTGTACTCGGTGGTGCTACAGGCAATCTTATCGACAGAATAATCTACGGACATGTTATCGATTTTATAGACCTTTCGATAGGAAAATTTCACTGGTATGCATTCAATATTGCTGATAGTGCTCTTACTGTAGGAGTGATAATGTTTTTTTTAGGCTCTACATTATTGAAGCATGGAGCAAAACATTAATGCATCCAATAGTATTTAAGATTGGCCCTCTCACCATCCATACCTACGGAGTCCTTGTGGCTGCTGGATTCCTGCTCGGCCACGCACTTGCTATCAGACAAGCAAAGAAGGAAGGTATCCCGGCAGACAAGATAGTAGACCTCGGTTTCTATATACTTATATCAGCTCTCATCGGATCAAGGCTTTTCTTCGTTGTAATAAATGCTGAACATTATCTTCGAAATCCTATTGATATAGTCAAAATATGGGAAGGTGGCCTCGTCTTTTACGGAGGTATCTTACTCGCTATTCCCACAGCCTACTGGTATATAAAAAAGAATAAGCTCGGTATCTGGAGCACAGCAGATATTTTTGCACCTTCAATCGCAATAGCTCATGCGATCGGAAGGCTCGGTTGCTTTTCTGCTGGCTGTTGCTATGGAAAACCTGCTGAAGGCCTTCCATGGGCAGTCACTTTTACTGACCCTGAATGCCTCGCACGACTTGGCATACCACTTCATCCGACACAACTCTATGAGTCTTTAGGTGAGTTAATTAATTTCCTTATACTCATAACCCTGCGGAGATACAAGTCTTTTAACGGTCAACTCTTCTTCACCTACCTGCTCCTTTATTCTGTCCTGAGGTTTATCATTGAATTCTTCAGAGGCGATGTTGATCGTGGATTAATCACCTCTTCTATCTCATTTCCCCAGGGAATCAGCATCTTGATATTTTTGATTGCCATTATAGGGCTTGTTGTTTTGAAAAAGAGAAGTTCACGAGATAAATCGTGATTGGCCCACAATGGCAAGTTCTTCACAGTATCGCTCTATCTTCAATCTCATGTCCCCCAGATTGACCTTCTATATTCTCATAGAATGCAACCCGTTGCATTTTTTATACGATAATTATTAATATTTCAGATGTTTCTGATGACAGTGGTTTTGGCACGGAAAAACGTATAGCTGTCAAAGTCATCAACCACAGGGTGAATGAGGTAATGCTGGTGAGGAGATAGGGTAAAATGTAAGGAAAGGAATATATGAGAAATATGCTGTCACAGAAAAGAGTTATTAAGATATTGAAAAAAGAACTTCCATCCTTAACCATTGAATATGGAGTTAAAAAGATCGCCATCTTCGGTTCGTATGCAAAGGGTACACAGACGAAAAAGAGCGATATTGATATTCTTGTTGACCTTAATAAACCCCGAAAAATAGAGATAGACTTTGGCATACCTTTTGGCATGCCGACGGACAGCCCTCTCAGGAAGCTGGTCAACTCAGCTCTCTTGAAAATCATGAATGAACCCTTGTGGGACTTTCTGCTCGACCGCTATGGTTTTAAGGAAAATTTTGATGGAAAACCGATAACGTTAGGGAAGAAGAAATATTAATGCCGTTGTCGTTTTCGGCTCCTTCTTAATCAGTAAAAAGCTTAGACACCTATTTTCTGAAGGAATCTCTTTGGTGATGTGACAAGCCGCTGGATACCAAGTTTTTTATAATCAATCCCCAATGCTAATCCAAGTAACTGCGTGATATAAAGAACCGGAAGGTCAATCTTTTCTTTTAATTCACGTTCAATTGTTCTCTGTTTTGCATCGAGCATAAAGTGGCATAGAGGGCAGGCTACCACAATGCAATCAGGAGAAAGTTTTTTAGCCTGTTTAAGGATTGACGCACAGAGTTTAAGTGCAGTTTTCTCTTTAGAAAGAAGTAACGTTCCTCCACAGCAATCTACTTTATAAGGAAAAAAGACAGGTTGAGCGCCCGTTGCCTCTATTATTTTTTCCATTACCTTTGGGTTTTCGTAGCTCTCCTTTCCACCAAGGCGAAAGGGCCTCACAGTGAGACAGCCATAATAAGGAAGGACTTTGATTCCTTTGAGGGGTTTTATAATCTTCTTTTTTATTTCCTCAGCTCCAACATCAAAGGCAAGCACCTCAAGAAGCTGTTTGACTTCAGGAACCTGATTGAAAGAGTATTGCTCAAAGAATGTTTCATTTTCTTTAGCTTTAAGACTCACCTGTAGATGATTCACATAACAGGATGGGCAGAGCATAAGCAAATCCTTCTCTTCTTTTTCTGCATTCTTCAATGTGCTCAAGGGAAGAGTTTCTGATAGCCCCTCATCCACAGACTTGGCAACTGTTGCACCACAGCACTCCCAATCCTTCATCTCTTTAATCTCGATTCCAAGGGAAGAAGCTACTGCCTGGAATGACTCGTCATAATCGATCGCAGCACCTTTCAGGCTGCATCCAGGATAATAGAGGTAGTTCATCTCAACTTTCCCCGTTTCAATAGCTTGAAAAACAATACGATGTCCTCTATGGGATGGGAAGGAATCTTATGGAGTGCTGTTGCTAATCCCAATCGGAGTTCGCTTATTTTCCCTCTTTTTTTAATCATATTGATGAAGGTCTTGTAATAAGAAAGATTTTCTTCTGGCATAACCCATCCTTGTTGTTGTGCTATCCGACGGAGGGATAGCATAATGCTTGAAATATTTACTCCCCTTGGACACCTGACAGTGCAGGCCTGGCATGAGGCACAAAGCCACAAAAAGGGACTCTGGCTCGCTTCTTTTAGACAGCCCCACTGAAGAAAACGGATAACCTTTCTCGGAGAATGTTCTGATTCAAATGCTACAGGACATCCAGAGGAACATTTTCCACACTGCACACAGATAGAGGATTCGGGGATGGTATCGGTATGAATAAGCTTTATCACACTCTCTTTCATGATTTAAACGGATTAGGCCCCATTGCCCTCAGTTCTTCAATATACGATTTCACCAGCTCCACATATTTTTTTGAGTCACGAATTTCGAGGCTTTCAAAGCGTACCCTCTGTGGATCTATCATCATCTTCTGAAGCTTATCAGACAAGTCTCCGCTCCGTGTTTTAACAAGCTGGTTCCCCTTTACGTAATGACACTGGCCATCCTTGCAACCGGCAATCAGAACGCCGTCAATTCCGAAAGCAAGGGCATCTGCTACTAAGGCATTATTCACTGAGCCTGCACAAGGGACTTTGATAAAAAAAACATTGGGAGGAACAGGAAGGCCATATTCAACTGCTGATTGAGCAGCGTGATAGGCGTCATTCTCGCAGAGAAAGGCGAGTATCACAGGTTCTTCTTTGCTTATAAATGAAGGTTTGATTGCCTGCACCTGTGCTGCAATCTGCTTTATCGTATTATTGCGGAGAGATATTGCGATAAGAGGACAAATTCCCATGCAGTTTCCACACTGGCGGCATTTTGTCAGGTCAAGCGAAGGGAATCCATTTTCATCAAAGACATAACTTAAAAAAGGACATTCTTCCATGCAACGCTTGCATTTATCGCACTTGGTCAAATCTAATACAGGATATTTTGGCTCTATCAGGATTGTCCTGTTGAGAAACGGCAAAACTTCCATTGCAGCACGATGGCTTGATTCAATGGATTGAGATATATTCATTGGCCCGCGGCAGGCACCGCCCACAAGAATACCTGTCCTCTGGCTTTCTTCCGGATGGCATTGAAGGTGTGATTCAAAGAATCCAAAATTGTTTTGTGGAAGATTCAATAATTGAGCAATCTCAAAAGAGCCTTGAGAGGGCATCATCCCGCCTGCAAGTACAAGGAGATCAAGGCTCAGATCAATCTCTTTTCCTGATAAGGTATCTTCTGCATGTATCCTGAGTTTTCCGTTATCGCCCGGCTTTACTGTAGAGGGATTTCCTCGAATAAAGATGACATTGTTTAATGATTTCACTTTTTGATACAGTTCTTCATCAAAGCCGGGAGTCCTCATGTCTTGATAAAATATGTAACAGAGCGCATCAGGCAGTTTTTCTTTTAAAAAAAGTACCTGCTTCAGGCTGACTGAACAGCATACTGATGAGCAGTAATGAAGGTGTCTTTCATCTCTGCTTCCTGCACACTGAATGAAACCAATCTCCTTGAGTACTGGTGGATCTTCTAAAAGGCGTTCCATTTCAAGATTGCTTATGACATTGGGATAAATGCCATAGCCATATTCATCTACTTTAGATAACTGATAGGGATCCCATCCGGTAGTGATAATAACAGCCCCGACTTTGAATGCCAACTCAGAGGAAGTTTGTTCTAATTCCACTGCCAGTGCAGGACAGGCCTTTACACATTCCCTGCAGTCCGGAGGGCAATATTGGCGCTCGATGACAAAGGTTGAAGGGTAAGTCATTGGCACTGCAGGATGTATTGCCTTTTTATCTGATTTCAGAGAATTGAGCACCTGCTGCGAAGTCTCGTTTATAAAAGCAGACTCTCTACTTCTTTGCTCTTCAGGGATGACTGCCGGACAGACTTTCATACATTCCCCGCAGGCATTACATTTCTCTTCACTGACATAGCGGGATTGTTTCTCTATTCTCACATCAAAGTTCCCGGGACTTCCGAAAAGGCTCTTCACCCTTGAAAGGGTATGGACTTCAATCATGTCCGATTCTCTGATCTTCTGTATCTCAAATTCGAGTCCGCAACGTGGGTCGCAGATCCTTGGATAGAGTCTGTGGAGGGATGCAACCTTCCCCCCAACACCGCTCTCTTTCTCTACCAGATATACCTTTTTGCAGAGTCCTATGAGTGATGTTGCAGTATGCAAGCCTGATACCCCTGCTCCAATTATAAGAGATGCATCTACTGCAGGAAGCTCCAAAGGCTCAAGCGGTTCAAGAAGGCGAGTCCTTGCGAGTGTCATCTGGATAAGGATTATAGCCTTCTGAGTTTGTATGCCCGAATCCACTCCCTTTGTTCCGATTCCCTGCTCTTCAAGATCGCACCATTCATACATATAGGGATTTAATCCTGCAGAAGAGAGTTCAGACTGGATGGTTTTTTTCTGATAGTCTGAAAACTTACCAACCCAGAAAATCCTGTTGAACTTGTCAGAGGTGAAGTCTTCCTTGATAGATGGGAGGGGTGCTGCGAGGTCAGTCAAAACCTCGCAGCGGATAACATTCTTTATCCTCGCAAGTCTCTGAATAACTGCATCAAGGTCAATGGAACGGGCAAGCCTTTTCCCCTGATCAAAAATGAAAATCCCTGTCTTGGGTACTGTCTTCTGCATTACTCCAGCATTCCTCTATTGATATACTGGAACCTTTCCACTTTTCCGTTAATGTCAATACACGTCCAGGTGATGGTATTTGTTCCCATCATCGGGATGAGCTTCGCCACATGATAACCTAATTGATAAGGTATCCTGGTCTCAATTGCACCCTTGGGACATGCCTTCACACAGGACATGCAATCCCAGCAGTCCCGCGGCATCCTGCAATATGCCTTTTTGTCTTCATCAAGGGTCATAAGGTCACCAGGACATATCTGCTCGCAAAGGCTTTCTTTTTCAGCCTTGCAGCTGTCACACTTTTCTCGGTCAATTTTTGGTGGCATACTCTTTCCTCCTTTCTTATGCTTTAGTCCGGTCACCCGGTATTAACTGCTCAAAAGGCCGTGTGAATATCTTGATTTCACCGGTTTTGGGATCTCTCACACTCTCGATAAAGCAGTCAAGATTTGGGTCAACTTCGGGATAATCCATACGCGTCTGCCAACCTGGCCAGCGTGTCTCTTTTCTGTATTTAAGGTGATGCACCAGAACCTCAGCCACATCGAGGCGATCACTTACCTCATGGGCACTCATCAGGCTATGGAGGTCCTTTGCATAGAGGTACTTTGTCTGATCCTGGAGCATCTTTATGTTCTTGAGGGCATGATCAAGCCGCTCTTCATTCATCCGGTAAAACTGGTGAATGCCTCCGGCGTACTCATCCATGAGCCTCTGCATCCGCTCTTCCATCTCCATAGGGTTAACACCATCAAATTCAGGCCCTCTCATAAAGGGAGCAAAGGCACGTTCTTTTTCTTTTTCAACTTGCTTTGTATCTAATGGAGGCAGGGTTGTCTTCTCGATATAGTCAACGGCTCCTCTTGCAGAAAGTCTTCCTTCAACTGCACAGCCACCAACGAATTTATTTGGATTTCCGCCTGCTGTTTCACCTGCTGCAAAAAGTCCAAGAACAGTAGTCATCCGCTTCATATCCACCCAATAGCCGCTTCCAGTATGGCCACCTACTATGTAAGGGTCACTGCCGTAAATCTCAACAGGTTCCTTTGTGATGTCATGTCCTCTGCTCGCGAGGAATAAGACAAATGATGGGCGTTCATTCAGCAGATCTTCTCTCAGATCTTTTGCCTCTTCAGAGCTTAATATCGTAGTGTCTACATAGGTAGGTCCCCTGCCTTCAAGCCACTCCGTCATTGGTGCATTGAGGCGGTAAAAACGGGCAGCCTTGTCTCCTCCTACGTCTTTATAGCGTACCTCCATGACACGTTCGCCCTTAGCATTGGTAATCATGCATCCGAAGGCTACAGAAATGGTATCTACAGGCCCGCAGAAATCCTTTGTCCTGATGGCAATCCACCGCTGCTCCATTGAGGTCATCTCAGCAGCGCCCCGGATTCCTATTGCATAGCCTGTTCCAACATTAAAGGGACACATCCATGTCTGATGATGTGCACCAGAATAATCAGTAACCGGTGACTTGTAGATGCCACAAGCACCTCCTGTTGAAACAATGGTGGCTTTAGAATGGAATACGTAAAACTTTCCGTCTCTCACGCCAAAACCCATTGCACCGACACATCTGTTACCATCCATCAATAAGTTTGTGGCTACTACCCGGTTGAATACTTGTGCACCCACCTCCATTGCCTTTTCTGCCATGATGGGCTTGAGCTGTTCTCCTTGAATTGAAATATCCCAGCGTCCACGGAGCTTATAGTGGCCATCTTCATCTTTGACAATGGGGAGACCCCATTCTTCAAGCAATTCGACAGTCTCATTTAAAAGCTCTGCGTTGCTCAGGGCAAGATCTTCTCGGATTGGCCCTCCTCCAACTTGAGCCCTGCTCCATTTCACAAGTTTCTCCGGAGTCTCACCTTTATCGGTGCGGATGTATGTATTAATTGCATCCATACCTGCTGCTGTTGCCCCACTCCTACTTATATGGGCTTTTTCCATAATGGTGACCCGCAATGACGGGTTTTTTGTTTTTGCTTCATAGGCAGCAAAACAGCCGGCATTTCCACCACCAATGATGAGCAAATCTGTTTCGATTACCTCTGTCTGGATTTCATTGAGGCTTTTTGGAATCTTTTCAGCCATGTCTTCCTCCTTACTTAATTATTTTAATCTCAGGCAAAATGCCATATTCTTTCTTTAATTTTTACAAAAGGCGAACAAACTTTCTATCGGATAGACGATAATGGTAAGAACCTTTCAGCCTGTGCAGGCGATTGCCATGCTTGCATGGCAATCGCCTGATCTCTAAAGCGGGTATCCTATCAACGCAAGCCATGCGGTCTGCACAACTATGACATAAATATTTGCTATAATCGAGAGGATGCTCCCGAACTTTATCGCCTCCCAGCCGGACGCACCCGATGCACCCCAGGCGATGAGAAATGCTGTGATGGATATCGGCAGGAAGAATGCGTAACTCAAGCAGTTCGTCATAACTAAAGAGAAGGGCAGCACATTGAGATTGAGTGTCTGTGCCATTCCTATTAATAGAGGAATGAAGGCAGCCCCCATTGCCACAGCGCTGACTACCCCGGCCCTCGCTATGTGCAGCGCACCTGCGAGGAGAAACAGCATTAGATAGGTCGGCAAACCTAAACCCCTTATCGGCTCCACTATGAGGTCGGCAAGCCACGTTACAGTACCCACATCATACAGAATGGTGCCCAAAGAGATTGCGCCTCCAAGAAGCATCAGCGTGTCCCACATGATATGTTTGTTTACTTTTCCGAAGTTGATCTTCCCCCAGGGCATAAACAGCAAAGTCGCTGTGATCAATGCGACCATTCCTGACTTTATACCGTGTATTCCCTCAGTTATCCACAGTGTTAGACCTATTCCGATACAGATAATTCCCCAGATCTCACCGAAGGTTATCTTCCCCAGCGCATCTTTTAATTTCGGTATCTCCTCTTTAGCGCCTGGTATTTCGAGCTTCCATAATTTAAAGTATGTGAAGACATACCAGAACATGATAGGGAGGAGCCCCCAGAGAGGAAGGTTGAGCCAGAACCAATCGATCCATGAGATATAGATACCTTGTGCCTTAATATTTAAACAATCTAAAGAAGGAGAATAAGAACCAATCGATCCATGAGATATAGATACCTTGTGCCTGTAGCTGACCTACCAGTATTATGTTCGGGAAATGGCTCGTCAGAATAAGCGTCCCTGTAAAGAGCGGTGTTAATCCAGGGGTCTGGAGTAACATTGCCGTGTTGATCCTTTTGACCTCCGGTAGATGTTCTTTCCCCTTCATTAGTGTTCCTATAGCTTTAGTGACAGGCAGGAAAAGGGCGGTTTCAGTAACAGTGGGCAGGACCGAGCCAACTACAACATCCGCTGCTCCCAGACCTACCTGTATCTTCGTAACACGATTTGATTTCATTAATGTCACTATCTTCAATGCGATCCTTTTCCCTAAAGGTGTCCCCATCATTATGCCGGCAATAACAAAGGCGCCGGCGCCCAGGAAGAATATGTCTGTTGAGAAGGCCTTGAAGGCTACTCCTGGTTTAATGCCAGCAAATACTACAATAAGCAGCGGAGCTGCAAAACCTACGATACCCTTTGGAAGGGCGTCTGTAATCATTATGGTAATGAACCAGAGAAAGACCCCCAGTACAGATTGAGATGTGGGTCTTAAGCCTGGAAGTGTTGGTCCGAAATGGCATAGAAAGAGGATAGCAAAAGCAAGTATCAGGCCAAATATCGCCATTTTAGGCCTTGCCACCTCCTTCTCTTCGGCCTCTTCTATAGCCTTCATTTTCTCTTCTAAATATGTTTCACTGTTTTTAGCTTTTTCGTCCATCTTCCTATACCTTTCTTATTTATTCGGAGGTTAGAATACTCCTGCAGCTGTTGCTGCCTCCCGCATTACGTCAAAGTCCTTATCTGATGTGGGGACAAAGCCTTCCAGGTTTGCTTTATTTAAAGCTTTGTCGGCAGCTGCGGTACGGGGTTTCAATTTCAGAATTGCATCTTTTACTTTTGATGCTATATCCTTATCCGTTTTCTTTGTCGTATGCATAGGCCAGTTGGGAAGTGCAGTGGTAGTGCCGATTACTTTTAACATATATTCAAAAGGCAATCTTTTAAAGACTGATTCCGGCATCCCTCCAGCGTCTACCTTTCCATCTCTTACCGCCTCACCTACCTTTGGAGGTTTCCCTGCAAAGGAGATGGTAATGTCTGACTTTTTAATACCGACCTTTTGCAATTCAAGCATCTGAGCAATATAGCCGGCAGCAGAACCTTGATCAACAAATGAGATTTTTTTGCCTTTCAAGTCCTTAATTGATTTTATCGGGCTATCATCTAAGGCTATAAAAACACCCTTCAATTTGGTACCTGTCCCTGGTTCTGATGCCATGGCAAGTGGTTCTATCCCCGGTGTTGATTTTTTAATCATGATATAAATGTTTGGATTGGTGAATCCTATGTCGAAATCACCAGCAATGGCCTGCTTTGTATATGCATCAAAATCTTTAGGAATAACCAGGGTAACTTTATTGCCTGTTTCTTTCTCAAGATAGTTAGCCAGTGGAGTGAACATATCAATTAATTCTTTCTCAGGAAGTCTCGGAAGCAGTCCGAATTTAATCTCTGCAGCCGAAACAATAGCAGGTACTACTAAAAGTAAAACTAAAACAAAAAATAAAAACCTTTTCATCTTTCCCTCTGCACTTCCCCCGAATTAGCGGACACACCGAAAGGTTAGGTTACAATATAACCTTATAACCTTGGGAGGTGTAAAATGCAAGAGAGCAAAGGACATAGGAAATTCGATCGGCAGTTCAAAGAAGAA
>Ga0315296_10001916_pt1 | contig 18012 bp, 16 predicted proteins | sample YL17G14_18_MG_FD_203921 | JGI IMG/M metagenome (GOLD analysis project Ga0315296, IMG submission 203921) | Sediment microbial communities from Yellowstone Lake, YNP, Wyoming, USA - YL17G14_18 | ecosystem: Environmental > Aquatic > Freshwater > Lake > Sediment | place: USA: Wyoming | collected... | reverse complement strand
TGCCGTTTCGCTTGAGTTCATCAACAACCTTCATCACTGCCTTTCTAGCTTGGCGTTCAGATTTTGCTCCTGTGCAGACCATTTTCCCTGAACTGAAAATCAAAGTCGCCGTCTTCGGCTTCTTTAAGCGGTAAACCAATCCCGGGAACTGTTCAGGTCGATATTCAACTCCCGGGAAGACGCGAACGATAGAATTCAGATCAATATTCTGATGGAGCGTCGCAGATGCGACGACGTTTTCAACGTTGATGAAGACTTTCTTACTCAGCAGATTTGCCACCTTATATAGGCGACTATTTAACCACCCGTAACCCCCATCATATATAAGCCTAGGCTGTCCCGGTTCTGTTCGATCCGAGGCGCTTCTAGGTTATTGTTCGGTCGGCGGCGCTTTCAGTCTGTCCCTTACTTGCTCAGAGAGTTAAGCCTCTACTCGAATGGGACCGCTGCGTTTCGGCTAGTGCTTCAAGCGTTTCTTGATTGAGATGATACCGAAGAACGCGGCGAGGAGTGAGGCTATGAGCGGCAAGGCGTAGGTTGGATATTCTGGGATGGGTGTTACCCAGTTCACGGTGACGTCAGCATTTCCAAAGTTGCCTGCATTGTCAAATGCAACCACAACCACAGTATAGGAGCCAGGCTGCGAGTATGCATGGTACTGGACTTCACTGACTTGGCTTTGGCAACAGTAAGGAACATCGAGGACCGCACCGTCGCCAAACTGCCAGACCAATCTTGTGATCCAGAAGCCCGGAGTGGTTTTCGCATTAACCCCGAACGAATATGCTAGCGGGGGCGGATTCGTGAGTTGAACCGAATCGAACATCACCTGCAGAGCGCCGCTTGTGGTGACAGGGTAGTTTGTTGTCGTGGTTAGGGTGAAGGAGATGCTTGTGGTGCCTTCTGCGATGTCGGTTGTTGCATGTGCGGTCAGGCTCATGAATCCTAGCACAGCGGCTAGGAAGATCATGAAAGCGAATAGGGAGCGTGCTTTCAAGTTCGTTCAAGAGCAATCCCCGAAACTAAGCTGATAAACCTACCCGGAAACAGACACAGGCCGATGTCATTTTGAAACAGAAAAGACTCTGCGGGTTAACAGAGCCATTGCACATCTGTGTAGATCAACGAAAAAATGGTTCAGGGAACTCTGAGAATGCCAGATTTCCTCTCAGAGTTGACCTAATGCCTTGGGTCCGCTCGCCGACGGCGTATGATAACTAGCGTCGCCAAGCCAAGAACTATTCCAGCTATGATGGACTCGATTGGAAAGCCGGGCACAGCTGGCATCACAAGTGGAGTAGTTGTGCTCGATGATTGCGTTACTGTGACGGTTGCGGCGGAGCTTGAACTTGACGTTTCACTCGATGTGCCGCTCGTTGTCGCGCTGGTCGTGCTTGTAACAGCGCTGCTCGAAGTCACTGCTGAAGATGTGCTCGTCACTGATGTGCTTGTAGAACCAACAGTGCTTGAAACGCTTGTGCTACTAGAGCTCGTTGAAGAAGTGCTTGACGTCGCCGTGACTGTCGTCGTCGTGCCTCCGCCGCCACCGCCTGTCGGTGGACTCAGAGGGTCAAGGTGTATGATTCCAGAGATGCTGCCGCCGCTGATTGGTTTACCTACAGCAAAGCCGTCCTCAGGGTTTCTGACGAACACGGAGTACAATTGTAATCCTGTTGGGCTCGCCGTCAAGGGCGGGGCAAGCGGCGTGTTTGTCCAGCTGGATCCGTCCCAATGTGCAAGAATCACGTTTATTGGAGCTGTTGTGTCCTCCCCTACTGCCCATCCGTCGCCGTTCCCTGAGCCAACGCCGTATGTATCAACGTAGACAGATCTCAGAATGGTCGTGGTGGGGTTGGGAGCGCCTGTTACTTGCCCGGTTCCGCCGCTCCAGGATGCACCACCGTCGGTTGTGGATACGATTGTTGCCAGATCACCAACAATCCATCCGTGATTCGAATCCTTGAAGTAAACGGAGTACAGGTTCTGTGTAGTAATTCCGGGAATGCCTACAACCGCCCATGTCGGAACTCCTCCAGTAATAGATAACTTGACCACGGTCCCGGTGTTACCGACAGCCCATCCCGCGTTCAAGTTGTTTCCAGGGTTGCTGACGAACACGGAGTTCAACTGGTTGGCCGTGGGGTTAGCAAAAAGCAACCAGCTGCCCGACTGGTACCTCCAAATATTCCCGCCTGTGCCCACCGCCCAACCATCACCCCCAGTACCGCCGCTAATCATGAATACTGATCTGGGGGAACAGCCTCCGCCGCAGTTGACAATCGGTTGGGATGTCCAACTGTTACCATCCCACTTGAGAGCTTCAGGAGCTGTTAGACCATTCTGAACTCCCACAGCCCAGCCTTCGCTTGAGCCAAGCATGTAGATTCCGTAGATATCCGGGTTAAGTCCGGAGACCGTCGCTCTATGCCATCTAGTTCCGTCCCAGTGAATGAGTGAATGAATGCCGCTGGTTGTGTCAAATAGGCCGCCCGCCCATGCGTCGTTCTGGCCTAGCATGAAAACCGAGTTCATCTGGGTGCTCTGAGTAACGCTGGTGCTTCCGCCCCAACATGGGCTTGGAACGCCCTGGCAATTGGTGTTCCCTGTTTGGAGAATGACTCCGGCTTCACCAACCGCCCATCCGTTGCCACTGCCCGGAAAACTGACGCCAAACAGGTCAATTCCAGAACCGACAGCAGTCTGAGTTGGTTGCGTAAGGGCTAACCAGGTGTTGGAACTGCCAAGAGTCGTGGAATGGAGAATCACACCAGTAGTTCCGACTATCCATCCTTCGCTCGTACTTGTCAAGAATACGCTACGCAAGTTCGCAGCTGTTGCCCCAGGGCTCACAGGGCCTGTCCAGGATCCCGTTGCGAAATGCCATATTTGGGCGCTAACCAAAAAGTTGCCAACGGCCCAAGCGTCTGCGGGATTTTGTTGATCGACGAAAACGCTGTTGAACGTAACGAGCGCGGGCACAGCAGCTTCAGTCCATGATCCTCCGAACAACTTGGCAATTATTCCGTTGTCTCCGACTGCGAAGCCTGCCAGATTTCCTCCTGAATCAACGTACATGTAAATTCCATTGAAGGTCGTGGCCGTGCCGCTCGTAAAGACGAGCGTCCACCCACCTCCAGACTTCGGATTGCCCTGAAATTGGTAGATCACCCCGTTCACGCCGTTTGTGCCCGCGGCAAAAGTCAATCCAGCAACGAACGATGGCCCCCCTGGACAGCCAGTGCCATAAGGCGGTGAGTGGCAGACCATGAATACGGAATTCAATCCAGTGCCTACCGCAAGTCCTGAGGTTACCGTTGTAAGGGCAGCACCGTCCCAGTAGAGCGCAGCCGAGGCTCCAGCCTTGTCCCCGACTAACCAACCATCAGATCCATCACCATTTGGAGAACAAAGACCAACACCGGGAGCACCTGGCGCTGTACAGAAATGTGCTGCACGATAAGTTACGGGCGACGCGATTGGTGATCCCATTATCTGCCAAGAGAACCCATCGTAATGCGCAATTAGTGGATCAGTCCCGTCTCCACCTACAGCCCAACCATCTCCGGCCCCAATAGATCCCGTCCCACCATTTCGAACATAGATACCATTGAAGTCACCAGCAACGGCTGGTGCATAGTTTGCAGGATTAATGTCACGCCAGCGGCCGAACGTAATTGCAGCTTGAGCAGGCAATAGACTCACGGCTATGACCGCCATGAGCACAACAGTCGCGGCCAAAGCTAATTTTGGTTTTGGCAAATCAATCAAACTATGCAAACTCCATTAGTTGTCGATATATAAGCGTTGTCACGTGCCACACAACTACAACAAAAATTCATTTCCGTTCAAACTCCTTCAAGTACTTCCTCACTGCTTCGCGAATAACAAAGGATCGTGAGGGGACTTTGTCCTCGTCAACCATCTCATCGATCTTGTCGAGAAGCTGAACGGGCAATGTGGCGGTTATGTTCGCCATACGTTTCGACTTACGGCCTGGCATCGCATCCTCGCCCTCTGTCATCAAGGAGCTCTGGGCTAATGCTGATTCCTCCGCGCACGTGTGTGACCAATTTGATGGCGCCTATCCTTCATGACTTCTCGCTCGCCGCCGTCTCAAGATGGTTAACGTGGCGAGCCCGAAGACGATTCCAGCAAGTATCGATTCGAACGGAAATCCAGGAATCCCACCTCCACTAACACTTGACGTAGTTGTCGAGACCACCGTGCTCGTTGTTGAGGTGAACGAGCTGATGGTTGACGCCACGGAGGTCGTGATCAGACTGGTAGATGTTGTTACGGTTGAAACCACGGTTGTTGTTGCCGTACCTGTCAGAAGCCCACCGAACGGAGAGAAGTGCAGAATCGCTGACAGCTCCCCGCCTGGAATGCCTGACGGAATAGTCTCGAACATTCTCGCTGAGCCAACAGCCCAACCATTGCTTGGCGAGGTCATGTATATCGAGTTGAGGATAGGTGGAGTGACGATCCCTCCTGAAGCAGTTGGTAGGTTCTGTCCGAGCAAAGCCGGTGAAGTTGTGACATGACTCCAAGCGATTCCGTCCCAGTGGAACAGTGTGGCGACAAGCTTTCCCGGGAGTCCACCTGTCCAACAATCGTTTGGTCCAGAGCAGTAGATCGTTTTCAGTGTTGCACTTGTAATACCACTCGGTGCTGTTCCGCCCGGTATTGTCGGTGTGGCTACGGGTTCCCACTTTGTGCCATCCCAGTACAGTATGACTGGCCCAGCCGCAAAGGCGCCTGGTCCAGCTCCGGCGGGTAATTGTATTCCACCCACAATCCATCCGATGGTTGGAGTCAGCATGAATATCGAGGTCAGATTTGCGTCACGCGAAATAGTCGGAGTCCCGCTCACGGATACCAAACTCCAAGTTCCAACCCCCCCTGTGACCGTGTAATGCAGAATAGTCGCGTTGTCTCCGACTGTCCAGCCCTCGTTGGGGCCAAGCATGAATATCGAGTTTAGTGATGGGATTGGCGTTGGGGTTGCGGGCGCAGGGAATATGGCCCACGTACCGACTCCTCCAGTCACAGTGTAGTGGAGAATGATGCCAGTGTTTCCAACACTTTGTCCAACAGCCCAGCCTTCAGTTGAGCTGACCATGAATACTGATTTGAGTCGATAGTTTCCGGGGGGTGGCGTTATTGTGTTCCAAGAACCACCGGTGTAGTGCATGATTATTGGGCAGAGGGGTGGAGAGCAAGAGGCTGTGGCGTTTGCTCCGCCGCCTACAGCCCATACGTCGCCTGTTGAAAGCATGAACACGGAGTTAAGATGATTAGTGGCTCCAATGGCGATTCCCTTTGTCCACATGAAGCCGTTCCAGTGGTAGATTGTTGGTTCTGAGAAAGACACGTTGCCAACAGCCCAACCATCATTGAGGTTAACAGGTCCTGTTACAGGAGGTCCGAACGATATGGAATTGAATGGGCTAAGAGTTGGACTTGTTACTGCGCCCCAAGTGAATCCATCATAATGAAGAATAACGCCAGCAGTCCCTACCGACCAAATATCGGCTGCTGTACTCGTGAATACGGAGTTGAAACTGAACGCGGTGACGGGCGATGTTGGAACAAGATTCGGTGGTAGTAGGGTCCAGCTTGCCCCTGAGTAGTGCAACATGGTACCGGTTCTTCCCACAGCCCAGCCTTCCGTGGCAGAGGCCATTGAGACAGAGAGGAGGCCATTTGTCGTTGTCCCCGGGCTTACGGGACCAGTCCAAATTCCTGTGGTGTAGTGAAGGATGATTCCACCGTCTCCGACAGCCCACCCGTCAGTTGGACTTAGCAAGTATACCGATCTCAGGGTTGTAGTGATTGGAGAAGAGAACGAGGTCCAAGTTCCCGCCGTATAATGATAAATTACGCCACCGGAACCAACGGCCCAACCCTCGGTTGCGCTCACCATAAACACCGAGTAGAATGGGATTCCAGCGACAGGAGGTTGAACCAAATTCCAACCGCCGCCCAGTCCCGGTGAGCCAGTCCAGTGCCAGAATGTTCCAGCTCCAGTTCTAGTTTCTCCCACTGCCCAAACGTCCGTAGAACTCAACATGGAAACTGCCCAGAGAGGCCCAGCGTTGGGACCGGTTAATCCTGCAACTTGTACGCGCCAAGTGATGCCGTCCCAGTGAAGAGCTGTGGCATTTGGAGCTGAGTTTACTATTGAGGTTGGAAACGTACCATTGAAACCGACGGCCCAACCGTCGTTTCTACTAATCGGAGCCTTAGGTGGTCCGAAACTCACGGAGGTCAGGTTGTACGCGGACGGACTGGACGGGAAATCCGGAAACTTTGGTGCAGGGACTAAATTCCAAGTCGCTCCGTCGTAGTGGAAGATCGCAGGGAGGCCGATGGTGGTGTTTGTTGTTTGTCGCGAGTCTCCCACGGCCCAGCCTTCAGTCGCAGAAAGCATGTACATAGAATTCAGCTTCGGGTTCGCTGGAGGGTTAATGTACGAATTCGGCGTTATGTCCCTCCATATCCCCATAACTGCGCTATCCGCAGAGACTGAAACCGCCAACACTAGAACAGAGAGAACCATAATTACAACTATGAATCGGGTCTTGTGCATTGCAACCAACTACTAATCTAACTGAACGAAGACCGTTGAATGAGCGATGATTAATAACATTAAGTAAGCATTACATGTTAAACAACGAAGAACCCATCTCGTAATTGTTATCGTGAAAATGACTTGCTTACAGGTTCAAATTTCCAAGGTTAAGGCACAGTTCTAGTACAGAGGGAATTGCGTTGGTCACTAGCGGAGATCCAAAGTTTGACTTCAACATGTTGAGCGGCGCATTGAGATCCTCGCTCGTTTTAGGCGTTCACGGCTAGATTTGGTCTGACACTTGTGCCGTCTATGGTTGGGGGCACGCGGAATCTGGCTTGGAAGCTTAAATAATGCTGGCTGAGCGGCTAAGGACTCTTTCTGAGACACTCAATCTCATGCTCTGCCAAGCAACCTTCACACATAGTATTGCCACATCCCTTGCAGGTCTTCAATGGGCCTTCCAACGCTCGCCCACAAAAGCCACAGTACTCTCCAGCCAGCAAGGCGTACGACAACCTCACGATCTTGAGGCTTCGTGATTCCTATAAGCTAGCTTTTCACAGGTTGAAGCAATAGTTGATTTCGATGAACCTCCACGTCAGGTTGTACGGCGTCTTTCGTTCAGCTGCCAGAGCCAGTGAGTTAGATCTGACGATTCCAGAGGAGAATCCTACTGTGAAATCTGCAATCGCGCATCTCGTCTCCAGGGAATCCTTCGCAGATCTAAAGCATCTACTCTTGGATACAGAAACATCTGACCCCCGGCCAAACGCTCTGATTATGGTCTCGGGACGTGAAGTCAACACGCTGAATGGATTGGATACGAAGTTGACAAGTAGTGATGAGTTGGCGCTGCTGCCCGTGGCCCATGGCGGTTAGGGTTGCGCGGTTGTTGTCCTTGTGTTACCTTTCTCAGAACGCATCTTGGCGGTTAGGAGTTCGTTCATGCTCCCGCTCCGGTAGCCGAACACATCAAAAGTCACGTACATGAAACCGAACTCCCGGAGCCCGGCGCCCACTCTATCTAGTAAACGCTCATCGAAAAACAGACTTCGTTCATCTTTTCCGATCTCGATTCTTGCAAGGTTTCCGTGATCGCGGACGCGCAGCTCCTTGACCCCGGTCATGGATCGAATGAGATTCTCGGATCTCTCAACCCTAAGCAGCCTCTCAGGAGTAATCAGTTGGCCATATTGAATGCGCGAAGACAGACAGGGCATCGACGGCTTGTCATAGTTCGGGAGTCCGAATAGTCTCGCTAACTCCCTAACCTCGGCCTTACTCATTCCTACCTCCGCCAATGGTCTCCTGATTCCGCGTTCAGACAAAGCTGCCGCTCCAGGTCGATGTCCTGTCAGATCCTCCGCATTGGTCCCGTCAAGTATCACAGGAACACTCAGGTCCTTCGCGAGGTGAATGAGTTTCTCGCTCAACTCATTCTTGCAGAAATAGCAACGGTTCCCAGGATTAGAGACATAGTTCGGGTCGTCGAGCTCTTCAGTGCGGACAATCATGTGCCTTATCCCAATGAAATTCGCGAGCTGCTTCGTTTCCTTGAGCTCTGATGATGGGAGGCTGGGGGAATCAGCCGTTACTGCAACCGCATCGTTGCCTACTGCAAGTCGTGCAAAATAGGCGACCAATGTACTGTCAACCCCTCCTGAGAACGCCACGACGACGCGGCCAAAACTCTGGATCTGATCGACAACACTCCGGGTCTTCCCACGGAGATCAGCAGGCATCTCGGACAGAGCCTGACTGAGCGTCTTGGGAGATTTCGCTGTTAACATTTTATTGCACAAGACAGTGCTCATTGTACTTAGGCGTTTCCAAGCGGTGAAAAATCCTGCGAGAAATTCTCGAAAAACTGGTGAAGGGTAAGATCTCAATTGAAGAAGCTGAGAAAGCATTACGAATCGACGCAATCGAGCAAGTTGCGAACATCGCGAGACTCGACGTTTCAAGGGAAGTAAGACGCGGCGTTCCCGAGATCATCCTGGCTGAAGGAAAGTCAGTCGAAGACCTCGTCAGCATTTGCACCCGTATGCTGGAGAAGAACGGTCGGGTGATTATCAGTCGACTTGATGATTCACAACTGTCCAAGCTGAATGAAACGTTCGACCGGGGCTATGAACGACAGCAATTCACCCACGCCAAATCGTTGGTGATCAGAAAGAAGGGCTACAGCAGGCTCGAAACCGGCGGCAAGGTTGGAGTCTTAACGGCGGGAACCGTCGATCTCGGCGTAGCTGAAGAGGCCGCAATGATGGCACAAGAGATGGGTTGCAGCACCTTTGTCGAAGCGGATGCTGGTGTGGCCGGAATTCATCGGGTCGTTGAGCCATTGCGGAACATGATCGAGAAGGACGTAGATTGTTTGATCGTGATCGCGGGCCGTGAAGGGGCTTTGCCCACAGTTGTGGCTGGTCTGGTAGACATTCCAATCATAGCCGTGCCAACATCATCAGGCTACGGTTACGGAGGTAAGGGTCGGGCAGCGTTGATGGCGATGCTCCAAGCGTGCTCTCTGGGTTTGGCTGTGGTGAACATTGATTCAGGAATTGCTGCAGGCGTTGTCGCTGCCCAGATCTCAAACCGCGTCGCCAGAGCACGGAGTCTAACCAAGAAATGAACTCTTTCGTTTAGGAACGCAGGACCGATCGGGCGACGGTAACATCATGGTTCACGCCTCGCCGCTCGCTTTTTCTCAGTTTGAACGGCTCAATCTACCATGTGGTTAGTGCACATTAGACCAAGTGCGAAAGGCCGAGAAGGCCTAACTTCCTCCTTTGTGGGGTCGACCTCGAGGCCCAATACTTGAAGTGTGAAAGTGCCGAGGAGCGGCATAGGTGAGTCGAATACCAAGGCGGTTACGGGCGCTTCTCGGCCGAGCAGACTTACGTAGGCGAACGCGTATCCCGCATCGACTTCCCGTTTGTCAGCAAGCGTAACTCTCGTTTTCTTTACCCACCTCAGGCCCAGTTCCTCAGCGATTCTGGGAGGTATGACCATGTAAGAGGCACCGGTGTCAACCAGAAACTCAAGTTCCCTAGTTCGGGTCCGCTCTGGGTCGCTAATCTTCGCTGTGACGTTCACGTAACCCATGCGAATTAACCTCACCATAGATGCAAATCGCGCAATTAAAAGAAACCTAGATCCTGAAGGATATCGTCCATACGATGTGAGGAGATAGCAAAAAACAGCTTCTGCGACTAGGGCAGCACCGATCATGATGAGGATGGAGCGGAACCTATCTAACTGACTTTCACTGTCTTGAGGTGCCCTACGGCAGTCTTGACGACCTCTACAGACTTCAAGAATGCTGCTCTTTCTTCGTCGTTTAGTTTCAGCTCTATTACCCGTTCCACACCGCGAGCACCCAAGACAGCGGGCACGTCAAGGTAGATGTCCTTGACTCCGTACTCCCCATTGAGATGCGCGGTGAGACATAGGACCATCTTCTTGTCCTTAATCACGCTTTCGACCATTCTGGTTATTCCGTGTGCTGGTGCATAGATCGTTGCTCCTTTAAGCGCTATGACTTCAGCGGCGATCTTCCTCGTCCGCTCGATTGCCTCTGTCACCTGCGCGGGCGAGAGTAATTCAGTTATAGGAACGCCGTTAACCGTTGAAAAACGCGGTAGCGGCACCATCGAATCCCCGTGTTCTCCAATCACAACAGCTTGTACAGAGCTTGTAGAGACGTGCAGGGCCTTCGCAATGAAATACTTGAAGCGCATTGTGTCGAGCATTCCACTCTGACCAAAGACCCGCGACGGCTCGAACCCCGTAACCTTCCAAGCAAGATAGGTCATAACATCAAGAGGGTTAGTGACCATGAGAATCAAAGTCTTAGGAGCGTACTCAACGATCTTGTCGCAAATTCCATGGATTATGTCCTCATTTTTCTCCTGCAAATCCAGCCTTGTCATGCCAGGCTTTCTGCCAAGCCCGCCTACGACAACAACGAGATCAGACCCTGCAATATCTTTGTAGTCGTTGGATCCGACTATGTCTACGTCCGCGCCCTGCTCTGCAGCCATCTGACCAAGATCGAGCGCCTCACCTTGAGGAAGACCTTGTATTATGTCGACGAGTCGCAAATCCCCCAACTCTCTGCTTGCGACCTGAAGTGCAACCGCACTTCCGAGTTTCCCAGTTCCGATAATTGAAATTAGCTTGCGCGAAGACAAAATCTACACCTTCGCCACTAACATTAGCAACATACTTATGGTCTCATCGTTTTCTGGAAAATACCTGTCGAAAGAACTGCACGATTGATATTGACCAACCAATTTTCAGTCATTCCGCCAAGAATTGTTGCGAATTTCAGGTTTCATTGGCAAAGCCTTTTATGGCCTCGCCATGCGCTAACAGCACTCGTTTCAGAAATGGGAGGGAATACTCATTGGCAGAAATGTTTTGCGTGAAATGCAAGGAGAAGAAGACTGTTCCAGACGACCAGACTACTTTGGAAAAAACCGCGAAAGGCCGTAACATGCTGCGCGCTACGTGCCCAACTTGTGGCACAAAGATGACGAAGTTCACAAAGTAGATCGCTGGGCCATAACGCACACTGATCGCCCAGTTTCCATTTCTCTTTACTTCGACAAATGACTCCCTTTTCAAACGGAATATTTGTGAGTAAGCCTTAGAGCCTACCCCGATTCAACTGCAACATCCTCGGGGCAGCAGGGTTGGAGATTAGCTCTTCGAATCTCAGTTTCCATATTGCCTTGATCGACATTAACAATCTGAAACCCCACGAAGAAGTCATCGACTCATTGGTTGAGTCCATCGCCGATGCGATTAGAGTGCAAGGCTTCGTCCGCGACCCACTCATTGTGGACAAAGATGAACATGTGATCCTCGATGGAATGCACCGATACAGCTCGCTGAAATCATTGAAATGCCGCTTTGCCCCATGTTGCCTCGTCAACTATGACAACCCTCTCATAAAAGTCGGGTCCTGGTTCAGGCTGTTCAATATACAAGAACCTGAATCGCTTGCAGAGAACCTTCTCAACGAGCACAACCTAGAGTACACAAAGACGAGAATTGACCTGGAGCATCTAACCTACAATTCCCAAAGCATAATCCTCACCGGAAGGGACACTCAGTATTTCCTCCCCCAATCCTCAGATCTGATCGAGTTCGCAAGAACAGCAGTCAAGCTCGAAAAGGCATTGGTCAAGAAGGGCCATCACGTTGACTATCTATCAGAGACTGTGGCAATCGAGACCCTCAGGTCAGGTCGCGTGAATTTCGCTATCTCGTTGCCCATCTTCAGCAAGAAACAGATCAGAGAGTTTGGAGCGCAAGCGCTACTTCTTCCGCACAAGGTCACACGGCATGTGATGCCGTCGCGCCCCTTGAGGATCGATGTTCCTCTCACCATGCTGGCTGACCCGACGATAGCTCAAGAGGAGGCAAATCGGAGACTAGGGGAAGGACTCTCTGCCAGACAAGTGGATAGGAAACCTCCTGGCTCTATCGTTGACGGCAGACGGTACGAAGAAGAACTCCTAGTCTTCGCGGCTTGACCAGACTTATATTGGCGCGTTCTTCTCTAGGCGACGATAGAATGGGGTACAACATGCCCTCAGAAATAGCCAATTCAGAAGAATTCGTTCGAATGTCGGAACGAGCAAGTGAATGCCGTGTCAAAAGGCTAAAGGATACTGTGAAACTGAAGCTTCGAACTGCTTCAAAACTCTACACTATCCGTCTAGATCCTGACAAGGCTGCGGAAGTACTCAAGCAGGTCAAATGTGAAGTAATCGAAGCGTAGCTGCAGCCTGAAGTGAGGACCTTCTCTGTCATTATCTGAGGCCTATGCTTTCTTTTTGATAGTGGGAATCCTAGCGATTCTCTCAGTGCTCTACTCATTCTATCTTGGACGAATCTTTGATCGAAACGTCATTTCTTCAATCACTCGACCGAGATCCGATTTCAAGCCGCGAGTGGCACTAATCATGCCCTGCAAAGGGATGGAGCGGGGACTCGAGAAGAACATTGAAGCCGTGCTCAAGCAGGATTATCCAAGCTATGAAGTCGTTGTAATAACCGACACGGCGCAAGATCCCGCTTTCTCCATCGCCAAATCTGTTCTCGAAAGGAACCCCAAAGCGAAAGCAGAACTTCACGTCTCGAAACACATCCCATCGTGTAGCGGGAAAGTGGCGGCTCTACTAACAGCCCTCGACGGTACGAATGGACGCGCGGAAGTGTATGCGTTCATTGACAGCGACGCGCTAGTCGCTCCAAACTGGCTCGCTGAATTGGTTGACCCGCTTGCTGACGAAACCATCGGAGCAACGACGGGATTCCGATGGTACTTCCCATTGACGAAGGACTTCTGGTCTCATGTTCAATCAGCTTGGAACGCGGCCGGCACAAACTTGTTCTTTGATGACCGGTACAACTTCCCATGGGGCGGTGCAACTGCAGTCCGTGCACAAACCCTCGACAAGATCAACATCAGGAAGGCATGGTCGAACGCGGTCAGTGACGACATGGCACTCAACTTGGCTCTTCGACAGAATGGATACAGGATAGTCTTCCTACCTCAATGTACGGTGGCAACATACTGTCAAAACACGCGGTCTCAGTTTTTCGAGTGGGCGATACGACAATCCGCCCTCACCCGAGTTTTCAATGAGGGCTTGTGGAAGTACGCATTAGCTGCCTATGGTTTTTTTGACCTAGTTTTCGTCCTCGGCGTCATCAGTGTCGGTTTGGGAGTGTACTTAGGGCTGGACTGGTTCATCCCTGCAGCAATGCTCCTTGCTCCAAGTGTGCTGGGTATCCTGAGAAGCAGTCAAAGGTGTGCAACGTTCGAACGGGCCCTGCCGCACTTGAACGGTGAGTTCAGAAAGACCAGTCTCCTCGGGGCTATGGTGAGCTTCACCATGCATTGGATTATGACCTACTGCATAGTCAAATCTGCACGCGTCCGACAGATCGAGTGGCGAGGCCGGAAGTATACGCTGAAGAAGCTCAGCACGCCTGCTTCATTGTGAAGCTCTTCCCAAATGCTGCTCCTTTTGAGATGAGCAGCACTAGCAACACTACTTCTTAGTTACTAGACTGCGCAGTCGAGCGACTTTGTTCAAAGCGAATTTTCTGTCCGCCGTTATTAGCACCAATCTTCTTCCGGCGCGGAAGATCATTGCCATGATCTCTTCATGGACCAGAATTGAGTACTCGGGTTTTCCGAAGAATTCTGCAAGATCCTCAGCTTTCTGAACGGACACCAGTTTCGCAATGAGATGTGGAGTCTTTTCGAGTGGTTCGATCGGTTCGACGCCCTCCCTCATGCCTCCCTCGAGGATTCGTCCGTTTCCGTCTACCAGTGCCGCGAAACGGATTCGCTTATCAAACTTCATAATTTGATTGTACAGTCGCGCCAACTAGATCAGCCGTTTCCATGTGATATCCCTGCACACAAATGCTTTCCGATGGGAGACAATCAACTTAGAATTCTGGGATCTCTTCCAGAAGCATTCCTTCGATTGTGATGGGTTGAAGTTTCGCGACCAGCGAGTACGCTTGCTCGAGCTTTGATTGTCGTTCTGCGTATATGTCGAGGATTGGTTCACCCTTGGTGACCTTATGTCCTCTTTTAAGATACAGCAGAACCCCCGATCGCTTCTCGCCGGGCGCGCCGGTTGCTCGAGCAATCTGATTTATGGAAGTGTTCGAGACGTGAGTCACATAACCATCAGCTGTAGCAGTGATCCTCTGCTTGTATGCTCCCACTGCGATTTGTTCTGATTTGATGTTGGGATCTCCTCCCTGGGCTTCGATTATCTCCTTCATCTTCTTCAGAGCTCGCCCGCTCTGGAGAATTTCTCTGGCGAGTTCCTGACCATTTCCCTTGGACGCCTTTCCTGCCATCTCAAGCAACATACCAGCTAGAGCGGTGGATTTTTCCACGAGACTCGCCGGCCCTGTGCCCTCGAGAGTTTGCAGAGCCTCGCGAGCTTCGAGAGCAGGTCCAACTGCATGGCCCACCGGTTGTCCGCCGTATGTCACTCCACACCTGATTCTGATGCCTAACTTTCCGCCAATCTCGATGAAACGATTTCCAAGACGACGCGCATCCTCCGGAGCTTGTATCTTCGCTCCCTCCCCGGTCGGAATATCCAAGACCATAAAGTCCGTCCCAACGGCGAGTTTCTTCGCTAGGATACTTGCTATCATTTGGGGCTCGGGATCAATTTGAAGCGGATATTCCACCGTGATGAACGCATCGTCGGCAGGTGCCAAGTTCAATCCGCCTCCCCAAACTATGGCCCCGTTGATTTTTGACACGATCTTCCTAAGTTCTTGCCCTGAGAACTCTACTGGCGCTAAGACACTCATAGTGTCTGCCGTGCCAGATGGACTCGTGATGGCACGACTACTAGTTTTTGGAATTAGGAGGCCCGCAGCCGCGATTATTGGGACGATTATTAGAGTGACTTTGTTTCCGGGGACTCCTCCGATCGAATGTTTGTCGTATACGGGCTTTTCGAAATCGATACGCGTCCCAGTTTCAGCTATCGCACGCGTGAGCCACAGTAGCTCATCGTCGTCCATTCCGTGATATTGCTCAGCCATGACAAATGCAGCCATCTCAACTTCGCTGAGATTTCTGTCCACAACATCACGCACGATTGAATACAACTCCTCACGCCCAAGCTTCTTGCCGCGCATCTTGTCGTGGACATATCGGACAGAAATTGGTGGAGGAATCGGTTGAACGCTAACGCTATCTCCGTCGGCCACAGTCAGTTCCTGAGCCACGACTCGAGGCAGCCCTATTTGATGCTCCTGCACTATTGATTTCGTAATGTCAACCAGAGCAGCGGCTCCTCTCTCGTCGCTCCCCTTGATCCGAATTCTATCCCATGCTACGACACCCAAGCTCACCGCGTCCTTGATGTTAAGGACGGCAATACGAGAACCTGCAGACAAATCGAGAATTTTCGCGCTGAAAGATTGCTGAGCCATTGCACCCGCCGATGGTGCTAAATGCGAGGATTGACTTTAATCTGTGTTCTGGGTTCTGTCAACTTGGCGGCGGATGCCGTTCAAGCTAACTGGCTCCCATCGACTTTGAGGATTAACGGATTTCGTCGGCCGTGTTCCTCCATCATCGCTTCACTCGAGAGTCCTACGGGCGCGAACCTCACGCCTCGTGCGAGAATGTTCCTCGCGGCATTCACATCACGATCCACTGTAACCCCGCACTTGGTGCATTGCAGCTTTCGGTTCTCTTCGGGTATTCGCATCAGGCGCGACCCACATATCGAACACCTCGCTGACGTACCATGCGGAGACACGTAGATAACCGGCAAACCTTCCCAACGGGCCTTATACTCAATCTGTCGCTGTAACTCCGCGAAACTCCAACCGTTCAATATCACCCGGTAATTGGCTCCTTGCCCGTTGGCCTTCCTGTAGAGCTTTCGAATGCCCCTCAAGTTCTCCATTACGATTCCATGCTTGTTCTGTTTGGCCTTGCGCACTATTCTAGATGACATGTTGTGAAGAAACCATTGAACCCTGTTTCGCTGAAGTTGACCATACTTAGCGGCAATCCGCTTCATGATCCTGACATCGTTTCTTGTGAAATTGCGTTTGCGTTGTCTGCATCGCTCTTTCATTTGGGCGACCTTGCTGATATCATAGCCAGTTATTTCTCCAGCTGTGTCGGCTGTGGTTACGTTGTCTAGATTTCGGTCTATTCCGATGAAGCCCGCTGATCGCGCAGAGCCTGTAATAGCTTAGCGCATCGTAGCGGGCGAGGTGTCTGTAGGCACGTAAGGACAGTGCCTTGAGGGATGTGACGTTCTCCTGTAAACCGATGCGCAGGCAGTCGTTAACCATCGAGTGGAATTCGTCCAGGAGACGCAGAGTTTCATCGGTTGGCTGGTAGTTCTGTTGAACTGTCTTGAACGCCAGCATAGGCACTTATCTCCCAGCAGATAGGACCTGACAGAACCGGGAAATAAAACCTTGAGAGATAAGCGAAAATACTCCAACAAGCATCCACCGACAAATTAACAGAGCCGTGTTCTGTAAACCGCGACAAACAAGAGCTGTGGCCGTGGTGAACAACCGGGAATCCGACAGCGTAATTGGCGATCTACATGAATTGCTCAGGGCAGTCGACCTGCCTTACGTTGACGGGCTATACGACTGGCAAACTCAACTAGCCATCAAGAAGAACAAAGAGCGAGAGAATACGAGCAGCAGATCCATCAAAGGCGTCTCTGTAAGAAGTCACAGCGAATCAGGGTGGACATATTCTAGCTCCAACAAGGTAGACCGATCGACAATTCGCAAGCTCATTAATCAACTTAAGAAAGAAACACGCGGCTCGAATGCGAAGAGCAAACTAGCCTTACCGGACCCCGTAAGAATAGACACCAAGACACCGGTCAAGAAGGACCCCCTAGAAATTCCCATCGAGGAGAAACTGCAGAGAGTACGAGAAATCTATGACCTCGCACGCCAAATGGATTCTAGGATAGTAGACGTGAGGGTCGCCTACGCTGAGACCGTCATAGACAGAGCTCTCGTTACTTCCAATGGCACGCAGGCAAGACAGCTCATTCCCAGGACAAGAATCTCAATGGAAATTGTCGTGAAGGAGAATGACTCGACTGACTCAGACAACCTATCGCTAGGGGGAACGGTCGGGTACGAAGTCGTTGACGATCTGCCGGAAGAAAAGATAAGTGAACTCGTGAAGAGCGCTGTGGAACAGTTGAAAGCTGTGGCTCCGCCGACGGGAGTCCAGACCGTGATACTTGATCCTGGGACGGTCGGTACCGTGTGCCATGAATCATTCGGGCATGGCCTCGAAGCCGACCAAGCACTCAGAGGAAGATCCTACCTCAAGGACATGTTGGGTAAGAAGGTCGCCTCTGATCTAGTTACAATCTACGAAGACTCATCGCTCGAAGGAGCACAGGGCAGCTACTATTTTGATGATGATGGAGTCAAGTCACGAAAGAATACGCTTGTTGAAAACGGCGTACTAATTAGCTTTCTACATGACATAGAGACTGGCGCTGCAATGAATGCACCGCTAACAGGCAGTTCCAGGACGCAGAACGCGGCCCACAGACGATTCATCCGAATGAGTAATACCTACGCGAAACCTGGGGAACGCAAATTGGACGATATTGTTAAGGACACTAAAAGAGGGGTTATGATGATGCGATGGCAGTTCGGCATCGAAGATCCATTAGGCGGCGGAATGCAGGTCGTCTCAAAGAAAGGGTACATCATTGAAAACGGTGTCACCACGAAACCTCTCAAGTCAATTACGCTCACAGGGCGAGTCCTGGAAGTTCTTGGGAATGTGGATGCAGTAAGCAGTGATGGGTTCTTCGTCGATCCTGGAACATGTGGGAAGGGCTCAGAAGATTATGTGCCGG
>Ga0315296_10001915_pt1 | contig 18015 bp, 16 predicted proteins | sample YL17G14_18_MG_FD_203921 | JGI IMG/M metagenome (GOLD analysis project Ga0315296, IMG submission 203921) | Sediment microbial communities from Yellowstone Lake, YNP, Wyoming, USA - YL17G14_18 | ecosystem: Environmental > Aquatic > Freshwater > Lake > Sediment | place: USA: Wyoming | collected... | reverse complement strand
AATCTGGTCGCCGTGAGTTCCACGGAGACCCTAAACGCCTGTGGAGACCTGGCCTCCACGGTACCCGCAAGGGCGCTGCGAGCCGGGTCGTTGAAGCAGGAAGTGAACGCCGCTGTCCCGCGTGGGATAGGTGGGTAAGTTTCGTGGAACGGTTTCTTCCCTGGGCCTGAGTCACTTCCTGGAGATGTCGACCAGCCTTCGGACGAGTACTCCCGAGGCTACGGACAGGTCTTCCGTGGGCAGGATCTTCCCGGCGTTCGCATCGAACAGTATGTTCGCCGCCGCAGGAACCTCCTCATCCCCAACCCAAAGCACGATCAAGATGGGAAACTTGGGGAAGAAATCGACCTTCAGGCCGACAGTGCCGATCCCGCTGGGCTCCGCCCGGATCACGTCCCCGATGTGCTTCAGGATGTCGGGCTTGGCGCCGAACTCCTTCACGATCATATCGATCGACCTCGCCTTGAACGCGGGATAATAGATCGCCCCACCCTCGAAATCGCGGAAGGTGGCCAAACGGTTGGCCAGCTGCGCTCTCCCGGACCCGGCGAGATAGTGCAGGACTATGATCTGCAGGTGCAGTCCGATCTCTCCCAGCTTGTCCGTTGACCACCTGATGGTTCGAGCGTCCAGGTCTATGAGGCATTCCCTGTCGATTAACCTGAGCTGGAGAACCTTCTTTCCCGGACGCATGACAGCTCCGGAGTTCGTCGCGATCGTCTGGGGCTTCTCGCTCGCGACGGCCATCCACGCGAGTTCGAGAGCGTCCTTGTGACTGGGCATGTCGGCCATTGTGCTACCCCCAATCACGCTTTCAAGAAGGAGTGTGCGTATAGCTTCTGATTCAGCAGGACCTCGGCCGCCTTGACGACCTTCATCAGCTCCACGTCATTCGGATCCACGATGGCAGCGTCCAGGCCTCTACCAAGCAGCATCGCGAGGTAGGTCCGGTTCAGCAAGCTCCTCTCCTCCGCGCCGCTGGAGACATTGCTCAGGCCCACCACCGTCTTAGGAGGGGGAGTGTTCAGCGCTCTGAAAGACGTGATCGCCTCGCAGAGCATCGGGCACTGATCCTGCGCGGCCGATATCGGCAGCACCACGGGGTCAAGGTACACCTTCTCTGGGTTCACGCCCCGGTCCATGGCGTTCGCGAGCAGGAGCATGGCGATCTCCGAGCGCGCGTCCGCGGAATTCGGGATGCCTTTCTCGTTGATCGTAAGGCAGATTATCTCAGCGTTGTGCTCCGCGGCCAAGGGGAAAAACTTCTCCATGCGCTTCTGCTCGGCCGTTGTGGAGTTTATCATCGGCTCCAGCTTGCACTCCGCGAGCCCCGCCTGTTGCACCTTCAGCCCCGGCGAATCGATCGACAGCCTCACCTGAACCGCATCCTGGATGGTCTTCACCAGCCACGCCATGACGGCAGCGGAATCGTCCCTGCCGGGTCCGGTGTTGACGTCCAAAATGTGCGCTCCTGCATCGACCTGCTCATGCGCCAAGTCCTGAATGAACTTCGCGTCCCTCGCATCGATCGCCTTCGAGACCTGAGGGAACTGACCGTTGATCCTCTCACCTATGACTATCAAGTACGCTCCCCACCGATGGTGGTCGTACAGCTATCGTCTGATATCAATTATTCGACCGATATTCGAGGCGGCCATTCAGGAAACCGGGGGCATAACAGTTAATACCCTCGCAGGGCGTTCAAGGCCGAGCTGGTTCTAGATGGCGGGGGACGGCCGCAGCAAAGAGCACATGGTCATGTTCATGCCCGACGGCAAGGCTGTCGCGGTGACCGGAGGGACGACCATCCTCGAGGCCGCAAGGCTGGCGGGTATCGAATTGGACGCGGTCTGCGGCGGGGAGGGAAAATGCGGCAGATGCAGGGTCCGCCCAGAAGGGCCTGTCAAAGGGGGAGAGTCCCCCCTGCTGAACGACGAGGAGAGAAAAGCTGGCGTCGTCCTCGCGTGCCTGGCAGTGGTTGAAGGAGATCTGTCCGTGGATATCCTGCCTCGCTCTAGGATAGGCAGGCACCAGATCCTGACCAAGAGCGTCGAGGACGTGCCGAGGCCGCTCTCGCCATGGGTCCGCAAAGAGTTCTATCAGCTGCCCCCGGCGACGATCTGGGACAATGTGGGTGACCTCGAAAGGCTCTGCAGAGCCCTGGGAAGAAGCCAGCTGCCCATGCCCCTGGAGGCTCTAAGGGAACTGTCGGATGAGCTCAGGTCGGGCTCATGGAAGGTAACAGTCACCCTGTCGACGGTCGACTCATCGGACGAGATCACGAGGGTCGAGCCTGGCGAGACGACATCCCAACTCTTGGGCATAGCCGTTGACATAGGCACGACTACCGTGGTGGTCGACTTGGTCGATCTTCTCAAAGGGGAAGTGCTCGGAACCGCCTCGGACTACAACCGGCAGATCACCAGGGGCGAAGACGTCATCGCTCGGATGATGCACGGTGAGGAGGGGGGGGCGCAAGAGCTTACAAACCTCGTGAGAGAGACCATAAACGGATTGATTGGACGGCTGCTCGCAGGGGAGTCCAAGAGGAGAGGCAGAGAGGTGTTGCCCACGGACATTGTGGCCGTATCCGTGGCCGGGAACACCGTTATGACCCATTTCTTCGCCGGGCTCCCGACTAGACACATGCGCCTCGAACCGTATGTGCCGGTCGCGCACCGCCCCGGCTTCTTCAAGGCTGCGGAGCTAGGCCTCAAGACCAACTCCTCGGCTCGCGTCCTTCTGTTCCCTTCGCGCGCGGGTTACGTGGGAGGAGATGTCGTCGCGGACGTGCTCGCGAGCGGGATGTTCAGATCGGACAAGCTGAGCATGCTCATCGATGTCGGGACGAACGGGGAGATCGTGCTCGGGAAGAAGGATTGGCTGGTCTCGTGTGCGTGCTCCGCAGGCCCGGCCTTCGAAGGAGGGGAGGTCTCCTCCGGCATGAGAGCGATGGATGGCGCCATAGACAGGATACGGATCAATGACGATCTATCCACATCATACCATGTGATTGGCGATCTGCCCGCGTCCGGCATCTGCGGATCCGGCCTGATAGACCTCGTCGCTGAGATGTACTGCAAGGGGGTCATAGACCGGAAGGCCAGGATCCAGAACCTTCACTCTAACAGAGTGAGGGCCACCGATGCTGGCTTCGAGTATGTTGTGGAGAAGAGGGAGAAGCTGGGCGCGGGAGCCACAGGAGACCTAGTCATCACCGACGCGGACGTCCAGAACTTGCTCAGGACAAAGGCGGCGATCTACGGGGCGTGCTCCACGCTGCTCAAGAAGATGGGCGAGAACCTGGAAAACGTCTCGAGCATCGTGATCGCAGGCGGGTTCGGTTACCATCTGGACGTCGGCAGGGCTATATGGATCGGGATGTTCCCAGACGTGCCGCTGGAGAAGTACAGGTTCATCGGCAACGGTTCGCTGGGCGGCTCGAGGATGGCTCTGTTGTCTGAGAAGCGAAGGAATGAGATGCTGGACATATTCAACAGCATGACCTATCTTGAGCTGAGCGTGGACAACGACTTCTACGCGGAGTTCTCGTCCTCTCTGTTCATACCACACACCGACATAGGCAGGTTCCCGAGCGCGCCTCCTGAGCGCGTCTGCAAGGAGGGGCCGAACTGACCTTCACCATTGCAGTTGCCGGGAAGGGCGGAGTTGGCAAGACCACCTTCGCCGCCCTGGCCGTGAAACATCTCCACGAGTCCACGGGCGAGGTGGTGCTGGCAGTGGACGCTGATCCCAACGCCAACCTGGGGTCTAAGCTTGGCACGGAGCCTGCGAGAACCGTCGGAGACCTCAGAGAGGAGATGATTTCCCGCGGGGAGGAACCTCCTCCCGGGATGTCGAAACAAGAGTACATCGACTACCAGATCCGGCTAGCTCTGAAAGAGGGGAGCGGCTTCGACCTGCTCACGATGGGCAGACAAGAGGGACCTGGATGCTACTGCTATATCAACAACGTGCTGAGGACTTTCGTCGACGCGCTCACCGACAAGTATCACTACGTCGTGATCGACAATGAGGCAGGAATGGAGCATCTGAGCAGGCGCACGACGAGGGCCTCGGACGTCCTGTTCGTGCTCTGCGACAGGTCCAAGGCCTCTCTTGAGGCCGCGAAGAGGATCTCCAGGCTGGCGGATGAGATGAAGCTGAAGATAAGACGCAAGGTGCTCGCATCCAACATGCTGGACGCCGATGCAGAAGGACCGCCAATGAGAGAGATGCCGGGATTCGACAAGGTCTACGGCGTCAGGAGGAGCGGGGCGATCCAGGCAAAGATGGAGAAGGACGAATCCCTGATCGATCTACCGAGGAGAGATCCGATGTACTCCGACATCGCGAAGATTGTCGATGCCGAGCGCAAGGGCCCGTGAGCTCAGCCCGAGATCGACTTGAGCATCTTCGGCAGACCTGAGGACTCCCTCGGGCCGACGACGATCTTCATGCCGGTCAGCTCGTTCAGCTTCCCGCTCATCCTGCTGACCATCCCGGGGATCACGATCTCGTTCCTGGCGTTCTTCTCCTTGAGCTTCTCGGTCTCGATCGCCTTCGTCACGGACTCGGGCGTGAGCTTGCCGGCGGCGAACGAGGTCATGACGGACTGTCCGTCCGTGTCGACCACGAGCAGCCAGATTGGTATCTTGCTTTTCTCAGCGTCTGCACGGACGGTGAAGTAGGTGAGCGAGAAGTTGGTCGTGAACAGCACCGGAGACTTCTCATTGGGCTCGCCAACGGGATACAGGCCGGCCTTGACCTGGATCGGCACTTGTGGATCGGTGAAGATGTTCTGCCTCAGGGCTATCAGCGGGAACAGGAACTCCCTCGGAACATCGTCCAGCAGCACCATCGAGGAGTACTTCATCACGCCCAGGGACGCCTTCATGAGGTCGTTCTCCGAGCGCCCCAGGACCGTGACCGTCGGGTAGCCGAGCGGCCGGAACTTCTTCTTTATCGCCGCCCTGCGGATCATCGTCAGGTTCTCGAGCATGTTGGACGCCGACGAGCTCCCAGGCTCCAGCACGATGTCCGTTACGCCCGCTTTCTTCGCCTTGTCGGCCATCTGGGACAGCTCGTCAAGGCTGGAAGCACCTCCTACCACTAGTGGGAAGCAGCACGCCTTCGCCACGCCCACCATCGGCTCGAAGTTCTGAGGCGTGGCCCGATAGAGCAACGGCTTCTTCTGCCCCGAGAGCGCCACAGCATCGGCCATCAGCTTCGGGTCCTCGGTCAAAAGAACGATTGGCAGAGGCTGCGCGACGGCCTCCTTGACTCCCTCGAGGAAGTCCTCCGGTTTCCCGGACGAGTGCTTCACGCCGACAACATCCACTCTGACGATCTGTCCCACCCTCTCGAACATCGCGAACTTCGTCTGCTGAATCCTCTCCTTCATCTTCGCGAGGCCGGCGGCATCGTCGGCCACGAAGCCGAGGACCGTCGGATGATAGAAGGTCTTGTCGTGCCTGAAGAGCTGCGTCTCGTCCCCCATCTTCACCGCGAGATCGCTGACGCCCACTGTCACTAGCCTAATCGGCGGGGCGCCGCTCTCCTCGAGCTGCGCCTTCGCCTCGGGAGACACATACGGGCACGCCTCGAGGGCGACCTTCTGGTTCGCCAGCTGCATCGCGAAGGCCAGGCAGGTGGGGAACTTGCATTCCCCGCAGTTCTTCCTCGGCAAGAGCTTGTAGATGTCCATCGCGGTCGGCATTTACGCCCCACCTCCGAGGGCGGCAAGGGCGGCCCTCAGTTTCGCGACCGCCTGCGGGTGTCTCATGACTACGAGATCGGCACCGGCGACGACGGCAGCATACGCCGTCATTGTCTCCCAGTATATTCCCCGGAGCTCGGGCTTCCCTCTCTCCGGATTCTCCTCAAGGGCTTCAGGGGCAGCCCACGCGCACGAGCAGTCGCAGACGAGCGGCATCTGCAGGACGGGGTCGCCCAGGAGCGCCCCCAGCCTCAGCCTTTCGATGACAGAGTACGAGTACTCCAGCCCCATGCCTAGCGCGGCCATGAGCGGGTCCATTATGATGTTCTCCGGTTTCACGCCGAAGTCCATGAGCAGGATGTTCATTTGCTTCGCGAGATTGATGTCGAGGTTCGAGAACGCCACGATCCCGTGGCCGTTGGCCATCGACGCGGCCGCGATCGACTTGTAGGCCTTCTCCTCCGCAAGGCCGAGGAAGACCCTCTCTCCCTTCGATGCGTTCGAGACCGCCTCGATGACCTTGGCATCCTTCTCCTCGAAGCCGCATCCGTAGACCATGATGGGTATCGAGACCGATCTCAGCACGTCCTTGACCAGTGTCTCGCACTCGGTGACGGACCTGTTCTCCTCCTCGGGGTTCGCCGACTGCAGCTTGACCACGCAGATGTCCGCGCCCCAGTCGCGCTCGCAGGCCTTCGCCCACTCCACGGGCTCCTTCACGACGGGACCTATGGAGCTCAGCAGCTGCTCGGGCACGACGCGCATCGTGTCCACGACGTCCATGACGACCAGAGGCCTGTGCGGCATCTCGCTCTCGAAGCTGTGGAACTGAAGACCGTTCGAGCCGCCGACCTTCAGGCTTATGCTCCGCGTGCCACCTTGCTCCTTCGTGGCACCGATCACGACTTCTCTGATCCTGCCTGGATACTTCTCCCTAGGCGCGTCGAAACCCACGCTGATACCCCCAACCTAGACTAGCTCATCATCGGCGGCAGCTTCAGTGCCGGATGATCCACCTTGACCAACCACTCCGCGAGCTCCTCCGGCGTCCTCGCGACCGTCTCATCGGCTATCTTGTCGACGAAGTCCGGCACTCCGACCTCATCCGCCCGTTTCTTCAGGTCATCCTTCATGGCGTTCTTGAGGTCTTTGGGCATCCAGACGATTCGGAGGAAACCTCCGTCCGCACTGATGAACTTCCTGCTGGTGAGGTACTTTCTCCCGACGCCTATGAACCCGGGCGTCTGGATACCTCCTCCGATAGAGCCTGCGAGAGTGGAGAATGTCATGCCCAGCGGCGTCATGCCCGGGAACTCCCGGTTCACGACTACGACCCCCTGGAGATCGGGAGAAACGCCCACGATGCACTCGAAGCAGCCGCACGAGGTCATCGGATCGTCCATCATCGTGTAGGCGCTGAACCTCTGGAGCTTGCCGTGAGTTTTCTCGGCGACGGCCTCGTTCACGCCGACCCACTGTCCCTTGACGGCGTCGATGACCTCCTTCTTCGGGACAGGGCTGTTCGGACCCGTCGCGGATATCTGATGGGACGCCTTGGCGTCGAGCCAGTTGATCGCGCCGCACAGCCCGAGCCGCTCGGGAGTCACGATGCAAACATGGCCAGGAGCGAAGCTCTGGCACAACGTGCACGTGTAGAACGTGTCGACCTTCTCGTCGATCAGGTCCGCAATCCTCGCGTCCCTCTCCTCGTAGGCTTCCTTGGCCTCGTCGATGTGCTTCCTCAGCTCGGCCTCGTCGGTGACTATCGTGACCTCGATCTTGGACACGATGGCCCCGAACTCCTGCTTGAGCTTCGTGACCAGGATGTCGCCTATGTGCCTTAGCCTCAGGCCAGCCTTCACCGAGTTCTTGCTGAGCCTCACCCAGAGCAGGTTCCTCTGCCCAGTGTGCCACGCGCCCTCGGCGAAGTTCACGAACTGATGTATCCTGCGCTCCAGGACGGACTCGAAGTCCTTCTGCATGTTCTTGCCGTAGACGTTGACCAGGATGCCGAGGTGCGTCGGCGAGCCATCCGGGAGCTCGTCGACATCCTTGCCTATGAACGTGATCTTGCCATCCGTGACTTCCTCGGGCCCTCTCATCTTCAATAGCTCGAAGGCCAGCGTCTTCGACGGCCCGCCAGCCTCGACGTACATCTCCGGCCTCCTGATCGTCTCGCCCTCGAACGCGGGCCCGTAGGCGACCGGCAGGCTGACCTCGCCCAGCTTTATCCTGCATCCCCTGACCTCGATCGCCGTAGATATCATCTCGTCGAGGTTCTTCTGGACGACATATTTGTCGGGGATCTGCTCGACTTCCTGGTCCGTGATCGTAGGCGACCCGTTGAACATAACCGCGAACTCGGCGGCGACTTTGATGAAGTCAAGCGGGCCCATCTGGAGCACGAATACCTTGGGCCTCTTCGAGAGGTAGTTGTATAGCCCCTGCCTATCGCCCTTCTGGATGCCGCCAAACGAGAGCGCCGCTCGGATGGCGAAGTTGAGGCCGTGAATCGCCTGCGTGAACTCGCCCACGGGGTAGAGCATCCTGTCCAGGCCCATGGCGATGCCTTCGTCCTTGAGCTGCTTGATTATGTCGTATGTGGCGATGATGAGCATGCCCTTGTTCTGGCAGTCACGGACCATGGCCGCCAGCTTCTTCGGGTCGCTCGCCCTGCCGACGAAAACCGCACACCCCGGGATCGTGTCGTCCACGAAAGCGATCCCGAGCTGCCTCAGAACCCTGTCAGGGACGAACCCGCAGTAGAGTGAGCCTTCGTAGGGTGTTGGGGTCTCGATGTACTTGAGCGCTTCCACTATCTCCGCTGCGATCATCGTCGCCTCGCCAGAAGCGATCGCGGCTTCGAGTGTCGCTTCTTCGACGATTCTGCTCCTCGCTTCCCCCAGCAGGACTGGCAAATCTCCGAGCCGGGTACAATCCTTCCCCAGCCAGGCGAACAGGCTCGGAAGCTGGTAGCCAGTTTCAGGGAACTCCATCTTCTGGTCGGGGCCGTACTTCCGAAGCGCTCGGTTGAGCAGAACATCCGCGTAGCCCGTGGCGATGATCGATCCCTCGACCGCCATCTTGAAGAGCGTCTCCTTCGCGATTTTGCCCTTCTGGGGGACGAAGTAAGACTCGCGCTCGACCGCGGGATCGGTTATGTCCATCTTCCACCGCCTGTACTCGATCGCTGAGAACAGCCGCTTCGCGGCGATCATCGGGTCGGACTCGAATATGAAATACCCGCCGTAGACATCCCGAGCCGTGTTTTCCAGCACCTCGGTGACGAGCGTGCTCCCGTACAGGTAGTTAATCGTGCCGACATGAACCGGGAAACCCATGGCAACCGCCCACGTGCCGATGGATACGGCCTTCTCGTGCATCGCCTCGGGAGCCATCGCCACGAACGGTATCTTCTCGATGTCAACACCGAGGTGGTTGGCGACCTCCGTTGCGAGGTTGGAGAAGCGCGGGTTGTCCACGCATGACCCTATGTGCCACACGCATGGCAGGCCCTTGACTCCTGCAGCCTCGCTCAGCTCGTTCAGGAAGGATTGCAGACCTTCTCCTGCAAACTCATTGGTCCTGGCGGGGTCCATGAATCCGGCCTTGGCGAGCTCTATCGCGTTGCATCCGGTCGCCATGAGTAGCACATCGCGCTTGGCCAGCTCGCGCGCGATCGTGATCACGTCACTGTCTTCCTTGCGGTTAGTGCTCTTGCACCCAGCGAACAGAGCGACGCCCCGAATGCGCCCGTTCACGATGTTGTCTGTGAGGTATTGGAACGGATCGTCGGGATTCTTCTTGGCGAACAAGGCCTTCATCTGCTCGACGCTGAAGCCCGCCATCACCGCCGAGGGTCTGATGCTCGGCAGAGGCCTGATCTTGCCCCTGTGCTTGAACGCCTCGGCAGCCATCATCAGTATCTTCTTCGCGGACTCCTTGGCCCTGTCCGGCGTGAATTCGATATGAGTATCACCCACGAGCCTGACTATCTCTTGGGTCGTGATCATCTTCGTGTGGGTGCATCTGCTCAGGACAGACAGCGAAGGCATGATGCACTGGTAGTCGAACACCATGGCGTCGAGGATTCCGCTCAGGAGCACGAGCTCCTGAGACATGACATTGGCCGCCAGCGGAACGCCCTTGCGCATGAGGATTTCGTTGCCTGTGCAACACACGCCCACGATGTTGAACCGCTCGGCGCCGACCTTCTGGGCCTCGGCCTTCATCTCTCGGGCAACGTCAACCATGATGTCGCTCAGGAGCGGGTTGTGGCCGTGGACCGCGACATTGATTGACTTCTCGTCCAACACGCTCAGGTTCGCCTCGCTCAACACGATCCTGGGCGTACCGAACAGAACATCGCTCAAGTCGGAAGAGATCTGCGCGCCAGTGTAGTCGGCAAGGGCGGACTTGATTCCCCCAAACAGAATCGGGACGGGGTCTGCGTCAACGCCCATCGCGGTCCTGTGTATGACGTCCGCAATCGCTGACTCGATGTTCGAAGGCAGGACCGCATGGGTGTCCCAGCGGTGCATTCTGCCTTTGGTGACGGTGGATTTCAAGAATGCCAGAGGATCGTTCGAGAACCTCGAATAGTCCTCGAGCGCTTTTAATGAGACCGCCTCCGCGAGAGCCATGGGGTTCTTTCCGTTCCCCTGAATCCCGAGCTTCTTCGCGACGGCTTCCAGCTTCGCCTGATCCGTGACCTTGTAGTCCTTTGTCTCTCCCTTGGAGACCGCATGAAGCATGTGCGCGATCTCCTTGCCGTGCCCGGAGTGCGACGCGGTCCCGCCTGCAATCATCCGGTCGATGTACCTCGAGACGATCGTGTAGTCGCGCGCGCCGCATATCCCGGTCGTTGGCTCTTTCCCCATCGGGTTTATCCGGCAGGGCCCCTGGAGACAGATCCTGCAACAGAGTCCCAGCTGGCCGAACCTGCATTGCGCACCTTGCCTGTCCGCCCGGTCCATGATCGTGCAGACACCCTCTTCGTGCAGATCCGCGAAAAGGGACGAGCAGCTGGCGTCCCAGCAATCGCAGCTCCAAGGCTCCTCAGGCTTCTTCTTCGGCGCTTCCTTGTTCGTCTTGTCTGTCGTGCTCGATTCCAATTGAGCAGCACTCCCGGCCGCTGAATACCGCCTAGCCGTTTTCGATGCTCACAAAACCGCCAACGGGTCCACGGACCGACCTGCCTCGAACGCCGTTCGACGCAACGCGATCCGCCCGGGCGGTCCCCGGGACACGGGCACGGATGAATGACCACGGTGGCATGCCAAACCGTTGCACGCGACAAAGTGTGTGCATATCCTCAATCAGAGCCCTGCCCCCACATGAGATATCTGGCTGTTGCCCGACTTCGGCAGTTTATTCGACATCTGACGGATGTAGTTGATTCTACTAAAACGTTTTCACTGACATACAAACGGCATATGACGATAAGGCTTTGCAGCCTGTCTGGGACGTCATCTGCGGCTCTCAACCGTCCCGGACACCGATGGAAGTGCTATTTCTTGCGAGAGCCGTCTGACGGCTGAGATCCATTCCTCCCCGCCAGGAACGGCAAAGGGCGATTTTCCCTCGAGGTCAGCCCTGGAGACGGCCGGGCATTCGGGAAGATACGTCAGCAGGCTCAGACCGTGGGCCTTCAACAGTTCCTTAATTGCCCTCAGCTGCGCTTCGTCCTTGACCCTGTTCGCGACGATCTCCACGCGCCTCACGCCCATCTCCTTCGAGAGCTCCGAAATCCTCGAGGCCGTCTCGACCGATCTCGCACCCGGCTCCACCACCACCAGGAGCATGTCCACCCCCCGGCAGGTCGCCCTCCCGAATTGCTCCAGCCCGGCCTCCATGTCGACCAGGACCGCCTCGTCCTTCTCGAGGACGATGTGCTCGAGAAGGCTCCTGAGGATCGCGTTCTCGGGACAGAAGCATCCGGTCCCGGCCGCCCTTATGGTGCCGAGAACGAGCAGACGGACGCCGTCCGCACCCACCTTCGAGTACTTGTCCGGAATATCGTCCACGCGCGGGTTCAGCCTGAAGAATGGGCCGGTCACGGAACCGGGTCTCGCGCCCGTCCTCTCCTCGATCAGGTCGAGTTCGGATGATATCGGCTTAGGAACCTCGGAGGCGGGGATCTCCAGAACGGTATGCAGATGGGCGGCTGGGTCGGCATCGACCGCCAGGACCTTCAGCCCGTCCCTGGCCCACACGCGGGCCAGCGAGCCGACTATGGTCGTCTTCCCCACCCCGCCCTTGCCAGCGACGGCGAGTTTTGTGCCCAAAGTACCAGCCCTACTTCTTCCTGAGAATTATCTCGTGCTTCACTAGGTTGGCCTCGACGAGTTCAGCCCCGTCGACCACCTTGCGCTCTCCCAACATGTCGATACAGGTCACGGACGATCCGTTTATCAGCACCTTGGCCGCTTCTGCCATCACCAGATTCTTCTCGGAACCTTTCACAAGATAGACCGCAGATTCGCACATGCGCATTCACCAGGAAGAGAAGAAGAAGCCGGTATCTAGTCATCGCCTAATCGACGCTGCATTCGGTTATCTGCGAGGCTATCTTCTTGGCCTTCTCATAATCGCCGACGGCGAACACAAAGCACAGCTTGTCCCCGTTCCGGCTCAGGAGGTAGCTCGTTTCTATCTCGACTCCAGCGTTTGCCAGGTATCTGGCAGCCTTCACCCATTCCCCCGGCCTGTTGTGGACATTGAGGACCAGGACTTTGCGTTCCTTGAAGGCGATATCCGATTTCATGAAGCTCGTGCGGGTCTCGTCCTCGTTCCCGGTCAGGAACTTCACCACATACTTGTCGCCCACTCTTGCCGTCGCGACCGTAGACAGGTTAACATTGTGTTCAGCCAGGACCGCGACTGAATTAACGAGATCCTTCGTCGAGCCAGGCACTGTAAGTTCAAATTCGGTTGCCATTGGAAACTCCCCCGGGGCCCTATTAACGACGTAATGCGCTGTAAAGTATTAATCTTGCGTGCGGGTTTTGTCGAACGCTGGAGGGCACCCATTAAGGAAACAATTCGAATTCGAACTCATCGTATTGACATTTCTTAGCATGGCGGTGGTTCCCGGTGAAGAGATTTCAAAATAGCTGACGCCCTTTGATGATAGATGGGTGAGAGCCGCTATCTCGACGATCATATACGCTAGGGTGAAATCGTTGCCGATGCATCCGTCCAGCTTCCTGAGGTCGATAGGATATCTCTGGTCGTCTGGAGAATCGACAGGCTGCGGAAGGTCGCATCCTCGCATGACCGACCAGGTCTCGCATTGCGCCAATAGCCAAAAGTGAATTAATCCACTTGAGGCATCCAGAGGCACAGCCGGGCTCGTGAGTGTGCTGTCTTGAGCGTTTCTTTCGACAGGGTCGCAGAGAAGTACGACACAACCAGGGGGTACCCCGAACATATCATGGACGACATTCTGAATGCCCTCGACCGCAGGCTCAAACCGGACGACCTGATTCTCGACGCGGGCATGGGCACCGGCAGGTTCGCGGCGCCGCTCCAAGCAAGGGGTTACCGAATCGTCGGGATTGATATCGCAGGGAGGATGATCAAGAAAGCCCAGGAGAAGGGAGTCGAGAACATCCTCCGCGCTGACCTGGTTAGCTTGCCGTTCCAGGATCTCGTGTTCGACAGGACCATCAGCATCCACGTCCTCCACCTCATCAAGAACTGGAAGTCCGCGCTCGTCGAGATCGGGAGGGTGACCAAGGACGAGTTCGTGTCGGTCGCATTCAACAAGGAGGAATCGCCCGCTCAGGAAATCAGGAACGCGTACGATCGTGCATGCGAGGAGCTCGGGCATTCAATGAAGCATCCAGGGATGAGGGAGCGGGAGCTTCCGGACGTCCTCCAGCCCGACGAAGTGAAACCGATCGTGATCCACGAGCATCCTGTAGATGTCAGAAGTCTCATCCAGGAATTCGAGACGAGGACCTACTCGAGCCAGTGGACGGTTCCCGAGGAGATACACGAAGAAGCAATCGAGCTGCTGAAGGAGCAGTTCGGGGACCTCGACCAGGTCCAGGGTATCGAGAGGATCTCGCTGATAGTCTGGAACGCGGACAGGCTGAGGACGCTCTCCTGCGACTGACGCCGTCACTTTCGGCTGCCCGTAGTCAATTCCTTTATATCACGCGCACTAGTTGTCAAAACAGCAGCACAGAAGAAACACGGCTGCTCAAAGGGGGGTTTATCGTGGAAATAGAGAATCTAGCGCCCCACGTTCAAGAAATCGCCAGGGCGCTCGGGGACAAGTTGTCAGAGGAACAGATAGCAGAGGAGCTGAGGAAGTACGTCGACGTGTACAGGCTCAGCATACCGATGGCCAAGAGGACCATCGTGAAGAAGTACGGGGGAGACGCGGACGCGTTCTCGTCCGGCATCCAGAGGAAGCTCGCGGAGATACGGCCGAACGAGCCCGTCGTGGACTTCATCGCGAAGATCCTGTCGACGAACACGAAGGAGATCACCGCCAAGGGCGAGAAGAAGACCATCATGTTCGGCTTCCTCGGGGACGAGACGACCTCGCTCCCGTGGACCGCCTGGGAGACGGAAGGCCTGGACCTGCAGAAGGGAGATGTTGTCTCCGTGAAGGGAGCCTACACGAGGGAGTACCAGGGCAGGGTGCAGGTCAACTTTGGGAACAGGGTGTCTATCAAGAAGGAGGACCCGTCGACCATAGCCGAGGTGCATATTGCCCAGGGCCCGCCCAAAGTGGTCACCATCGGGGAGCTCAGGGAAGGCATGGGCTTCGTCGAAGTGAAGGGGAGGCTCCTGTCGGTCGACTCGCGCGAGGTCATAGTCCAGGGCCAGGCGAAGAACATCTTCTCGGGGATCGTCGCGGACGAGACCGGCAAGGTGCAGTTCACCGCGTGGTCGGATTTCAAGCTCAAGCAGGGAGAGGTCGTCAGGATCTCGAAGGCCACCGTGAAATCGTGGAGGGGCATCCCGCAGCTGAACTTCGACGAGCGCGCGGAGCTCACCAAGGTGAAGGAGAAGTTCCCGTCGGTCGAGGAGCTGCAGAAGTCCGGGAGGAGGATGATCTCTGAGGTCGCTGGGAAAGGGGGCGCCTCGGACGCTGTTCTCGAAGGTGTGGTGATCGAGGTCAGGGACGGTTCCGGGCTCATAGTGCGCTGCCCCGAGTGCAAGCGCGCGCTCCAGAAAGGCACGTGCAAGGTGCACGGACGGGTCGAGGGCTATCCAGACCTCCGGGTGAAGGCCATCCTGGACGACGGGACCGGCGCGGTCAGCGTTGTCATGGGACGGGAGCTCACCGAGAGGCTCATGGACACTACCTTGGACGAGTGCATGAGCAAGGCCAAGGAGGCCATGAACTTCGATATCGTCAAGGACATGATAGACGAGCGGCTCACGCTCAAGGTGCTGTCCGTTGTTGGCAACGTGACGGCGGACGAGTACGGCCTCTCGATGATAGTCAAGGAGGCGGAGCCGGCCAAGCATGAGGTCAAACCGGAGGCGGAGAAGCTCCTGGTCGAACTGGAGGCGACCGAATGAACCTGCGCGAGGTCGCCTGGCGCGTGTTCGCCGAGGAGTACAACTCGTCGACCCTGGAGTACAAGGGCGAAGGGGAGAAGCCCGTCTCGTACGTAATCACGCCCCTCGGCGCGAAGATCAACAGGATGCTCATCGTTGGGGTCGTCACGGACATCGAGGACATCGGCGAGGAGGGCAAACCGAGGTACCGCGCGAGGATCACCGACCCCACGGGCACGTTCTACATATCGGCGGGCGAGTACCAGCCATCGGCCGCGATGGCACTTTCGAAGATGTCCCCGCCCGCGTTCGCGGCCGTGGTCGGGAAGAGCAGGGCGTACACGCCCGAGCAGGGCGTGAAGTACCTGAGCATCAGGCCAGAGAGGATCCGCGAGGTTGACGCCGAGGCGAGGGATTACTGGACCCTCGAGACGGCCAGGAGCACGCTCCATAGGATCGAGGCCGTCGGGGAAGGGCTCAGGATGACAGGGCTGAGCACGAACCAGCTGATGAAGCTCGGGTATCCCGAGAACCTCTCGGACGGGGTGGTGCGTGCGATAGAGTTCTACAAGGACATCGATGTCTCTCGGTTCAGGAACAGCGTGGCCGAGGCTTTGCGGTCGCTCCTGCCTGAGGAGAGGTTGAGGAAGCGCACGGACGAGGCGCCCGCGGAGGCCAAGAAGGAAAGGCCCAGGCCGAAGAAGGAAGAGGCGGAGACCAAGGAGGACGAGCTGCACGAGGTCGGCGTCGGGACTGACGAGGAGGACACAGTGCTGAAGCTGATCGAGTCGCTCGATTCCGGTTCCAGGGGGGCCCCGTGGGACAAGATAGTCGAGGCCGCCAAGGGCAAGAAAATCGACAAGGTCAGGCTCGAGGAGATCGTCGCCAGCCTGCTGGACAAGGGAGATATCTACGAGCCAGAGCTGGGCATGATGAAGAAGATCTAGATCCCCCGCGCGCGAGCGGTTCAGCTCTCGAAGGCGTCCCTAGAGACTGCGACCAGTATTAGACCTATGAGTCCGAGTATTGTAGGTATGGTGAGTATCCCGGCGATGAGAGCTAGTGGCCAGTATTTCCTCTGTATTGCGAAGATGCCGCCCAACAGAGAGATGATTCCCAGTGCCAAACCCACCAAACCGCACGCCACGCCCCACGCACTTTCAACAGAGGTCCACTCCTCCGCGATCGTGCTACCCGCCGCCACGATCCCGCCTAACACGATATAGACCAGGCTACCAAGAAGTATGAGCACTCCACCGGCCACGGGCGATCCGGAATCCCGCTTCGCCGCCGACGGTGCCATCGCCTGCGAACGGTAGTCGTGGCCGCAGTACGGACACACGTTCGCGTCCCAAGCCATCGATCTCCCGCAGGACACACAGTTCCTGGTGCTCGAAGCACCCGAAGATTGCATAACGATCCCCCTTTCCTTGGGCCCTAGGTCACCCCAGGCTCCCGGCCAGGGAATGCCCCTCGGTACTAGAATATGGTTACTGTGGCGCTCCTGCTATCCGTTCAAGAAAATCAAATAAAATGGGGTTTGGTCGCCCGCACAGCTCAGGCGACCCTTTCTAGGGTTTTCCGTCTAGTCGAAGTCCTTTCTCGCGACGGCCACAAGTATCAGCCCGACAAGCGCGAGCAAGCTCGCGAGCATGTATGGACCGAGACACAGCAGGCCGAACACGCCGCCGAGGATCACCAGTGCGAAGTGCTTCCTCATGATCCCGAAGACACCGCCCATGAGCGCTATCAGGCCGAATATCAGCCAGATCGCACCGCATATCTTCAGTATGTCCTCGAGAATGTCCCCGACTCCGGCGACGTCCACGCCGTATTGGTCGAGGTCGTCCAGGCTGATCGTCAGCAGCACTATCCCCGCGAAGATGCCCATCAGGCCAGCGATGAGGATGAAGACCCCACCCACCAGCGATAGGACGCTCTTCTCGTGTGGCGCGGCTGCGGTTGCCTGTGCCCTGTAATCATGGCCGCAGAACTGACAAACGTTCGCATCCCATGCAATCGTCCGTCCGCATTTCACACAGTTCCTCGTAGTTGGCGTACCAGAAGCTCCCATACTCTAACTCACCTTCTGACAATCGAGGGGCGGACACCCCTCGACTCCCGGGTTCTGAATGAACCTGGATATTATAAAATGGTTACTATGATTTTGACCCAGGCGCTGGAACATAGCGTTCCAGGCGCCTGAATACGGCCGCCTGTCCCCTACGCCCTCAGCTCAGGCGAATTCCTTCCTGGACACAGCGATCAGTATCAGGCCTATCAGGGCAAGCAGGGAGCCCAGCAGGAACCCTATCCCGAGCAACCCGAATATGCCGCCCACGATCCCGAGGGCGAAGTGCCTCCGCGTCAGGCCGAAGAAGCCGCCAATGGCCGCGATAACGCCAAATATCACGCAAAGTGACCCGCAGACATACATCACGTTCTGGAGGTCCTCGTCGCTTATCTCTGGCGGAATCGTCACGCCCGAATTCTCTATCTCGCTCGGATCGAGCGCGAGGTAGAACACACCCATCACGATCGCCAGTATGCCCGCGACAAGAATGAGCACACCACCAGCCACCGGCATCAAGCTCTTCTGCACCGGTGGAGCCATCGCGTATGTCGGCATCCGGTAGTCGTGCCCGCAATACGGGCACACGTTCGCATCGAAACTGATCGCTCTCCCGCAGGAGACGCACGTCCTAGTGGTCCCCGGAACAGACCCTTCCATCCTTACGCCACTCTCCATCACGATGCCTCCCCGCGAGAAG
>Ga0315296_10001914_pt1 | contig 18019 bp, 19 predicted proteins | sample YL17G14_18_MG_FD_203921 | JGI IMG/M metagenome (GOLD analysis project Ga0315296, IMG submission 203921) | Sediment microbial communities from Yellowstone Lake, YNP, Wyoming, USA - YL17G14_18 | ecosystem: Environmental > Aquatic > Freshwater > Lake > Sediment | place: USA: Wyoming | collected... | reverse complement strand
GGGCGACGGTGGACGGCGTGCCGGCCAAAGTGTTGCGCGCAGATTACGTCTTTCGGGCAGTGTTTCTTTCGCCGGGCGAGCACACCGTCAGGATGGAGTTTACCCCGCTGACCTGGCGCGTGGGCCTGGCGGTGAGCGTCGCCACCTGGGTTGGATTGGGTGTCTGGGTGGGGTGGAGAGTCAAGAAGCACCGAAGATGCTCACAGCCTTGACCTTGATTCGTCCGTTAAAATGGGTATAATGGGGCGAGACGAGTTTGAATGAGATTACTGATGGACGAGCGAGCGGGGAATGATGGGAGGTATGAGAGATGATGAGGATTGATGAAGTGGTTCGAGAGTTGCCGCCTGAACTGCAGCAGGAAGTAGAGGACTTTGTGCAATTCCTGGTCGAGAAACGGGCGCGTAAACGTGGGGGAAAGCTACGCCAGGATTGGGCAGGTGCGTTGAAGAACTACCGTGATTTGTATACGTCGTTAGAACTTCAGAAAAAGGCTCTTGAATGGCGAGGTACTTGAGCCATGTACCTGGTAGACACGAATGTATGGCTTGAGCGTCTTTTGGACCAGGCAAGGTCTGAAGAGGTTGGCGCTTTCCTCGCCCACACACCGTCGGAGCGTCTCTTCATTACCGACTTCGCCTTTCACTCTATCGGGGTAGTACTGAGCAGACTGAACCAGGTTAAAGCGCTGGTGAGTTTTGTCCAGGATGCCTTTATAGACGGGGCGGTCGGCCTGATACACCTTGGGCCTGAGGATACAGAGCACCTCGTTTGTGTTATTGAGCAAAGTAAGCTTGACTTTGACGACGCTTACCAGTACGTAGCGGCTGAGAAATACAATCTTACCCTGGTGAGTTTTGATAGTGACTTTGACAAGACTGAACACGGAAGGAAGGTTCCGGCAGAGGTGTTGCAAGACCAGCCAATATGAGAGAGGGCGGTGGAACCGCCCTCCCCGATTCAGGTTCGCTCTCAGTGCTCCAATATCTGCCGCGCGATGACCAGCCGCTGGATCTCGTTCGTCCCCTCGCCGATCGAGCACAGCCGCTGGTCGCGGTACATACGTTCGACCGCGTACTCCCGCATATACCCGTACCCGCCGTGAATCTGGATCGCCTTGCGGCAGGCACGTTCCGACATCTCGGTCGCGAACAGCTTAGCCATCGCCGCCTCTTTGGTGAACCGCACGCCTTGCTCCTTGAGCCAGGCAGCGTGCTGCACCATCAGCCGCGCCGCCTCGATCTCCGTCGCCATCTCCGCGATCATCCACTGCACGGCCTGGAACTGGGCGATGGGCTGCCCGAATTGCACGCGCTCCTGCGCGTAGGCGGTCGCCTTCTCGAACGCGCCCTGCGCCAGCCCCACCGCCATCGCCGAGATGGCGATGCGCCCCGCGTCCAGCGTGACCAGGAACTGCTTGAACCCTTCGTTCTCCTTGCCCAGCAGGTTCTCCGCCGGGACGTGGCAGTCCTCGAAAAAGAGTTCCGACGTGACCGACCCCTTGAGCCCCATCTTCTTCTCGTCCCGCCCGGGCTGAAAGCCCGGCGTCCCCTTCTCGACGATGAACGACGAGATGCCTCGCGTGCCCTTCTCGGGGTCGGTCTTGGCCGTGATGACGACCGTGTCGGCCACAGAACCGTTCGTGATGAAATTCTTCTGCCCGTTGATCACCCATTCGTCGCCCTTGCGCACGGCGCGCGTGCGCGTGGCCCCGGCGTCGGAGCCGGCCTGCGGCTCCGTCAGCCCAAACGCGCCAATCTTTTCGCCGCTTGCCAGCGGCACCAGGTACCTGCGCTTCTGCTCCTCCGTGCCGGACAGGTAGATCGGCTCGCAGCACAGCGAAGTGTGCGCGTCGAGGATGATCGCCATCGAGCCGGAGACGCGCGCGATCTCCTCCAGTGCGATGACCAGGCTGGTGTAGTTGCCGCCGGAGCCGCCGTACTCTTCCGCGAATGGCAGGCCCAGGATGCCCAGTTCCCCCATGCGGCGGAACAGGTCGTCGGGGAAGCAGTCCGTCGCGTCTATCTCCTCGGCGCGGGGCGCGATCTCCTTCTCGGCAAAGTCCCGCACCATGCGACGGATCATGCGTTGCTCTTCGGTCAGCTCAAAGTCCATCGTTGGTTACTCCTTTTTCTGGAAGAACAGGATGTATTCGTGCTTGAAAATATAGTACTTGCCCCGCAAGGCCCGCTGGCGCCAAAAGTTCTGGAGATTGCGCTTGGCTCGATTGCCCTCGATGTTCTTGACGACGATACTTTTCAGGGTGTAGCCAACTGGCTGCACAGCCTCCATGGTACGGAAACCGAGGGGAATCCATGCCCCGTTGCTGTACTTGTCGCCAATCACCACGGCGAGGAAATGGTCTTCCTGAAGAAGGTCGTAGGTCCCGCGGACCACCCTCTGGAAAGACTCCAGGAAGTCCGTGAGAGTAGGGGCATTACACAGGTCCCGTGGATCGTCACTGAAGTGGATGATGTCGTGGTAGGGAGGATGCATGATCAGCAGTTGCACCTGGCTGCATCCATGCTCCTCGAGTACTTGACGAATTTGCCTGATTGTCTCTTCGCGTGTGCTGTCGCCTACGATGACTTCCTGCCAAGTATAAAAAGGGTCGGTCTCTGCTTCGATTCGCGCTCGAGCGTCTTGAGCGATGGGCTGGATTAACTCGACCCCGATCCCGTGCCGGCCCTGTCTGCGGCACTCGATCAGCGTGGTCCCGCTTCCCAGGAACGGGTCGAGCACGACGTCTCCCGGCTTGGTAAACCTTCGGATGGCCTGGTATGGGATTTGGGGGACAAAGTTTCCGTGGTACTTGCCGCTATGCATCCCCTCCCGACTGCGTGATTGGAAGAGCCACAGGCTGTCAGTGAAGACGTCTGGGAAATCTCTCCAGTTGTCCGCGTTAACTTCGCCAATGTCCAGCACTTCACCAGGCTCGGTAGGCAACCCGACGTCCAGCAAGTCGTCTTCTTCGACGTTATGTTCGTAAGGTGAATCAAAACTCTCGCGTGGGACCATTACACTGCTACCAGTAATTCTTCACGAATGACGCGCTTGCCTGCAATCTCACGCTGCGCTAACTCACGGTTCGCTTCGATGATCAGTTGCACGGCCTCCTTCAAGTTCTCGCGTGTCTCCTCCAGGGTCTTGCCTTGAGTGTTTGCCCCGGGCAACTCCTCGACGTACCCAATCCACCAGCCATCCACTTGCTCAAACACAGCAGTGAACCTGTTCTCCATGTCGCCCCTACTTCCCAATCACCATCCCCGTCGGGTCGATCTCCCGCAGGGTGCGGCGCACCTCCGGCGGCGGCGGCTCGGTCGTCCCCACCTGCGCCGGCACGATCAGTTCAAAGCCGCTGTTGGCCTGGAGTTCGTCCACCGTCACGCCGGGGTGGGTGGCCAGGACCATCATGCGCCGCGTTTGCTCGTCGAACCCGTACACGCCCAGTTGCGTGATCACCCGGTAGGGGCCGCTCCCCGCCGGCAGCCCCGCCCGCTCGCGCGCGCCCGGCCCGTCCAAGTAGCCCGGCGTCGTCAGAAAGTCCAGGCGCTCGACGAAGCGCCGCCGGTCCTGCCGCATCACGATGATCGTGCGCCAGCACGAGGAGCCTACGTCGTTGGCTCCGCCGCTGCCGGGGAGCCGGACGGTCGGGTTGGCCCACTCGCCGATCACGGTCGTGTTGAGGTTGCCGTAGCGGTCAATCTGCGCCGCGCCCAGGAAGCCATAGTCCAGGTAACCGGCCTGGCTGGCCGACATCACGTCGTGCATGCTCGAGGCCGCCACGGCGCGGTAGAAGGTGCGGCTGTCGCCCACCGAGATTGGCAGCACCGGTACCTGCGGCCCGATGCCGCCGGCCTCGAACACGATGAGCAGATTGGGCGCGTGCGTGCGCTGCGCCAGCATCGCCGCGATCATCGGCAGCCCCGTCCCGACGAACACCGACTTGTTGTCCTCCAGCAGTCCGGCCGCGACGGTGGCGAGCAGTTCGGTGGAATTGTAGTCCTGGCTCATCGTCGCTCCTCCTCCACCCCGGGCGTGCGGAGCGGTGTCTCCAGCAACTCCACCTGGCGCAAATATTCCATCTGCGCCTCGCCCCCGATCAGTTCCAGGTATTCAGCGTGGCTTTCGACGCCGTAGACGTAGCGCTCGAAGTATTCGGCGACGCCCTCCTCGGTCGTCGAGAGTTCGAGCCACTTGTGGATGTGCTCTTCGTCGAAGTAGTACTGTCCGGGCATCAGCGTGGGGTGTGCCCCGTAACGCACTTCCACGACGGCATCCACCAGGTAGTAGGGGACGAGCGTGCGCCAGGGCTGGCTGCGGATGACCTCCTCGTCCACGATCTCCTCGGTCGTGACGATCAGCCGCCGGGCCGCCCGCGCCAGTTCAAAGTCCTCGATCGCAATGCCGTCGATCTGCGCGTTGCCGTGCCGGTCACAGCGGTGGACGTGCATCAGCACCACGTCGGGATAACATGCCGGCAGTAGCGCCACCGGCTTCCCGCTGAACGGGTCCTCGACTACGCGGGCCGAACTGTGGGCCAGCGTGTCGGTGCCGAGCATCACCCGCGTAGGGATGAACGGCAGCCCCATTGCGGCCGCCAGAAAACGCCACTGGTAGCCGGCGTTCGAGATCTCGGCGACCACCTGGCAGCGCCCGTGCTCGACCGCGCGGCGCGAGGCGGGCGAAAGCCCGCGCAGTTCGTGGCCGAAGGCGTAGGCCACTTCGATGCGGTTGACGCAGCCGGCGGCGATGAGAATGTCAGAATCGTGGACGGCGGTCTTGCCGCAGAACGTGAGGTTTCGCTTGCGCTGCCGGACGATCTCGTAGACTGCGGCCATCGAGACGCGGATGTGGCCAAAACCCCCGCAGGCGAGCAATGCGCCGTCGCTTACGGTTTCGGCGATGGCTTCGCGCAACGTCGTGCGCTTGTCTTTCAGCGCGCGTGACTTGTTCGCAGCGACCCACGCGCGCTGCTCGTCCGGGTCGTGCCAACCGATCAGCGTGCCCTGCCCCGCTTGCAAAACGTCCATAGATTGTTCCTTTCAGTCGGCCCCTCCCCGAGGCGGGGAGGGGCCTTTCTTTTGGACAAGGTGGCATCTTGTCCTACATATCCCCAGGGCTGGACAAGGTGGCATCTTGTCCTACATGCCGGCCACAACCTCACCCCCGGCAGTGACCGTCGCATAAGCGATGTGCGGAGTGTTGTGGGCGATGCCGATGCGGCCCAGCCGGTCCAACACGATCAGCCCGCCGTCGCCGGTCGTCCGCCCGGCCAGCACCGCAATCGCCGCCTCGGCCGCCTCCTGCGCCGTCATCCCCTTGCCGATAAAGTCGCAGGCGGTCTTGCTGATGACGACCTTCATCAGCGCCTCGCCCAGGCCCGTGGCGGAAACCGCCCCCGTGCGGTTGTCGGCGTACGCGCCGCAGCCCACCAGCGGCGAATCGCCCACCCGCCCGGGCAACTTGTTGAACGTGCCGCCGGTCGAGGTCGCCGCCGCCAGGTTCCCGTCCGCGTCCAACGCCACCGCGCCGACCGTGTCCGAGGGTGGGGTGCCGAAGGGTTCCCAGCCGTGTGGGTTGCCGCCGGCCTGCGCAGCCCGCCAGCGCTCCAGTTCCCGGCCGGCCAGCAGCTCCTCAGGTGAACAGAGCGGCAAACCCTGCTCGTGCGCGAACGCCTCCGCGCCCGCGCCGACGAGCATCGCGTGGCCGCTGTGGGCCATCACCAGCCGGGCCAGCGTGACCGGGTGGCGCACGCGCTGCACGGCGGCCACCGCGCCAAAACTGAGGTCACGGCCATCCATGATAATCGCGTCCAGTTCGACCTGGCCTGCCGCGTTTAGGAAAGAGCCGAGACCCGCGTCGAAGGCCGGATCGTCCTCCATCACGCGCACGGCCGCCTCGATTGCATCCAGCGCCGGCCCGCCCTGTGCCAGCACTGCCCAGCCAGCATCCGCGGCCTGACGGCACCCCTCGCGCACCGCCTGGTGCGTATCCATGGGGATGTCGTAGGCTCCACCGTGAACGACAATGGTGGGAGGATATTGGCTCATGGCTTACGTGTTACTCGGCCGGGAAGAAATAGACGTCCGTCGGCTTCAACTTGGAGTTGCGCAGGAAGCGCCCCTTCACCTTCATCCCGATCCAGTCGAGGCTGGCCTCGTAGGGATTGACGCCGACGAGCCGTGACAGAAAGAGCGTGTCCACGCCCTCGAACTCGATCAGCGCCAGCACGTAGGGACACTGGGGCAGGAATTCCTCCGAGCCAAAGTGGCACACGGTGAAGGCGTGCACCCGGCCCTCCGGCTTGATCTCCACCCACTCCGTCTCCTTGCCGGTGTACATGTCGTGGCCGCGCGGCGTGGCGTAGGTGTACCCGGTCTCCGGCTCCTGGCAGACGATGAAGCGCCGGTTGGCCAGCGCGGCGAAGAAGGGCGAGTCCTGGCCGTAGGAATGGACGTACTCGATGTGGTAGGGTTGCCGGATGACGATCGGGCTCATCTGCTTCAGCACCGACAGGTCGTCGCCGGTGGGGAAGGGAACGTTGAAGACGACCGTTCCCTCTATCGTCTCCTCCATGCGCTCAGCGAATTCTTTGTCAGACATGGTGGCTCTCTCCTATTCCTCCCGCTCCAGGATGCTCACGGTGACGTAGGTGCCGGTGCCGGCGTGCGAATGGATCGCGCCACGGCGGGCGTCCGGTACCTGTAGCGTCGCATCGCCAAAGTGCTTCTCGATCGTGCGCTGCAACTGCCATATCGCAAAGACTGCCTGCATCAGCCCCGTCGCGCCGACGGGATGGCCGCAGGCGATTAGCCCGCCCGAGGGGTTGACCGGGCAGACCGGCTTCTCTGGCAGGGCCAGCCCATAGTCAATGCCGGGCATAAAGGCCTTGCCGCTGGCGGCGAAGGTACCGCCTTCCCCATACCGGCACAGACCCATGTCCTCGTAGGTCTGGATCTCCGACGAGGTGTAGGCGTCGTGCAGTTCGACGAAGTGAATCTCGTGCAGGGGGTCGGCGATGCCCGCGTTCTTGTAGGCCTCTTTGCTGCCCATGCGGCCGGCGCGGAAAGAGTGCGCGCCGGGATAACGGAACCCGCGCTCCCACAGTTCCTTGTAGTAGGCCCGCGAGTCGGCGTCCATCTCGTTGGGCAGCGCGTTGTACTTGAAGAAATCCTCGTACGATTGGTGCGGCCGGTCGGCCAGCCGCATCGCGTCGGTACCGCAGCCGATGCCACTGACGCGCACGCGCGGGATGTGGCGGCCGCTGGCTTGCTCCAGTTTGGCCAGCCCGTCCTCCGAACACAGGATCGTGCACGCCGCGCCGTCACTCATCACGCAGATGTCGTGCCGCGTGAGCGGCCAGGCGACCATCGGGGCGGCCCGCACGTCCTCGATCGTCAGCCGCATGCGCTTCTGCGCGTAGGGGTTGTGGTAGGCGTTGATGTGGTTCTTGACCGATACGTGCGCCAGTTGCTCGACTGTCGTCCCGAACTCGGCCATGTGCCGGGTGACCATCATGGCATAGTAGCCGGAGTAGAAGCCACCCACGGGGTAGTCGAAGGAGACGTCGGAGGCCAGCGCGATAAACTCGTTCCCCTTCCAGGTCTCCACGTGCGACATCGTCTCGAAGCCATAACACAGGCAGACGTCCATGTACCCGGAGGCGACGGCCTTCCAGCCTTCCTGGAAACAGATGCCGCCGGTGGCTCCGCCGCCTTCCACGCGGTGGGAGGGTTTGGGGCACATCCCCAGGTAGTCCTGGGCCATGATGCCCGACATCAGTTGGCGGCTAAAGTGGTCTGAGAAGTACGAGGCCACCGTCCCATCCACCAGTTCGAGGAACTGCGGATGCTCGAGTCCCAGGTCGGCGATGGCATAGTCGTAGGCCTCCTTCACCAGACCGGGGAACGTCTTGTCGGGCCGGGCCTTGGCAAACTTGCTGACCCCACCCGAGACAGCGTATACGGGTCGCATAAGGCAAAACCTCCTTTATGATAGAATAGCGCATCCTTACGGGACGCCGGGCAGTGAATGGTTCAGTTCTCTTCAGCGATAGGTGTTCCTCCTTGACTCCAGTGATACAACGCAGACCATAGGCACGGCGATCAACCTTGCCTGCCTGGTCCGTTCTTCCCCTTGGACTCTGTCTCTAACTGTTCGATCCAGGCCAATGCGAGGGCCTCAAACGCTTCAAAGTGGGCAATATCCCCCTGTAAATGCCGGTACATCTCGACCGGATCGATGGTCATGTACACGTGCGTCAGCCGGTTGCGCATACTGACCATAGTACTCATCACGTCGGCAAGTTCTTGAGGTAGCAGCCTGGCCTGGCTCAGGATCTGGAAAACCTCCCTGTTTCGGGCTGGCCGGGTCAGGCAATAGATGGCCAGGATACGGCTGGCGATGTCGGTACAGCATTCGACCGCCAGTTGGTAGTTGCGTTCGACCTGTTCCCGGAGCCCGATGTTTTCCAGGTACTGGTCAAGCGTGCAGTCTCCCAGGTCTTGGAGTCTACGGATGCGCTCGCGCAAGTAGTTCACGTGTCGTGTGATAGATTCTCCATTGCTCATCGGTAAACCCTCGTTTCAGGCTCGCCAGGTACAGGCGGTCGAATTCGGCCAGCAGAGGTTGAAAGTCCCACCAGGCGCTCATCGTGCGGGCTTCGAACTCAACCCGCACTTCCTCATCCTTACTGACGATGATCTGTCCGGTGCGGACAACCTCCGCTCGTAGGGGCAGCGGGGCGTCGTTCAGGAATAACACGTCCACCTCGTCGCTGTCCAGGACGTCGCCGATTTTCGTGTCCAGCCGTGGCTTCAGGCGAAACACGTCGGGCAGGTCGGGGCGGAGCAACAGCGCAATATCTACGTCGGAGCGAGCGTCGGCCTCGCCGCGCGCGTGGGAGCCAAAGAGGTAGGCCACGACCACCTCGTCGCGCCCCTCCAGATACCGTCTCAGGGCTGTCAGGTCCAGTTCTGCGCCCATTGCGTCGTCAGGCCCCCTCGACGATCTCCTGATGCTTGTAGGGCAAGTTGCCAACTTGCCCCCCATTGCTGAGGTGCACGGCGCATATTGTATACCAAGTAGCGCAAAAAGAAAAGTGAAGGCTTCTACGGTCAAATGCTTGACTTCCAACAGTTCTCCCGCTATAATAAGCATAGACCGGACAAACGAGAACTCTTCACAGTTTGCCGTAGCCTGAAACGTTTCCGAGGCAACAAGAGCGCCTTGGCGGACAACATCGCAGCATCGTGGAGCCCGCCCGCCGTCGAGGTGCGGCGGGCGTTTGTTTTGTTCAACCAGATCTAGCCATGCGAAAAGGAGGTTTGAAATGGCAGGCCCAATTTACAAGCTCTGGATGATGAAGTACACAGACGCCTGGTACCAGTTGTCCGAAGAAGAGCGCAACGACCACAACGCCAAGATCCAGGCGGCGCTTGCACAGGTCGGCGGCAAGATGATCATCTCATGCACACCGGCCTGGTCCTCAGAACAATGGTTGATGTTTGGCGTGGAAGAGTACCCGGACGTAGACGTGGTCCAGCAGCACACGCTCGCCCTTTACCAGTTGAATCACTTCCGCTACGTGGAGAGCGTGAGCATGCTGGGCATCAAGTGGCCACCGGAATAGACCCGTCGGCTGATGGCGCAACGACCCTGCGGCTGAGCCACGCTACCCACACAGTGTCCGCTCAGCCGCTCCCGCTGGAGCGCCAGATCCAGCGGCCCAACCAGCAGAAACAGTCTGCGTGACGCTGGAAACCACGATGGGTGCAACCCCGATGAGATCGCGGCCTGCGTGCGGGGTTGCCTGCACAGCGTCGAGCAGAGGGATGGCCGCAAGCCGATTATCTATACCGCTGCGTGGTGCTGGGATCCCAATGTGTTACCGTCGCCAGAGTGGGCACAGTACGACTTGTGGGTCGCCAATTATGGCGTTTCCACCCCGGGGAAACATAGTCAGGAATCTCACCGGCAGGGCCCGATCGTATCCCCGTGATCCAGGTGCGCCTGCAACGCAGACCGCGAAATCGTGATCGTGTGAGGGTTCTTCGAGTTCGGCTTATGGCAGACCGTTACCTTCTCTTCTTCCCCCGACGGTGGTGGTTCTTCGGTTGGTGGGGGTGGTGGTTCTTCGGTTGGTGGGGGCGGTGTGGGTCGCACTGGTGTCATCGTCGGGGTCGGCAGCGGCGACGTGGGGGGCGTTGGCGTCGGCAATGGTGACGTGGGGGGCGTTGGCGTCGGCAATGGTGACGTGGGGGGCGTTGGCGTTAGACCTGCCGGCCCCGGCGGGTAGATGACGATAATACTCACAATCGTCACTGTCCCATCCTCGTCCACACAGACGAGGATCAGAACGATGCTGTCAACCGTGACCTCACCCACCACCTGGACGTCGTCATCGAGAGGAATGGGTGGCCAGTTGAGCAATTCGATCTGACCGTCACGGACACCCACCACCACGGCGCTAAAGTATAGACAACCCAGGCCGGTCTCGCCGACTGGCGTGATCCTGGTGACCCGCCAGGTTCCGTCGGGCAAAATCGTGATCTCGACTCTGACGAGATCGCCGACGCTGACGTTGCCTTCGACGACGGTCTCATCGTCTACGACGAGCGAGACACCGCTCACCACCCACGGATTCTGGCTGTCCACGGTTCCCACGAACACAAAGTGCCACCCCTCGTCATCGTCGTCAAGCCGGACGATTTCGTCCGCCACCCAGGTGCCGTCTTCCAGGATGCGGCCCTTGACCCGTACCTGCTCACCCACGCGGATGCCCGCCTCGACCTGTGTCCACTCGTCGGTTTCGAACGGAATGCCAGCCACGACCCAGGGGGCGATGCTCTCTACGGAACCGGTGAACGCGAACTCGCGTTCCTCCTCCTCGACTCGTTCGATGGAGCGCGCCAGCCAACTTCCGTCGTCCAGAATCCACCCACGCACCTGGACCACGTCACCGTTGACGAGGCCTTCGTCAATCTCTGTCCCGGCGTTGACCGTGACCGTGATCCCGGATATGGTCCAGGCCTCGCCAGCCATGTCCTGCACGACGCCGACAAAGTCGAAGGGTAGTCCTGGCTCCTCCTCGACCAGCCGGATGTGCCCGGCCAAAAGCGTCCCGCTCTCCAGAATGACGCCCTCGACGCTCACCAGGTCTCCGTCTTCGATGCCATCCTCGATGCTGGTTTCGTCGTTCACCGCGATGGCCTGGCCGGCGACAGTCCACGCCGTCTCCCCGATTGCGTCCACCCTCCCCGTGATGGTGAAACGATTCGCAGGCGTGCGGTGCAGCAACATAATTCGGTCGGCCAGGTACGTGCCGTCCGCCAGGAGCCGTGCCTCGACGGACACCCAATCGCCGACCTGAGGATTGCCGATGATGATCGTGCTGTCGTCAGCCAGAAAGGTCTGCCCGGCAATGATCCACGTGGCTCCGCTCTGTGTGACCTCGCCCTCACCCGTAATGCGAAAGGCCGGCTCGTCCGGCGCTTCGTCGGTATGCACCGTCGTCGCCTGCCCGGCCTTGACGACGACCGTGGCGTCCAGGTTGGTGACGGCAAGCGAGCCTTCATCCACGCTGAAGCGCGTGAGCAGGCTTGAGAGGACAGATACGTGAAACGCTGTGCCTTTGGCCGCTCCGGTGGCGGTGGGAGTGCGGACCTCGTAGCGAGAATTGGCGTTGCCTGCAGAAGTCACCGTATGGTCGGTCTCTCCGCTCCACTGCGTCAGCACCACAGTCCGCGTTCTACCGGATAGATGCGCGTCGAGTTCGTCCACCGAGGCCTCTGTATTTGGCCCTGCCTGAACCTGGCTGCCATCGTAGAAAGCGAGCCTGACACTGGACAGTGCACCTGTGCGGACGCGCTGCCCCGCCACGACGGATTGTCCTGTGCTCGCCGCCGCCCAGGTGCCAGCGCGAGCCTGAACTTCCACCAAGCCCCGCACGTCTGTCAGCACTGCGCTTTGTGGATTGGGAACGGCGGACGTGGATTCTGACGTGGGTTCAGAAACCGGGCCTCGCGCTAAACGAGCCTCATCAGGACTCTGTAAAGACCACCAGGCCACCCCAACCCCCATCACAGTGACGAGCACACAGATGAGCAGGCATGCTATGGCACCCGATATCGCCGTCAATGGCAGCAGCCAACCCGGCCGGGAACGCGCCGGGCGCTGCTCCATTTGCAGAGATGATTGGGCTCTCATGGCTTTTTCCTCCTTCGTCGCCTGTCTTAGCAATGCCGCGCGCTGGGCAGTCACAACTGCGCTGTCTGGCGTGGGGTAGTGGACCTCGCACAGCCCGGCGGCCAGTTTCAACAAATCTGCCTCGTCTTCCGGCAGACCGGCCAGGCATGCCTCAAGCGGTTTGCCCGCTTCGAGTCGCTCCAGCCTCTCTTGTAGTAACTCCTCTGGCTGTCTCATGTTTGTTCCTGTTTCAGCGCTGCACGGAGTGCCATCAGGCCACGGTGTTGTGACGACTTGACGGCGACGACTGTCTTACCCAGGGTCAGCGCCACTTCCCGGAGCGGTAATCCAACCACGAACCTCAGCACCACGACTTCCCGCTGGGAGGGGTCCAATCCGGCCAGCGCACGCTGGACCTGCTCTACCGTGAGATGGTGTTCGGCAATCGCAGCCGGATTGTCCTCCTCCTCACTCAGGCCTGCTACCTGATCGAGTGACACCAGCGCGTGACCGCTCTCCTTGCGGTAGTAATCTACGACGAGGTTGTGGGCGATACGATACAGCCAGGCCCGGAAGGGCACGCCAGTGGGGCGATAGTCAGGCAGGCTCGCCACCATGCGGGCGAATATCTCGCCGGTCAGGTCCTCAGCCGAGCGATGATCGTGCACGCGCCACCATACGTACCGGAAGACGTGCGCCTGGTGCCGGTCGTACAGTTCGCCAATTGCATTCACGTCGCCGGCCTGGGCACGTCTCACCAGGTCTACGTCGCTCGAATCAAGCACGTGGCTTCCCTTCTATCAAACGTATAACGAACGTATCTGCAAAAGGATTCTAACGGATAAAGAAAATAAAGCAAACTCTTGACAATGCTCGCAGATTCCACTATACTATTGACAGAAGGTACAGTTTTCTCCGTGGCACACTCCGCTCCCCCTGACCGAGGAGGTGCCCCAATGTGCTCACATACACTAAGGAGGTATACTCATGGAAAAGCCCTGGCTGGCCCATTACGAAGAAGGGGTCCCGCCCGAGGTGGAGATACCGGACTATCCGGTCACTCAAAACCTCATCAACACTGCCGGAAAGTACCCGCACAACACGGCGCTGATTTTCGGCAACGTGGTCGAAAAGTTAGGCGACATCCTGATGGACGCCAGGATGGACTACCGCAGGTTGCTTGACCTGACGTATCACTTTGCCGCTGGACTACAGAAGTTGGGAGTCAAAAAAGGCGACCGGGTGGCCATCCATCTGCCCAACTGCCCTCAATTCGTCATTGCCTACTACGCCGCACTGATGGTCGGCGCCACCATCGTGCCGTGCAACCCCCAGTACGTGGCGCGTGAACTCTCACACCAGTTGACCGATTCCGGGACCGAGACGATCGTCACCCTCAGCCTGATGTACCCCATCGTCAAGCAGGTGCGCGCCGAGACGCCGCTCAAACACGTCATCGTCGCCAACATCAAGGAGTACTTCCCTGGCCTGCTCAGGTTCCTGTTTACCGTGGCCGAGGAGAAGAAGAGCGGGCACTACCAGGATATCTCTGGCGACGCCAACACCTACTGGTTCCAGGACGTCCTCGCCAGCGCACCCGCCAGGCCCGCCCCGGTGGAGATTGACATGGAAGATACCGCCGTGTTGATGTACACCGGCGGGACCACCGGCGTCTCTAAGGGTGCCCAGTTGACCCACCGGAACATCCACGCCAACGCCGTGCAGATCCGCGCCTGGTTCCCGCGCCTGGTCGAGGGCCGCGAAGTAATCCTGACCTCACTGCCGCTGTTCCATAGTTACGGCATGAGTACCTGTCTGAACCTGAGCTCACTGTTGGGCGCCAGCCTGATCCTGATCCCCAACCCCCGCCTGCTGATCCACGTCCTCAAGTCCATCGCCAAGCACCGCCCCACCGTCTATCCGGCTGTGCCGGCCATGTACGTCGCCATCAACAACTACCCGGAGATTCACAAGTTCGACGTCAGTTCCATCAAAGCCTGCATCAGCGGGGCCGCCCCGCTGCCGGTCGAGGTGCAGCAGCGCTTCCAGGAACTCACCGGCGGACGGCTGGTGGAGGGCTATGGCCTCAGCGAGGCGACGCCGGTCACCCACGCGAACCCCATCTATGGCGAGAACCGCATTGGCACGATCGGCCTGCCTTTCCCTGACACCGACGCCAAGGTCGTGGACACCGAGACCGGGGCACGTGACCTGCCGCCCGGCGAAGCCGGCGAACTGGTTGTGCGTGGGCCACAGGTGATGAAGGGCTACTGGCAGATGCCCACCGAAACGACCAACGTCCTACGTGAAGGCTGGCTCCACACCGGTGACATCGCCCGCATGGACCAGGACGGCTACTTCCAGATCGTGGACCGCAAGAAGGACATGATCCTGGGCGCGGGCGGGTTCAACATTTACCCGCGTGAGATCGAGGAAGCGCTGTACCAGCATCCCAAGGTCAAGCAGTGTGCCGCGGTCGGTGTGCCGGTCCCGGGGAAGGGTGAGCGGGTCAAGGTCTTCGTCATCCTGAAGGAGGGCGAGACCGCCACGGAGGAGGAGATCATCAAGTTCTGCGAAGAGAACCTGGCTCCCTACAAGGTGCCCCGCTTCGTCGAGTTCCGCCAGGAACTGCCCATGACCATGGTCGGCAAGGTCCTGCGGCGCGTGCTGCTCGAGGAGGAAAAGAAGAAACTGGCCGAACAGCAGCAATGACCCCACCCTAACGCTATGGTCAGTCTCGCTATGGCCGGTCTCCGACCGAGCCATCCATACAAAAGGCGGAGCCATCTTGGCTCCGCCTTTCCACACCACGTCATTCCGAGCGAAGCGAGGAATCTCCTATTCACTTTCCTCCAGCATCTCCCGCAGAAAAGCGATAAACTGGCGCACGTCGGTGACGAGCGCCTGATATGCCTCATCGAACTCGGCCAGCAAGCCGCGCAGCGCAGGCCAACGCAACGTGAACCCATACGCGTGGCGCACGCGATGGCGAAAGCGTCGGAACTCGTCCAGAACGGAGGCCGTGGTATCCCGGATTACAGGGTGGCGTAGCGTGGGGACGTCCAGCGTCATATTGCGCAGCAGGACAGCGTGCCACTCGCCCCCTCGTGGCAGCCCTTCCCCCAGCTCTAACGCAATCCGCTTGAATATGTTCTCGGCCGCATTATAGAAATCGTGCAACACCAGCGCCACGCCCTGGGTCCCGAAACCGTTTGGCTCCACGTCGCCGAAGCGCAGACGAGCCTCCTCGATCTGCGCCTCGATCCGCTCCAGATACGCCAGTTCATTCTCGATTTCAGCGATCAGTCGCGCTATCTGTATCCGCGTCACTCAGCAATTCCCCGTACTGCAAGATCAGCGTCCGCATCGGTTCCCCGACCTCGTCCAGGTCCACCAATTCGATGGGGACGTCGGTACGAGCGCCGGCTGCCGCCCACACTTTGAAAAAGCGCTCTGGGGCGATGCCCTCTACAGCCAGGTCCACGTCAGAGCGCTCCTGGAACTGGCCGTCCTGAACGAGGGAGCCAAAGAGGTAGACCCGGCTGGCTCCAAATTCGTGCACCAGCACCTGCGCCACTCGCCTGGCCTCGCTGCGGGCCCTGGTTGCTAACTCACGCCGGCGGGCCGCTTCGCGCGCGGCCCGCTCTCGCCAGTGCCTCTTATACTCAGCGATCTCCACCTCGGCCATCTCTCCCTCGCTGTGGCCGGTCTCCGACCGCGCCACCCACGCCTATACCGGCGCCGGCGCAGGAGGCATGTCCAGCGTGGGTGCGCGTCGCTCAGGCACAGGCCGCACCGCCGTCCGTTTCACACCCGGCACAGGCGGTGGGCTGTCGGGGATTCCTGGCTCCTTCCCGGCGACACCCTCGAACAAAGCGGCAAACTCTTTGGCCTCCAGCGTCTCGACCTCGATCAGCCGCTGCGCGATCCGATTCAACTGCTCCCGACAGCGCGTCAACGTGTCCCTGGCCTGTTCGTGGGCCTCGTGGACAATTTTGCGCACTTCCTCGTCTATCTCCTGGGCCACCGCCTCGCCGTAGTCCCGTTGCTCGCCGATCTCCTTGCCCAGGAAAACGAGTTCTTCCTTCTGGCCAAACGTCATCGGTCCCAACCGTTCACTCATCCCGTAGCGCGTCACCATCGCGCGGGCCACTTCCGTCACCCGCTCCAGGTCGTTGGCCGCGCCCGTCGTCACGTCCCCAAAGACCAGTTCCTCGGCCGCCCGCCCACCCAGTGCGAACGACAGGTCGTCCTGGAACTTGGCCTTGCTCAAGATACGCCGATCTTCCTCCGGCAGCGCGAGCGTATACCCCGCAGCCATCCCACGCGCCACAATCGAAACCTTGTGCACCGGGTCACAGTTGGGTAACACGTGGGCCACCACCGCGTGCCCGGCCTCGTGGTAGGCCGTGATGCGCTTCTCCTCTTTGGACATCAGGCGGCTCTTCCGCTCTGGCCCGGCGATCACGCGCTCGACCGCCTCCTCCAACTCGGACATCTCGATGACTTTCTTGTTGCGGCGGGCGGCCAGGATCGCCGCCTCGTTCACCAGGTTCTCAATGTCCGCCCCGACAAAGCCCGGCGTAGACTTGGCCAGCGTCTTCAAGTCCACACTGTCGTCCAATGGCTTGCCGCGCACGTGCACCTTCAAGATCGCCTCGCGCCCCTTGACGTCCGGCCGGTCCAGCACGACGCGCCGGTCAAACCGCCCCGGCCGCAAAAGCGCCGGGTCCAGGATGTCGGGACGGTTGGTGGCTGCCATCACGATCACGTTCGTGTCGGTGTCAAAGCCGTCCATCTCGACCAGGATCTGGTTCAACGTCTGCTCCCGCTCGTCGTGGGACCCGCCCAGGCCGGCCCCCCGGTGGCGACCGACGGCATCTATCTCGTCGAGAAAAATGATGCACGGACTGTGGCGCTTGGCCTGCTCGAACAGGTCGCGCACCCGCGAGGCACCCACGCCGACGAACATCTCGACGAACTCAGAGCCCGAGATGGAGAAGAAGGGCACGCCGGCCTCTCCGCTGACCGCCTTGGCCATGAGCGTCTTACCTGTGCCTGGTACCCCCACCAGCAGCACGCCCTTGGGGATACGCGCGCCCAGTTGGACGAACCTCTCTGGTTCCTTGAGAAACTCGACCACCTCGCGCAGTTCCTCTTTGGCCTCCTCCACGCCTGCCACGTCGTCGAAGGTCACCGAGGGCTGGTCGCCAGTGTACATGCGGGCGCGGCTCTTGCCAAACGCAAGCGCCTGGCTGTTGGCGCCCTGGAACTGGCGCAGCATCATGTAGCCGCCCACCAGCATCGCGACCACCAGCAGGACCGAACCGCCAGCGCTCAACAACGTCATCCAATCCGGGGGTTGCACCATCTCGATCTCGACCTGCTCCAGTTGCTCCGCGGTGACCCCCAGGTCTCGCAGCTGTTCTGTGACTGTAGACTCAGTCCCCTTGTGCGATACCACCTCTTCGCCACCGCTGAATTTGACGGCTAGCGTGTCTCCTTCCACGCGAATGCGGGTCACCTTCCCTGCCCGGATCTGTGCCGCGACCTCCGTCAAAGGCTTCTGCGTGACGTCCTGCGTGCGCTGTGAGTAGAAACTGTACACCAGAAATACGACAGCAATGAGGATAATCAGATATATGAATGGACTTCCTCTTGGTCTAGAACTCACGTTACTTCCTCCATCCGAGAGGCATCAGCCACTCTCGACCGATATTTGAACAGAACTTACCTATATTATACCACATTGTACCCGCTTGTCCTATAGACTGGTGCCAGAATTTCATTAGAATCGTGATAGAAAAACATCACTTGGAGTCCCGAACTT
>Ga0315296_10001913_pt1 | contig 18024 bp, 13 predicted proteins | sample YL17G14_18_MG_FD_203921 | JGI IMG/M metagenome (GOLD analysis project Ga0315296, IMG submission 203921) | Sediment microbial communities from Yellowstone Lake, YNP, Wyoming, USA - YL17G14_18 | ecosystem: Environmental > Aquatic > Freshwater > Lake > Sediment | place: USA: Wyoming | collected... | reverse complement strand
CTAACAGCACCTCGTGCAGGTCGGCGCCGCGCAGGTCGGTGCCGGTCAGGTCGGCACCTCGCAGGTTGGCGTGATTCAGGTCCGCGTTCCGCAGGTTGGCCCCGCGCAGGTTCGCCCCCCTCAGGTCACTCCCCGCCAGTTGACGGCCCTCCTCGCCGTGGTTGACGATTTCCCAGACCTGCCGCCATTTTGGGCTGATCTTGGTCGTCTCGTCCAGGATGGCTTTGTACAGGTTGGCTCCTTCCAACTCGGCGTGTTCCAGGTCTGCTTCGCGCAGGTCTGCCTCGAACAGGTTGGCCCCGCGCAGCCTGGTGCCCTGCAGGTCGGCCTGGCGCAAATCGGCCTGGCGCAGGTCGGCCCCGAGCAGAAAGGCGGCGCGCAGGCGGGCCTCTTGCAGGTTGGCCCCTTGCAGGTTGGCGTCCTTTAATTGAGTGAAGTACAGGTTGGCTCCCTGCAGATTGGCCCCCTGCAGGTTCGCGCCGTTCAGGTTCGCCATCGTCAGGTCGTTTCCTGCCAGGTCGGCCCCGTGCATGTCAGCCTCTTTGCACGATGGGGGGCACGAGGTGAACTTGTGGCGCGCGTAGGGTACGACCTCAAAAGCGATCACGGATATCAGGATGGGGGTAAGAAACAAGACAATGAGCAGGATAATCAGTCCCCGCTCTGCCCAATCAGACTTGTCCTTCATAGTGCTTCCTCTCATTGGACGCAGATAAACGCGGATAAACGCGGATAAACGCGGATCTTATCTTTTTTATGGAGTGTTACTCTACGGTACTTGCGTGGATCGCGCAAACTCTCGAGTGACGATTTGTTCATTGTTCATTGGGACATTGTTCATTTGCAGCTTGGCCGTGCTATGGCCTGTTCTCCGTAAGGTACTTTAGCAGCTCCTGGTGGTGTAGAAAGTCGGTCACGATGAGGTCGGCGCCGGCCGCCAGCAGGCGCTGGCGCTTGCGCGGGTCCAGGCCAAGGCAGCGCTCCTCGTCGGCCGCGACGCCCAGTGCCAGCGCGCCGCGCGCTTTGGCGTGGCGCATCTCCACCGGCCCGTCGCCCGCCACCAGCAACTCCTCGCCGAGCAGGTTGTGTTCGTCCAGGATGCGCGCGATGATGCGCTCCTTGGTGCAGGCGGCGGTGTCGTCCTGCGCGCCGTAGATGTGCGCGCCGAACAGGTCGGCGATGCCCAGCGCGATGGCCTCCTCCAAGACGTACGTATGGTCGGTGCCGCTGGCCAGATAGAGCGTCACGCCCCGTTCGTGCAGGCCTTGTAGAAACGCGCGCGCACCGGTAATCATCAGCGTGTCGCGGGAAGCGAGACTGCCGTCCATCCGGTTGAGCCGCTGGCGCACTGGCCCCAGCAGCCGCTCGTTGTAGATGCGCTTGTACTCGCGGGCGGTCCTGGGCGCGCGTGCCAGCCCGTGCCGGCGCACGGCCTCCTCCAGCCATTCCATCTGCTGAATCGTCAGGATGCCGGTCGAGCGGTCCACGTATTCGGCGACCTCGGCGACAATTTCCGGCGTGGGCGCGTGCCCGTCGCAGATCATTTCGACCATCAATGGGACCATGACGCCTTCCCAGCCCCGGCGGATGACGGAAACTGTCCCATCGAAGTCGAACAGCGCGTGGCGCACCCGCCCCAGGCACACGGACGGGTTGACGACTTCGAGCCAGGGGAGGGAGGGGAGGGAGGGAAGGGAGGGAAGGGAATCACCGGTCCTTGATCCCTGCTCCCTAGTCCCTGATCCCTGATCCCCGTAGGCGTGACTGGGATTCATAGTGCGTCCTCGCTTGCCGTCAGGCCGTAGCGGGCCAGGATTTCCTCTGGGGAGGCGGTGCCGGTCTGGTTCAGTTTTTCGACGATGACGGCGGCGGCCAGGTTGGCGATTGTCCCGGCCTCCCAGGGTGTTGCCCCCGCCGCGAGTGATGCTGCCAGCACTGCGACGAACGTGTCGCCCGCGCCGACTGGATCGAGCGGCGGGCGCACCGGCGCGGCCGGCAGATAGCGATGTTGCCCCTCGGCGCAGACGAGCGCCCCCTCCTCGCTCAGCGTGACGAACGCCGGGCGGCCGCTCTGCTGGCTCAACGTGTCCCCAATCTGAACCAGTTCGTCGCGGCTCACGGTGCGGGGGTCGCGGCCGGGGCGGACGGCGGCCGTGGCTTCCGCCCGGTTCGGCTTGAGCACCATGTGCCGGAAGAGGCCGATGCGCCGCCGCGAATCGGCGACGAAGAGTTTGTCCGGGCAACTGGCGGCCAGGCCGTTCAGTGCCTCGCGCACCCGTTCGGTGACTACGCCATTCACGTCCAGTTGGTCGGCGACGAGGAGCGCGTCCAGCCCGGGCAGGTGTCGTGTCAGGGTGTCTATCAGCGTTTCCTCCAAGGCCTGGGGGAGCGGTTCGACGTTCTCAAAGTCCAGGCGGGCGTCCTCCTGTTGTGAATCGTAGCCCAGCAGGATCGGCTTGACGTAGGCGGTGGTCGAGCGCGCGGGCGAGACGATGAGGTGTTCGACGGCGACCCCGCGGTGGGCCAGTTCCTGGCGCAAGGTCGCCCCCCGCCAGTCGTCGCCCAGGACGGAGAAGACGGCCACCTGCCCCACGCCCAGCACCTTGAGGTTGTGGGCGACGTTGGCGCCCGCGCCGGGCGCGTAGACCTCGCGCACGACCGGGCGGGGAAAGTGGGGTGTCTCGCGGGAGAGGAACGCGCGGGTCATGTCGGCGTACCAGTAGGCGTCCAGTGCCAGGTCGCCGACGACGCCGATCCTCCGGCCGGCGAAGCAACCCAAAATCTCCTTCAGCCGCTCTTTGGAAAGGTATCCTGGCAGGCGTGTCATTGGGTTTACCAGGACCCTATCACCGCCCGGATTTCTTCAAGACACTGGGGAGATAGACCAAATAGGACTCGCCAAGTAGCGCAAAGGTTTCATCTCCTGAAAACGTGGTGAGTTGAGCAATGACTTGCCCAGAGTCTGTATCTACTGTGCTTGAAATGCCACTTGACGTCCATGTTGCTCCCTCGGACCTGTATAGTTGCAATGTCTCTTTCCGTACGCAGGACGGCGGGTAATCCAGGGACATAGTAATGCTTTGTCCGGGGGAAAGAGGGGCCAACTCCCAGGTGCTTGTGTAGTAGGCGGTCAGAGCGAAGAAAAGCCCGGCGCTCTTAAGGGAACCTGTATCCATGACCGGCTTCTCTTCGTACCTGAGGTATACCGTGTTGGCATAAGTATCTGCGGGCACAGTAGTGGTCACAGCCCCATCCGGCGACGTCAAGGCTCCGCCCGAAGTCGGTATGTAGTCCGAGACACCCTCAAGTCGCTGGAGTTGTACGAAGCCACCACTGCCATCTGCCACCAGGATCTTTCTACCAACTGCTACTACATCTTTACCGTAGGAAGGGAGTTCGACATAGGATATTGAGTAATTGGGTGCCGTCAGGGGATCGCGCACATCATAAAGTTGGATACCTTGACAACCATTTGCTAAATAGAGGTAACCGCCAGACACGGCTACAGCGCCACTGCTACCACAGGCATTCAAGGTCTTGACAAGGACAGGGGCAGTTGGGTTAAGTACATCAATTACTTGAACCGCTTGCATGCTATCTACCGGAACATAAGCGTACCGTCCCTCTACAGCAACGTCTGACGCGCTTGAGGCATATTCGCCGACGAAGGCCAATGTTGCCGGATCGCTGACGTCATAGATCTTCAGTCCGCCTGTTGTTGCTGCATACAGGTAGTTCCCTTCAATATCTAACCCGCGTACGTTGACACCTGAAGGAACAAAGGCCCATGAGGTTTCGTATGGCGCGGCTGGGTTGGCAACGTTGACGGTGCTGACTCCGCTCCACGATCCCACATAGGCATAGGTCCCAGATATAACGACCAGGTCCGCGCCCTGAATTGTCAGAGGGGCTATGCCTCGAGATATAAGGCTGTAAGGATTGCCTATGTCCAATGCTTCAAGATATCCTGTGCCATACATGTCGTCATCCTTTGTCACATAAGCAAATCCATTATTGACAGCGACAGCGCCAAGATATAACGACGTATTCCAAACTGGTGTTGCTACGACCGAGGACACCTGTGGCCTGATATACCAAAGGTCTTGCTTTGAGAGCACAAACGCGGCGTTGTCCGCGGCGGCTACGCTGCTCGCATAACTCATTTCCCCCACTGTGTTCAAGAGGGATGGTGAGCCTGGATCTGAAACATCCACAACTGCCAGACCATCCCGAGATGTTCCAAGGTACGCTGTTGAGCCGGATAGATACAGGCCAAAACCTGACGACGGCAAAGATAGAATACCCGCCGCGGTTGGGGTATTGGGATTGTCAATGTCTACGATATGTAGCTCATCGCCGTACTGGTCTTGGACGTACAATAAGCCACCGGACACTGCCATATTCTCTCCTGGGTAGAAGTTCGACGGTTGGTAAACTCCAATTTCGATGGGGGCATTCGGGTTGGACACGTCAACGATCCGTATGGCATCGTGATCAGATATATAGACGTATGAACCTTGTTTTGCTACGCCAGAGGCATAACCTGGCGTGTCCAGGATGTTTATGATCGTCGGGGTTGTGGGAGTGGAAATGTCAATTATCCCCAAACCATTCGATCCTGCGGCTACATACGCATATTTGTCTGATATGACAAGCGACCGCAAGTAGCCCAGTGTTGGCGTTATGACGGCTAAACTGACCGAAGAATCTGGCACTGCCACATCCACGACTCGGAACAACTTGCCTTGAACTGCATAGGCTCGGGTCCCTGAGACTACAATACTACTGATCGCATTGGCCGAGCCGCCGATGTACAGAAGCGGAATGTTTCCTACCTGGACTGGATGGCTGGCATTGCTGACGTCAACGATCTCTACGCCGGCGAAGCGGTGAGGAATATATATCAGTGAACCGGCGACGTGGGTATTGCCGAACCCTGCTTTGTCAGAATCCATCCAGCGACCAAGGATTGAGGGTGCGTCTGGATTGGTAATATCTGCAATGACCAGGTCGGCTCCAGCGTTATAGTACAGCCGGTTGCCAGCACCTGTCACAGTCCACGTTGATCCGCCAAAAGAGTGTGTTGCTGCTACTCTGGAATATGTCTCAGCAGTCGCTGAGTCCGCGGATTGTACTACTGGACTGGTGGGCGTTAGGGTACCCTGGGCGTTTGCCAGATCAAGAAGCATTTGTGTCTGAGAAGCCCTTAGTGGATGGTCGTCGAGGGCTGCAATGGCTTTATGTCTGATCGCTACCATGCCGATCACCAGCAAGACTGGCATCAGACTCAGGCCAAGATATAGTTTTATTGACCGCATTTGATTATCCTCCTCCGGCGTAGCCATTGAGCGCTATGGCTTTCTCTCAAATTTGAAGGTGAGGCCGCCCTTACCTGCGGCTTCCACGCCGATGCCCATCAGCACCAGTGTACCTTTGGCGGAGATTTCGGCCGAGACGGTGAACTCGGTGAACTTGAATTTGCCGTCGCCCACCTCTTCGGGCGTCTTCGCCAATATGCTCTCGATCTGGCTCAGGGACAGGTTCACGTTCTCTGCCCCCCCTTCTTCAAGAAACCCGGTTTCTTACATTGACTGGAGGATTGTGTGCAAACGGCGACAATGTGATCCAGGAGATCGTGCGGTGTCAGATCAGCCAACTGTACACGTTCTCCAGGCGATTCTTCTGAGTGACCAATGCTTCCCAGGCCAGGTAGTCTCGCTCAGTCTCCCATTGGTAGTCCTCGTCACGGTCTTCGGACTCCCAGCGTTGGCGGTATTCGTCAAAGATCATCCCGTACTTTGCCTCGAAGGCGTGCAAATCTGCCTCGATCTGCCCCAGCCGGTAAGCGACAGCGTCGCGAAGTACGAGCAGCAGAGCGATGTCCAGACGCGGCTCACCGGTCACGTCCTGCAGTGCTCGGGCCGTGCCTTTAGGAAGGACCAACATGGACGTATTTTCCAACATCATCGTCATCATCCTTGCAGTGCTCTGCTAGGATGATTGTACATCTAAATGGAAGGGCTGTCAATTGACTTGCATGCCTACCGCATAGATGTATACTAATGGCTGGGAGAAAGAGCCATGGCTATAAGCCCAACGAATACCGGGCGCCTGCACCATCTTACCCGCAATGAATGGGCAGCATTGGATGCGTTTGTCGCCCGGCTACGCGAGCAATATGGTGACCGGATAGTGCGTGTGGTGCTGTTCGGCTCGAAGGCACGCGGAGACCATGATGCGGAGTCCGACCTGGATGTACTGGTCATCTTGAATGGCGGGGACTGGCGGCTCAGAGATGCGGTAGCGCTCGTCGCGTTCGAGCCCATGGTTGAGTATGGGGTCGTTCTCACGCCGCTCGTGGTGGACGTAGCCGACTATACCTGGTGGCAAGAGCATCGTGCTCCAATCTATCGCCACATCAGCGTTGAAGGGGTGGACCTATGGACGAAGCAGCCCGCGCCATTATTCACATCCGCATAGAACGGGCAGACGAGGAATTGCGTGCCGCGCGCAATCTCATTGAGGATGGGTTGTATCGCATTGCCTGTTCACGGGCTTACTATGCTGCATTCCTGATGACAACGGCTGTCTTGCTCACGCTTGATGTGGCGCGTACGAAACATTCGGGTGTGGAGGCTGCGTTCCACGAGAGGTTCATCAAGGATGGGCGTATTGAGACCCAGTATGGCAGGCTTTATACCCTGTTGCGCAAGACGCGCGAGGACAGCGACTACAACGACAGGGAAATAGTTACTGAGGAGATGGCTCGTCAGCGCCTGGCTGACGCTGAGAGTTTTGTCGTCCGGCTGGAACAGTACTTGCGCGAGGTGGGGGCGGTCTAGACCGGGAAGGTCGGAAACTTTGACAGCATTGCTCAGAGTTGCTTTGAGCCAGGTAGCCCGCGACGAAGCCGTACTACGCGACCTGGAACGTGATCTGTGCGAACTAGAAAAGCAGTACGGCATGTCATCGGAGGAGTTCTTTCAGCGTTGGCAGGCCGGTAAGATGGCCGACACAGCCGACTTTATGGACTGGAACGCCTTATATCGGATGGCGAATGAAGTTCGCACGCGGCTCAAGTTGTTGCGGGGTGAGGTTGAAGCGGCGTGACCAGTCTGCCAATGAGCATTCAGGACGTGCTGGCTGCTATCGCACGTGAGATGAACTAAACTCCAACGCCGCGTCGAACATGGCCACGACGTTCTCCGGCGGGACGTTGGCCTGGATGTTGTGCACCTGGCAGAAGACGTAGCCGCCGCCGGGGGCAAAGATCTCGATCAACTGCCGCACGTGCTCTCGTACCTGCTCCGGCGTCGCGGTGGGCAGCACGTGCTGCGTGTCGGCCCCGCCGCCCCAGAAACTGACGTCCCGCCCGAACTCGCGTTTCAGCCGCACCGGCTCCATGTCCGCCGCCGAAATCTGCACCGGGTTCAGGACGTCCACGCCCGCCTCGATCAGGTCGGGGATCAACTTGTAGATGCTGCCGCACGTGTGCAGGAAGATGTAGGGGGATGGCTTGCCCGTGTCCTGGCTGCAGGTCTTGACGAATTGGTACACCTGCCGGTGGCACGGCTTGATAAATTTGCGGTACATAGCGGGCGAAAGTTGTGGCCCTTGCTGCGTGCCCAGGTCGTCGCCCATCTGGATGATCTGGATGTACTCGCCCACTGCATCCAGGTAACGCGGCAGAATGGCGACGTAGTGGTCGGCCAGTTTCTGCGTCAGTGCCTGCGCGAGAGCAGGCTCGAGCACCAGGTCTACCATGAACTGCTCCCACCCCCGCAACCCCTGGGCACCCTCCAGGATGTTGCCGCCAAAGTGGCCCATGATGGCCTTGTCGGTCGTCTCGTACAGCCGCTGCGCCTCGCTGCGCAGCCAGGCCAGTTCCTCGTCGGAGACACCTGGCAGCTCGAACGCTTCGATCTCGGCGATGGTCGTCGCTTCCGCCAGCGGGTGGTACACTTGATCGAAGTAGAGGCCGCCGGCCGGCATGCGGTAGGTGGCACGGCCCTCGTCGTCGAGGATAAACCAGTCGCCCCTCTCGTCCTGCAGCGGGTTGAAGCCAGAGGGGACCAGCGCGGGTGAGCCGTCGGGCAGCGTCCAGGGTTTCCAGGCCGGGTTGGTTGGGTCGAGGCCCCACGATGGGGTGGGGAGGGGGAGCACGTCCACGCCGAAGCGCTCGAGGACCGGCGGCTCCGGGTGGGCCAACTGCTGCATGAGGTCGTACACGAGCGTTTCGCCGCCCGTCAGCCCCAGGTAGGCTTTCAGGCGGTTGTAGGCGATGGCCATGATGCCGGTCGAACGCATGCCGTCCAGATCGATCGGCACGCGGTCGGGCTCCTGGTGGCGCAGCGCGGTCAACACACGTTCGCGGGAGTTCATCGCCGTCCTCCTTCCAGATACGAATTACGGGGTACGAATTACGAATTACGCCGATCTTATGCAAAAAACTCCATCTCAAGCATTTCGCACAGCACGTGGTAGCACTGGACGTGCAACTCCTGGACGCGCTCGGTGCGGCGGGCGGGCACCCGGATCGCGACGTCGGCCAGTTCGGCCAGGCGGCCGCCCTCCTCGCCGGTGAGCGCGATGACAGTCAGCCCCAGCGCGCGCGCAACCTGGGCGGCGTAGGCCACGTTGCGCGCGTTCCCGCTCGTGCTGATTCCCATGAGCACGTCGCCGGGGCGGGCCAGCGCCAGGAGTTCCTGCGCCAGGTTCACGTCGCGGTCGGGCATGTCGTTGGCCACGGCGCTGGCAAGCGAGGGGTTGATGCCCAGCACGACCGCCCGCAACCCCGGCTCCAGGTTGCGGGCCAGCAGTTCGCCGTCCGGCTGGGAAATCAACCGCGCACGCAGCCGTTCCGGGAGCGGGCGGCGGCGGGCGAAGGACTTGGCCAGTTCGCCGGAGATGTGCAGCGCGTCGGCCATGCTCCCGCCGTTGCCGCACAGGAAGAGGGTGCCGCCGGCCCGGAAACAGCGAACCAATTTCTGGAAGGCACGGCGTGTTGCGTGTTGCGTGTTGCGTGTTTCGTGTTCTGTGCTTCCTGCTTCTTGCATCCTGCATCCTGCATCCTGCATCCTGCATCCTGCTTCATCCAGCGCTGCCACGACGCGATGGTATAGGTTGGGGATTGTCACGCGGTGGTCGCCGGCGACGTGGTAGCCGCGGCCGCCGGGCGCAGTGGGGCGGTTGACGACGTTCTTGCGCGGCCGGTAGTAGTAGTGGGGGTCGTCCGGGCCGACGGGGCGGCGGTAGTCGCCCAGGGGTAGCAGGTCGAAGTTGGCGGTGGTGATGGGTGCGACGGGATGGCCCAGGTTGCGGGCAATCGTCAGCGCCTTGAGGAACACCTCCGGCCCGGTCACGGCCGAGCCGAAGTTGAGGAACACGCCCCCTTCCAACTCGCTCACCGAGGCGGCGAACAGGCGAAAGTCCAGCCCGCTGGCCGCGCCGATGGTCCCAAAGTCGGCGGCGGGGTGCTGGTGGATGATGTCGGCGCCGATCGTCGCGTGGATGGTGGCCGGGATGCCCAGCGCGTAGGCGTTGTACAACACGCTCACTTCACGAAAGGGGAAGCGCTCGGCATTTTCGGCGATGAAGCGCCCGATGGCTGCGCCGTACCCCAGCCCGTCGCGAGCGCCTTCGCGGAGTGCCTGGTGCATCAGCGCGCCGGTCTCTTCCGCCATGCCGAACGTGCCATCTGCGAGGCCGGTTGCGACGTCTTCGCTCGTCTCGCCGATGAGCGCCAGTTCAAAGTCGTGGATCGAGACGGCGCCGTTCCCGGCGACGTGGGTGACGACCGAGCGGCGCATGAGGTCAACCAGCAGGCGCGAAAGGCCACATTTGATGACGTGCGCGCCCATCATCCAGATCACGGGCCGCCCCGCACCGCGGGCGGCGACGATGCGCTCCACCACCTCGTCCAGTTCGGGGCTGTCGTAGGGCGGCGGCGGCGCATCCAACGCGACCAGGTCAGCCATGTGTACCAGGTTGCGTCGCTGTGCCAGCGGAACCGTCTTCACCTGTGACAGGTCTATCTCCATTCTCCATTCTCCATTCTCTAACCCACATCCACAAACTCCGTCCGCCGGATGATCTCGTCCTGTAACTCCCGATCGAGTTCCACGAAATAGGCGCTGTAGCCGGCCACGCGCACGACCAGGTGGCGATAGTGCGCCGGGTTGGCCTGGGCCTGGCGGAGCGTCGCGGCGGAGACGACGTTGAACTGGACGTGGGGGATCCTGAGGTGGCAGAAGCCCCGCAACAGGTGGACGAATTTCTCCAGCGCCTGCTCACCGTCGAAGAAGGAGGGCAGGAACTTTACGTTGAGCAACGTGCCGTTGGAGGCCAGTTCCAGGTTGATCTTGCTCACCGAGCGCAGCACGGCTGTCGGGCCACGCTGGTCCATCCCGGCCAGCGGAGAGAGGCCGCCGTCGGCCAGCGGCTCACCGGCGCGGCGGCCATCGGGGGTCGCGCCGACGTGCGCACCCATCGGCACGTGGGCCGAGACGGTGTAAAAGCCCGGCTGGTAGGTCCCGCCGCGCACAGTGGGATAGCGGGCCACCAGTTCGCTGTAGCGGTCGGCCCACCTGGCGGCCAGGCGGTCCGCCCGCTCGTCGTCGTTGCCGTATTTGGGGACGTGGGCGATGAGGCGCTGGCGCAGCCGTGCGTGCCCCTCGAAGTTGGCGCGCAGCGCCGCCAGCAACTCCCCGGCCGAGGTCCACCGCTCTTCGAACACGGCCTGGCACACGGCGGCCAGGCTGTCGGCCACGTTCGCCACCTGCACGCCCTGCACGCCGGAGAAATTGTAATGCGCGCCGCCGGCGGTCACGTCCAGCCCGCGCCCGATGCAGTCGTCCACCACGAGCGAAAGGAAGGGCGAGGGGAGGACCTCGGCGTGGACGGTGTCCACGACGTTGCACCCCTGCACCATCAGCGCGATAAAGTGGGCCAATTGTTTGTCGTAGGCGGCTTCGAGTTCCTGGAAACTGCTCATCTCGTCCAGCGCTGGCGTCTCCAGCCCGATCTGCTGGCCGGTCTGCGGGTCGCGGCCGCCGGAGAGCGTCAGTTCGAGCACGCGCGTCATGTTGAACATGGCGGCGTCGCTCCAGCCCAGCGCCTTGCCCGGCGTAGACAATTCGACGCAGCCGACGACGGCGTAATTGAGCGCGTCCTGCGGGGCAACGCCTCGCTTGATCTGGCCGGGCACGATGACCTCGTCGTTGAACACCTGGGGCATGCCGCCGCCCCTGCTGATGACGTGAGCGGCGGCCATCAGAAATCCCTGGGGGCTATCCCGGTGGATGCGGATGGAGAGGTTGGGCTGGGGCAGCCCCACGTCGGCCTGCGCCCGCAGGCACATATAACTGAGCACGTTGGTCGCATCGTGGCCGTCCGGCAGTTGGCCGCCCACGGCAACGTTGAAGCCGATGGGGAATCCGGCGAAGTAGCGGGCGGAGGCACTACTGCGCAGCAACACGATCGAGTTGAACTTGAGCCACAGGTGCTCCAGCAGGTCTTGCGCCGCGGGCGGCGTCAGCCGGCCGGATTCCAGGTCACGCTCGAGGAAGGGCCACATATACTGGTCGAAGCGGCCCGGCGAGAAACTGCTGGCGTTAGACTCGATCTGCAACAGCACGAACAGAAACCACACCGCCTGCAGGGCCTCCCAGAAATCGCGGGGTGGGGTTTCGGAGACCCACGCGCACGCCGCGGCGATGCGCGCCAACTCCTGGCGGCGGGCTCCGTCTTCAGCCTGGCGCGCCAGGTGCCGGGCCAGGTTGGCGTAGCGCACCATGAACTCCTGGGCAGCCTGCAGCGCGATCAGCGCCGCGTCGTAGAAGACTTGCTGTCCGTCCCCCCCAGCCCCCCCGCAGGCGGGGGGGGATGGGGGGGCGGCCTGACGGCGGGCTGCGTGCACCCTTTCCCGCAGCCCCTTCACGCCCAGGTGCAGCCAGCCGGCCACGTCGGGCAGGATGTGGCCCTGGGCGTGGTCGGTCTGGTTCAGGCTGAATACCTGGCCCTGGACGGCGCGCTTCACGACGTCTGGCAGGCGGGCGGCGACGGTATCCTCCAGCGTCTGGCCGCGCCAGTAGGGGAAGATATCCTCCCGCAACTCGCTGATCTGCTCTGGCCGGACGTCGAAGCGGTCCTGGGGGCGGGTGGGCAAAGCCTCGAGTTCTCTGTCCACCCACTCCACGGCCGCTTCGGGGGCGAGCACGCCCATACGAGGTAGCAGCGCGCGGTTGCCGACGATGAGTTCGTGCGGGCCGACCGCGATGCTCGTGTGGCGGACCAGGTGCAGGAGCATCCTGGCCCGCCGGATCGAGGTAGGCTGCCCCTCGGTTTCTCGATAACTGTGGGTCGTGTAACGGGCGCGCTCGACGTCTATCTCGCGCTCGTTTCGAAGCAACTGCTCCTTGATGCGGGCCACGCGCAGGGTGGGGTGGGTCGTCTCCCACGCTGCCCGTGGAAAGGCCAGGGATGGGTCCGCATGCAATTGGCTTACCGTCTGCCGTATGCCCATTTTGCCACTTTACCGCATGGCCTGGCGCGCCAGCCAGCCGCAGCCCAGGAGCGGGCCGTCGTCGCCCAGTGGAGCGGGGACGATGCGCACGCGAGAGGACACGGACGGGTAGGAACAGCGCAGCACCGTCCTGCGGGCCGGCTCGAGCAACAGGTCCCCCGATTTGGCGACGCTCCCGCCGACGACGTACAGGTCAATGTCGAGGAGCATGGCCATGGAGGCGATGGCGATCCCCAATGCCTGGCCGGCCTCCGCCATGACAAGCATGGCCAATGCGTCTCCCTGCCCGGCCAGGCGGGCGACCTGTTCTCCGGTGAGAGGCTGTCCAGTCTCTTGCGGGTGCTCCTTACCCTCTCGCTCGAGGGCGCGCTGATAGTGGCGAACCAGCCCCGGGCCCGACGTATAGGTTTCCACGCAGCCCCTGGAACCACAGGAGCAGAGTTCGCCGTCCAGGTCCAGCGTGACGTGTCCTATCTCGCCGGCGGAGCCATGAGCGCCGTGATACAACTGTCCATCTACGATGATCGCGGCGCCGACGCCGGTGCCGACGACGACGTAGACCATGCTCCGTTCGCCACGGCCAGCGCCGTAGTAGAACTCCCCCAGCGCGGCGGCCCGGGCGTCGTGCTCCAAGCTGACGGGCAACTCCAACCGCCCGGCGAGCATGTGCCGCAAGGGGGTGTGGTGCAGTCCTGACAGGTTGGGCGGGTCAATCAGTGTCCCGGTGCGATGGTCCACCGGGCCAGGGCTACACATGCCCATAGCGGCGATCCGCTGCCCGTCGGGCAGTTCTTCTTGGAGTTCGGCGACGCTGCGGGCGATGCGCTCTACCACCGCGCGTGGCCCGTCGTCCGCGTCCGTGGGGATGCGGCGATACGCGACAATATGGTCCTGAGGGTCAATCAGGCCCAACGCGGTTTTCGTCGCCCCCAGGTCTACACCCACTACCCAATCGTCCATGCATCATTCCTTTCTCTTCGGGGCTGGCGTGCGGCTCGGGTGCGGTCGTCGGGATGACGCGGTACTCGCCTGACAGCGTGGCGCGGAAGGTGTAGCGGAACGTGCGCTGGGACTACCCCTAAGCCGCAGGTCACTGGACGCCTATGGGTGGGAGTTGGGATTGTCTACGATTAGCCCTTCGGCAGCGGTAACCGCACTCAGGCGCTCATCGGCCGAAAGTGTGATGATCAGTTCCGAAAGAGGGCCGGCTGCCGCCAATGCCCTGGCTGCTGCTGCCAACTGTGTTTCGGGAACCGGTTTGACAGGCTCAGCCGGCGGGCGTGGCCGAATCACGCCGGCATCCAGCAAGGCCTGCCGTACACGCCGACGCTCGTCTTCAGCAGCGGAAGACCGGCTGACAATCTGGATCTCGATGCGGGTATGTTCAGGCAGATACAGCGGTGTCAAAAGGCGCAGCACGCCTCGTTCATAGATCGCAGTAACTGTCTCGCTCATGTTATATCTCTCCCTCGTAGGATCGTGCATCATTGTAATACACCCGATGATATGTGTCAATCCAAAGGAACGATCTATAGAATTGACCCGCAGGATTTGCCTGATCCGCGAGAATCTTTGCTGAAGCAAAGGGCACCAGGAATCGAATCTTGGTGCCCTTTGTGGCCAGACAGGTTTGGTTGTGACAGGAGGTCGTGCTATGCAGGGCTTGCGCGTCATTCCGTGATTGTGAACAGCCTCCCATCCGCCCGCCCGAATACCTCCGGGAAGTAGAACTCGTGCGCGCTCGTCGGGATGACGCGGTACTCGCCCGGCAGCGTGGCGCGGAAGGTATAGGTGTACTCGTACGTGCCCGCCGCCAGGTAGTCGGCGAAGAGCACGACCTTTTCGTCCCGCATCTCGCTGCGGCTGTACCAGCGCCACCACCAGTAGTAGAAATCGTACCAGCCCTTCTCCTCCGTCTCGCGATATATACCCGGCTCCTGCTCCAGCAGGCTCGTCGTCGCCAGGCCGGTGTCAATCGCCTCGGCCCCGGCCGGCAGTGGGTCCTCGACGACGACGTAATACAGGTCGTGCGGCGCGACGATCGTCAGCCGTACCTGCACGACGTCCCCCACCCGCGCCTCATCCACCTCCTCGCACCTCCCCCCTTGTTCATTGTTCATTGCTTCATTGTTCATTGTCCCATTGTTCATTGGGCGGCAATACTGCCGTGTGACGATGACGCCCCGCTCGAGCGGCTCGATCTCCTCGACCGGCAGGTAGACCTTGAGGTGGGCGGTGTAATATAGCCGCCCCTCGCCCGGCCCGCGCCCGACCGTCAGCCGGTTGCCCACGCCCGCCAGCAGGTCGGCCACGTCCACCCGCAGTTGGACCGGTTCGTCCACGGTATCTGGCGTCACGGAGCCTTCGGCCAGCGCCGCGTCGTTGAGCCACACGCCGTAGTCGTAGGCACCCCTCAGTTCGCCGGTGGCGGCCATCCAGTCGGTGAGCGCGATGAGCGCCCAGGCGGTCTCCTGCGTCGTCTCCCAGATGCCGTCCTGGCGGGCGACCATCAGCCAGCGCACGACTTGCGGGAGCAGGCCCTCACCCCGGCCCCCTTCGACTTCGCTCAGGGCAGGCTCTCCCTGGGAGGGAGAGGGGGAGAGGCGGATCAGCGCGTCCAGGATGATGGCGGTCGAGCGGGTGTCGGTGTTCATGGCCCACCGGTCATAGTCCGCCTCCTCCCAGTGCGCGCCGGTGGCGCTGAGGATGGCCGCGTTCTGGACGTCGGAGAGGAGCGTGGCGATGCGGCCGTCGTTTTCGTCAATCAGCCCCAGTGTCAGCGCCAGGAAGGCCCGCCCGTAGTGGCTGAGTTTGTCACGGCGACTGTAGAGGTCGCCCACGTATTCGCTGGCGCGGCCAGCACGGCCGGCCTCGGCCATGGCGTAGAGGATGAACGCCTGCCGGTTGGCCTCGCGGTAGGATTGGAGTTCGCGTGCTTTCACCAGCGCGCCCTTCAGGTAGCCCACGCCGCGCTCGACGACGTCTGCCCGCACCTGGAGGCCGGCCTGGCGCGTTTTGGCCAGCGCGAAGACGACGTAGGCAGTCAGGTGGGGGTTGCTTTCCCCCTCACTCCACCAGCCCCAGCCGCCGTCGGCGTGCTGCTGCAGGTAAAGCCTGTTCAGCCCCTCCTCGACCAGCCCGGGCAGTTTGGCCTCTAACTCCGCATCTCTAATCTCCAATCTCTTTAGCGCCTGATACGTCAGTACGTTTGGTAAGAACCGAGATACCGTCTGCTCGGTACACTCGTAGGGGAAATGCTCCAGGTAGGTCAGCCCGTCGCGCATCCCCGCCGCCAGCGACGGGTCAAGCCGCACCGAGAGTTGGCCCTGCCGGTCGTCGTATTTGGGTGGCAGCGCGACGACCTCGGTGCGCGTGTCCTCGCCGGCCAGTTGCCCGCCGGTGCCGACGATCTCCGGCGCGGCGTAGCGGTAGACCAGGAGCGTGCCTTCCGGCCCGGTCGTCAGGCGCGGGCGGGCGGCGTCGGAATACTCGCCGGCGACGGCGCTCATCGCCACGTCCACCGCCTCCACGTCCTCGACCGTCACCCACCAGGTGACTTTGGTCTCGCTGTGTGGGAGAAGGGTGACCGTCGTTTCGTGTTGCGTGTTGCGTGTTGCGTCGAGCGTGAGGCCGGTCGCGTGGAGCGTGACGGTCGTGTCGAGTGTTTCGCCGGTGTTGTTGCTGACGAGCGCGGCGAGTTGGGCGCGGTCGCCGACGACGAAGAAGCGCGGCGTGACGGGCCGCACGAGGAGCGGCTTGGTGACCAGCAGGTCCACCGTCGCCTCGCCCACCTCTGTATCGGCGGTCACGCCGACGCCGCGGAAGACCCACGTCGTGAGGTTGTCGGGCAGCGGGACCGAGACGGAGGCACGGCCGGATTGGTCGGTGACGATTGCGGCGTCCCAGAAGGCGGTGTCGGCGAACTCTTCGCGCAGTTCGACGCCGGGCGGGAGCGCGGGCGCGGCCTTGAGCGCTGCTTCTTCGACGGCCATACCAGGCGCAGCCGTGGCCATCGGCATGGCCGGGGCGCGCATCTCGGCCTCGCCGCCGCCGCCCCTGTCCTGCGCGGCAGCACGTGCACCCAGTTCCTCCATTTGCTGTTGCAGCAGCCGGTTGAGCGAGATGACGAGCCCGCTGGCGGTCGAGACGCCTAAGCCCCGTTGTCCATAGAATGCCTGGAGCGCCGCGTCCGGCGTGCGGGGCTGCAGGCTCAGCACGGCCTTGTCCACCAGGTCGAGCGAGAAGGCGGCCTGCACGGGCTCGCCCGTAGCGTCGCGGGCGAGCACGTCGAAGGAGACGGTCTCGCCCGGCTGCGCCTCCCTGACGCTGGGAGTGAGCGTGACGGCCAGTTTCTGTTGTACCGGCTCGACCGTCAGGAGGACGTAGCCCACCTTGTGCGTGGCGACCGGCTCAGTCGCGTCCGGGCCCTTGACGATGACGGCGGAGACGTAGACGTCCGGCGCGTGTTCGGCGGCGATCGGCAGCCGGTAGACGGTCGAGTTGCTCTCCAGCCGCAGCACATCCTGGGACAACACGCCGCCCCGTTCGACCGTGATCCAGGCCCACTGCTCGCCGGAGAAGGGGCTGGGGATGAGGATCTCGGCCGTCTCGCCGGGGAGGTAGGTGGACTTGTCGGAGATGAGCGTGAGGCGGTCGTTGTTCTCGCGCCGCCAGGAGACGTATTCGTCCCCGCTCACCCACACCCAGGTCGAACTGCGCACCCCCCCCTTACCCCCCCCTATAGGGGGGGATGGGGGGGTGCGCCCACTGACAGCCACACGGTACGAGCCGCCCTCCTGCGGTGTGAAGGTCACCACGCCCTCGGCGTCGCTATCCGTGGTCAGCGTGCCGGTGTAGACGAGCGTGTCCTTCGTCTCCCATTCCCACGTGCCGCCGCCGAGTTCGTTCTCGACGAAGGTGTTGACCCACTCGCGGCGGTAGACCTCGACGTTCAAGTCCTGGCCCGCCAGCCGCTCGCCCGCCCAATCCACCGTCACGACGTCCACGGCCAGTTCCTCGCCCGCCTCCCCGACGTACTGCTGCGGGGCCAGGCCGGCGTAGAACTCGCCCTTATGGATGACGACGTCGGCGCGGCCGGAGATGACCTGCCCGTCCTTGCCGGTTGCGGTCGCCTCGACGGTCAGGCGCTGCCCGCCCGTCATCACCTCGGTTGGCAGGGCGATCGCCAGGCGGCCATCGGCGCCGGTCGTGCCGGAGCCGCTGAGGACGACGACGGGCGCGGGCGGCTCCCACCACCAGCACCAGCGGCACAGCCACGGGTCGTCTTCGTCGGCAAAGTCGTAGCGGCCAAACTGGGCCGGCTCGAAGCGGTAGGAGGCGGAGAGGACGTTCCAGGCGATGTTCGTGTTTGCGGCGGGGCCGCCGAAAAAGTACCGTACCTCGACGTCAGCCCGCGTGGCCTGCCCGGCGGCCAGTTCTGCCTTCTCCGGCGTGACGAGCACTTCGAACTCCGGCGGGCGATAGGCCGCGACCAGGAAGGT
>Ga0315296_10001912_pt1 | contig 18026 bp, 17 predicted proteins | sample YL17G14_18_MG_FD_203921 | JGI IMG/M metagenome (GOLD analysis project Ga0315296, IMG submission 203921) | Sediment microbial communities from Yellowstone Lake, YNP, Wyoming, USA - YL17G14_18 | ecosystem: Environmental > Aquatic > Freshwater > Lake > Sediment | place: USA: Wyoming | collected... | reverse complement strand
TATGCCCATTATTATATTTCTTGCAGAAGCTTAAATCCTTAACCTTTTCGAATGCCACCAATGCGTGCGCAACACGATTTTTCAAAACTAAAAATGTAACAAAAAAGCTCAAGTGTAAGCATGAGAGAGAGCGCAAATCTTTTTTGGCTTCTTTTACTTTGGCTTCCCATTCGGATCTTAGCTTAAAAGTTTCGAGGGATTTACTTTCTTCTATTCCGTTTATTTTTCCTTCAACTTCTTTTACCTTAGCTTCAATTTCAGAAAGCTCTTTTTTGCTTTCATTAGCTTTTTCTTTCCATTTTCGTTCGCCGACAACATCTTTGTTGGTTGCGCATGTTTTTGCTTCTATTTTGCTGCGTTCAATTTTGATGAGCATTTGTTCTTTCGTTTTTTCAAGTTTGACTTTTTCTTTTTCTAAAGGAAGTAGTTGCTTTTCAAAGTCTTTTGTGAGTTTGGTTATCTTTTCATCCTATTCCTCGTTTATGCGGTTAACTTTCGGCATTATGATGCTTTCTTGTTTCTTGATTTCCTCGCCGAATTCGTCTTTGATTGTTTTTATTTTGCTGTGGATTATTTTAACGAAATCATGTGTTGTTTTATTGAGAAGTTTCATACCCACGTAAAGAGTGTCAATTTCTTTTTTAAACTCTGATTTTAGGTCTTCAAGTTCATGTATTATGGAAGAAATAGTTGATTCGTCTATTGTTGGCGATAACATCACTATGTCGGGTGGAGGGGCTTCAACTTGCGTGGCCTCTGCGAAATATAAAGTAAATTCGTTGAGAAAGTTTGGTTCTGTTACAAGGCCGTTTATCATAATTTCTTTTGCACTTGTGAGTGTTTGGAAGTAGTTAACGTTGTCGGATAGAAAAGTCATGTAGCGCGCGCCTTCTATTAAACACTAGTGCCCGAAATGGAAAACTAACATTCTTCTGGGCACCGTGCTCGCGCGGATGTTCAATGAAAAAAGGGCGGTTCTTATGTTTTATCTTGAAATTTGTAGTTCATTTTGCCGTTTTCATTCATTCTTGGTATTGTTATGGTGAATCGGGCTCCTTTGCCTGGTTCACCTGTTTCCTCTATGATCCAACCGTAGACTTCCACTATCTTCTTTATCAGATACAATCCATAACCAGTGCTCTTACCTGTGCTGTAGCCTTCCTTGAAGAGTTTCGGCTTATCTGCATTCGGAATGCCAACCCCGTCGTCCTCGTAGACCAGCTTAAGCTCATCTTCACTTATTTTCTCATACCAAGCCCTTATCCTAGAGATCTTCTGGCCATACTTCAGCGAGTTATCGATGAGATTGTAGAACAGCTCTCGTAGCAGTGAATCTGCCAAAACACTCAGCCCATGGCAATCGTTTATCACCTTGATGCTTTTAAGGCTTGGAAAGAGTGAAACTGCCTCATTGACCATTTTTTCCACGTCGGTGTATATCAACTCTTCAGCACCCAGCATCTCGTAAGCTTTGGCGAATTCCAAGATCCCCACCACTTGCTCCACGGCCATCTCCATCTCCGTAAGACGGTCCACGATTTTGCCGTCTGCAGTTAGTTCCTTCCTGGCCAGATATAGGTTCCCTGTAATTACTGATAGCTTGTTTCGAACGTCATGCCTAGTCAATCCCCCGACAACCCGCAGTTTCTCATTCATCACCTCCAACTCTTCCTCAGCATTCTTCAACTCAGAAATATCTTTGTATATACGAATGTGGCCTATTAGCTGGTCTTGAATGAAAATTGGCGCGGCAGAGATTGAAACAGGAATCATGGACCCATCTTTCTTCATCCTAACAGTGTCATGATAAGCATGTCCTTCCGCGGCTTTCTTGTCCAACATGTCCGCTTCTTCCTTGAAATCTTTTGGCACCACTACATCTTTGAGGCTCCTGCCTTTCACTTCGTCCAAAGAATATCCAAAAAGACTTGTAAAGCGAGGATTAACATCCAAAATGTGAAAATCCGTATCCAAGTATACTGTGGCCTCAGGGTTGCCCATGAACAAACCCTCAAACTTCCGCTGGCTCTCCTGATACTTTTCTTCAGACTCTCTAAGTTCCTCTTCTGTCTTCTTGTGTTCAATGATTCTTCCCAGTCTTTCTGCAATAACCTCGATCAAGATGCTCTCTTCATCAAGCATGGGCTTCTCTTCTAAGTAATAGACTTCCACAGTGCCTGTTCTTTTTCCATACACCTTGATGTCAGCTTGTTGCTTCCAGTGAGTCTCTTTGAAGTTTCTTGTTTTAAACTCTCGCCCCTCAAAGGCTACTCTGGCGCATGCAACGTCTGGATATTGATAGGCAGGGGGAAGTAGATTCGCAGTTCCTTGTAATATTTCATCCAACAAAACACTGGGCTTCCATAAGATTCTAGACATTTCGTAAAGACAGCGAAGCTCCTTGATATGAGCCTTGATATAAGCTCTCTTTCTCTCTTCTCCGTCTCCCTTCTTTTTCACAGAAACACTTATCGCATGTGCCAATTCAAAATAGACTGTTTCTGGATCGCCAGTTTTGTTTAGGTATTGATCGGCGCCTAGGTTCAATGCTTTGATGGCAACTTCTTCTCCGCCCTTGCCAGTGAATATGATAAACGGAATATTCTCGCCTTTCTCTCTTAATTCCTTTAAGAACTGCAAACCGTCTTTTCCTGGCATCCGATAGTCAGAAACAATCGCGTCATACTTCTCTTCTTTCATCTTTTCCATAGCTTCTTCAACAGACTCTGCCGTGTCGATCTGAAATTGACCTTCCATTTCCAAACATTGTTTAGCAACCTTCAACAAGCTAGGTTCATCATCAACATGCAAGACTCTTATCGGCTTCTTCTCCTTCAAGTCGACTACTATTTCTGCAGAAGACTCTACAGCATATCCAGCCATCTAATCCACTTCTGGACTTCAGGTACCTGAAACGCGAACATTCACACAAGCAGTTCTACGCTTGATAAAACAATTATGAAACCACAATCAATATTTAAAATCGAACAAAAACGAACACGGTCCATGCCTTAGCGCGCGCGCTTGACAGCCTTCGCTATTATGACTTTCTCATGGCATACTTCACATTCAACTCTGTCAGACCAAACGACATATGCTTCTAAGCACGGTTGACCACAGTTTGGACAAGTAGTGGTGTAGAGTTTCTCTATATCTTTCCGAATGCTTTTCTCAAGTTGTTTGAATGATTCTTTGACGTCTTTCAGATTAATGGGCTTGAGAGTCATGGGAATGATAAAAGTTGAAATCGGGTCTATGGCTATTGCCTTTCTTCCTCTTTTTAACGCTTCGATTGCTGTAACTCCGCTTCCGACAAAAGGGTCAAGAAGAATTCCGCCTTTATCAGCTGGCAAACCTGCTGCAATGCGCTCCGTCATATTCAAGCCTTTTCAGCTAGTGCTTTCAAAGCCTTTTTGAAGCATTCCATAGGGGCATTTGTGATCCCTGCACCGATTTGGCCTATGCCGGGTTTTTTGTGGGCTATCCCCGTGTTTATGATTGGTGAAATGCCTGTCTCGAGAACTCTAACTACGTCAATGCCCAGAGGGACTCCTTCAAAATTTAGTGATGGAATCGTGAAACTGTAATCCTTTGATACCGTTATATCCATCATCTCTTTCGTGTAGCTCATAGCATCTGCCGCCGTTCCGCCTACGAACTTAACTATCGCCGGTGCGGCAGCCATAGCGAATCCTCCGATCCCTCTGGTTTCAGTAATAGAGCTGTCTCCCAAGTCTGGGTTGGCATCTGCTGGTCCGTAGCCTGGAAAATATAGGCCTTTGGCTGTTGGTGCAGGAGCCGTAAACCAGTTATCACCTAAGCCGCTCACTTTGATTCCGAACTCTGTGCCATTTCTGGACATCGCCGTCACGAGCGTGCAGTTCTCAATGCCGTGCGCAACGTCCATCATAGCTTTGCATGCTACCATGGAAAGATTCAGGAAGAAATGGTCGTTTTCCTCCAAGAATTTTACGATTCTAGAAGTTACTTTGGCTTCAAGATTTGCTTCTATCAAATGTGGCATGATTTTCCTTTCAAAAAGTGAAGTTGCGGCAACGTTCCGGTTGTGGCATTCATCTCCCATGTGCAATGCTTGTGAAATTATCGTTTTTAGATTTATTCCATCGGATCTTTTGATCGCCAGCTCTAAGCTGGGTCCTAACTCTTTTTCCATCCACTTCAAGTGTCGAATTACGTCTTTGCTGTACGCACCGAATCTCAGAACCTTGCCAAGCCCCTCATTCATGTTGGCATAGGAAAAGTTTCCATTTTCTTTGTTTTCTACCACGAACACGGGCATTGATGCTGAGATTACGCCAGCCATCGGACCTACCGAGTTGTGTTCGTGGCAGGGGGCAAACATGATTTCATCGTTTTTTATTAGCTCCTCTGCTTCTTCTGGGCTTTCAGCTAGTTCTTCGTACATTAGTGCTCCATAGACTGCTCCTCGAAGAGGCCCACATGTTCTCTGCCATTTAACTGGGGGCCCTGCTTGAAGGATCGTACTTTTCTTCATTCTCGGTATTGCTTTTCCGGCGGGCTTTAGATCGACCAACACGGGTTGCGCGCTTTTGATTTTCTCTACTGCTTTTTGGTTGGCCTCTTCGAATGATTTCTTTTTGAAGAATCAACTCCCTCCTCCAACTTGTCCAAAAGCTTGAGGATCTCGACGTCTCCTCCGGCAGGAGGGCGCCAATCTACGTGGATGACTTCTGCGCCCTGTTTTTTCAAATCCTCTACGAAGGTTTCGATTCCTATGTTGATAACCTTGAGTTTCTTGTTAAGCAGGTTCTCTTTTTTTGACATCTTTCTCCTCATCCTAACAGTTTTTCTTCAATGGCTCCTCTAGTGGCGACAAGAGCTGTCATTCTAGTTGCTTGAGCGTTGCTGGGCATAATGACAACTCCGGCTTCCTCCAGCTTCTTCTTCTGTTTCCGCAGATCTTGTGGGTCTTCAGGCGTGCCCACAATTGAAGCCACAACAGACAGGAATCGCCCATTCTGCTCGGCTATGCTTTTGGCCTCTGCGATTGAAGGAACCAGCTCGGCTACGGGATTCTGATGCGAACCATATCCAAGCACAACATCCAAAAGAAGTACTGCTGCCTCCGGGTCTTTGGCTTCTTGAATTATCCTTCGTTTTCTTAAAGTAAAGTCGATCATCGGATGGGGTCTTCCAACCGTGAATTCCTCTGTGCCCATGTCGATGCAGGTGTGGTTCTTGCTCACGCTCACATCTTCAAGCTTATACCCCGTTTTAAGAGGCGTATTGGAATACACATCTCCTATTAGGGGGGCTAGGATTACTAGGCTCTCATAACAGAGAGTCCCGCCTGAAAACAGTCCTCTCACATATCGTTGGGTCTTTGACAGCTTTGAGGACTGTGCCTTCACGATAGGCAATATCGTTCCTTTGGGAATGGTGAAAACTATGTTCCGAGTTTTCTTTCGTTGCAACAAGTCACAGACTGCTCTAGCGCCGTCCTCTAAGGTAGTTGCGGCAACAAAACCCCTCTTGCTAATTTCATCCACCTTCCCGCCTATGAAGTTTACCACTATCGGTTTCTTGCACCGACTAGCGGCTTGCAGAACTTTTTCACTGACTTGCGGAACAGGCGGCTTGGAGACCAGAACAATCGCCTGGGTTTTTTCATCTTCTTCAAGGAGTTTAATTCCTTCAATCATCATGATGCCGCCAACTGTCCCTGAAAGATCATTTCCCCCTATTCCAATTGCCTGGGACATTCCCAAGCCTCGTTCGTGTATCAGAGTTGAAACTTGTTGCAACCCGGTTCCCGAAGCTGACACTATTCCTATTGATCCTTGGCTTACGATGTTTCCAAAGCCCAATACGATGTTGTTGATTATTGCAGTCCCACAGTCAGGGCCCATCATCAACAAGCCTTCCTCTCTGGAGATTTTCTTTAGCTCCAGCTCTTGTTCGACGGGCACATTACTGCTGAACAGAAAGACATTCAACCCCTTTCGGAGAGCCTTCAAAGCTTCTCTTTTAGCAAAGTCTCCAGGCACCGATATCATAACAAGATTAGCGTCTGGCATCAACCGCAGGGCGGAATCAAGTGTCTTGGGGAGGACTTCTTCTGTTTCTGTAGTTTCCCGTGCAGAGAGTAGCTTGTCAACCTCTGAGATGGCACTTTTCATAATCTCCTCGTTTTTGGCGTCTAGTGCAATTACGAGATCGTTCGGAGTCGCCTTTCCAGCTTCATCGGTTAGCAACTTCACGTCTTTTAATAGCTGCTTATTGGTGGGCGTAGCCATAACAACGGCGGCTTGCAAGACTCCTTCCAATATGGAGACTTCATTTGAAACTTTCATCAGAGTTACGGAGTCTCGATAAGTGTCCTTCCTCACAATGACCCTGACAACCATTACACGACCCCACAAACTAGAGGAGTATCAAAGCAATTAAAAACGTTTGCCTAAACACTAGACATCGCCTAACAATAACCATGAACCTAGGAAAACCCCCAACACCACATCAGTCCCAGACGCCTCGCCTATCGCTAAAACGTGTCTGGTTGCCTCCTCGACCTCGTTTGGTCTCGCAGTCAGTATCTTTTCAATAAGAGCTACAATGGGCTCGTTTGCTTCTCCAACTGCTGCATGCATCAAAAACTCTTGACTAATCAAGGTGGTCCTATCTTGAATGCAGGAAATTATGCTTTTGTTTACTTCTGAGACCGAATCTTCAAAGATATTCAAGTTCTCCGATATTAACGTCAAGCTTGCCATCAGACCCGAAAGTACATCGTCCGCCGAAGGCGTTAATCCTGGGCCGAGCCCCACCAGTTCTTGAGCACTTCTTTTTATGTCTTGATAGTCTCCTGCCCTGATCGTTTTCATGAGCATTGACAGGTGCGGCAAGGCCCTCCGGGCAAACGAATTCAACTCTTGGCCAGCGAGTTTGTCCAAACGTCCTTCTTCCACATATTCTATCAGTTGGGCTAAGCCGCCGAAACGACCGTGAGCGCATGTTACTTCCTTCATTGTCGTCAGGTTGTCCCTCATTTTCTTGATTGCCAGCACTTTGCCTCGAAATATTCTCTGCGGCTTCCATTCTTTCGCATTTTTCGTCGAGATAATGATGACGTTTTTGCCCAGCACGATTGAACCGTCGACGTTCAAGACTTCGTCATTCTTCCTTATACCAATCGAAGCCATGCTCGTGGATTGAGGCAGATTCGTAACGATGTTGATTGGTCCATTTCCAACGTCTGCTCCAACCACGCTTATCAGCCGGTTACCCGAGGTCAGAACGTTAACTACGCGAGTGAAAACGCTGTGTACTTGTCCGATTCTGTCTTGGTTCAAGCTTCTAGCAGCTGTTGGACCAACAGAAGTTGCCTCCAAATAGAGCGGGCAGGTGACCGTTGTGGAGCAAAAAAAGTCGGTGTCATTATTACTCCTCGAAGTCTTTCCTGTTTGTGGTTTGATATTTTTTGGTTGACTTTGCATTTTCCCTCACATCAACCATGTATCATACTTCGCCACGAATGAGAGAGAAAAACAAGACGTCTTCAAAATCTCCTATTTCACTCCAGTCATCATGAGCCCTATCTCTTGTATCTGTGCTTTTGATGCTGGGATGATTCCGATTATTTTTCCTTCATACATCACTGCAATACGATCGCTTAAGGACATTATTTCGTTCAAATCCTCGGAAATCAACAGAATTGCTACCCCCCTTTCCCTTTGCTCTATCAACTTTCTTTGGATGAATTCGGTTGCGGCGACATCTAGACCAGACGTGGGCTGGGCAGCGACGAGGAGTTTTGGATTTCTGGACAGTACCTTCGCCAAGATTAGTCGTTGGAGATTTCCTCCAGATAGATTCCTCGCAGGAGCATTGACGCTCGGTGTCATGATCTCGTATTCTTGAATTAACCTCTCCGCATTTTTGTGGATTTCGTTCCTATCTAAGAAATATCTTTTTGCAAACGGCAAAAACCACCGATAAGAGAACGGGGACATTGAGCGCGTCTCGAGGACTAGGTTTTCAGCGACAGAGAAACCCAGGATTAATCCTGTCCCTAAACGATCTTCAGGGATGTCTCCCACACCTTGCTCGATGATTTTCTTTGGCGAGAGGTTGGTCATATCTCTCCCAAAAATGTATACCTTCCCTTCACTGGCCTTTCTCATGCCTGTAAGCACTTCAGCGAGTTCTCGTTGGCCATTTCCAGATACCCCCGCGACCCCCAAGATTTCGCCCTCGTGTATGGAAAACGAAAGGTTCTTCAGAGCCAGCAACCCTTTGTCGCCCATTGCCGATAAATTCTTTACCTCGAGCGCGACTTTGCCTTCCTCGGACTTTTGCTTCTCGATGTTGATGGCGACTTCTCTCCCAACCATCATTTTCGACAATTCAATTGGATTTGTCAGCTTGGTGTCGCTTCTTGCCACAACCTTTCCGCGCCTGAGGACGGTGACGCGATCGCTTATTTCCATTACTTCGGGAAGCTTATGTGTAATAAATACGATGGTAAACCCTTGGTTAACCATAGATCGAAGAGTTTTGAAGAAGTCTTCGGTCTCCTGAGGTGTTAGAACCGATGTGGGTTCGTCGAGGATGAGAACCCGCGCATCACGATATAATGCTTTTAGTATCTCGACACGTTGTCTCTCCCCCATCGCGAGCTGCTCGATCTTGGCTTTTGGGTCGACCTTAAGCTTATGCATTTTCGAAAGCTCGGCTATACGCTTCTCAGTTCGGCCAATGTCTAACAATGGTTCTCTTGCAGACTTGAGCCCCAAGACGATGTTCTCCGTCACCGACATTACAGGAATAAGCGTAAAGTGCTGATGAACCATCCCTATTCCTAATTCAATTGCATCCTTGGGGGATCTGATTGTAACGGGTTCACCTTGGACTAGAATACTACCTTCATCGGGTCGATAGAGCCCATATAAGATGTTCATCAACGTCGTCTTGCCGGCGCCGTTTTCTCCGAGCAATGCGTGAATCTCGCATGCTTTTAAATCGAAATCTATGTGGTCGTTTGCTAGCACGCCTGGAAATCGCTTCGTGATGCCCCTCATCTCTATGATTGACTCTCCAGGCTTCAACTTCCTGAGGCGCGACTGTTGACCAGATCCTTTTTTTCCTCGGAGTTTTTCGAAGAGGCGTTCAGTTTTTTCACCTGTAGACTGTCCCATCTTTATCCTCTCGTAATAAGCCGAAACCCTAGACGACTTGTGCATGGAAATAAAAAAAAGGGATATTTAAACAGTTAGGTTGAGTCACGGACTGTGGTCTGGTGGCGTGGAGCTGTCCTGTGGAACAACGATTGTGCCAGCTTGGATGCCGGCTGCTGTATCGTCAAGAAGCGTTCTCACGTCTGAGGAAACTAAGGAATCAAGGTTGTGGAACGGGGCTAGAGCGCTCAAGTCAATGTCTATGCTTTGGTATCCGAGGAATGTCCCAGCAATTGTGCTGTTAACAATCATGCCCATAAACCTGGGTGTATCCATCAGGACGCTAGTCAAGGTGTTGTCAGGCGCTAAAGACCATTGGTCTGCAACGGTCCCTATGACCATAGGATATGGGCTGCCAGCATCTTGGCATGCGGAGATGACTCCTAGTCCACTAAAGTCGGCTACCTGGACTATTATGTCAACGTCGTACGTGTTTATCAGAGCTTGGGCTATTGTCTTGCCAGCTGCGGGGTCTCCCCACGGGTTCGTCCCGCCAATCTCGCGCGAGTATACTACTACCGAAGAGTTAACGCTGTGGACCCCAGCTATGAACGCATTGCACTCCATGCACGTATACGAGGGTGCGTACCATGCTCCGACTATCCATCCCACGGCGCCTGTTTGAGTCATTTTCGCTGCAAGCACTCCTGCAAGGAAGTGTCCGACGGTTTGGAATGCTGGACCTAGAGCCACGAGATTTGCTCTATCAGAGTAACCCGCACCAGGCACCATCACCCAGAGGGTATTATTGTACAGGGAAGGTATAGGCGTCTCACCCCACCCATATAGCATAGACATGAACTGTCCTCCCACACAGTACACTATATCGTATCCTTCATCCCCGTAAGCAGCGGCGACGTTACGCTGATTCCAGTATGGAACGCTCTTTGAAATGCTAACCGTCCACCAAGGATATTTGGCTGCGATTGCTTCTGCACCTTGAATGGCCATGTAAGAGAAGCCCAAGTCCGATTCATCCCCACCCACCATGAGAGCCACTTTAAGAGTGATCTTTTTTCCATAGTCTTTGGCTACTTTGGCGACGTCGATGATGTTGACGGTTCCGTTGCCGTCCAGATCTGCTTTGGGATTCCATCTTGGGTGTCCTGGATAAGAGCCGTAGGCCTTTGCCACTATTGCGATGTCGAGTATATCCACCTTGCCGTCATAGTTCACGTCTGTTGGCAAGCTTTGAAACCCTCGTACAATAAAGTTGCCATGCATTACGATTGCGGCCACAATGATGTTTATTGCGATGATTCCTGCAATTATTCTTGAAACAGCTGATCTCTTGGAGAATTTTTTAGAGTGGGCGGCTATAATCTTTTTACTAACAGCATGCTGACTCTGTTTCATACATCTCTCCTCTCCGAGTACTCGTTCTTGGTCTAAAATTTAAACTTTTCGTTGTCGTGGAGGTTGTCGGCTAATTCTAGTTTAGGTGAATTTGTAGTTGTGTCTTTGGGGTATGTGTTAAGTTCTTTCCTTTTTTGGTTTAATCATTTTTTCTCTGGGCGGGTTTCCGGAAGGATTGTCTGGCTTTGCCTTCTCTTCTGCCAGTGCAGGTTGATGGTGTCCTCTGGCTGCTCGGCTGAACGTTCCTCGTTTGTTCCATCTCTATGTGTTATGCTTCTGCGTTTGGGAGGATCGGCTTGAGCTCTATGTTGAGTTGTCTTGCGCATTGGAGCCTGTTGTAGACGGCTAGGTTATGACCTATGGCTTTCGCAAGACCCGGTACTAATCCATGAAAAGGAGCTAGATAAGCCGCTTTGTCAACTCCAGCGAATTGGTAGGATTTCCCCTCAAACCTTTTATTAACGTAGTCATCTAAAATTTTCTTCATTGGCACGTACCAGTCGTTAACTACGCTACTAATGATTGTGTCTGGAGCATAGGGGTTTTGGTCATATTCATCACCTATCGCCCAGACGCCCGCTTCCTTTCCACTGCATATTTTGTCTCCGCTGGTGCGCTTACCGAAGTCGTGTTTGTTACATACCCTGTCATACTAGCCGTTAATGTATAGTTCCCCACGTTAACGCTGAATGAGTAGTTTCCGTCGGACCCAGTCGTGTACGTCAGCCCGTCCAGCTTCACAGTTGCTCCTACGATAGGCGCCCCTGTTGTCTTGTCTGTGATTCTGCCTGCAATAGTAGCTGAACCTGAAGGTGGCAAGGTCACATAGTAAACAACCACAGTGACGACTGCAGCGGCTAAGATGATGATTGTCAATATCAGAACAGCTGTTATTCTAGCAATCGCTTTTTTCGACATTATACAACTTCCTTCCATTACATTTACTGCAAAAGCTAGTGTCTCATAGAATCTATGTAACACTTTTGCGGCGTAACCGTAGCGTCAAGACCCGCGCTTGCAGCAAACCTTTTAAAAGTCGAGTTACAAAGTGAGCGAATGAACGTCATGTGGACGCTTGGAGAATAGGTGAATTGTTATGAGGGAACTCGTAGCGTCGGAAATTGACGAGGCGAACAAGAAAGCAGCTGAGAGAATCTTGTCTGCAGAATGCACCTTGGTCGACATAAAACCCGCGATTAAGGCGATACCGGGTTTCAAAAGCAACCTAATCACACATGCGGGGCCGCCAATTGAATGGAAGAGAATGTGCCAGCCCCAAAAACTGTCGATAATAAATCTGATCATTTATGAAGACTTAGCAGACACTCCCAAGAGGGCAGAAAGGCTAGTCGAAACCGGAGACGTGAAAATAGAACCTAATCACAATTATGGCAATGTAAGCGGAATGTGTGGAGCCACCTCTGCATCGCTGCCCGTCTTCGTCACAAAGAATAAAGCCCATGGTAACATCGCTTATAATTGGCAACAGACGGACCTAACTGCTTTTGGTGACAAGTACGAAAAAACTAAGGAAGTTCAATTTGTTCAGGAAATTCTAGCTCCTGTGATGAAGGCAACTATCAAAGAAGCCGGTGGAATCAACATCAAAGAACTGCTCGCCAAAGGACTGCAGATGGGGGATGAATTGCACGGTTCGTTTGACGCTTGCAGAGGTATACTTATGAATTGGATCCTACCGCACATCGTCAAAACAGGCTTTCCAAAGGAGACGTTGGTTCAAGTGGGAGAATATTTCTTATCGAGAGAAGGGCGCTGGTATTGCGGGAACCTCATGATGGGGGCATGCAAAGCGATGATGGATCCTGCTCGGGACATAAAATATAGCACACTTGTTACCGCCATGTCAAGAAACGGTGTTGAATTCGGTATACAAATCAGTAGTTTGGGAAACCGTTGGTTTACAGGCACCGCTGGCGCGATAAAAGGATTCACTTTTCCAGGCTATAAACCGGAGGACGCTGCCCCAGATATCGGGGATAGTGCGATCTCGGAGACCAGAGGCCTTGGAGGAACTGCGACCCCAGCATCCCCTTCTCATGCAAGATTTATGGGAGAAAGCTTCCAAAACGCTGTCAATCACACAAAGTTGATGCGTGAGGTTTCTGTCGCAGAGGACCCTATGTTTAGGATACCCTACCTTGATTTTGCAGGTGTGCCAGTGGGGATCGACGTGAGGAAGGTTGTTGAAACAGGAATCGTGCCAAAGATCAATACAGCCATGGCTCACAAAGAAGGAGGTCACCCGATGATCGGAGCCGGAGTCGCAAATGCTCCTATTGAGTGCTTCAAAGAAGCCTTGAAGGCATTTGCCGAAAAATATCGATAATGATCCCGCATCGCTGCCGTTTTTCATTACAAATGGTGGCCTCTTTTATGGTGTGCGTTCAGTGACTGGACCTTGGATATGTAACGCTTTTGGGCGAAAGTGAAGGGTCAAGGGGTTGAATGAATATATCTATTTACACAGCTCCCTCCGGTTCCAGAAAAGCTTTTATGTGCAAGCCCTGAAAAAATGTGTTGGAGAGCCGTTATGAAGGCGCGGTTCGAAAAATACATATCATATCTAATAGGATTGATTATAGCACTGTCCATTTTTTCAGCCATATTATTGGCAATGGGGTTCAACCCAATCTTGAGTTTAGAAGCGCTAATGTACGGATCCTTCGGCACTGTTTTCAGCGCCAGTCAAACATTTGTTACGGTTGCACCGCTATTGCTGTGCTCTCTGGCCTTTTTGATCGCTTTCAAGGCAAGATTTCTGAACTTCGGTGCCGAAGGTCAATTGTATATTGGCGCCTTGTGCGCATATTTGGCTGCCTCTCAAATGGGAGGTTTACCTAGCATCTTATCTGTTCCGTTAGTAGTGTTAGCTTCTTTTGCCGGCGGCGTAGCTTGGTTGGCGATACCTCTTGTCCTGAAAGTCAAACTGGAGATAAACGAGATTTTTCCTACCATCGTCTTGAATTTTATTGCCATGCTTGTTATTAACTGGTTACTTACGGGCCCAATAAAGGACCCACGCGCACCTAACCCCCAAACGAGGGTTATTCCCACAGCGACGTGGCTGCCGATTATGATTCCTGGAACCAGACTTCATGTGGGTTTGATTTTCGCATTTTTCTTGACATTTTTGATATATTTAATTCTGCAAAAGACTGTTTTGGGCTACGATATCAGAGCGGTTGGGCTTGGTCCAAGAGCAGCTAAACACGGAGGGATAGATTTTTCAAGAAACATCATTATTGTAGGGATATTGAGTAGCGGGTTGGCTGGATTGGCAGGGATGGTTGAAGTAGTTGGCGCCAATCACCTTTTGATATCGGGCTTTTCTCCGGGTTTCGGTTATCAAGGTATAGCAATAGCGGCATTAGGAACATTTCACCCCATCGGAGTGCTTTTTGCATCAATATTCTACTCTATTTTGCTCATAGGAGGGGAATCAATGCAGCGGGGAATCAACCCAGTACCCATTCACATGATCTATATTCTACAAGCCGTGTTAGTACTTTCTGTTCTTATTGTCCAAGAATTTCTCACGGTGAGGAGACAGAAATGACTGATACATTGACTCTGATTTTGTCAGGCAGTGTAACAATGGCCATCCCTATCCTTTTCTCAGCACTAGGGGAGATTTATGATCAGCGCGCAGGAGTTCTAAATCTTGGACTTGAAGCTATAATGTCTCTTTCAGCTTTCGTAGCCTTGTGGGTAGGTTCCATCACCGGCTCCTATTTATGGGGCACACTAGCGGCAATATTAGTAGGCGGTCTAGTGGCATTAATCCACGGTTTTGCATGTATTACAATCGGTATCAACCAAATAATTTCCGGACTTCTTCTTGTCACGTTAGCCGATGGCATTGCTAATTTTAGTTATGTTAGTATTATTAGATTATCGGGTGTTCCGCGCGCGCTCCCAACTCTCAAGCCAATCCCCATTCCAGGATTAAGTCAAATCCCAGTTCTCGGCCCGGTTTTATTTCGACAAAACATTTTTGTTTATCTAGCGTTCTTGTTTGCTATTGTTTTTGGATTTGTTCTGTACAAAACTACGTGGGGGTTGAAAATAAGAGGCGTCGGGGAGAACCCGCAGGCTTGTGACGCAGCTGGAATAAACGTCAATAGAATTCGATATTTGTGCGTCATTCTAAGTGGAGTAATGGCAGGCTTCGGGGGCGCCTTTCTATCCTTGGGATACTTAGGCCTGTATGGATACGGCATAGCCTCGGGACGCGGATGGATTGCTATAATAGTTGTCATTCTTTCGTGCTGGAGCCCCTACAGGGCCATTCTAGGGAGCCTGATATTTGGAGTGGGATACTCAACTGCGGCTAACTTGATAGGCATAGGTATAGGGGTATCAGGCTACCTTCTTCAGATGTTTCCTTACATAATAGCACTCATTGCCATTTCTCTTATGTTTAAGAGAACGAAGGGCCCATCCGCATTGACAGTCCCGTATAGAAGAAAGTAATATTTATGAGATAAAGGTAAGTTATCAGACATGAACCACGAAACCTTCTACACGAAGACCGTTTCAAAGAAGAAAAAACCTTGGACGATAGGCAGAGCGAGAACGGCACTACTGGTCATCGATATGCAAAACGACTTTGTTAAGAAAGGTGCCATCCTTGAAGTCCCGAAAATTCGACGCCAAATCCCTAAGATTAAGAGGCTCATAGAGACTTGTAGAAAGCTTGGGATTCCTGTAATCTACACAAAGCAAGTGTACCGCGCTGATTCGAAGGTCAAACCTCTCGTCCTGGAAATGCTTCCTCTTTTGGAGAAAGAAGGGCTCAGGGACGGCACTGAGGGTGCAGAGATATGTGACGAGTTGGAACCTGAAGTCGGAGATATAGTGGTCAGAAAAATGGGGTTCAGCGCTTTCTATAACACCGAGCTGGAATCTATTCTCCGTAACATCAACGGAAGGAGGAACGTGGACACCGTAATAATCTGCGGCACGGTAACCAACATCTGCTGTGAGTCCACAGCCCGCGATGCCTTCGAACGAGACTACAAAGTCGTATTCGGCAGTGATATAACCTCTGCATGGACGAATGAATTTCAAACCTTAACATTGAAAAACATTGAGTATGCCTTCGGCCGAGTTATGACATGTGATGAAATCATGAACGCTCTTAAATATGGGGAAGAAGCAAATCATGATGATTGCCCCAAGCGTTCATAAATGATCACCATAGTCCCCATAGCCGGAGGAACACATAAAATATTTAATAATTCTTCAAAAACCGACAAATTTTGTCAATCACAAAACATATTCTGTGAAAGAGCCTAGCAAGTTGTGTTTAATCCACAGGAGGAAAGTAAATGGCAAAAATAGCGGTTGTCGCGATCGGCGGCAATTCCCTAATTAAAGATCAGGAACACCAGACCGTGCCTGATCAATTTGAAGCCATTCGGGAGACGTGCCGCCATATCGCCAGCATGTTAGAGCGGGGCTGGAATGTGGTTATAACCCATGGCAACGGACCTCAAGTAGGCTTCAGCCTTCTACGTTCTGAGCTAACTAGCCACGTGCTGCATACGGTGCCACTTGATTCCTGTGTAGCTGATACTCAAGGAACCATCGGTTACATGATCCAACAGTGTCTATACAACGAGTTCAAGCGTCGAGGCATCAAAAAGCAGGCGGTAACTGTGGTAACTCAAGTGTTGGTGGACAAGAACGATCCAGCTTTCCAGAATCTCACCAAGCCCATCGGACCCTTCTATGATGAAGATAAGGCTAAAAGGTACCGAAAAGAACGGGGCTGGAATATAAAGGAGGACTCTGGACGTGGCTGGAGACGCGTGGTACCCTCTCCTACACCCGTGCGTATCATCGAACTCGATGCCGCAAAGACTCTTGCTAACCTAGGGTTTGTGGCCGTTGTTGTGGGTGGCGGGGGCATTCCGGTCATCGAAGAAAACGGCGAATTGAGTGGCATAGAAGCAGTTATTGACAAAGACTACGCCTCTTCTCTACTTGCCATTGGAATAAAAGCCGACCTCTTTCTCATATCTACATCTGTAGAGAAAGTAGCCCTAAACTTCGGAAAGCCCGACCAGAGACTGCTGGACAAAATGACCCTAGAAGAAGCTAAAAAATATTATGAAGAAGGCCACTTTCCACCAGGTAGCATGGGCCCAAAAATCCAAGCCATCATTAATTTCCTTGAGAGGGGAGGAAAGGAAGCTATCATCACGAACCCGGAGAATATCGAACGTGCATTACTTGGAGAGACAGGCACGCACATTTTACCCTAAGTGAGCATTGATGGATTTGCCTGACTTTAGGTTTTGATCTCTACGGGTTATCACCTTCACGAGTTCAAGTCCAAATGCTGACGCACGCTTCTTTGCTACCACCTCCGAAACATGCGTTCAGTGTCTCATATCAGCTTAAAGCGAACCATAGGTTTTGCTTAGTCACTAAGTTAAGGACGTAGCCGGATACAATAGTTTCAGGAAAGATATTGCAACTGCAGTATTGCCAGGCACGCTTTTGCCGGTAAACGTGTGTTCAAATTTCAATTTGAACCCACGAATTCCTACGGGACAAGGTCTTAAGCCTTGCACCTTTGACCAAAACTGCACCATTCTACTTGAGTGAAATTTTTCTCCGTCAAAATTCTACTTCGGTGAAATGTAAAGTCCATGCAGATTCTACTTAGGTGAAATTCACTGAAATAATATCGTCCATTGCAGGCTTGTTTTCAGGATGAAAAATGTCTCAACAAAAACAAGAAGAAAACGTTGAGGCTTTCAAGGCTAAAATCGCAGACCTAGAGAAACGCATTGTTGAATTGGACACTGAAAACCAGAAACTAAGGCAAACAATTGACGAAGCAAGCAAAACATTGAAGGTCTACGTGGACCGCGAGAAAGAAGACACAATCAAAGCCATCATGGAGAAGGCTAACTGGAGCAAAGACGAGCTTGACAAGATGGAGCTTCCGCAGTTGAAACTCGTTGAGAAAGCCGTGGACAGCACGAAGGGCACTGTGAAGAACATCCGCAGCGCCGGGGCAACGACTAGCGAAGACGAGCAGAAGCTGACGGTTGGCTGCCTTTACCATAAGGAGTGAGATAAGCCATGCCATTCGTTAGACCGACTAACAAAATTTTGGTCGGTGGAACACCGCTCGTTGAAGAGCTTGTTAGCGCGCGCGCTGTTGTCCCTCTTACTGCGTCATCTATGTAACAGTAGCTTCGTGTTTGCTTGCCATCTCCCCATATCATTATGTTGCAAAAATAAAACTCTTGGACGAATCCATCGCCATCATGCAGTTTGTATATTGCAGTAGCATCTCAGCTTACAATGCCTAAGCCTTGCGGGCGTTAGTAGAGCCTTTGCCTCAAGCTTATTTGATATTTAGGTGCGCGGCACCTATTCACTAGCCGCAGGATTTTTCGCCTCAATTTGTTCACC
>Ga0315296_10001911_pt1 | contig 18034 bp, 16 predicted proteins | sample YL17G14_18_MG_FD_203921 | JGI IMG/M metagenome (GOLD analysis project Ga0315296, IMG submission 203921) | Sediment microbial communities from Yellowstone Lake, YNP, Wyoming, USA - YL17G14_18 | ecosystem: Environmental > Aquatic > Freshwater > Lake > Sediment | place: USA: Wyoming | collected... | reverse complement strand
ACACCGCCGCATTCTTCCTCTTGCGCGCGGAACCCGCTAATTGTTAATTTGAGGGCAGACCCTCATCCCCCTCCATAATTGTTAATTCAAGACCTGACCCCCTGACCCCCTCTGCCCCCTATTTCGCCGTGATCTGGAGTTGAGCTAGGCGGTACTGTCTCAACTTGGTGAGGTCGTCCAGAACCTCAGCCATCTTTTCGGGAACTACGTCTGGAATTGCCTCCTTTGCAAAAGCCTCAAGGTTCACGGCATTCATCACAAAGCCCGTTCTATTGTCCACGATACGGCAATAGTACTTCACATCTTGGCCATATTGATATAAGGAGGAGAGTCGCAGGCCGGTGACCTTGCCCTCTTCAATCAGCGGCAAACCAAAGAGATGAGAAGGACTGAGGTAGGACCGCAAATCCGCAGGACGCAAGGTGCCAAGCCTGTCAGTCTGCAGTTCAGTATGCTCCGTCATAGCGATATCCCAGCCACATCCATTCGTGGACGTCGCTTTGTGCGTCCGCTTTGTGGCAAGCGCCATCATATCCAGAATCATGTAGATGATCTGGTATTGGCTTGAGAGAATCTGGCGCCCCACTCCTGACGTATCATTCGGGTCAGCCGCTCCCCCGATAAGCTGCATGCTGAGAGGGCTCTTGCCCTGTGGGGATAATGTGACACGCGATGTAAACGGCACGAACTTCACCAATTGTGTGAACCACTCCTTAGCATCACTTGGCACCGGACGATCTTCGAGTAGACGCATCTGCTCAACTCTGAACTCCAACACGACCACATTGGGGTCGGACTGTTGGACGGCGATTCGGCCTCTGAAGAGTGTCCTGTAAGAGACGACATCGGTTCTCTTGCCAGTACCCTGTCTGTCGGAGTAGTCGGTGGTGGTCAGGGAGAATGACCATGGGGCCGGACGGACCTCTCTGCCCACTGATGGGCCGGCCCCAACAGAATTAAGTCCAGCGATGTTCACGAGCACAAAACTAAGGCACAATCCTATACCCGTCATAGTCAGTCACCTCCACAGATTCAATGACAGCGTGATTATTAGTTACCCAGTTTTGCCGACCATGAAGTACAGACCCATCTATCCTGTTGGCACCTATGCTAAGCTTGACCTCGAAATCGACGGGACTGCCAACCACATAGGTTCTGGTCAGGTCGTTTGCGAGTTGGTGAAGAGGGTCATTCCATACCGTTTCGTAAGACCCGAGTAGCGGCTTAACTGCTTGGTCTCTTGTATGAGAGAGGTCTCCAAGCTGTTCCTCACCTCCGCCAGCAATCCGAATGGAGGTGTCAGCATCTGCCAGAGAATTACCGTATGTCGGTGAGCTACCGGGCCCGATGCTCGCCGACAAAATGCCATAGCTTACGCCGACGCTGAGCGGAGAGCCACCATCCTGATTTGTTCGCGTGATTCCCATCAGTGACGAGCAGAGGAAGTCAATATGTGCGCTTGCTTCGACATGGCCGTCACTATAGGCAAGTGCGGGCTCAGTGTCGACCCACATATGGTGATACCATCGTACGAAAGCCGCGTTTTGGACGCCGCTGGGGTCAGAAAGAAGGTGAGTTGCATCCAGAAAACCTAGGGCCTCGTTTATGTATGCCTGCCCACCGGAACCGGAATCGTCGTTGTATTTCTCATAGCAGAATTTAAACTTGAAGGCTGTCCCCCATTTCTCCTCTTTGGCATCAAGGCAACTGTTGTGCCGTAGCCAAATCTGGTAATCACCTGTGATTTGTGCACCTACGGCCCAGAACTCAGAGCCAGTTACCAAGTGGTTTATGGGCTGGGTGATCCCCTCAAGCGTAAGATCGAGGGGGCCCGCGATTCTCGCAGCAGTTGCTTCCCCGTAAGGGAGTACGGCCGTCACACGGTATTTCGCTTTCTTGTATTGAGGTTGGGCGTTTGTGCATATCCGCCCCGGCGGCAGGTCCGGGGTGTTTCCTGCCGATACCGCCTCGAAGCGAGCTTCATAAACGTCAAACTTGAACTGGGTCCTGGGCACTACGCACGTTGGATGGCCGCATCCCCATTTATCAAAGTAGTTAATTTGGAGAGTAACATTGGCCGCGCCATAGACGCCTTCAACCCAAACCTCGGAGGGCTGAGCGCCAACTGCCCAGTACCGGTAGGTGTTCGGGTAAAGCAGATTGTTGCCCCCTGTTGGACTATCCCAGACGGTGACAGCCGCACTATTGAGACTCAGTTCGACCAGGCAGTTCTGGGTTGGGCCTGCTGGCTCCACTGTGATACCAACTCGCACGCGGGGTCCGCCCACACCAACGCAGGTGCTGTCAGGGGACAAAGCCGTATTGATAGCATAGACTGTGTTCGAGTCCGAAGCCCACTTGGTGGTCCCGCAATACGGATTGGTCTCCATCACCTCCACGCACATAGTGTACTGCCCAATGTGGTTGAAGAGACTACCAGCACAGGATGATGCTGGAGGGTCACCACACGGCGGCCAATACCGGCGGCAGGTGCAAGAATCGCAGAGGCCGCTCGGGTAGACGTGATACGTCCAACTGCCGACTACGAGACCCGTGGCATAAGCGTCAACCGCAAGAGGGCAATCCACGTGGACCCATTGCGGCCATAGGCCACCTAACGTGACTTTATAGGAAGGAGTACATGCTATCGTCGTACGTATCATCATGCTGGCTATGATAGCCATCAAAATCCCCAAGCCGCAACTAATTCTGTTGTCGTTCATTGGCTCGCTCCTTTCTCCGGATCTCCGTCGCAGTCATCGAATCCACAGTCTTACGTGCGATTCGAGCGTATTCCGAACGTGGATACCGATTCAGCAGGGTCTGAGAGGCCTGCATGATCATGGGCCACGCCTGCGATTCCGTCACCACTCCCCGCGCCTGGAGTCGCTGCCACATCCTGCTAACCATGAACAGGGCATAATCGGCATGTTGATAAGCCGGGTGCTGCTCGGTGACAATGGTGAAGTATTCGAGGGCTTTCTCGGGGTCGCCAATACAATCATAGGCCTCCCCGGCAAAGGTGTACGCAACCGGCGTAATGTCTGCTGATGCCGGCAGTTGATTGATAATGATCTCCCACTTCTCAATGGCCCGGCGATAGTAGCTTTTTACTATCTCCGGGCGGCCTTCACTCGCAATCCTGACCGCGTAGGGAATTTTGTCAGGTCGTTTCCTCTGCTCAAGCTCAATATCCATCGCCCGGTCGCGGTATCCTTCGGCCATGAGGTTGACCAGCTTAGACAGCCCTGGGTGATTTGCATACTCAGCCATGACCTTCTGGAAGATTGCCTCCGCACCGGCATCATTGCCCTCGTGGAGCTGAGTCACACCAAGTCCGACCTCTGCCAGCAGTATCACTTCATCGGTGGGGTGCTCCGTAACAAGGTGCTGATAGACTGTTTCCGCCCGACCGTCCTTCTTCAGTTGGAGGCAGTAGTCGGCCAGGAAATTCAACGCTTCCGTCGTGCCATTGCGATCCGCGTAGTCTGTGCTCAGGCGGCTGATGGCCGCCTCAGCGCTGGCGTTGTCGCCCCGATGGATCGCCGCCGTCGCCAGGTCCCTCTCGGCCCACATCGCCCAGTCGCTCCTGGGCCAGGTGGCCAGAGTGTAGTTGGCGATGGCAAGCAGAGACCTGTTGCAGATCCCGGGCGGATTCTGCTCGTCCAACGGGTAGTTGCCGTAGTCGCGGCATTTCCAGCCGAGCATATTCGCCACGACGTGCAAGGCACTGGCCTTGGCTTCCGTGGGCGCAAATCGCGTCAGCAGGGTCTGGACGGTCGGTTCGATCCGAGCGCGATCATCCCGTTGTATCACTGCTGTAGCCAATGAGAGCAGGGCATCGATCGTCTCCGGCGCCTCTGGATAGGTTTGCAGAACGAGATCGAAGACCTTGTAGGCCCCCTCGGTTTCCCCTGCCTGGAGATATTCATAGACGGACCACGCAAGGAGTTTGGAGGTATTGCTGTCCCTGCCGAACTTCTGGAGCATGACCTGCAGGGCCTCATCGGCCGCCTGACGGTCCCCAAGCCGAATTTGGCAGATCGCTATACTCTGCTGGGCAAAGACCACGCGGTCCTTCTGCGCCCAGTTGTTCACCACGTACAGGTAGATCGTCAGGGCTTCGTTGTACCGCCCGAGCTTGCGGTAGGCCCAGGCGATGTGATTGAGGGCCTCCGCCGCCCGGTCATCCGCCCCATGCTGGGCAGTGATATTCTGGACCACGGCATCCACAGCCTTATCTTCCGCCAGATGGACACTGGCGATGGCCACGCCCATCTTCAGCCAGATCGCCTGCGAGTCGCCAGGCTGAGTTGTGACCATATCCTGATACAGTTGGCGCACCTGAGCGACCTTCAGGAGCGCCTCGGACCCTTCGACAATCTCGTGGATCGCATGAGGCAGGAACTCGTACCCAGCGTACCGGCTCAGCAACTGCTGGACCGCGTCCCTGGCCTCCGGGAGGCGGTCGGTGGCGATATAAACCAGCGGCAGCTTCTTGCACGCGGCGAAAGCTGCATCGCCTCCTTCGCCCGTGTTCCGGTCCCCCTGCTGCATCACCGTGAGGTAGGATTGCTCAGCCTGAGTGTATTGGCGGGCCTTGTACAACTCTTGTGCCTGACTCAGATTGGCGGCTACATCCGCCAGGGCCCATCGGGCCGGCACAAGCATGACGAATCCGATCAGGCATACGATAGAGATAGTTCTCATGATAGGCGCCTCCAAAATATGATGACCCACGTGACTACACCTGCCGCAATGACTATGCGTAGCGACGGTCCGCGTGCGCCGGCGCAGAACCTCCACGCGCCATCGATGCGCAGAGCATCCGCGAAACGCTCGAGAAAGCCCTTGACCAGATGCGGCCGGGATGATACAGGTAGGTCATGCGCCAGAGGCGCAGAAACAGCCCTCTGGTGCGACCAGGTGGACCAGCAATCGCTGACAAGGCTATGTTGCTGGTCCGCCGCTTTTTCGGGTGCACGGCCTTCCCGCGCGGCACACGCGGTCCATCGGATTATTCACTCACCGAGATCTGAAAACCGTTTCACCTCCTTACAACAAGTATTCCTTGCTCGGCGTGGCTCTTAATCGTCTGCGATTCCTTCTGCCGAGCGCCAATGGCTCAGCCGGGGACTTCCTGCCGGAGTAGACGGCAGTTCCCCGTCTTTGTTACAGGAATCACGCACGATTTGGTGAGTCACTTCCAGCCATCATTCTCCCACACTTACCGTCCTATCCTCGTGACGATAATCCCGCTGGGTCCACCCGCTTCTTCAGGATGTCTCAGCTACAGTCTCCAAGCCTGCCATCCAGCCCCATCAGAATAGGCGGGTACAGTCGTGTCAACAAAAAAAAACGGCGCCTGCAAAAGATTTTTTTCGCGTCCCCCCGTTCGATGGCGTTCAAGACGCGTGTCACATCGTTCACCCTCGCTCCGCTCCAGCTATGATTTACGATTTACGAATTACGATTTGCGGACCACAGTCGGCACCCATGACCAGGCGGCAGCCCAAATCGTAAATCGTAATTCGTAAATTGCAATTCCAATCAGACCTGGTCGGCGGTGTCGTCGGGGATCCAGGCCTCGGCGCGGTTGGACAGGACGATGTGCATCCAGCCGGGACGCTGCTCGATCAGCTTGAATTCGGTGCCCGCGTGGAGCGGGTCCTTGAAGCTGGGCGGGTAGTTGGGGCCGTCGCCCTGGCGCGCGACGACTTCCTGGGCCGTGATCACGCCGTAACGAGTATTTGCCCGGTGGCTCGTCTCGACGATCACTGAAGCGAGGAAACAGACCAGGAGCACGCCCGCAAGCACCGTGATGGTGGAAACAAGAGGCCCGCGGCCAAGCCAGATTATGCCGATGAGCCCCGTGCACGTCGCGGCGAAGAACAAGCATGCTACAAGGAACTTCGTCCGCAGCGCGAAATCATAATGCCAGAAGAAGAGGGTCTCCAGCACTCGCCTCTCGGTGCCGACCTCCACCATGTCCACTCTGCGACTGCGGGCGAACGCGAGGTTCTTCTGAATGTTGATGTCGGAGCTGTCGAGCGTCGCGGCCCGGCGATAGTTCAGAATGGCCCGCCCAATATCGCCTTTGAGCAGATACGCGTTGGCGAGATTGTAGTAGAGTCCGGCGTTGCGGACCTCGCCCTGATCGACGATTTTCTGGTACGCCAGGATCGCCTTTTCATAGAGCTGCCTGGCGCGGTCGGGACTATCGACGGCGGCGTTGGCCTGCTGAAAGGCGGCGTTGGCCTCTTGGAGCAGGCCGTAGAGCTGGTCCCGGGGCAGTCGGGCCGTCGCCGGGGCCGCGAGAGCGAACGGGAGGATGCCGAACAGGATGAGAACGGATTTGCGGGCGGTCATTTCCCTGCCTGCTTTTCAATCAGACGAATCATTTCCATCGCCTTGGTGACCTGATCGGGGCCGATCTGGGCATTGAGCGGCGTGTAGCGGGCCTGCTTGCTGCCCGTGACCAAGTCAATCATATGATGGATCATCTCCATCGGCTTGGCGTCCTGGTCGGCCCCGATATGGGCATCGAGCGGCGCGTAGCGGGCCTGCTCGCAGGCCGTGATCAACTCCCTGTACTTTGTCGCCGTTCTCGCGTCGCCAACCGATTCAGCAATGATCTGATGGCAATCGTCGGCGGTGAGCGATCCAGCCACCCGGTCAAAGCGGTCAGCGATGTACCCCTTCATGGCCGAGAGGAGCTGCTCGGGAACGGAGTCAAAAGCTCCAGACGCATGGGAATAGCCGTGCCTGCCGCCCGCTCTGGATATGGGTGACGGACGACGGGCATCACGGACCACGTAGAGTTTTCCTGCCTTCGATTGTTTCGCGATCTTCTTCAGTTGCCGCACCGCCACAGTGGCGGCCTGGCGCCGGCGTTTGCGAGCGACCGACTGAGGGCTCGACCGGCCGACAAACCGTGCGACGGAGCTGAGGATCACGCCGATCAGCGGGATCGACCACAGCACCCCATACCCGGGGTGCAGGATCGCCGACAGGAGCGAGAAGCTCTGGTTCGTCAACACTTCCGGCCCGTAATAATTCGCCGAGATGCCCTTGCGGACCGCCTCCACCTCGCGATTGACGGGCGCCGAGGCGGTCCCTTCCACGTCGGCGTTCGTCAGCACCCTGGTCGGCGCGACTTCCAGCTTGATCGGGTCGGTGCGAGCCGCCACGTACTCGCCTTTCTGCGGATCGAAATACACCAGCGGGATCGCCGGAACCTGTGCGACTCGATCGTTGTTGGCCCGGATCGTCTGCGTGAAGACCTTTTCTCCCTTCTCGATGACGGGCGACGCCCTCTCGGAAGGAATTTTGAAATTGTCCGCCAGCTCGGGCACCTGCGTCAGCTCCGGCCACTGCACGGGCTTGAGGTACGGGCTACCTCCGATCCGGATGGTCAGGGTGATGGGGTCGCCGACGTTGACTTGCGTCGGGCTGGCCGAGGCGGAGATCGTGTATCGGCCTACCAGGCCATAAAACTGGGGCGGCTTGCCCGCCTCCGGCAGCGGCAGCACATCCAGCTCGACCGGCTCGGATTGCACCGACACGCGGCTGTACTTGATCTGATAGGGATTGAAGAAATCGCCCGTCCGCGCGCTGCCGACCGCCATGTTCGTCGAGACGGTGACAGGTTCAAGTCGAGTATGGCCCGCACGCTTGGGGATCAGGACCTTGCTGAACGAGATGACCTGAGCCTCCATACCCTTGATGAGCTGGCGGTCCGCCGTGATGGTAACCGGGACGCTGTGAATGGCGATCTGCTGTGCGGCCTGGGCGGCGGCAGGGTCCGACACGTTCTCAATGTCGAACTCGTCCGACTTGAAGACCGGAATATCGAACGCCGCACCATCCCAACGCACGGAGATGATCCATCGGACCGTCATCACAAGCGGCTGACCGACGTAGCATTGTTTCTCGGAGAGCAAGAACTCCACCTGCATCCGGTCGGTCGTACCCGGCTGCGAGACGGTCACTTCCACCGGGTTGGTCGTGTATGTTTCCCCGCCGGCCTCGACGGTCACGCTCGGCAGGTTCATCTTGCCGGCTTTGCTCGCCGCGATGACGTAATTCTCCGAGTAGCTGATGGTGGTCCGGTCGTTCACCGTCTGCATCGAGGTGCCGCTGGGCGCCCGCCTCGGATTGAACTGGAGAATCGGCGACAGATCGACCTTCGTCGGCTTGGCCCCGCCCTCGATCACAATGGAGTACACGAAGTCATCGCCGGGGTAGATCGTCGTCTCCGCGTCCACTTTGGCATAGACCCTCACGCCGGCCGAGCCCTTCACCGCGGCCCGACTGAGCCCGCCGTCCGCTAATAGCGACAGAAGTACTATCCAAAATGTATATCGCAAGAGACGATTCATGCTACCAGTCTTTTTCGACCTGTTGGTACTGTGCCCTTTGCAGATTCTCGCGTTCCTTTTTCTGCTGCTGTTCCCTGTCGAGGATTTCCTGCGCCGTTGAATCCGGGACCACGCGCTGCTCCTGCTGTTTCTGTTGCTCCTGCTCCCGTTGCTTTTGCTGCTGTTGCTGCTTCTGATCTTTTGCCTGGTTGGGGTCCTGGGGCGAAGCCGGTTTTTGCGTCTGGTTGGGATCCTGCGGCTGGTTCGGGTCCTGCTGGGATTTCTGCTGATTCTGCTGTTGCTGCTGCTGATCTTGCTGGTTCTGTTGATTCTGCTGCTTCTGTTGCTCCTGCTGCTTTTTCAACTGATCCATGATGTCCTTGATGGTCAGCCGGGCCACCTCGATATTGCGGGCCGCCTTCTCGTTCTTCGGATCGAGATCGAGCACCTGCCGCCACCAGGTGATGCTCGTCTTCATATCTTCGAGAGCCTTTTGCAGGTCGGAGTCCCGCTGCTTGGAGCCCCGTTGAAAGAAGCAGTTGCCGAGGTTGTACTTGGCCCTGGCGACCAGGCTCATGTTCTTGCTGCCGGCCGCCACCTCCCTGTACAGGTCCATCGCCTCCCCGAGATCATCCATGCGATAGTAGCCGTTCGCCTTGTTGAACTTCGGCTCCAGGGCCTGCGGCTGCTCCACCAGCACTTCGTTGTACTTGTTGACGGCGTCGGTATACTGTCCCTCGCCGTACAATCGATTGCCTTGCTGCAGCACCTCCCGCGCCGAGTCCGCCCGCACTACAGTGACCAGAGCAAGAATCACCAGAGCCATGGAGACGCAGGATGTTGCGTCTCTGCAGACGGGCAGCCGTGAGTACGACATCCAGGGAGTCTGGAATTCCGACACTCGATTTCTAACGCTCGATCTCCTCATGCGGCCCTTCTCCGCTCACTGATCAATACCTCACCAATCAGCAATCCTATCGCAAGAGCGATGAAGATCTGGAACTTTTCATCATACTTCATCATCGTCGTCGATTCGAGCTCGCGTTTCTCGGCCGAGGCAATCAAATCCTCGTAAATCCGGCCCAGGTCCATCGTCATGCCGGGCCCGACCGACAGGTACTTGCCCCCCTCGGTGGCGGCGGCGGTCTCACGCAAGGTATCCGCGCCCAGCTTGGACCAGACCTCCTGGCCCTTGTACTTCAGGAAGGTCTTCTCTCCCGTTGGGCTGGTGATCGGGATTCGTGAGCCGGTGGCGTCGTCACCCAGGCCGATGGCAATGATCCGAACGCCCTCTTCACTGGCCTTGCGGGCGGCCTCCACGGGAAAACTGTCATGATCTTCCCCGTCCGTGATCAGGATCAGGTCCTTATACTGCCGGCTCTGCCTGTCGAAGACTTCGTCGGCGGCCTTGCGGATCGCGTCGCCGATCATCGTGCCGCCCCGGCTGTTGCTCTCGGGCGAGACGTCCGCCAGCGTCATGCGAACAAAAGCGTAGTCCTGTGTCAATGGGCACTTCACCGTGGCGTTGCCGGCAAAGGTGATGATGGCGATGCGGTCGCCCCGCAGGACCTCGAGCAGATCGGAGATGGCGATCTTCGAGCGTTCGAGCCGATTGGGCTTGATGTCCTCGGCGCACATGGATCGCGACACATCCAGGGCGATCGCGACATCACGGCCCTGGCGGTGAATCTGCTGCGGCTGTGGGTTCCACTTCGGCTGCGTCAGCGCCAGCACGATGCCAATGAACGCGACGATCAGCAGAGCGGCCTTGAACGCCTGTTTCCTCAGGCTGACGGCGCTGTTGATCTTGCGGAGCATCTCGCTGCTGGCCAGAACGCGGAGCGTCTGCGCCTTGCGCCAGAAGCACCAGATGTACGCCGGGACCAGCACCACGGGTACTGCAAACAACAGCCACAATGCCCTGTCATTGCCCAGATTCATGGTATTTTCCGAAATATGGTGCAGCCGGCGAACATCTCCAGGCCCAGCAGCGCCAGCGCGGGCAGCGTCAGCCAACTGAAATGCTCCGCGTACTGCGTGTACAGAACCGACTTGACTTCGGTCTTCTCCAGCTCATCGATCCTCTTGACGACTTTCCGCAGCGAATCGGCGTCATCGGCCCGGCTGTAAAAGCCGCCTGTCTTGTCCGCGATGGCCTTGAGCAACCCTTCATCAAGCTCCTGCTCCGTGGGCATGCGGAACGTCCCGAGCAGGGTCTGGACGGTCCTGTACGCCTGGCCCGACCCGATTCCGACCGTGTAGATCTTGATCCCCCACTGCTTGGCCAGGTCGGCGGCTTCGAGGGGATCGTACTGGCCCATATTGTTACGGCCGTCCGTCAGCAGGATCATGGCCTTGCTCTTGATTTTGAAGCCGGGATTGACACGATCCTGCGCGACCTCCCGGCCGAGTCCCAGCTCGATATTGCGGCGATGGATTTCCTCCTCGGCCTTGCGCAGCCGGGCCGCCGCCAAGGCGATCGCGTCGCCGATCGACGTGCCGTCCTCGCTGCGCAGCCTGACGATCTCGGTCTTTTTCAGAAGCTCCGCCAGCACATTATGGCTGAGCACGAGCGGGCAGAGAGTATCGGCGTAGCGGGCAAACGTCACCAGGCCGATCAGGTCGCTGGTCCGCCCGCGAAGGCCCTTCCTGTCGCCTTCGATGAAATCGGCCAGGACCCGCTTGACGACCTCCAACCGGTTCAGTTTCTCGCCGTAGTAGTCCATTTCCGTGTACATACTGCCGGAGTGGTCCACTACCGCCTCGATGGCCACGCCCTCGGTGGAGATTTCCGACAGGACGGTTCCTTTGCGCGGCCGGGCCAAGGCGAGGATCAGCAGGGCCAGGCACAGCAGCCGCATGATAATCAGCAACGGCCGTAACCGCAGCCGCCATGAAACCGGGCACTGCCGCATGTCCACCAGGCTGGGAAACTTCACCGCCGCACCGCGCTTCTTGCGCAGCAGCAGGTACCCCAGCAAGGGGAGCACAAGCAACAGCAGCAATGCCCATGGCGAATACAACTGCATCTACACTACCTCGGTCTCACTCTTCGCACCCGGCGGGCTCACACCGCCGGCTTCAGGTCCTGCCGTTTCCTGTTCCTGCACCTTATCGGTCACGTCCAGCGTGCGTTCCTCGGACCGGGTTTTCTCGATGAAGTCCTTCACCAGGTCGAACGTCTGCTGAACCTGCTCCGTCGTCGGCTCGTGTTTGGCGAATTTGACCAGGTCGCAGTGTGTCAGGAACTCCCCGAGCGACTCCTTGTGCGACGGGGAGAGCGCGTCGGCGAACCGCAGCTCCGCCAGGAATTCCTCCGTCGTCCGCTCGGGCGCACGCAGATCGAAACGGTCCTCGATGTAATGCCGCAGGACGCCGCTGATGCGCTCGTAGAATTCCTTGATTTGGCCTTTCTCGATGAGCCCCTCGGCGATCAAAGCCCGCAGGCGGGCGTAGGCGACTTCGTGGGCCGGCTTGAAGATGCGTATTCGTTCCTTCGTTCTGCGGCTGCGCAGGAGGAGCCATCCGGCCGGGACCGCCGCAACGCCGAGCACCGCCAGGCCCCAAAGCCACCATCGCGAAGCCGCTTTGGGCATTTCGACCACGCCGTCAATGTCCTCAATCACGAGCTTGGCCCGCTGCTCGCCCAGCAGGGAAGTTACCTCCACGGCGATGGGCTCGCTGGCCAACTCATGTTTGGCGCTGGGGTCGTTGACATCGTGAAACTCGAATGTGAAGGCCGGGATGTCGTACTTGCCCGACAGGAACGGCTCGAGCCGATACTGATACGTCGTCACGACGTTGTTCTTCTCATCGAGCCTGTTGCCCAGATTGTCCCAATCCACGATGCCGAAGTTCTCCAGCACCTTGTCCACCTTGGGCATCTGCAATTCATAGCCCGGCTGGAGGGTCGCTTCGAGTTGCAGCAGGACCGTATCGGCGATGGTGATCTTCGCCTTATCCAGCCGGACGTGAACCGTCGCCGGACCCTTCTCATAAACCTTATCCACTTCGAATGCGGCCTTGCCCGTCCGATCCTTCGCGCCCCTTCCGCACCCCGCGCCAATAATCAGCAACACAGCCAGACAAACGAACACCCCGACACCGCGGGTGCCATGCCCACGCTTGCGTGGGCACGTCCCACGGGCTGGCAGCGTCAGGCGTAGCGCCCGTGTCGCAGGCGTCCCGCCCGCGATCCGAAGGCGAGACGCCTTCAACACGGGTTTAACTGTGGCTTTCCACACCATAATCGCGTTCGATTCGCTCATTGTTTCGGCGGCGTGCTGTTCGGGTCTTGCTGGGCAGGCGCCAGGACCGATGTATGGATGATCACGCCGTGCCTGTCCATCATCTCCCTGATGTACTCGCGCTGCACGTCCTCGCGTTTCTGCCGCAGCAGTTGCATCGTCACCTGCTGGCGGACCTCGTCGAAGCTCTTCTGCCGCGACGCGTGCTTCTCCTCGACCTTGATCACCTCCCAGCCCTTGTCGGTCTTGAAGGGCTTTTCGAGCACCATCGGCGGATTCGCGGCGAAGATCGCATCGTTGATCTCGTTCGAGTCGCCGATCCCGGCGATGGGTGAGCCCTTGACCACGTCGCTCTGGATCAGGCCGCCATTGGTCTTGGTGCTCTCATCCTCGGACGACTGCTTCGCCAGCTCGGCGAAATCCTCGCCCTTCTTGATTCCGTTGAGCACGGCGTCGGCCCGCTCCTGGTCGCTCACACGTATGTGGCGGACCTTCGCGCGGGCGGGCTCGACGTACTTGTCCTTGTTCGCCGCGTAGTACGTCTGCACATCCGTCTCTGTAATATTGATGCGCGACGCGAGCTGCTCATTCATCAATTGCTGGCTCAGCGCCCCTCGCATCAGCTCGTGCACCAGCCGCTTGACCTCCGGCTTGTTGCTCAACTCCTCCTGCAGCGCCTGGCGATACAGAATCTCCTGGGCCAGCCAGCCCTGCAGGAATTCTTCCTTCGCCTGCGGACTGCGAGATTGCTCCAGGGCCCGTTTCTTTTGCTCGTTGAACTGCTCCGGCGTCATGAACGCCTTCAGGGAAGCCAACTGGCTCTCGATATTCTCCTCGATCAGCGCGTCTAACTGGGCCTCTGTAATCTTCTCGGCCCCGATTTCCGCCACGACCTTGCCTCCCGCGCCTTGCGACGGATTGATACTGGTGCGGTCCATCAATTCATAGCGCATCGCGGAGAACTCGCCCAGATTCTCGAAGCACTCTTTGACGTGAGCGTTGATCTGCGCCCCCAGTTCGGCGACATTGGCGGCTGCCTCGCTGCGATAGAACTGCTCGATGGCCTGCCCATAGAGGCCGGCCTTCTCCAGCAGCGTGCCAATCTGGAAATAAATCTTGGCGCGCTCGCTGTCCGGCAGTTTCGCGGTCGCCAGATAATCCTGCCACACCGCCGCGGCCTGCTGATGCAGATTCCGCTGCGACAGCTTGGCGGCCAGAGCCTTGACCTGCTCTGCGGACAGCCCCTGGGCCGTCGCGGGCGATCCGGCCCGTCTGCCGGACAATGCGACGACAAGGTTCACCGTCGCCAGAATCACCAGTACCGCAAGCAACAACACAGTGAATACGCCCGTCGCGGAGTTCCTTGCCTTCTTCTGCGGAAGTGAGAAATCCAGCTTTTCGCCCATCGTGTTCTATTGCCTCACCTGCTTGCCGTTGATCAATGCCGCCGATGCCGCATATGGAAAAACTGAATCAGATCGTTCATATAGGGCCTGTCCGTCGCGATCGGGATGAAGTCCACGTTGCTGGACTGGAAGGTGGTCTTCAACTCGTCGAACCGGCGGGAGCTGCAGTCGCCGTAGCGGTTGCGGAACCTGCGGCTGGAGGTATCGACGACCATGACTTCGCCGGTCTCGGCATCCTGCACCTCGATCAGGCCCACCGAAGGCATGGCGATCTCCACCCGGTCGCGGACTGGCACGGCAACCACGTCGTGACGCTTGTTCAGCAGACCCAGCGACTTCTTGAAACCGGTCTCGAGGAAATCGGAGACCACGAATACGGTCGCACGCCTGCGCATCACCCGCGCGATGTAGTCCAGCGCCAGCGGGATATCCGTCTTGCGTTTGGGCATTTTGAAATAGAGCAGCTCGCGGATCAGGCGCAGGACGTGCCGGCTGCCTTTCTTCGGCGGGATGAACAACTCGATGCGGTCGGTGAAAATGAGCAGGCCGACTTTGTCGTTGTTCTTGGCCGCCGTGAACGCCAGGACGGCGCAGAACTCCGCTGCCAGCTCGTTCTTCATCTTGTTGACCGTTCCGAACTCGCCCGAGGCGCTCAGATCCACCGCGAACAGCACGGTCAGCTCGCGCTCCTCGACGAACTGCTTGATGAAGGGCCTGCCTGTGCGGGCGGTGACGTTCCAGTCGATGGTGCGAATGTCGTCGCCGGGGGTGTACTCGCGGACCTCGTCGAACTGCATGCCGCGGCCCTTGAAGACGCTCTCGTACTGGCCTGCGAAGCTGGCGTTGACCGCACGCGCGGTGTAGATCTGAATCTCCCGTATTCGCTTGATCAACTCTTCTGGTATCATGGCACTTCGATATTGTCGAAGATGGTCTTGATGATATCTTCGCTGGTTTTGTCTTCGGCCTCGGCCTCGTAGCTGACGATGACCCGGTGCCGCAGCACATCGGGCCCGATGCTCTTGACATCCTGGGGCGTGACGTAGCCGCGCTGCTGGATGAAGGCGTGGGCCTTGGCCGCAACCGCCAAGTAGATCGTCGCCCGCGGCGAGGCCCCGTAGCTGATATAGCTGCCCAGCTTCAAGCCGTACTTCTGCGGGTCCCGCGTGGCACAGACGATGTCCACGATGTAGTCTTTGACCTTCTCATCGACGTAGATTTCATCGACGATGGCGCGCACCGCCGCAATATCCGCCGGCGTGATCACCGGCCGGACATCGAACTTCTTCTCCGTCACCGCCATGCGGTCGAGAATCTGCCGCTCCTGCTCCTTGTTCGGATAGTCGATCTTCAGCTTGAGCATGAACCGGTCGAGCTGGGCCTCGGGCAGCGGGTAGGTCCCCTCCTGCTCGATCGGGTTTTGCGTAGCCAGCACCAGGAAGGGACTGGGCATGGGGAACGTCTGCTCGCCGATGGAGACTTGGCGTTCCTGCATGGCTTCGAGCAACGCGCTTTGCACCTTGGCCGGGGCGCGGTTGATTTCATCGGCGAGGATGATGTTGGCGAAGATCGGACCCTTGCGGGTGATAAACTCCCCGTCGGACTGGCGGTAGATTTGGGTGCCGATCAGGTCGGCGGGCAGCAGGTCCGGCGTGAACTGAATCCGGCGGAAGTCCGCATCGATCGCCCGGGACAGGACCGTCACGGCCAACGTCTTGGCCAGGCCCGGGACACCCTCCAACAAAATATGCCCATTCGCCAACAGGCCAATGAGCATCCGTTCCAGCATGTACCGCTGACCGACAATCACCTTGTCCAGTTCGGCGAATAAGGTCCGGACGAATTCGCTCTTTTGCAGGACCAGGCCGCCGATCTGCTTTACGTCTGTTGCCATAAAGACTTTCCCCAACTAAGTTTACAACACCATAGACTGTTCAAACCCTACCCAGTCGGCTGGACTGGTCTTTATGCACGCCGCGCGCGACGCGTGCAAAAACTACGTCACAAGCCGCCGAAAAGTTCCCTTGTACAGGGAGAAAGGCTCGTTTTCAAGGGCAGAGTTGGGCTGCCGCCAGATAGGACCTATGGGACCGATAGGACTAATAGGATCACTTCAGCCGACTCACAGCCTGATGGGCCAGGCGGGCGGGCTCGGGAATGCGGTACCTCGCGGCACAGGCAAGGGCGATATGAATCGCGTCCTCCAGCCGGCATTTGTGGCCGACGGAAACGAAGATCGGCTTGACCCTGGCCCGCGTCCGGACGACAGCCCCAATCACCTCCCGGCCGTCATAGAGAAAGCTATACGCTCCCTTCTCAAGACCGGGCTCATCATACGTGCCGATCAGACGGCTCTTGGCACAGCCGATGGTGGGCCTGTCGAAGAACAGGCCAAGATGTGCGGCCAACCCAAGCCGGCGCGGATGCGCGACCCCCTGCCCATCAATCATGAACAGGTCCGGCTGTCGACGGAGTCTCCCCACCGCCTCCAAACACGCCGGCGCCTCCCGAAAGGACAACAGCCCGGGGATATAAGGAAACCGCGTCTCCTGCTGGGCCGTAACCGTCTCGACATGCTCGAACTCAAAACTCTCCGGCCCCCCGGACGCCCCGCCCCGCGTGCCCACGACCGTCAGCACCACCGCCGCCGCAAAGATCCGCTTGCCGTCCCCGCTGAACGCACAATCCAGCCCGACAATTACTTTGGGTATCCCCTCAAACGGCGCAAACTCCACCTCCCCCGCCAGCCGCCTTTGCAGCTCCCGGGCCTCCGCATAGGAGAGATTCCATTCATGCAAGTTCCGCATCAGTCCTCGGCAAGCCAAATCGTGTCGTCACTTGGTGAACAAGCTCTCGAATAGTTCCTGGGCTCTCGCGTACCCCTCTTCCGTGAGAGCCACGGACAAGGCCTTGCTTTTGGGGTTGCTGATATAGCCCTTTTCATGCAGACGGTTCATCGTCTCCCAGTCAAAGGACTTCCAGGCCCGAGCCCCGAACTTGTCCCTCGACGTGACCAAATAGAGCAGGGCTAACGTGTACTCATCGACCTTGTCGTAATCGATGTCCATTAGCTCACTCTCTCTAAGTGTGAGATTGCTCTCTGGCGAACGCAAGAATCCGCTCGATTCCCGCGAGCTTGTCTTCGCCCAAACCTTACCTGAGATACCTCTCAATATCCATGGCCCCGTGGAACACACCGAGGATCTCAACGATCTCCCCTCGCTTGACCAGATAGGCAATCCGGTAGTGGCCATACAGAAGGATACGCACATCACCTTCTGGCTCGAATCGGTATCTGTGACCTAGCAAGGGGAAGGACTTGAGCAATTGCACTCTCTCATAGATGCCCGCGACCACCTTGCCAGCCGCTGACAGGCTGTCTTGAGCGATATAGTCGTAGATGTCTTGCAGCCAGTTCGCAGCTTCTTCGGTCCACCTTATTTCTGCCATGACTGGACCCTGCGACCCATTTCTTCGTTCGAGATGGTCCGTCCGTTTCGCGAATCCTGTAACCCCCTCTCGACCATCCGTGCAAATGCCAGTTCTCGGAGGATCTCATCATAAGAACTGTCATCAGGCTGCTGCTGAATAATCTCTGTCATCTTTTCTTTAGCGGTTGCCATGAAAGACTTACCTTACAAATGTCCATCTCAAATACTCTCTCGGTCAGACTTCTCACGCCGTGTCGCGGATCACCTTCTCGGTGGGCTCCAAGTGAACTTCGCCGAACGCGCGATTGCTTTTTCCAAAGACATCTTTCCTGTAATGAGTTGAATCCTGATGAGGCTGTAAGCCCTGGCCATCTGATCATACACCTGTTGCTTCTGCTGGAATCTCATTGCGGTTGAGAGGCCCGGAATGCTCACAGTAATCAAAGAGAGCACCGCAATGAAGAGAATCACCCAACGCTGGAAATCCGGTCCCAGCAGCAACTGATAAAATGACAACACGAGGATGAGGAAGCCTGAAAGCCAACTTGTCACAATCATTGTCGTGTTGAGCCTCCGATTGAGCCTTTCCC
>Ga0315296_10001910_pt1 | contig 18040 bp, 22 predicted proteins | sample YL17G14_18_MG_FD_203921 | JGI IMG/M metagenome (GOLD analysis project Ga0315296, IMG submission 203921) | Sediment microbial communities from Yellowstone Lake, YNP, Wyoming, USA - YL17G14_18 | ecosystem: Environmental > Aquatic > Freshwater > Lake > Sediment | place: USA: Wyoming | collected... | reverse complement strand
TCTTTACTGGTTGCCCGAGAATATTTTGAATGTATGTGAAAATCGGCTATAAATTGCATAAACCATCTTTTTTATATCATTTATCATTCAAAATAAAAAGCGTGGTTGATAAACACGCTATTAAAAAAATTTTTTATTGTTTTTTAATCAGTTTGGTGCCCAAACCGGATATTTTACTGCCGGCAAAAATTAAAATTCCGGCAAAAACTGTCCAGGAAAATAAATTCAGGATTTTTGGCAAAAAATCTAAAGAAAAAGTTCCGCTTAATTTTTCTTCAATCAATTTTCCTATCTGATTTTTTATATTTTCCAAATTGGTGAAATCTTCTAAATTTTGAGTAGCGCCTTTTTGTGGTAAAGCGGCCTCTTTTTTTTCTACTTTAAAAATTTCCGGTGCCGGAACCTTTCCGGTAAAAATATTAAAAGAAGAGTATATTGTCCAAAATATTATCGCCAGACCACCTAAAAGTAAAAGCCAGCCAATAATTTTTTGAAGTGAAAATTGCATATTTTTTATTTTTTAATTTTCCTTTAAAAATTAAAGGGAGGATTTTTTAATAATAATTTTGTAAATATTCTCAACAAAATCTCCGCCAGCGTAACCAACAACAAAAGCCAGAGCCGAACTAAAAATACCTTCCAAGGTAAGACCAATTTCTTTCATTGCCACTGCCGATAGTAAACCAATAATTCCTGAAATAAAACTCATTCCCAGAAAATAGGCTAAATTAAAAGGAACATTTTTGTAAGAAAACTGGTGTTTTATGAAACCCACTAATCCTCTTACCACTCCTCCACTGAAAGCGGCTATTAAAAAAGATAAATACATATTATTTAATTATATCCCGTAGAAGAATTTTGACCAATAATATTGTTTCGTTGCGAAGCAACGGTCAAAATTTCTCTACGGGATTATACCCTCTTTTAATAATTCTTGAAGAACATCTTCGGGAATAATTGGTCTTTGACCTTCAGGAGTCCTTCCCGGATACCTCCAGGTACTGATAATCTTAAAACCTTTTGGTTTTTTTAATATTTGATACATTAACCAGGCCTCGGTGGGATGTTTTTTGGTTCCGGTAATTTGAAGGCAGGCAATTGTTCCCGGAGCAATTCCTTCTTCTCTTCTGTCTGGTTTTCGCAAAATACGTAGCACCCTTTTTTCTGAAAGGCGATATTGCCGCATTTTATTTTTAGAATGCCTTGTCCAAAAAACCCTCTCGCTATTTTGGGGTGTTTTTAAAAACATTTTAAAGCCCCAATTGATTGGAAATTCCCTGCATTGCTTCCAGACCAATTTTAATAAATTCTTCTAATCCCAGATTTAAAAACTCTTCAGATTTTCTAATAATCTCTCTATTTACTCCTCTGGCAAAGGCTTTTTCTTTAAATCTGTTTAAAACATTTTCGACCGTTAAATCTGCCAGTTTTTTTGAGGGTAAAACCAGGGCGGCTGCCACAATCAAACCAGTTAAGGGGTCAACAACAAAAAGAGCCTTTTCCATTAAACTTTCGGGTTTTATACCATGGGCTTCATTATGAACTTTTACTGCCTGACAGATTTCTTTATCTACTCTTAAATCTTCCAACATTTTGGTTCCAATTAAAGAATGTTTTTTGGGATTATCTTTTGTTTTTTCATAATCAATGTCATGCAAAAGCCCGGCCAATCCCCATTTCCCCTCATCTTCCCGAGCGATAGCGAAGGGGGAAGAAGAAGATTTATCTTCTTCGCCCTCACCAAAATGGCGAGCCAAAACCATCATTATGGCTTCAACAGCCAGACAATGTTTAATCAGATTTTGATTTGTAATATTTTCTTTTAATAATTCTAAACTCTCTTGACGGGTCATACTTTAATTTTTATCGCAATTCAAAAGTCAAAGAAACATTCAGGGAAATTTCGAGAGTTCCTTTTTCAATTTCCGGAGTAACTTCTCCTCCACCTAAACCAGCGGTTTTTTCATATAAAAGGGGTAGAGAATAAGACACCGGTCCTTCTTCGGTAAAATTAACAATATCTCCCAGTTTTAAACCGGTATTCCGGGCAACACTTTCGGCTTTTTCTTTAGTATTCTCAATTGCCTTTGTTCTTGCTTCTTCTTTTAATTTTTCCAAATCATCAATGGTAAGTTGGATATCGCCAACCTGATTCACTCCTTTTGAAACCGCACCGTCAATTATCTCGCCAATTTTTTCCAGATTTCTGATTTTTACAGCCAGGGTAGAGGTAAGTTGATAACCCCTAAAAACTCTTTTTCCTTCAATCCAATCGTATTGAGGAGAAAGAGAATATTGGGAAGTTTTAATGTCTTTTTCATCAATGCCGTATTCTTTTACAAATTTTATGACCTCGTTCATTGCTTTGGCACTTTCATCCATTGCTTTTTTGGCTTCCATATTTTCGGTTATCACCGAAAGCGAAACTAAAGCGACATCAGGAACTCCAATTGCTTTTCCCTGACCAGAAAAAGTAATTGTTCCTTTAATCCTTAATTTATCTTTGATTTCTATTCCTTTGGAGACAGTTAGGACTAAGAAAAAAAACGAAAGAAGGATTAGTAAAATCAATTTTAATCCTTTGGGAAAAATTTTGTGAGGAATGTTATTTTCCATAAAATTAATAAATTTTGATTAAAATAATTTTCGACCTTTTTAATAAAAAATATTAGTTATTAAGTGGTGGTATTTTAATCTGGGTCGTTCTTTCCAATTTTTAAAAAATTTTTTCATCCAGGATTTTTTCCAAAAAGAAACTTCCGGTAAAAATAAAAATCCATCTTTATAGCCCAAATAGCGGGTTTTAAACTGAGAATGTAAAACGGCCAGAATGGCACAAATTAAAGCTGATTTCTGATGGTTCGACGAACTCACCATCACCCCGAGCCTGTCGAATGGGTGATTTTCTGTCTTACAAGGCAATGACCTTTCTTTTATTATCTTTAATGATAAACCCTGACCACAGATTTTTTCAACCAGGGTGGGAAAAACCTCGATTAAATTCAGGTCTAAAACAAATCCTTTCTTTTCCAGAATTTTCACTAATTCCTGACCGAAATTTGAAAGTTCGGGCATCAAAGCCGGGGGAATGGGGCTTACTTTTTCTTTTTTAAAAAACTTTGTTGATAAAAATTTTTCATAAAGCCGCATTTTCCCCTTCCCCTTTCCTTTTGTTAAAGGAGCATCAATAGCAATTACTTTTATCTCTTTTAAATATTTTTTGATTTTATTCAAAACATCTTTTCCATAAAAATCCTGACAGAAAATGCACCAATTTTTATCGGGTAAAATTCCTTCTTTTGTCTTTCTCAAAATACAAATGCCGCTTGTTTTCTTTTCTCTCCCCCCTAAGTCAATTCCAATAAAAAAATTTTCTTTATCGTTTATTTTGGTTAACTTTGGCATTTCTTTTTTATTTTAGCAAATAACCAATTTAAATAAAAAGGGCGGTTAAAAAAACCGCTCCCTTTAATTTGTCCAAAAGGCATAAAAATTTTTTCTCCCTTTTTAGAAGATTATAATTCGGGGAGATTTAAAATGCACTCCACCCTTTCTCCCTCCATAACACAAAATCTTTTTCCATTTTCTATCTCGCAGAAAGAACAGATTCCAAAATCGAGATTTTTCTCTTTCTGGAGAAAAGAAAACAAATCTTCAATAAGTTTTGGTTTCCACTGTTGAATTTCTGGCAGAAGCTCCATCAGTTTTATCTCTCTTTCTGCGCAACTTCCGCATTGCTGTAAAGTCCCAATCAAATTTTTTTCCTCAATTTCCCTTATTACCCCTTGAACCAAATCTTTCAAAAATACCTCCTTTAAAGAACTAAAATAGTCTGTAATCACAGACAAAAATATATTTTAATATTTTAAATTATTTTTTCTTCAATTTCAATACCTATCGTCGGACCAGGATATAATTACCTTCTTTGTAAAACAGGGTGTATTGACGGTCTTCATCGTCTTCAAATTGAGCTGAACCTCGTTGTCTTGCCTGGTCAAAAAAAATTCGGGCTTCATTGAAATCCAAATCGTCCCTCAAATAACGGATACCTTCGTAAGCATTTTGTTCATAGGTCACGGGGAAACCGTGAATGGTTGTTTTTTCAGGCATTTTTTTATTTATTTTAATAATTTACCCTGTTTGTCTATCTCGCCTTTAAATATTCTTCGGGAAGAAATGGGTTTTCCGTCTCCGGCCGAAAATTACGGCATTTTAATATTTTATTAAAAATAAAAACTTTGTCAATAAAAAAAACGCAGAGGGAGGGGTCTCCCTCTGCGATAGACTCTGTAATTGGGGTTTGCTAAGTTTCAGAAGTTGAAGGTCAGAAAAAGAGATATTGACTGTTTGCTTGGAATAATTGTCCAGAATTTTTGGTAATCGGGAAGGGGCAATAGAAAATCCTTCTCATATTTGAGGTCCTTGGTCTGACTTAAGAGTTTGCCTTGGATTCCTAAACTCAATCCTTTTACAATGCGAGCTTGAATCTCCACCAACATGACTGGTCTTATGATCCAGTCAGTATCTTTTTGGCTGTTTTCATCAGATTTTTCTGAAATCCTCTTTTCTGTCCATGGCATAAAACCATAGATCGTTTTCTCTTTCTCAACTTTTCGGTTTGTCTGGAGAAGGTCTACTCCCGCCCCTCCAAACATCTGAAGAAAACCATGGCTAATTTCTACTTCTCCTTTGGTGTAAAGTGAGAAGTTTCTGAAATAGAACTTCTCACTTATCTTCTGAATTGTAGCTAACCGCACTAACTTCATATTGTACACCCAGTATGAGGATGAATAATCTGCATAAACCTTTTCGAAATCCTCAAATCTCATTACCTCATTTTCTTCTATTATTTCGGAGGTAAAGACAGGACTCTGATTATAAACCGCTCCCAGCCAAACTGTCTTCCAGATTCTACCTTCAAGTTCAAATCCCAAAGGATTTCCGACCTTGTTCTTGCTTATCCTCCGCATTTGGTGTAGGGGAACAGCATCTCCTGCCTTAAAATTCAGTTTGGTATAGGTGCCCAACTGAACCCAATCCATATCTTTGCCCCAAAAATACCAACTCCAGTCTCCGAAATAATAATCGAAATTTCCCTGAAACATCCAGATGTCGTAATCTTTTGGGAAAAAATCTCCTTGGGAAACTACTTCATTAAATTGATAAAGAACCTTAAATCTGAAATTCTCCTTCTTCTTTTCTTTAGTAAACCCATTAATCCCTAGCAGGACAATTAGACCTGCTACTAGTAAAATAAAACTTAGCCGTTTTTTCACGCGGCACCTCCTTTTAGAATTTACTTTAAATTATACACTAAAAATAAATCTCTGTCAAGAGTGGAGATTGGATAGGTTTGTTTATCTTACTGGTTCGCACCAGGTAAGGGTATCAACACATAAAAGTCCGTTGGCATTAAAACCTTCGGGACATTTTCCAGTTTCATCAGCCAACTTATAACCATTTTTTTCCATGAAATTAACTGATTCTATGCAACAGGGACCACCGTGTTTTTCTCTGCATTTTTCCGCCAGTCCCAGATAATAATCAGACCATATTGGTTCACACCAGGTATAGGAATTTATACATTCTAATCCATTAGCTTTAAATCCTACGGAGCACTCATTTTCTGTTTTAAGTTTATAACTACCTTTAGCCATAATTTCTACCGAAGCCAGACAACAACCATCTCCTTTCTCTTTGCATTTTTTGGCTAATTCTTTGTAGTAATCAGGTAGTTTTGAAATCTCGTATTCTCTTTTGAAAAAGATATAACTTAACAAGCCGGCAATCAGAATAATAATTACAATAACAACTATTAAAATGATTTTAAAAATTTTCTTTTTCATAAATTTAAGATTAATTTTTATCTTTTAATATTATAAAATAATTTCCCGACCTTTCAAAATTTTGATTTTTTATTTCGCTCCGCTGACGCATTCATTGAATAATCTAACTTGTTCGTTGTAGTTATTGATTAAAAACTCGGTCTCGTTTATTAAGTTATTATATTGGTCAACAAATGAGTTATATTGTTCAATTTTTTGATTATATTCTGAGCCGTGTTTTGGCCAGGTGGTCTGAATTTCAATTTTTAAATCTGATAAGGTTTTTTGGAGGTCTACCATTTGATTTTTATTTTGTTCAATTTCTGCTTTGGTTTTTTCGTCGGCCTGGGGACAAAAGGATAATGACAGACCGAAATGCTGAACGGCTATCCAGGTTTGTCTTCCTTCAAAAATTCCCTTTTCCACTGCTACCCCAATCTCCTGATAACGGCTACTCAAAATATTTTCGCGGTGGCCCGGGCTATCCATCCAGGCCTCCAAAAGCGTCTCATCATTCTGGAAATCGCCCAAAGCCAGATTTTCACCGAGGGCAATAAATTCATAACCAACGTTTTCGGCTAAATCTTTTACTCCAAGACCGGTAGGTGAGTAATGGGCAAAATACTGATTTTCAAACATATCTTTGGTCTTTGCCTCAGCGCTATTGTTTAACTTTTCGTTTTCCTTTAAGGGAGGAAAACCGTTTTTTTGTCTTTGAACATTTGTCCAAAAAATTACTCCCGATTGAGTTAAAAATGCCTCGGGATTCTCTTTTTGAATTTGAAGGGGTGGTGGAGTGGAAATCCATCTTTCGCTTTCTTTTATTAAAAAATTTCCAAATCCCCTCTCAATCTGAGGTAATCTCAGAGATAATTTTGAATAAAGATTTAAAAGTTCATTTTTAAAGACGGAAATTGTTACCAATAAAATTAGAAAAATTAAAAGCGATATTATTTTTGATTTTTTCATAAATAGCTTTCCCAATAATTACAGAGAAATTTAAAGGTTCTGATTTTTAAAAATCAAAAGGTTCCGAAAGATACCACCTGAGCGCCGGGGTAAGCCACTGAATAATCTTCATGTCCTAAAACAATACCATCTTTTAAAGCAGTTATTGTTTCCTGAAGTTTTCCAAAGGCATTATAAGTCTTTGCCACCACTTGTCCTTTTTTAACCATATCTCCCGGTTTAATATAAAATCTGATAATTCCACTAGTGGAACTGGCCTGAAATGAATATTTAAGAAATTTATTCAATAATTCCTCTGGTAAGGGATAAATAAAAGGTTTCTCGGTAGATTCAACCATTTCCAAGTCTCTCAAAATGTTCATTACTGATTTGACGCCAATTTCAACGCTTTTTTCATTTATAATATAGGGTTCTCCTAATTCCAGGGTCAGCGAGGGAATTCCATTTTTGATTAAACTATAAGAAAGGCTTTTTGGTATCTCTTCGGTATCAATAATGGGCAGGAGGCCGGTTTGTTTGGCAAAAATTTTTGATTTTTCGTAGGCCTCGGTATGAATAATATCTTCACCGTAATCAATTAAAGTAAAGGGGATTGACCTTATCCAATCATTATGAAGGTCTAAAACAAGAGTGGGTTTTGTCTCTATTATTTTGTTGAATATCTGATAGGCTATTCTCTCAGACAGAGTTCCTTCTTTCTTTCCGGGAAAAGACCGGTTAAGGTCTTCTTCGCTCAGGGTAATAAAACGAGAAGAGTGCTCAAAGCCAATAGGATTTAACAAAGGAAAAGCAAAAACTTTTCCTTTCAAAAGTGTCTTTTTGATAATTTTAAAAATTTCCTGAATTATAACTATTCCGCTTACCTCATCCCCATGAATACAGGCAGTTAACCAGAGGACAGGGCCGGGATTTGTGCTCTCTACTAACATTAAAGGAACTCTTCTGAGGACTAAATCAGAGGCGATTAAAAGTTTTAAAAATGAATATTTTATTTTAATATTTTCATTAATTTTCATAAATCTTTTTTCTATCAAAAAATAACAGAATTTTTTCTGCGAAAATTTAAAAAATCACTCTACTTTTTTGCTTCTTCGGAATCTTTTCCAAATAATTTTTCTTCAATTAATCTCAAGCCTGATAAAATTCCAATGCCCAAAAAAGCCGCGAAAATGGCTATCATATAAAGTTGGCTTCCAACTGCGCTGCCAATAGCCGCTACCAACCAGAGACCGGCTGCGGTGGTCAATCCTTCAATGTGAAATTGGCGGTAGATAATCAATCCCGTGCCGATAAAACCGACTCCCATAACCACAGCGGCTATAATTCTTGAAGGGTCAAAACTTATTCCCGTTTTTGAAATAAAACCGGAAAAGATTTCAAAACCAATTATGGTAAACAAAGCCGACCCCACAGAAACCAAGGCATAGGTTCTTAAGCCGGCCTCTTTTCTTTTGTATCCCCTTTCCAGACCAACCAATCCGCCCAAAATGGCAGCCAAAAGTAATTGAAGGAAAATTTGAATTTGATTGTTATCACAAAGCTCCATAGGAAAATTAAATTCCCAATATTTAAAAATATTAAAATTTCTTAATTCAGATTATAATTTGTAGACCTTGTATCCTTCTCTGACTTTCTGGCTGACTTTCAGGCCAACCGAATCTCCGGCCTTAGCTTCTTTCACTTCGGCATGTTCAATCTCCATTGACTCTACGGTTTGATTAAAATCGGTTTCTCCCCCAACAATTCGGATGGTATCGCCGGCTTTTAATTTATCAGAAAGTTCAATAACCGCCACTCCGATTTTCGAAAAATAATGAGATACCTTTCCTATTAATTTCCCTTCTTCAACGGTTTCCTCAACCATATTTTGATTAATTTTTTTTATTTTATTTTCGACCTTTGTCCCCCCACACCATAATGACGATATGCGAATTCATAAAATGAATTCGCTAATCATCGAACCTTTAGGGTTCGATGGAATCGTCATTTGGTGTGGGGGGTGAATTTAGAGTTTTGTTTTTTCTCGGCCCTGATTAATTCTAATAATTTTTTCACCAATTTCTTTGAATTTCTTTCATAAACAATTTTTTTCACCCCCCGATAAGGACCGGTGGCAATCTGTCTTATTTTGTCGGCCGTTCCGCCCGTTCCTTCTAAAACGGCAATTGGTTTTTGGATTTCAAAGGCAGTGGCAAATTCATGCAGGGTACCCATTCTGCCACAAATAATAATTACTCCGTCTGCTGATTTTGTCATAAGCGCATTTCTGCCAACATAATCAGCCCCGGTATAAACCATAATATCAAAAGGGTCCAATGGAAGTTTATAGGTTTTTAAATGGGCGGTTTCCGATGTCGCCGGAGAAAAACCGACACTAAAACCACCGACTTCTTTATAGCCCAAAGCAGCGAAATAAGGAACACCGGTTGTCGCTCCGGTCACCAAGACACATTTTTGACGGGCAATTTCTCGACCCACCTCTTTAGAAATTTCTTTAATATTTTTGCAACAGTGATTGACCTGGGCTGCCCCTGAGACGGCAATCTTAAATTTGTTTTCCATATTTTATATTTTATTGTATCGGAAATTATAATCTGATGCAAGAAAACATATTTTAGTAAAAAATAAATGGGTAACAAATTTACCCATTCATTTTTGAGGGGGCCGGACTTAATAAAATCGGCGTAATTTGATATCACTGGGTTTGGACATAGCCAGGAAATTTCTGTACAACCTCCTTTATTAAGTTCCGTGTCCTTAGAGAATTAAATCTCGCACCCCCTCGCTTTTTAGTTTATTCCAACAGAAGTATTTGTCAAGTTTGTTTATTCTAATTAAATTACAAAAAAAGCTTTTTTTATCCACATCGTATCCACATTTTGTGCCCCTACTCCGAGTCGAACCCCGAAGTATTCGCCTTCAGCGAAACTACGGGGCAAGCTCCGATTTTAATCTTCGGGTCGCGCGGCACCTGCCCCGCACTAAATTTTGTGAATTTTTGATTTGTGTCCCCGGTGCGAATCGAACGCACATTTTCAGCTCCGGAGGCTGACGCTCTTTCCGTTGAGCTACGGGGACAAAATTTCAGTGCGGGGTCCAATTAAGCTATAGGGGCAAATTTTAAATAGGGTTAAGGACTTATAAATATTTTTAAATTTTTTTCAAAATAACAATATATTTTTAATATACTATTTCTCTTAATAAATTATTTAGATAATTCATGTCTCCATCATTTAAAATTAAAACATCAAAATTGTTTTTATAAACATTTAAATTTTTATCAATTTCTTCATTTAGGAAACCTATTTTTATCACATTTTTATAATCTAAACCGTCAATCATTTGGCAGTCTTCTATATTATCTCCTAATAATAACAAATTTCTTTTATTCTTTATTATTTTAAAAATGGGTAATTTTTTTATTAAACTCCCGTTTTTATTCATCGAATGAATAATTGGTTCTTTTGCCCCAATAAAGTTTCCTTTTTCATCCCATTCAAGAAAATTAGAAATAATATAAATATTAGAATATAGTTTACCTTCTTTCTTAAGGACTTGTGAAATTGCTTCGTTTCCTAAACCCGAAGAAGAAATAATCAAAAGAGGAATTTGATTTTGATATAAAAAATCTAAAAATTCTAAACCTCCTTCTCTTAATTTTATCTTTCCTGAATCTATGATTTTTTCTATATGTTTTTTATTTAAACCAAATTTAATTAATACTTCAAAATGTCTTTTCCACCATTCCTCCGTTATTTTTTTCTTTTCTATTAACGGAATTTTGGGGTCAATTTCAATCGGATGATATTGATTAAAAAGAGCTTTTGCCTGCTCTCCGTATTCAGGAACCAAATAATCACCGTTTCGTAAAATAGAGATTAAAGAATGAATTTTTTCACCATTAACAAAGAGTTTCGTTAATGTCCTATCAAAATCAGAAATTACATAAAATTTTAAAATTCCGTCCTCAGAAATTTCATTCTTGAGACTCTCCAACCTTTCATTATCAACAATGATTATGTTTTCGAATTTTTCTTTAGAATTTTCTTTTTCAATTTCCATTTTCGTATTTTTCAGCTATTATATAAAAATTTGAGTTTGGAAGTTTCGACCGAATTTGTGTTGTCCTGCCTACTAAAAATTTTCCGATTTTAATTATATTGAAACCCACCTCTTTTACTAATTTAATTAATTCGTTTTTTGTAAAACAGTGAAGGTAACAATTATTTATATTTTGCCAATTCATCAAGATATCTTTAAAATCTAATTTTGATTTTCCTAAAATTTTTAAAAGGGTGAATTTATAAATCAAATTTCTTGTTTTTCTTTTTTGCCATAAATTCCAAACAGTAAAAATCAGCAAACCCCTCTTTTTTAGAACTCTTTTTACTTCTTTTAATGCCTTAATTCTAAATTCTTTCGAAGGAATATTATGTAAAAGAGCAATAGCATAAACTTTATCGAAATAATCATCTGAAAATGGTAAATTTAAAGCGTCAGCAGTTTGAAATTTTGCCTCAGGATATTTTTTTCTAGCGATTTTAATTAGTTCCTCTGAAAAATCTACTCCAACATATTCTACATTCTTATCTTTTAAAAATTCGAAGTATTGACCGCTTCCGCACCCCAAATCTAAAACTTTGTCTCCAGATTTTATATAATTATCAAATAAAAATCTTGCTTCCTCCCATGGTTTTTCTCTGTATCTTGAAAAATCATCGGCAATCTGATTATAATCTTCTTGAGTCTTTTGAATCAAATATTCTGCGTATTTTCTATCCATGTTAAAAATTAAAGAAAAAATTATTAATGAATTAATCAAAAGCCGGTTGAAAAATCAGGCGGATTTGGCTTATTTTAAGAGAAAAATATCTAAAAAATACAAAATTCTTTGTCCGAGTAATATTTTGCTATTAAAAGTTTATCACAAAATGGCTAAAAATGGAATAATTGAAAGGTCAAAAAAACTTGAAAATCTTCTCAAAACAAGGCCTGTTCGTTCTCTTTCCGGAATTGTTAACATTTCGGTTTTGACTAAACCTTATCCCTGCCCGGGAAAATGTCTTTATTGCCCAATTGAAAAGGGAATTCCCAAAAGCTATCTTTCGGGAGAACCGGCGGTAGAAAGGGCAAAGAGATTAAAATTTGACCCCTATTTACAGGTTAAAAAAAGAATTGAGATGTTGGAAGCCGAAGGTCATCCCACTGATAAGATTGAGTTAAGAATCGTTGGGGGAACCTGGTCTTATTATCCCAAAAAATATCAAATCTGGTTTATAAAAAGATGTTTTGATGCCTGTAATAAACAAAAACAACCCATACGTCTTAATTTGGCGATCGCCAAATTAACGCGTATGTTAATGAAAGCTCAAAAGTTAAATGAAAAATCTAAAAATCGGATAGTGGGGCTGTCTGTTGAAACGAGGCCGGATTTTATTAATCCGTCAGAGATAAAATGGTTACGGGAATTAGGTGTGACAATGGTGGAATTGGGAGTCCAGTCAATTTATGACGATGTTTTAAAATTAAACCTGCGGGGGCATAAAGTTAAAGAAACCATATTGGCTACAAAACTTTTAAAAGATGCTGGACTTAAAATTTTATATCAAATGATGCCCAATCTGCCGGGCTCTAATTTGAAAAAAGATGAAAAAATATTTGAAGAACTTTTTAAAAATCCTGATTTTAAGCCGGATTTATTAAAAATTTATCCTTGTATTCTTTTAAAAGAGGCCCCCCTTTACCGGTGGTGGAAAGAAGGAAAATACAGACCCTATTCAGAAAAAACTTTGATAAATCTTTTAAAAAAAATTAAAAAGAAAATTCCCTACTATGTCAGAATTCAGAGAATCCAAAGAGATATCCCCTCTCAAAGAGCCATAGCTGGTTCTGGTAAAATTTCTAATTTGCGCCAAGTAATTTTTGAAATTATGAAAAAGGAGGGTTGGAAATGTAAATGTATTAGATGTCGGGAGATAAGAGAAAATTACAATCCAAAGGAAAAAATTTATCTTTTTCGGCAGGGCTATCGGGCTTCGGAAGGAAAGGAAATTTTTTTGAGTTTTGAAAATAAAAATAGAGCTAAACTTTACAGTTTGCTCCGTCTCCGCATCACCTCAGAAAATAGAGCCATTATCCGGGAGATCCACACTTATGGCCAGCTTCACCCCTTTAAAAAAACTTACAGAGGACGGGCCTCTGTAATTTCTCCTCAGCATAAGGGACTCGGGAAAAAGTTAATTCGGACGGCGGAAAAAATCACCAAAAAAGAGTTTAAATTAAAAAAAATCGCTGTAATAGCTGGCATTGGGGTAAGAGATTATTTCCGAAAATTAGGTTACAGACTAAAAAACACTTATATGGAAAAGGAATTATAAGGTTTTTAAAAACAATAAACCCCCTCATCGGGGGCTGGAATCTTCGCAAGACATCCTTTAAAGAACATATATTAAAAACTATTAGTTTTTGAATCAAATTTTTACTCCTTTTTTGTATTATTTACCCTATAAGTATTAATAAACTTTATCAAGAGTCCTAAAATCTTTTTCCAATATCTTTTTAATCTTTGGGAAACGGAGGCCGGCGGCTGGATGATAGGTTGGAAAATAAAAACGTTCTTTTATTTTTAACCATCTGCCGCGTGAATCTTTTAATTTCCCTAAACCAATTACTGTATCAAAAGCCACTTCTCCTAAAATTACTATTTGGGAGGGATTTATAATTTCAATTTGTTTTTTTAAATAAGGCAGGCAGGATTTAATTTCTTCTTTTTTTGGTTTTCGATTCTTTGGCGGAAAACACTTTAAGGGCGAAGTAATGAAAATTTTTTCTCTTTTTATTTTGGCAATTTTTAAAAGTTGGTTTAAAAATTGACCGGCTCTGCCAACAAATGGTCTTCCAGTTTTATCCTCTTGAAAACCTGGCGCCTGCCCGATTATCATTATTTTTGCATTTATTGGTCCTTCTCCGGGAACAGTATTATTTCTCGTTTTCCATAAGGGACACTTTTTACAATTTTTGATTTTTTGATTTAGTTTTTTAATTTTTAATTTCTTATCCATTAAATTATTTATTTTTTGTCTTGTATTTAGAAATTTGAAGAAATTTTTGATACCTAAACTGACTCGGAGTTCTATAAGCCAGTTTTCCTTTTTTCGCTTGTTTTGAAGAATAGTTTTTCATACCTCTGGAGAATTTATAAATTAGAATTTTTTAATCTTTTTTGGGCTTCAATTTTTTCTCTCATTGTTATTTTGCTTTTTTGAATTCCTTTTTCCATCACATCTAATAATTTATCATAAATATCTTTTTTCACAAAGAAAGGTGTCCCATCTTTACCTCCTACTGTAAAGGAGTATCTTGCCGGATCTTCATAGGAAGGCCTGGCTCCATAAATGAGTTCGGAAACCAAAGATAAAGCCCTGATTGTTTTTGGGCCAATTCCTTTTAAAGATAAAAGATTTTCAAAATTTTTTGGCTCCTGACTATTAGCAAAGAATATGGTTTTTTCTAACCGTTTTAAATCGAATTTTTCTTTAACAACCGGGTGCCAATAAAATTCAACATTATCTAATTCCATTTCAATAAAATTACCCGATCTTCTTTTTGTAATTAAAAAATCTGAATTATTTAAGATTGTTTTAAAGTCTCTTAAAAATTTTTTTGGCTCCTCTTTTATTAAACCGGTAGAAACTTCCCGATTTTCATCGCTTTCTTTAGCAGTTAAATTCAGAGGTTTAACTCTAATATCAGAAATAATTCCCGAATGGGGTTCCTCAATAAAATCTTCCTTACCCTGAACTTGTTGAAGGGTTGTAGATAGCCAGTGATAACGCCGGGCAGTAGAATTTTCCTCTCGCATCCCCTGCTGAATCACTGTCCACTGACCTGATTTTGAAAAAATTAAATTGTGATGATATAACTGGTAACCGTCCTGAATAAGACTTGAATCAACCTTGGCTGAAATTTTACTGGCATAGACAAGTTTATCAATCAGGTCCTGCGGCAAACCCAAAAATTCTCCCCATCTTTGTATTTGTTCTGGAGTTTTTCTGGAAGTTTTACCTTTACCACCGCAGACAAAAAGACCTAACTCTTTTTCTAAGCCGCGTAGACCTTCTTTTAAAGCTCCTAAGGTGGTGGTGGTCAAGCCCGAAGAATTCCAGTCAAATCCAATCACGCATCCTAAACTCTGAAACCAGATCGGGTCGGATAATCTTCTTAAAAATTCTTCTGGTCCAAATTCCTCAATAACAGCTAAGGCTATTCCTCGGGAAAGTCGCATCATTCGTTCAAAAAGCCACCCAGGACATCTTCCATAATCTAATGGAATTGTAGCAATTCCTGTTCGCATACCCCGTAGTGAAATTTCGAATGGAAAATTTCCTCGAAATTTTCATTTTCGCCCCGTAGGGGCTTTTCGAAATTCTACTACGGGGCATATTTTAATTCTATCAAAAAAAATGGCTTCTCAGCCAGTTTTTACAGAGAACTGTTCTCTGTAATCTCTGTAAATTTTATAATCTCACCTATTCCGAGAAATCCTAATCAATCCCGAACAGGAAACAATTTCAATTCCTTGTTTTTCTAATTCATCCAAAAATAGATTCGTTCCCAAAGAATCAGAAGAAATGTGGCCGGCAATAACGATATTGATGTTGGCTTTTTCTGCTTCTTCTCGGTGTTTTTCAGAAATGTGCATACCGATAACGGTTCCGGCTCCTGCCTGAGACAATTTTTCATAAATTTCCGGAGCTCCTTCAGTGCCACCGGTAATTTCGGTTAACACAATCTTTCCTGCCCGATTTTCTTCGTTTCCGACAAAAATTTTTGGACCGGCTCCAATTTTTACTGCTTCTTTGTATTCCGGGATTTCTTTTAAGGATTTTAAAATATCTTCTACAAAACGAGGGTTGTCCTTTTTTAACTTTTCTTCAATAAATCTTGCTACCAAATTATCACATGGGGTATGGATGCACATTAAGGGAATATTTAGGTGCCGGGCCATATCTACTACCCGATTGTGATTGACCGGGGATAATTCTCTGGTCACCTCTCCTATTCTTTTGTGTAATAATTTTTCGGCAATATTTATCGGTACCCCGTACTGAAACAGGAGGTCAATCTGCAATTGCATCACATCGTCCAAACCAGCCAGAGCCTTTCCTCTGGGATGATGAGATAATACCAAATCAATATTTCCAATTTTATCTGCCAAAAGCAGTTCCTCTCCATCAATATCAATGCCAACCAAAATTTTTTTTACTTCTTTTTGAGGGTTGCCAAACAAAATCCTGGTATCAGAAAAGGGATTTTCTAATCTCTCTAAATCAAACTCTTCCTTTTCTTCCGGTTCCATTTTTTCATACTTTTCTTTTAATCTTTTTAAAGTTTTTTCAATCTCTTCTTTGCCCCGGAAATCAACCTCTACTCCCTTATTTATTGCTAGGTTGTAAATCTCTTGAATTTGCATATTGTTTTAAAAGTTTTTGATACCCCGTTAGAAAGTTTTATTTTTTTCACTGCTAACTTTATTCTTTTTATTTTTAATTATCAATTCGGGCTTTCTAACGGGGTGATATAACTCATTTATTTGCTTTTCTTGTTCTTTTAAATCCAAAACCTCCCGGCGAATCCTTGCTTTCTCCTTGCGAATATATTTTCGAATTGACTTTGGCAACTTCTTTTTCATAATTCAAAACGGTCTTTAAACTATTTAAAACTTTAAATTTTAAATTGTAATTTTTCATTTTTAACTTTTAATTTTTAATTTAGCAAGCCTTTGGCTTGCGCTTATTCTCCTTTTATTACTGCCAGAGGCACCAATTTTACTACCTTTTTTGATAAACCTGCCTGATGGACAACCTCAACAACCTCATGAATATTTTTGTACGCCATTGGCGCTTCTTCGGCAATTCCTCTTGGACTCCAGCATTTGACGACAATACCTTTTGATTCTAAACTTTTTATCACTTCTTGTCCAGAGATTCTTCTTGTCGCTTCGTGGCGGGACATTGTTCTGCCAGCACCGTGGCAGGTACTATAAAATGCCTCCTCGCCTTCTTTTGTCCCAACCAAAACATAAGATGCCGTTCCCATCGAACCAGGAATTAAAACTGGCTGACCAACCGCGCGATAATTTTCTGGAACCTCTGGATGGCCGGGTGGAAAAGCTCGGGTAGCCCCTTTCCGATGAACGGCGACCTCGGTTTCTTTACCGTCAATAATATATTTTTCTTTTTTAATAATATTATGAGCAACGTCATAAAGAGCAGTTAACCCTGAGCTTACCGAAGGGCCTAAAACTGATTCCCAGGCTTTTCTGATATAATGAGCAATCATTTGTCTATTTGCCCAGGCGTAATTAGCGGCCGATGCCATGGCTGAAAAATATCTTTGTCCTTCTGAAGAATTGAAGGGAACGCAGGCAAATTCTCTGTCCGGAACCCTGATTTTGTATTTTCTTTCCATTAAAGGAATAAATTCTCTTAAATAATCACTGCAAACCTGATGGCCCAGGCCCCGGCTGCCGCAATGAATCATTATTATAATTTGGTCTTTAAATAGTCCAAAAGCCTTAGCCGTTTCTTCATCAAAAACCTCCTCAACCTTCTGAACTTCCAGGAAATGGTTCCCGGACCCCAATGTCCCAACCTGGTCTCTTCCCCGATTTTTGGCCTGGCTTGAAACTAAAGAAGCATCAGCCCAATCTAATTTTCCATTACCTTCACAGTTTTCAACATCTTCTTTTTCTCCATAGCCTTTTTTAACTAAATATTTTACTCCCCCCTCTAAAATTTTGTCGATTTCTCCAATACTTAATTTAATTTGTCTCCCTTTTCCTAAGCCGGAAGGCACTTCTTTTTGAATTTCAGTAGCCAAATTTTCCAAATGCGGCTTAATTTCTTTTTCAGAATAATCTGATTTTAAAAGTTTCATCCCGCAATTGATGTCGTAACCGCACATTCCGGGAGAAATTATCCCTTCAGAAATTCTAATTGCCGCCACTCCGCCGATCGGGGATGCATATCCCTCATGCATATCCGGCATTGCCAAAGCGTATTTTTGAATACCAGGCAGAGTGGAAATATTCACCAACTGCTCCAAAGACCTGTCTTTAAAACTTTCTTCGAGCATTTTTTCTGAAACATAAGCCCGGACAGGCACCCGCATATCCGGTCGAAAGCTTTTTGGAATCTCCCATAGATAATCGTTTATTTTTTTGAAATTGTTTTTAGTAATCATAT
>Ga0315296_10001909_pt1 | contig 18046 bp, 19 predicted proteins | sample YL17G14_18_MG_FD_203921 | JGI IMG/M metagenome (GOLD analysis project Ga0315296, IMG submission 203921) | Sediment microbial communities from Yellowstone Lake, YNP, Wyoming, USA - YL17G14_18 | ecosystem: Environmental > Aquatic > Freshwater > Lake > Sediment | place: USA: Wyoming | collected... | reverse complement strand
AGACTGAAAGTTCTGTCAAAGCTCTCCCGACCTCTGTGAATTCGCAGACGAATCGGAATCCACTTAACCTTTGTGCCACGATTCTCACTCTGATCGGTTCTCCTGCCCTTGGCATAATTAGAAATATACGCCCGTTTTCGGGTCGATAAAACCTGCTGGCCTGTCGGAAACGAGTATGCCGTCCGTCCCCACAAACCCCTTACATTTTCCTTCCCTATGGATGTTATGATGAAGTGGTCCCCAACCAGTGCCGTGGTTGACCAGAATCAAACGAGGCGCGGGGACAGTTCAACATAGAGGTCTTTTCTTGTCCTACGATTAGGAAACATTGATTCGCAGGCGATACATCCCTACTTCCTGGAATCTGCATTATCGAGATGCAGTAGGAGCCCACTGAGACATGCCCCCTATAAGTAAAGACGACTGGAACTCTGCTGTAGATGATTCCGAGGACATCCAGAAGGTGCTGAAGGTGGGTCTGATGCAATACAGTGGGTTGATGGGCAAATCTGCTTCACCTGAAGGTGATTGGCCAAAGCAGATTCTCTCCTCATTCGCATCCATACTCAAGAGCGCCTTTAGCACAATGGATAGGACTACTCTTGAAGAAATCAAACATAACTGGGAAGGAAAAGGGTCGTTCATAGAACCAGCATTGTGGGAAGATCCAAGATACACGATTCGTAGCAATTTGACACTAGATAGTCAAATCATACTAGGAGGCATAGATCCCTTGCTGGAATTGCTGGTGATCGGGAACAACCTTGAGAGCTTTGTCCGTCCAAATCTACTCAGATTACTTTGGTGTTGCGAGAGATGTATGGGTAAGGAGACGGAATATTCGGAATCGCAACTTGACCAAGAGGGCAAGCAAGGTTCTATTGGATATGCCCTGAACAGGCTAAAAGAGATATCAAGAAATCAGAAGAATGCTCCTATGTGCGAATTGATCGACGAGAAGACATCCGTGTTTATTGACAGTCTGGAGGATCTAGATTATCTGAGGAACTGCATAATGCATCGTGATTTTTACATTAAGAATGAGAAGGTAGTGCTTGGATTCCATCCGCACCCTGGAAAGAGGGAGGAATATAGCTGGGAGCAAATAGCGGAGATACGGCTGAGGATAATGGGTCTTGTGTGCCTTCTAAAAGCATTTCAGGCGATGTTCTCAGTCCATCTAGTGGCAAGAGTGAAGGATGTCAGTAGATATGAGTTTTAGACTCACACTTGTAACATCCTCCTCACTTCGGAATCACCTTTTCTTCCATATGGCCTTTTCTACATGGGGTGCGGTCGCCGGGCCGCGCACCTGTTCCGAGCCAGACATCCTTTTTCTGATTTCAATCAGCGGGGGATTGAAGCGGAGCTAACGCGTTTTCCCTTTCTGTAAGAAGTGAGTATTCAGGGTCATGACTACATCCGAGTTCTAAGGTCCGGCGGGAATAATCGAAGCATCCAGTTCACATCCACACCGATATCGACAAGGACGGACTTCACCAGTTCATCAGATGTCTTGTCGAGATTGCTTTTCGCGATTGATTCAATGTCCTTCTCTTCCTTCGGCAAGATCAGAATGTTGGCTGGCAATTCGCCATAGTCCAAGATGTTCTCTATGGCATTAGTCACTATGAGAAAATCCTTCGGGAACCTACCTATGAGGAACTTAATCTTTGGTGCGACCAGGCAGCCCTTCAACATGGGACCAATCGCTTCCATGTACTCAATAGCAAGGATCTTTGCTCCGTTGCCATCCCAGTCCATCATGTTCTGGAACCCATTTATCCTTCGGGCACATAGCGGTACCTTGAAGAATATCTTACCTCCGAGGTTCCCGATTGAAGGTCTGGGGTCCTGAAGCAGTCTTCCGAGCAAATTCATCGTATCGGCGAATCTCAGCACATGATAGTAGCGATACGCGATGGGCTGGACGAGCGTCATCTCAGCAAGCACCCATCTCTCTTCTTTCGAGCAAAGTTGATATACAAACCAGTTGGCAAGTCCCTCAAGAATGAACCTGCCATTCTCCTCATGGGTAATCCGCAGGTACTGCTCGCTTTCAAGGTTTCCAAAGGAGTAGTGGTGGCCGATTTCATGAGCGAGAACTATCTTGAAGACCCAGGGCAGAATGTCTCTTCCCACTAGCTCGTGCAACTCGCCAGAGATCCGTGACGCGAGTCTAGATATCCTTTCTGGACACAGAAACACAACGGACCTATCGTGATCGAAACCCGCTTTTACAATTCCTGGCAACTGTCTCATCATAGGTTCCACCGATTTGAAATCGGTCTCGGGAATCGGGGGAAACCAAAACGCTCCTGGCGTTGACATTGGATCGCTGGGATCAATTTCATCGGGTGGAGCGCGACTAATCTCAAGGTTCATCTCGATCTTTGCTCCCAGGAACTTCTGAATTTGCCGAAAAGCAGATTCGGTCTGGTCGAATTCCACCTCTCTCAAGATAAGTACTGTGTCAATCGGTCTCTTGAGCTCGAATCTCCTGCCGACATTGTCTGTCACAATCGGCCCGAATGGCAATAGTGTTCGTCTTGCCCAATGAACATACTTGATGTCAATCCCATCGGACTTGATGAGTCTGGGTTTCATTCTAGGGTTCGCATCACCTTTCCTTCCGTATGTTTCTTTCTGAGCGAGGACCGAACCAGAAGACCAGGATTGGGGTAGGCCGGATTCGTATCCGGACCCACTGGCTAGGAATCTAATTCGAGCATTTCAGGATTCGAGAGAACGCTTCAAACCTCTTTCACTTCTTTTTGAGAGGCTTGCTATCACGAGGCTACTGTTATGGACATATCCTTATATAGCTGGCAGAGGAATTGCCTCTTGCTGTGGCTTCTCACCGGGGGTCATGGTAAGTGTACGAAGTTAGGCCCTTTCTGGGCAAGTATATCTGTCAAAACTCCTTTTTCGACCCAAACTCTTTTTCAGTGATTTCACGAGTTTCCCTAAAGCTGTGAGCTTCGAGTTCATACATATCGCAGTATAGATCGACAATCTGCTTTGACCTGGGTCCAGCATAGACCATAATGTCACCATCCTTGAGCAACGAGGTGTCATCGAATTCGTTGAAGAATTTCAAGCAAGCGCCGCGTTCTGTAGCTAGGCGAACCGCTGAATCAAAAGGTTCGCCAGCTTGAATGAGGCTGCTCAGTCGCTTCTCTCTCAAAGGCGGTTCTTCATACGCCTTCGGAGAGTCTCTCAGCAGAAACAATACTGGATGATGCACATAGGATTGAGTGGCAATGGGTTCGTCAGAATACCAACTAACCTTGTTGACATTTCCCTTGCCAATTATCCATGTACTCGCCTGCAGGCCTTTGTCCGCCCAGATCTTTTGAATGCTGTTAGGTTCGAGCTTCTCATGGTTTCTGTAAAGGAGGCGGTCGGTGGCAAATGCGAAGAGGTCTGCCACACAAATAAGGGCATCAGTGTCATCGCCATGATACCAATAATCGGGTGTACTCTTCTCAAGGAGTTCGGACCACGCAAGCGTATACTTTGAATCAAATGCATCAACTCTCACAGATCCAGTCTCAAGAGCGCCACTTGCTAAAGCAGTCCAAGCAGTTATGTACGAATACATCGGGCACAATGATTCAAGGAACTTGGGAGTCGAGACGAGTCTCGCAGGCGAGGCATAGCCTCCGACCGATATTTCCCGCATTTGATTTGTTGACAATGCAGCGAATGATATGTGGACTTCTTTGAGGTACGGGATGATCTCTTCAATTGTCCGTTCAGCCGCCGCAACAGAATGACGAAGATCGCCCTTGCACCATTTACGCAGGACGCTCGATGGAGCGAAGGCCCGAGCGGATTCGACCGAGTGCTTCTGCTTGTATTCGTTACAGATGGATCTCAACGCTTCGTCAACTCTCTTGCTATCTGAAACGCAGACACCCGCTCCCAATGGCGTGTGGAAGCATCTTTCCCTTTCTTGGTCATGAAGCGGCACGGTCCCATCCTTCTGTCCCTCCGCGGGTGAAACCGCTCCATCTTGCTGATTCGCCGATTCGAGCGCGACTACCGGGAGTTTGAGTACTCGCGTTCTGATGAACTCCTTGGCATCAAACGCCCAGATATCCATGCTATGGAAAAGGAACCACGGCGGCTTAATTCTTTCTTACAACCCGGTTGGGCTCAAAACAGGAGGGCTAGAGCATGTGATCCGAAATTCAACGCCCTGATTGATCGGGAAGAAGAGCTAGTTGGCTATGCATGATGGTGGGCTATGTGGGATAAGGGACCACGAAACTGACTGGCTGACCCTCGAAAATGCCCTTCCTAGGGCACCTTCGCCGAGGAGGACAATCGAGAGATGAACAAACCCTTTTCCCTTCTTTTGAATCCCCCCTTCCCTTCTATTTTCCTTGGAGCGTCAAGGCCTGTTATGGGTGTCGCCGGAAGACACTTTAATACGCTGCCAGGGTCATGTGTCCCGAAGGTGGGGAGATCTGACTACCTTCGAGCATTTCAAGTTGACCTACGACCAAAGAGCGAGCACATACAAGGGAGCAGTGCTTTCCATTGCGCTTGGGCGACAGGAGGGCCATTCAAGAATCCTCAGAGGAACACTGGTCTTCACTAAGCTTCAGAGACAGCCAGATCAGGTTCTGGATTATGGCAAGTTGATGCTTGAACGGCGATATCTTTCATGTGAAGATGCGATCGAATTCGTTCAGTCGGTTTCGTTGGCGAAGGTCCCTCCCGGAAGTGACTTCGACCCCGTGGAGCTGAAATTCAGGAGACCGGACTGGCAACAGCATGAAGACCTCCCGATGCCTGTAGGATTTGACAGGCTATGTCCGTGGCCTGCGTCGGAGTATCTTCTGGGAACAGGGACCTCAGGAAGCGACCCGAGTGGACCGTTGGTAGACCGTGATTTGCCTCTAATAGTAAGTCCCAACGACAGAATTGATCAGTGGATTGGCGTTCCTCCCCATCGACTTAACATCCAAACCGGGATCGTTGTACTGCTCCCCGATTATCGAGCTCGGATTGCCAAGGTGCGTTTCGAAGAATCTACAATCAAAGTTGCCATTGAGACTGCGCTGGATGGAAAGAAGCTACTTGTCAAGGCCGCATTGGATGACCTCGAAGTAGCGCCTGAGTTCGAGGAGGGAGGTAAGATGTACAGAATTTCGATGGCAAAGACCCCCTCGTCATTTCATTTATTCTTGCTCGACCGCGAAAACGGCGATGTGATAGACTGGGCTAGGGTCTATCTCAGTTGGTCCCCGCTTCCAGCAGGGATTGAATTCTCATCACCAGTGAAGCAATTCGAGCGACTGATTTCCATCGGGGAATCTCAAGAACTGGAATTCAAGAAGGAGAGAGGTGACGGATTCACGATTGTCCAGTCTATCATTGCATTTGCGAACTCTAACGGAGGAACAGTGCTGATCGGAGTGGACGACAACGCGACAATAGTGGGCACGGATCCGGAATCCGACAAGAAAAAGATAGAAGAATGGATTGAGCGGAAATGTGATCCTCCTGTCACCGCTTCATTCGACACCGTAGTTATTGATGACAAGAAGTTGCTAGCAGTATCTGTCCCAAAGGGAGTTCGTCTTCCGTATGTCCATCGAGACAATGGCGTGATTTATGTCCGAAGAGGCAGTACAGATAGGCCTGCAAGTCGAACTGAGATTCAGAGCATGTTTAGCTCAGCAGGTTACCGTCCAGGACTCTGACGGTCTCCCTAGGCTGGGCAGGGAGTTAGCCTATCGCTAGGAAGATCGACAGGGAGATGAGGAGGAAGACAGCCAGTGCAATCACCACGGCGAAGGTCCTCACACTGGGACCTCGCTCCCGCCCAATCCAGTCAAAGAACGCGAAGAAGCCATTCCGCATAGAGTCATTCCGGAAAAAAGCCACGACGAACAGACCAAACAAGGCCGAAGCTGCTGCGCTAGTCACCCCCCAGGCGAACGAATTGGAGCCAGACCTGACCGTGAAAAATGCTGACAGATAAATTGTCATCCAGATACCAAGAAGTCCGATCCTGAGATTGCTCCACCCAAGGTTCAACTTGTGCTTCTCTGCGTCTGACACGGTCATTCCTTCTACAAACCTGACATGCTTATCTCCGTTCTTCTCGGAAATCTCTGCAATTGGTAGGGGTCGCATTCCCTTGGACCACCGCTTCAGCAGCCAGCCTTTCAATGTGGAGGAGAGGAGTAGGATGATTCCAACGACGATGATTGCAGCTGAGAGGAGCAAACCCATGGAAATCGTCTCATCCATCAATCTCTCATGTTCCAATAGCAGGACAACACCCGAAATCGTTATGGCCGTCCCCCATCCCCACCTAGCGACCCAGGATGCAGAGTCAGCACGGTCGGTCGCTCCGCCCATGTGTTCGTCGAGATTGTCCTTTACTTGTTTGGTCTCTCTGCGCAGTTCTGCGACTTCTTTGCGCAGTTCCGAGATGTCTCCTCCATTCATCCAACCACCCTAGTGTGATTGAGGAACGCTATCCCCTCCTATGTCCTTTTCCCAAACCGAAGGGGATTTTGGTCCACTTTTTCGACTGGCTCGGCTTGAAAAGGTACACAAACCTTCCAGAACGGCATCTCGGGAAGCGTAACGAAAAGGAGGGGTTAATTGCCCCTCAACAAACCTCTTTCAACGGCTTCGTGAACAGAAGGCAAGAAATCTTTATTCACAGCATGATGTTACTCAGTGTGGGCGGAATCATGAAATTCGATTTCAGGAAGGAATTGGAGGAGCTAAAGCACCTAGAGTCTCAAGCTAGGGATACTGGGATAGAAATGTATGATAAACTGGCAGATATACAGCGAAGTCTTCTAATGTCGTACAAGGGAATGACACGCGAACTTGTTGTCGCAGCTCTAGCCAAGGATAGAGCCTTCCAGCAGAAGGTCATGGACCTGATAGAGAAGAAGGATGTCGAAGAGATTCATAATCTCTGGACGAAATACTGCAAAGGACGATGATGCTCCGTTCGATGATCCGTCGCGGAGATAACACTGCGGACCATAGAGGAGAGAGGAATTTGGCGAAGAAGATGGATACACAACTACCAGTTGGCACCTCGTACCAGACAGCCAATGATGCTGAGACGCACGCCGGTTTCCAACCTGTTGCCAATGAGATTGAGAGACAATTCGACTTGGAGATGGAATTCGATAGTTCAAGCGACACGAAGATTGGCATTTTCCTGGGATTCATAGTGATAGTAATTGTACAGCTGGCGTTCGCCACCGATCTTGATGGAATTGGGGACCAGGGGGCGGTTTCATTCATACTATTCTTCACAGGTCTGCAATGGATTGCGATCTCAGGCTGGAAGGCACTGGTAGCATATGGCCCAAGGAAATACCCAGTAGGGCATGATCTTGGCAATCTGATAAGGCACTACTCACAGACCAGAGAAATGAGAAATGACGCCATCTATTCTCAGATGTATATCTCAAGCAAGATTGAAGAGGCAGGTCTGTTGGTCCAGGTAATGATGGAGGAGAAGAAGCGCCTGATGAAGAGTATGCAAAACTACTTCTTTTTCGGAGTGATAGTAGTTCTGCTGTCGCAGGTGTTCAGCATGGTGGTGGTTTGATATGTCAGATGGAGAGAAAGAAGCCAATCAAGCAGATAAGAAGAAGCCACAGGAAACGGGACTTGGACCATGGGATGCCGCTAGAACTGCACCCATGAGAGAACTAGTAAAAGGCACAAAGGGAGACCCTTTTGAGCTGGCGAAAGATAAGAGCAAGGATGTACCCAAGAAGAAGCAGGATTGAAGACCCCATGGGCAAGTTGCCTCACTCCCTCCACGATGAATCCGGTTGGGCCCACTCCAGCCTTACTGGCTCTTTTTCAATCAGCAGGAATTGAGATTCAGGGAGAATGCCCCAAACCCCTTTCCTCTTTCCGCCCCTATGGGCTTTTCTCACTCCGGGAGCGCGGTCGCCGGGCCGCGTACCTGCTCCGAGCCAGACATTCTTTTTCTGATTTCAATCAATTGGGAACCGATTGTGGACTTGCCCTAAGCGGGATGTGAGAGGCAATATTCCCGCTCACTCTGCTCTAGGATCGACAGGTCTGTTCCTTGCGATTGGAACTAATTCGCTTACTCGAATTGTCACTTCTGCCTCGGTTGTTCCCTCAGAAAGCCGTGCCACCGCGTACAAATACCCAAGACCTGCATCGAATGTGTTCGACCATTTCGTAACCCCTTGTTGACGAAGGGGAAAGTAGGCAGTGCTCCACGGCACTTTGTCAGAAGAGCTGAAGCTAGGGCTTGCGTCTGGGCAAATGAAGCAATCTACGGGCGCAGAAGACAGGAAATCGACCTTCACAGTCGGTGTCTTTGGGAAATATCGCCGCGATACTCCTACCTCCTCGTCCTCGCCTTTGACAAGTCTTTTTCCGGGCACTTTTTCCATTTCCACGAAATCCCATGTTCTGGCATTCCTTAGGCCTTCAAGTTCGGCTTCTTTTTTTCTTAGGGTAGATGCGACCCTGCCAAGCGTGTGCAATAACCCTCTATGATAGATAGCAAGGAGGATAAGGCCAGCATATCCCGATATTGTTACAGCGATTACCACCAGCTGTGACGAATCCAAAGGGAGCAGACTGAGGCGGTCCAGTAGGAAACCAACGCTACCAGACACCACTCCACTAATGACGGCACCGAAAATAACCACTTTCGACTCTCTCTTCGTAGCGCTGCCCCCTCACTGGTATTGCTCAAGAGTCCCTTAACGATTGTGTGGGGATGACTGCACAATTACACTACTGCGTTCCGAGACAGTGAGTTGATAGCCAGCAAGTCGGAAAAGGTCGTCAATCAGCAAGGATTGAGGTCGCTCCCTACGATTGTGAGGCTCCTCCCGCTCCTCAGCCGGTCATTCACCCGTCCTAGCATGATCTCAACGAGTGTCCACCTTCTTCTGAAGTTCCAGAAAGAGTGAAATCGTTAGGCACCAATCTGGAAGAAAGGCAGGCCTGAGTGTCAATGACCAATCTTGAGCGGTATCGAAAGAAGTATCTTGAATATCTTCCAGAAGATGGGATTAGATGGCTGTTGATTGCCGAGTCTCCTCCCAAGCAGAAGGCAGGTAGCGTTCCATCATTCTTCTATTACGACGAAGACGATGTCATGAAGGTCGCCCTATTGTTCAAGGAGACAATGACTGCATTGTTTGACCCGAATTGGAATGATATGAGATGGCTGGAGAAGGCCAACATCGCTGAAAGCAGACGCGAACTGCTGAAGAGATTCAGCAAAAGGGGATTCTATCTGCTAGACGCTTTGGAACAAAAGCCGCTAGGTGGAAAGACTAGAGAAGCGCTATCCGACCGAGGAACGAAGCGCAAACTGAAAAACAAACTGAAGGAACTGGCCGTTGAAGGTTACCTCTCGAATGTTACCCAAACAGTAATACTAGGAACAACCGTCCATGAAGAACTGTTTAGGTTCCTGAAGGATGGACTGTCTTACAAGAATGGTAAGATTAGACTGAACATTAGGAACACCAAGCCAGTTCCCCTCCCGTATGGTCATCAATGGAGGAGATGCGAGGATTTCAGAGAGTGCCTGCGCTCATTGCCGAGAACAGGAGAACTAGTCGAACACGCGATTGAAGATTTCTGTCTAGGTTTTCTTGAGTCACCATATCTCTGCTACACCGAGCATGGTCTGCATGCGATGTTCTATCATAGATTGATGGATGCCCTTCCGAACAAGAGAAAATACATGAGGGTTGACGGAAGAGAGATATGCACCGTTCAGAAAGAGTATAAGATGGGCAACAAGGTAGGGAAATCAAGGAAGGCGCACTGGGACATTGCTGTGCTTGAAGAAAATCAGTCTGCAGACAGGGAGAACTGGTATGATCTTCTCGGATTGAACTCTGTGGTCGAGTTCGGTCTAAATGCACAAGAAGGGCACTTGGAAGATGATGTGAAGCGGCTAAGTCATGGTGAATCCGGCGTTCAAAATCGTTTCATAGTACATCTCTATCGATACTCCAAATCCATCACAAAAAGAGACTGGCAGAATGAACACGAAGCCTTCATTTCGCCAGAGGAGATAGACGCAAAGATAAGGGAGCATGGGAGCAGAGTTGTTGCGTACTTTGCACTAGTTGACGACACTGATGGTAGCAAACAAGGCCCCTGGAGGATTGATGGGAAATCCGCGCCTTCACTAGTGTCTTGAGATTTGGTCAATCCGCTTGGGAAAAGGGCTTACACTTCGTCGACGGTGGCCGTTGCACTATATGTTGAAGCTCAATGCACGAAACCAATATCAATGGAACTCTTCTCAGCAGTGTCCCATATGATAGAATCAGCACAGTCCTCTAAGCCATATTCTTGTGCGAACTTGCTCAGCCAACCTCCGGCCTCTCTCTTGTCATTGAAAACATCCACATTCTCTACGAGCCCCTGGTAGACCAGTATCGCGACATACCTGCACAATCGCTCACATCCTGACGCCCTATCGTCGGCCTGCTATATTCTCATTCATGTACAGCATGTGCACTATGTACATGCCGATGAGCCAGGGGAAGGTGCCCATCACTCCGATTTCGATAGGGGGAAGCATCAGATCTTGACTTCTTTTGGTTGGGCTGATTTGTGCCATGCAGAGGACAAACCTCATAATGTCGCTGGCACATTCTTGCGCAAGTGTCCTGTGAATACCGGCCGAGTTTCACTGGAGGACTCTCACAGAGGGTGGCGCTCGCAGAAGGTGAAGAACTGACTTTTCTGGACATACCGCTGAACAAGGCTTACGATTCGGATACGGATGACATTCTAATGGACTTCTTTGTCCCAATCCTGTCGGAGGCTGTCTCCTACAAACGGCTGGCAGGTTTTTTCTCTTCGGGAATGCTTTCAGTAGCTGCTCGCGGGGTTTCCCGATTCGTCCATCATGGCGGGAAGATGGAACTTGTCTGCGGAGCCAGGCTGTCGAGCGAAGATGTAGAGGCCATACGCAAGGGGTATCTGGAGCCGTCCAAAGTGCTCGAAGGTAGTCTGATGGCTCAGTTGCCCGACATCGAAGACGAGTTCATTAGAGATCATGTCGCTGCTTTGGGTTGGATGATCGCCAATGGTAATTTGTCAATCAAGATAGCACTTGTGCTGGATGAGGAGGGCCACCCCATGGATGATGCGAGGACCTCGTCAACCGGTATCTTTCACCAGAAGGTCGGTATTCTTCAGGACGGAGAGGGAAACCGTGTCTCTTTCAGTGGTTCCGACAATGAAAGCGCAAGTGCCTGGGTCAGTCACATTGAGGAATTCAAGGTGTTCCGTGGCTGGATTGAGGGGGAAAAAGAATATGTTGCGGCCGATGTGAGCAAATTTGATAAGTTTTGGGAAGGGAAAGGCCGAAGGACGATTGTGCTGAGTGCGCCGGAAGCCATCAATAGAAGGCTAGTTGACTTTGCCCCGAAGGATATGTCGGAACTCGATCTAGACAAGTGGCAAGCTAGATGGATGAAGAGAAGGAAGGGGGAACCAACTCTCTGGAGGCACCAGCTTGAAGCCGTAGATGCCTGGTTCGGGAATAATTGTACGGGCATTATGGAAATGGCTACCGGTAGCGGTAAGACGAATGTTGCGCTGGAATGCCTCAAGAGATTATCTCGGAAAGAAAGGAAACTTCTTACAGTAATCACAACGCCCTACGGTCATCTGTCCAAACAATGGATAAAGAATGCTCAGAGTTACTGTGTATGCGACGAGCCATTGGTGGCAGACACCAGTAATCCAGGCTGGAAAGACGAGCTTGCTGATGCTTTATTGGATATGCGTAATGATGTTCGGTCACAACTTGTCTTGTTCACCACTCATACTACTTTCGGCTCAGACGACTTCGTTCACCTAGTTGGCTCTTGCGATTCTCCGGCTTTCCTTATCGCAGACGAGGTTCATGGCATAGGTGCGCCCGAGCGTCAGAGAGGCCTCATTCCAAAGTACACCTGTCGCTTGGGTTTGAGTGCAACCCCTAAACGGTGGTTTGACGAAGAGGGCACTGCAACAATATACGAGTTCTTCGGACCTGTAGTCTACGAGTTCTCTCTGTACCGAGGAATTAATGAGATCAACGAGTCAACCGAGAGGACCTACCTTGTTCCCTATGAGTATCTTCCCCATTTCGTTGAACTGAGCGAGCAGGAGATCGAACAATATAGGTCAGTCACTGAGAAGATAGTTCATAGGTTCTTCGCGATCAAGGATCAAGTGAAAAGAGAAGAGTCTCTGGAGCTGCTATACTTCGAGAGGGCAAGGATCCTCGACGATGCGGTCGCGAAGTACGACGAATTGAAAAGGATCCTGGATGAACTGGGTGAAGTTCGACATTCCCTCCTCTACTGTTCACCCAAGCAGCTGCCGCTAGTTCAAGACATTCTGAACGAAAGAAACATCATGCAGCACAAGTTTACCATGGAAGAGGGAGTTCTTCCTTCAGATCAATATGGAGGTAAGTCTGAGCGGGAATACATTCTTGATCGATTTACTGAGGGTAGGTATCAAGCGCTGGTTGCTATGCGATGCCTGGACGAAGGAGTGGATGTCCCTCCGGCGAAAACAGCAATACTAATGGCGAGCTCAAGCAATCCGAGGGAGTTCATCCAAAGAAGAGGAAGAATCCTGAGAAGACACAAGGACAAGGATCATGCGACCATATACGATATCATCGTTCTTCCAACGATTTCCGGGAGACGGGCGGATCCAGCAGATCGGGACATTGAGAAGAAGATTATGAAAACGGAATTGGATAGATTCAAGGAGTTTGCAAACGATGCAGAAAACTCGGTGGACTGCCTGAGGGTCCTAAACGGAATTCAGCATCGGTTCCTGGGTAAGTGATATGTGATGACCTTTGTGGGTGAAATGTATGGTTAACAGTGGGACGCTGAATCGGAGGATCCTTGACTACATAGAACAAGCGGACGCGTCCAAGGAAGTTCAGGACTTCTTGAAATGGGCATTGGGATTTGAGCTTGAACAGGCGTGGGAGAGCAACCCCCAATTCAGGAAAGACTATGAGCGAAGCATCAAGGCTTCGACCGGCAAGAGCGGGAGTCGGTAGAATGTGGATTGAGCATATCAAGATGAAGAACTACCGGCAATATCAGGACGAGAAAGTTGTCTTCGATTCTCCTAAAGAGGGGAAAAACTTCACCGTCATCCAGGGTGACAATGGGTCTGGCAAGACGAATCTGATCAACGCTGTCACTTGGTGTCTGTACGGTAATGAGCGGCATTTGACCGCGAAGAATAAGGGGCTTGCCATCTACAACACTCTTGCTCCAAAAGACCTGAAACCAGGGGACAAGCTCGAAGTCTGTGTTGAGGTCCAATTCAGGGAGAGCGATGGCGGGAGAATAATCATCAATCGTTCGCTGGACTATAAACTCGATGACAACAAGAAGGTCGTTCTGGTCCCAGACCTCCGTTCAATATCTGATGATCACTCGACATTGGAGATGATGCGACAGATTGGAAAGGACATGAAAGAAGTGAAAGATCCCGAGTTCATAATTCAGAAGCTCATTCCGGAGAAAATTGAAGAGTACTTCTTGTTTGATGGAGAGAGACTGGATGAATACTTCAAAGAGAAGTCCGGAGTGAAGATTGCGGAAGCTGTGTTCAAGATATCGCAGATAGACCTTCTCGAAAGGACCATCGATCACCTCAAAGCCATGAAGCAGGATTTCGTGAGAGATAGGAATGACCTGAGTCCTCGTGTAGAAGAGATACAGGGGAAGATAGACGCACTTACGAAGACTTTCACTGAGTTGGACAACAGACTGAAGAAAACAGTAGGCCAGAGGGACGAGGCGGAAAGGCTAGAGCTGGAGGCGAGGGGGAGAATCAGCCAGGCACCAGTTCAGAATATTGGCAAGTACGAAGACGAGAGGGGGGAGCTTGAGTCCGAAATCGGCAAGACTAAGACGGAACTCGATGAAATGAAGCGAGAGCGAGTGGAATACCTGGCAACTTCCGCCCCTATAGTATTTACGATTCCTTGTATCAGACAGTCTATTGAGTTGATTGGGCAATCAGAAGCCGCAGGCAGAATTCCACCAGAATACGAGCCGGGATTTGTGAAGAAATTGCTGAAGAACGAGACATGCATCTGTGGCCGGGAGATCACCAAGAATAGTCCAGAATACGACAAAGTAAGGGGACTTCTTACAAGGGCAAGTCCCATCGGCGGTCTGACGAAGCGACTTGTTGGGAATGCGGGAAGCCTTGAGGTCTCGCTCCAGAAAGCTCGGGATCTCACGGAAAGTGTCACGAAACAGAATGGAAGGATCCAGAATCTGGAGAAGAGAATCGAGAGCATGGAGAAGCGCAAAGGGACCATCGATGCTTTGATTTCTGGTTGTGATTCGGAGATGATAAAGCAATACGAAGCAGAAGCTCAGGAATACCATCAGAAGAAGATGCAGCTCTCTGAGGAAGTGGGCAAACTCAAACTCATGGTCAAAAGCACGGAATCAAGGATTACGGAAATGGAAAAAGAACGGAACAAAGAACTGAGGAACCAGACCAAATACCAGGAGCTGGTTTCATTGCTCGACTTCTGTCAGGATGCCCTGACGGTAGCGATTGCCGCCAAAGCGAAGGTTATGGAGGATGTTCGGCGAGAGATCGAGGAACAAACAAGGGAGCACTTCCTAAACATGATCTGGAAAGAGAAAACCTACACGAATGTTGAGATTGGAGAAGACTACAATGTGTCCGTGAAACATGTTTCAGGTTGCGAATCCATTGGTACACTGTCTGCCGGAGAACGACAAGTGCTAGCTCTCTCGTTTGTAGCTGCACTCAACAATGTCTCAGGTTTTGACGCGCCATTGATAATCGACACACCGTTGGGGAGAATATCAAGCGAGCCAAGGACCAAGATCGCGAAGGCGCTACCTTCGTGCTTCTCGGAAAGGCAGGTCATTCTCCTAATGACTGATGAGGAGTATACGCCGACTGTAAGAGATGCACTGAAGGATCATGTATCCAGAGAGTACTCAATAAGGTTTACAGAGTACGAGGATGGCTCGGACGCGAAGGTGATAGAGAATGCCTGAGGACGAGAAGGAGCCATACACGCTCTGCATTAGGAAATCCGAACTTGACATATACGACCGACTATTGGCAGAAGACAGTCCTTTCACTGGCTTCAGCAGAAAGAGGGTGTTCCTTCTGGCTATGGCAACTGGATACCATGAAGGTAAATTCGCTGAGGTCAAAGTCGACAGAGAGACCTATGTTCGTAACGAGTATCTGGATCGCGAAGAGAGGGCAATAATCGACGCAGTTGCAGTCCATGTTTCGGGAAACCTGGAAGTCTTGAATGACACAAAGAAAGTCTTCGGAATCGCTGAGGCATACGCTTCGGGAGGCCTGAAGTCTCTTTACGAACAGGTTTTCGAGGGCGAATATGGGACATATTCCAAGCGACTTGAGGCGGAATTGAGGAGTGTTGCGAAGAAAGAGCTGGAGGGGACGGGATCTGAGTCGAAGGAGTGAGAAGAGAATTCTCTTGGTCGTTCCAGATTTTCCCATCCCGAAAAAGAGAAAGATCCACCATGATTTCCTCCCGATTGGCTTATTGAAGATTGGCACCTACCTGAAACAAGCGAAGGGCTACTCTGTCGAACTCGTATTTGGTAATCAGAAGCCGGTGCCTGCTCCGGATGAAATCTGGATTACATCGCTGTTCACTTATTGGTCAGAGTATGTTCAAGCGTCCGCCAAACACTATCGAGCCCTTTTCCCAAAGGCTAAGATCGTGGTAGGAGGTATATACGCAACCTTGATGCCGGAGCACGCAAAGGCAGCAACTGGAGCCACTACCATTCATTTAGGGGTCCACAAGACCGCTGAGAAGTGGGCCAAGACACACCCGCTCGATTATTCGTTGCTTGGAGAAGAAGTCGACTTCCAGATATTGCACGGAATGCGGGGTTGCTTCCGGAAGTGCAAATTCTGTGGAACCTGGAGGATTGAACCCCGCGAGGAATTCGATTCCAGGATATGGAAAAGAATCAGGTCAAACCATGTGATCTTCTATGACAATAACTTTCTCAGGAATCCGAAGATAAGGGAGATTCTAAAGGAGCTGGCTGAGATCAGATACATGGAAAGTTCAGTCGTTTATGAATGCCAAAGCGGATTTGACGGACGGATACTGAATGATGAAATCGCCCTGCTTCTTAGAAAGGCACGATTTGTCAACCCGAGGATTGCATGGGACAATTCTCTTGGGGACGAAGGGATGATCAGCGAGCAGCTTGGAATGCTGAAGAAAGCTGGCTACCCAGCGAAGGACATCTATACCTTCATCCTGTACAATTGGGACCACGATTTCCGGACCTGTGAGACGAAGCGGCTGAGGTGCTGGCAATGGGGAGTTCAGATCTCAGATTGCCGTTTCCGCCCTTTGAATCGTCTCTTTGACCATTACGAACCAAGGCAATCGCAGACCTCCAGAGACTACTTCATCCACCCGTCATGGACAGACGAAGAAGTGAAGTTGTTCAGAGCCAATGTTCGCAAACACAATATATGTGTTCGCCATGGATTCAGATTCCATTCACGGACACTTGAGCACATGAAGTTGCCGAAAAAGGAGCTGGTTGAACTGAACAAGATGCCCAAATCGGCGATCAAGCAGGTCTTGCCTGATGCCTGGTTCCCGGGAGAATATCACGGACCAGACCGTAGACAGTCTCGCATTGAGAGGTTTGAGATTGCCGCGTCCCCCACTGAGGACGAGAAAGTCAGAACGATTGTTGCCTAGCCACACGACTGCCAACTATCACATGGTAGTCGGGGAGACATGGAACTGTGGAGTCAAAAAGCTAGATGTCGATTGATCCGTCGAGCCACTTCTGAATGAGCACCCTGACCGTGCCCGTCAGCGTCCTGCCCCCGTCCCTGCACTTGGCCTTGAAACTCTCGGCCAACTTCGGGTCGAGCCTCAAGGGCATCTGAACCTTCGGTGTCAGCATGTCAATCCCTCTTCTTCAGCTCGCGATCGACACTGATGACAAGATTGCCATCGTGCTCGTAGAATACGAGAATGTCGCCCTTTTTCATCTTCAGTACATCCATTGCCCTCGGGGGAATGGTTATCCTGTTGTTCGTGCCCAGCTCGGTCATTCCTAGCAACTTCATCCTTCTGCCTCCGGTTTGGGCGGTACCTTCGACCGCCTTCAGATCTCATAACCCTCACCGGTTACTTAAGCAATTCGACCTGCTTAAGCATTACCGTCGAATCATCCATCGACATCCGCTGTAGCCCGAGTAGCCTACCCATCCCAAACTCTAAGTATCCTGAACGACCTACTCGGGATGCCTCGGATGGGGCGGATAGGCGGTCGAAAATGAAGACAAGATCGGTTGAGATCCGAGCCAGATTGTGCCAGCGGTTGGAACGCATAGCTGCCGAAGAGGACATGACCCTTGCCGAGCTCGTGGACCATGTCTTGCGCTCGTACGCGGAGGAGTTCGACCTTGACGAAGAGGACGAGGGCGAGGAGGAGGACGAGTGAAGGCCACGAAGTGTGGGCTTAGATCGCAGAGGTTGTCGAACTCCGGAGGCATGACGAGTGAATGACGATAGCACAGGCGCGGGAGCTAGTCGAGTGGCTGCACCTGTGTCGAGCGGCGGAGCTGCGAAGGTGGTCCCCAGCGAACCGAGGACCCACGACACGCGGCCGAACACCGGTCCTGCGCCTGTGCAGACCGTTCGGGTAGGGAAGAGGCGCGAGCTCACTGACGATGATCTCAGAGAGATCATCAAAAAGGTGGGTAGACCGTGGCTCCACAGGCGCAAGCCCATTCCATTTTGGAAGATCAAGGCGCTCAGGAACCAGGGGTTCTCGCTACGGCAGGTCGGTGTGCTCTACGGTGTGAGCGCGTCGACGATAAAGAGGAGGCTTCGAGGAGAATAGGGAGATGGCCGCCGTAGTTTTGCAGGATTCGAGGTGCTAGAGTGCCGGACAGACAGAAGAAATGTGACAGATGCGGA
>Ga0315296_10001908_pt1 | contig 18048 bp, 17 predicted proteins | sample YL17G14_18_MG_FD_203921 | JGI IMG/M metagenome (GOLD analysis project Ga0315296, IMG submission 203921) | Sediment microbial communities from Yellowstone Lake, YNP, Wyoming, USA - YL17G14_18 | ecosystem: Environmental > Aquatic > Freshwater > Lake > Sediment | place: USA: Wyoming | collected... | reverse complement strand
TCCGGTCATACTTGAAGGCGTCATTTATGGCCTTCTTGAAATCAGACCTTCGTTTCACTTTGCTGATGCCGACCGATGAGCCGAGATTGGCCGGTTTGACGAAGCAGGGCAGGCCGAGTCTTTTCTCTACTTCATGGAAATCAATGGACGCGAGTGCCGAGCGGTGGAACACAACAAAATCGGGGGTCGGGATTTTGGCATCGCGCAAAAGTCTCTTCATCACATCCTTATCCATGCCGACCGCAGAGCCCAAAACACTGGCGCCGACAAATGGGATGTCTGCCAGCTTGAGCAGTCCCTGGACCGTACCATCCTCGCCGAATGGTCCGTGCAGGATGGGGAAGATGACATCAACCGGTTTTATCGGCTGTTGTTGCGCAATGTTGACAAGCTGTCTTGACTGGTCGCCGGGAACCAGGGCCAGGACCTGACTCGAGCGGTTGAGCTTGATGAGCCTTGGATTCCCGGCATTGAGAATGAAATGGGTATCCCTGCCGATGCGCCACTTGCCGGTTTTGTCGATGCCGATCAGGACGACTTCGTATTTTTTCTTGTCGATGGCGTCGATGACATTCCTGGCGGACTGGAGCGAGACCTCATGTTCGGCCGAAGTGCCGCCGAAGAGGATGCCAACGCGGATCCTGCTACGCATCAGACTTCATTTTACTCTTATTTGAACCGATGTCAACACCACCAATCGGGTACCCTTCTACACCGCAGGGTCGGGGCTGGCGGGCGCGTTTCGAAAGATGGCATCCGTCGCGATCTTATTACGATTTCGGCGGTAGGTCACTTCCTGGTAGTGACCAGCAGGATGATGCCGGCGGCGAGAAAGACGGCGTTGGGAATCCAGGCCGCGAGGATTGGGTTTACGACGTTGGCTACACCGTAGGCGCGGAAAGTTTGAATCAAACCCCAGTAGGTGAACGCAAAGAGAAGTCCCAGTCCGATTCCGAAGGCCACGCCGCCCTTGCGCAGAATGAGCGAGAGCGGAAACCCCAAGAGAAGCAGAATCAGGTTGATAAACGGAAACGAAATGCGGTAGTTGAGCTCGACCTTCTCTTTGGATGCATCGTCTCCGGCCTTCTTTTTTCTCCTTATGAAATTGGCCAGCTCCAGGACATTGGCCTGGTCAAGCGGTTTGACCTCCTTCATGAAATCGACCGGTTTCTCGCTTATGTCTTCAAGCCGTAGAGAATCGTGACGGGTAATCTTTTCTGCGGTGTCGGCCAGAAACTCCCGGACCGTGACGCGGTACGCAGTCCAAACGGTGTTCTGCCATTTCGCCAGGTCGGCATCAAAACGCTTCTTGATTCTCTGCTTTGGACCAAGCTCCCAGATGACGAAATTGAAGAGCTCGCCTTCAGCTGCGCCCAGCTGGCGGATGTAGAAGATGCGGTCATTCTCTCCGTAGTAGAAGAAGTTGCGCCGGATGCGCTGGCTCGGTTTGGGGCGTTTGTCGATTTCTATGGTCTTGACCTCGGCAAACTTATGATTGGCCCGGACCGTGATGGTTTCGTTGAAGATGAACGAACCGACAACCAGGGCGATGCCGATTCCCAGAATCGGCATAAACAGGCGCCACACCGAAACGCCGGCTGACTTCAAGGCGATGACCTCGCGATAACGGGTCATGAAGCCGAGGACGAGAAAGGTCGCCATCAAAGCACCGACCGGCATCAAGAGCACGATGTAGTAAGGGGAGATAAGGGCGTAGTACTTGACCAGGGAAATGACCGCGACATTCTTCTCGATAAACTTGCCCAAGTCCTCAAACAGGTCTATTATGATATAGAGAAAGACCAGAATCAGCGTTGCGTAGATAAAATTCCGCGCAAACTCCCGGGTGATGAAGCGGTCAATGGTCTTCATCTCTTCCTCCCCAGAAGCCGGGCCAGGATGAAACTCTGTTCATACTCGGCATGGTAGAGAAAATCGAGGGCAAAGACGGACATCACGAAATTGGGCAACCACATGCCGAGCAGGGGTGAAATGGTATTGCGGTCCGCCAGTTCCTCGCCGACGAGAATCAGGATGTAATAGAGTGAAAAGAGTAAGATGCTGATCAGAACCCCGAGCATGCCGCCGCGCTTGACAGTGTTGCCTACGCCGGCGCCGAGCAGAAGAAAGATGATGCAGACAAAAGGTATCGAGACTTTCTTGTAAATCTCGACCAGAAAACGGTTGTACTGCTTGAATTTAAAATGGAGTTCCGAGCGGCGCTGTTCAACACGGATTTTCGCCGTTTCCCGGCAGACCAGCTTCACGGTGTCAGAGCCGACCTGCACCTCGAGTTCGCCAATCTCCTTCTTAAGAGACCTAATCTCTTTCTTGGCATCGGTTGCCTTGGTGCGGAGCATGCCATACGTCATTTCCCGGTCGCTCCGGTATAGACGCTCTTTGCGAATGAGCTCGGTATTGAGCGGCAAATTGATTTCGTAGCGGCCAAAGACGACCCGGCGGTACCGGTCTCCTTCAACCAGTTCATGATTTTCTCCGTCGTAGAGGACAAAAGTAAGGACCCGCTCATCAGGCGAGACGACGATCTCACCGCGCGGTGCGGTGATGAAAATGTTGTTTGTATTGTCGTAGACTGTGACATCGAAAACCCGGTTGGTCTTTTCGTCTTTACGTCCGATGTAGATGGTGTAACCGGGGAATTCCGAGGCAAAGACGCCTTCGGGAAGGCGGATTGCGGGTTTCTTGGATGATACGTCAAGCAGGAGATTCCGCACCCGGTGATTCGACTCGGGCAGGACCGTGTTATTGAAGACAACGAGAAAGAAGAAGAGGGTGACGCTAAAGACCAAAGGCCAGGTTGTGAGCTTGAGAAACGATAATCCCTGGATTCTGAGCGCGGTGATTTCATTGTCGCTGGACAGCCTGCCGAAGACCATGATTGCCGCAATCAGAACGCCCATCGGTGCCGTAAAGGCGATGACGAAAGGCAGGCTTAAGAAGAAAACCTGGGCCACAATCCAGATGTTGATGCCCTTGCGTACAATCAGGTCAACCAGCTTGAAAAGCTGGTCCATCAGAAGGATAAAAGTAAGCGCAACAGTTGAAACAACAAAGGGACCGAGAAAATCCTTCAGGATGTAGCGATCAATGAGCTTCAAGCCAGAAGCCTTTTCTCTGCTTCTAAGTATTTCTCCTGCGTCTTGCGGATGATGTCGGGCGGCAGGTCGGGCGCGGGTGGCTGCCGGTTCCAATTCAGGCTGATAAGGTAGTCCCGGACGAACTGTTTGTCAAAGGAGGGCGGACTCTTGCCCACTTCATAATCCTCTTTGGCCCAGAAGCGGCTTGAGTCCGGGGTGAACATCTCGTCGATGAGGATTGCGTCGTTTCCGTCGAGGCCGAATTCAAACTTGGTGTCGGCGATGATGATGCCTTTGTTCGAGGCATATTCAAAAACCGCCTTGTAGACTTCAATGCTTTTCTGCTCCAGCCGGGCCGCAAGCTCTCGGCCCACGATGCGGCCGGCTTCGGCAATCGTGATATTCTGGTCGTGCCCGCTGGTTGACTTGGTGGCCGGCGTGAAAATAGGATCGGGAAGCTGCTGCGATTGCTTGAGGTTTTCGTATCTTTGTCCACAGATCGTTCCCTTTTCCCTATACTCTTCCCAGGCCGAACCGGCCAGAAAGCCGCGCACAACGCATTCAATGGGGATTGTCGTGGCTTTCCTGGCAATCATCGAGCGTCCCCTGAGGAGTTCGGCGTAGGGTTTGAGTTCTGCAGGAAAACTGTCCACGTCGGCGGTGATGAGGTGATTTCTGATGATGCCTTTCGTGTAGTCAAACCAGAAACACGAGAGCCGGTTGAGGATCATTCCCTTTTGAGGAATGCCCTGGTTGAGAACCAGATCAAAAGCCGAAATGCGGTCGGTGGCAACGATCAGGATTTCGGATCCTAAGTCAAAGACCTGGCGTACTTTGCCCTGCTTGAGCAAAGGGATGCCAGGCAGTTTCACGTCGGTAACAGCTTGGTTCATTTTTCAACCCCTTCCATTATCCAGGCCAGGTATCGCTTTTCGGCCCGGCAGATGGGGAGTGCAACGATTTCAGCTAGTTGGTAAGGATGATGTTTCTTGAGGAAGGATTCTACCTTGCGGTATCCTCGTTTGCTGGTCTTGACGAGCAGCATCACCTCCTGGCTGTGCTCGTGTTTGCCTTTCCACATGTATTGCGACCTGACCGGAAAGTAGTTGCAACAGGCCGCAAGCTTCCCTTTGATCAGGGCTCGAGCCATACGGTGCGCGAGCCTCTTGCCTGCAACCGTTGAAATGACAATAATTGCGCTCTTTTCTCTCATGGCCAGATTATATGCCTTTTTGCGATTCGTGACAAGACATTTTTTCAAGCGGCGTTGACAAACGCCCGGACTAGTGCTGTGTTACATGAATTTCGGCAACTTATTGTGAGGTGACACAGCACTTTCACAGGGGCTATCGCCCCTATGACATTACGAAACTTGCCACCGGCAACTTTCGTAATTGTAACCCCTTAGGGGGTGAGGCTTCACCCCCCTAAAACCCCCCGCAGTGGTCTGTATTAAGGTCAATAAATATTGACCTTAACTTATGTCACAGACCACTAGAGGATATTTGATGAAGTGGGCAGCAACACGATTCTTGATGTGCAAGATCTTGTCCGGCACTTCGGCCCGATACGAACGGACAAGATCCTGACCATGAAGTTCTCACTTAAGAGAAAATGGGGACGCGGGGACTAACGGCCATTTTCCGGTTGACTTATCGGCCAGGGCGGATACAATTAGTTGCTCCAAAGGAGGTGTCCAAATGGCATCTGCATACCTACTAATTGATGTTGAGGCTGGCAGAGAACTCGAAGTCGTGAAACTGCTTTCAAAAATCGATGGCGTAAAACTCGCCCATGTTGTGACCGGGCTTCACGATGTCATCGCGTTTCTGGAAGCACGCGACATAAAGGAACTGCGCGAGACAATAATCAAGAAGATCAGAGCCATAAAAGCAATCAGACGAACGGTCACCTGTCTGGCCGTCGATGTTGACTAGTTCATCGGCGCGGCCTTAATCTGATAAAGGCCGCGCTTTTTGTTTTGGCAACCCGCTGATGTGTAGACGTCTTTTACTGATTGCCTTGCTTTGTTTTGCCTGCGGGAAGAAGGGCATGCCCCAGCCTCGTGACCGCTTTGCACCGGCGTTAGATGACCTACAGGCAGTCGACCAGCACCATATTCGGTTGGCCTTTTCCGAAGAGATCGATACGCTGGTCTTGGCTTCAAGTGATTTCAAGATAACCGATGCCCGTCTGGAAACGCTCGGCATTCTCGCCGTACACCCCTATTTCAACAACAGTGAGCTGGTTCTGACGACCGCGACACAGGATTCGGTCTTCTACTCTTTGTTCGGGATGGTTAAGGATGTGAGCGGCAATGCCTGCGAAATCGAAGAAACGTTTAGAGGCAGCCGGATACGGGATTCGCTGAGCCCTTACCTCCTTGACTACCCGGGCAATCTCAAGAGCCGTCGGCTTTTCCTCAAGTTCTCCGAGACGATGGACACGGCCTCGATTCGTTACGCACTCATACCCAAAGGCCGGCGGGAGTTCCGCGCCGTGTGGGACAAGGGGTTGCAGCGGGTCGACTTCGTACCTGTTTCGGAAAGCGACTCATTTCCACGCGACACGGTTTTCTACTGTTTCCTTTACGAAGCCAGGGACCTTGCGGGCAACGAAGCTCGCCGATTTGCGTTCCATTTCACTCAAGACACAGTTCTGCCTTCACGCACGATTGAAGGCAAAGTACTGCGCGCGGACAGCCTGGTCACCGGCGCGCTCGTTATCGTCCGCAAAAACGGTCAGATTCTGGCCCTTGCGCTTTCTGAAGCCGGCCGTTTCAGAATCCCGGTCCGAGAGAACACCGTGTATGAGCTTGCCGCCTACTACGACGAATTCAAGGCGGAAGCTGCGGGCATGACTGACAGCAGTATGGTCTTGCACCTGGTCAAAACCGAACCGCCAGGTTATGAAAATCTTTTTAAGTAGTCTCTTAGTCGCGGTCTTCATTGCCCTAACCTTTTTTCTCTACCGCCATCGACTGAAAGGCCCCCAGTTCGTCTTAAGGACAGCGAGTGTCATCATCCTGGCCCTCGCTCTTGCCGGCTTCAGGCCGGCCATCTTTCTCAACCTGCCTCGACCGAGTAATGTCGTTATGCTGATTGACGAGTCCGAGAGCATGGCCATTGGCGGCAAGGACACAGCCGTCCGAACCGCGGTCCAAAAGCTCGCTCGTCACGCCCAACACTGCTTTGCTTTTAGCGAAAGCACAGTTCTCGCGGTCAAAAGCGAGTTAGGGAGATTCCGCGGACGATTTACGGATATCAGTCAGGCTTTCGAGCGGGCGGGGCAGGTCGAACCCTCAGCCATTGTGTTGATCAGCGACGGCAATCACAATTATGGGAAAGACCCGTTGCCGCAGGCGCTGAAGGTGGGTGTGCCGGTATATGCCGTCGGTGTCGGGGAGGAAATAGCACAAAACGCGGCGATTGTCTCGGTTGACGCACCGCCTTTCGCATTCTACGGTGACAAAGTCGAGGTTAGGCTGCGCGTGAAGTCGAGCGGGAGTCAGCCGGTGCGAGGACGGGTTGTGGTCTTGGATGGGGACCGGGATGTCGCAGTTCGTCCTTTTGAGTTCTCCGGACCCGGCCAAAAGGACCTGGAGCTTAAGGTTGCACCGCGGTCGGTCGGCGGTAACCGGTTCAGGTTCCAATTGGCCGTTGAGGGGCGTGATGACTTGCCGTTCGACAATGAGATTGACTGCAACATAGTCGTCCTCAAGTCGAAGGTCAGAGTTCTCTACTGCGCGGCGTCGCCTTCGTCCAACGTGAGCATCGCGGGACAGTCGCTATGGCAGGACCACCGCATTGAGCCGACGGTGATTGCCCAGTTTGCGCCGGGTGAGCACTACCGGATTGACCCGGAGCGCACCGCGAAGTCGGCTTTGCCACAACTTGAGGATTTCGATGTCGTGGTCATGGATAACATGCGACTGCAAGATTGGCCGGGCGAAGAGCCGGTGCTCGAGTTTGTGCGCCAGGGCGGCGGCCTGTTGATTCTGGCCGGGGACAATCTCTGGCCGTGGGCTGGTTTCCTCTACCGTTGGTTCGGGGTAAGCGTCAAGCCGGCCGGGGCGAAGACGCCAGTGTGGCCCGTGGCGGAAAAGGATTTCTCAATTTTCACCTCGGGGATAGAACTTGCGCCCTTCGATTGCGCGCCTGGTGTTGACTTTGATTCGACCCGGTTTGCCGTCTTGGCCCGAAGCAAGGAAGGAAGCCCGCTCGTGGGCTCGGCCGGCCTCGGGCAGGGCCGAATGCTGATCCTGCTCGGCTATCCTCTTTGGCAGTGGGGCATGCGTGCGGCAGGGCAGCATAGCGAGAACCTGGCCGGCCGGCTGTTGCTCGATGCGGTCTATGAACTTTCCCCGCTTAGGAAGCAAAGAATTGAATTACGCACCCAAAAGACGGTCTTTAGCCGTTACGAACCGGTCGATTTCCAGGCGACCTTGGTCGACCGCGACCTGCGGCCGATCACCGGACACGAGGTCATGCTCGAGGTCACGGGTGAAGGAAAGCTGGACACGGTGCCGATGTTTGAGCAATCCCCAGGCCGGTATCAGGCTCAGCATATCCCGGTCCGGGCCGGTACCGGGCAGGCTCGAGCTTTCAGACTGACTGCCCCAGTGAACGAATCGAGTCCCTACTTGCAGTTCGTGACACTCGACATGGGTGTAGAGCAGCGGGATTTTGGATTGAACCGCGAGCTGATGGCGGCGCTGGCTCTTGCTACCGGAGGCGCCTACTACCCGGCTGACAGTCTGCCTGAAATCTCATTCCCGGCTGCGCCGCGCGTGCGCCGAAAGGTGGTAAGTATTGACTTTGCCGCGCCCTATGTGCTTTTGCTGTCGTGCGTCATGTTGATAACCGAATGGTTTTTGAGAAAGCAGCGCGGTGACGTCTGATTGTCCCTGGTTCATTCCTATAGTTGTCAGTAACCATCAACCGGCTACCGGTAATAGTGTGGCCATTCTATGAACTCTAACGCACAAATCACTATTCCCCTCCCTTGACGCCTGTCCGCCTCAGGTGGAGGAGGGGATAAAGGGGAGGGTGATTTATTTGACGATCTATCACTACTGTATCACCCCCACCTTTCTCCTCCCCCATCAAGGGGGAGGAGATAAGGAGAATAGAATGATTTGTTCGAAGGGCTTACCTATTGCGACTACGTTTTCTTCTTTACTTCTGGCAGTGCGGGCAGTAACGGGACCCGCGATTACCCAATTTGAGCAGCTTAATAGTGGTGCCGCAAAGCCGGCACGGCTCATCTTCGCGGCCGTAGACGCGCAGCATTTTCTGGAAGTTGCCGGTCCGGCCGTCGGTACGATAGTAATCCTTGACCGAAGTGCCGAGATTTTCAATACCCTCGCGGATTACATCTTTAAGGGTTCGCACGAGTCGTGCGATTTCGTCCCGCTTCAGAGTATGAGCGCGACGGGTCGGCCGGATTCGGGCGCGGAAAAGAGCCTCGTCCGAATAGATATTGCCTACGCCTGAAGCAATACTCTGGTCAAGGAGCAAGGACTTGATGCGGGCTTTACGTTTGGCCAAGACGGCGCATAGATGGGCGGTGGTGAAACCCGGGGCCACCGGCTCCAAACCCAATCTAAAAAGGCCGGTGAGGGCTTTGGGTTTCTCGCCCGGCAGGACGAGATAGATCCGGCCCAAAACACGCGGTTCTATGAACTGAAGAGCCCGTCCATCGCTTAAGTAGAACAAGACGCGGGCAAACCTTTGTGGTGTACGGTCTGGTGTCACAACGATACTGCCGGAGAGGCGAAAGTGAAAGACAAGCTTGCGTCCGCCGCGCAAGCAGAGAATCAGGTACTTCCCCTGCCGTTCAACTGCCTCAATCTCATCCGATTCCAGGGTCTTCGCGAACTTGGCCGAACCGGGATGGCCGACCACAAGAGACCGTAATACTTCGACCTGACTGATTTTTGCGCCCCTGATGCAGGCGGCCAGTTCCCTGCGGATAGTCTCGACTTCAGGCAGTTCAGGCATTTCCGGCTACCGGTTTTTCCACCACTCCTTCAGCTTCTTCTTGACGTCTTCGACTTTTTTCTTGGTTTCACCTTCTATTTTTTTCTCGAGCCGTTTCTTGATTTTGTCAGTATCCAATTTGAACTTCGGGGTGGCCATGGTGCCGGTGGCCAAAATGTCGATGACGATTCGACCCTGTTCATCAGTATAGAAGAGCCAGTCACCGTGCACCGACTTGAATTTGTCGGATTGTTCCCGGTCCAGCATAAGGTTGATCTTATAGTCGATATCGCCGTCGAATCCCAGGGTGCCGAAAACCAGAAAATCGCCGATCTTGGTCGCACAGATGAAGTCATCAAAACGCACGCGGCCGTTCTGGATCTTAAACTCGGTGCCCAGATCATTGAAATTCACCGTCTTGCCTTGGCCCAGGGCCAGCCAGGCGAGCAGTTTGCTCAGGAAGTTGAAATTGACAAAGGAGCCGTTGCGGAGCGCGGCATGTCCTTCGGCATTGAAGGTCGTCTTCATGTCCTTCGGCGCAAACCCGGTACCGCTGAACTGGCCCCGGCCGTTCATTTTGCCGGACAGGGCTTCGAACCCGGCAAACTGCTTTAGAATCATCTTGGCTTCCGTGTTGGTGACCGTAACATTGATCCGATGCGCGACCGGTTCCTGGTTGAAGTCGAAATCCGCATCGCCGTTAACCTGACCGTCGTAGGCATCGAATGAGGTACTTCGGATGCGAAGTTTGCCGGCATCATATTCGGCCGTTGCCTTGGCCCGTCTCGACTGAATGTTGTAAAACTGCAGATTGTCGATCGTGAGCCTGGCCTTAAGGACGAGTTCAGGTGCTTTGGCCTGGCTGCCGCCGGGGCTCTTCTCTGGAATGAGCACTTCATCGAGATTGAAACGGCCCGATGAGCCGACCAGATCGATATGCGGTTTCTTGAAACCGAGAATCCTGCCCTGAAGCGCCATGTCCGATTGGACGATCTTGTATGATAGCTGTCTAATAGTCACGGTGTCATTCTTGAAGTCGCAGTTAAGCGTAAGGTCGGTGACCGGCTTGACACCGGCAAGCGCGGTGATCTGGCCGTTGGTCACCGATGCCGAACCGCTGTAGCGGAGGCGAGTCGCCGGACCACGCAGTCCCATTGTGGCGGACATAATGCCGGCGAGCCCCATTTTCTCGATCTCGGGCACCGAACCTTTCAAGTCGACCAGGTTTCCGTCAACCTCTAAGTCAAGATTCAGCAGCGGTTTCTTCAAGCTGTCAATACTGCCGGCAATCTTCAGGTTGACGTTGCCCATCTTGCCGCTGACCTTGATGTCGTGGATGCGGGTGGGGGTGAAGTCAAGACTGCCGTAGATCCTATCCAGCGATACTTTGACGGGGTGGTAGGTCACCGCGACCTCATTAAGGTCGGCATGACCCCCGACGTTGGGCTGTCGTGTCGTGCCGGTGACCTTGAAATCGGCATTGACGGTTCCTTTCAGTTTCAAGTCTTTTGCCAGGTTGCGATCGGCAAAAGAAATGACCTTGTCGAACTCAAAGATCGCAACTTTCCCGGAGAGGTCAAGGTCGTCGAAGTTATTGACGGTGCCGCTGATCGACACCGTGTTGGGGGGCCAGGTTATGTCCAGCGCGGTGATGGTGATCTGCTTGGCCGACGGTTTCACCGAAACGTTGTTGGCAATTTTGAGAAAGACCGGACTGCCGCCGTTGACCGGCAGAAAGGCCTCGATGTCACCGAGACCGACGACGGAGACGCTGTCGCCGGCGAACCTCGCTTGTTCCATGATATTGCTCACGAGGATTCGGTAGTGACCCACTGAATCCCGGTAGTCGACAATGCCGTCTTTCAGGTCAATACGGCTCAGCCCGAGCTGCCAGGTCTTGCCCTTCTTCTCTTCTTCGGGAGCAGGCGGGCGGGTCAACACGGTTGGCAGATTGAGCTGCCCATCCTTATTACGTTCGACGAGCAGGCGCAATTCGCGCAGCATGATCTCATCGACGACAATGCGCTTTTGAAAAAGCGGCAGAAGCTGGAGGGCAAGTTGTGTCGTGTTGATGGTCAGCATTGGTTCGTTTGAGAAACTCTCCGCGTTGGCGACCCGTATGTCGGAGATATCCACCTTAATGCCCCAGCCGAGTCGAATTCGGATGCGACCGAGTTCAACGGGGCGGTCAATGGCCTGGGATACGGTGCGTTCGGCCATAGAACGGATCTGTTTTTCATTTAGAGTCAGCCGGATGAAGACAAAGGTAATAATGAAGAGAACGATCAACGCCGAGAAGGCGATGATGAGGAATTTAATGAACCCTTTCATTGGTCTCCTTTTGTTCGAATCAAATGGGGAAGTTTGTGCCGATGACCAAGGAATTGACTAACCGCAGCACGAGCCCGATATACCCCCAAAGAACGTTCGCATTAGTGGCGCGGTCAAGAATGATCAATCCGAAGATGACGAACGGCCCAAACTGCTCAAAAGACATCAGGTGGTGCCGAAACCGGCGCGGCAGCACGGCGAATAGTATCCTGGAGCCATCAAGCGGCGGCACCGGAAGCAAATTGAAGGCGCAAAGGACCACATTGTACAGGTAGATCATGAACAAAAGCGAACCCAGGAAGGTGTCAAGGATGGCAACTTGATTCTGCACGCGGATAACGAGACCAAAGCCGATGGCTAAGAGAAGGTTGGCGAGCGGTCCGGCCAGACTGACCAGTGCTTCATCCCGGCGCGGATTCTTGAAGTAGAAGGGATTGATCGGAACTGGTTTAGCCCAGCCGATACGGGCAATCAAGAGAGCAATAAATCCCATGATGTCGATATGCTTCAAGGGATTGAGGGTGAGCCGTCCGGCCATCTTGGCCGTTGGGTCACCCATCCGGTATGCCGCATAAGCATGGGCATACTCATGAATCGTTATCGCGATCAGGATCGCGGGCAGGCTCAGGAGGAGGGACATAAGTATGTTTTGGCGATTTTTTTGGCCGCGGACCGCGATGAAATTCTGCCATCAAGCTGCAAGGATAGCACGTGCCTGAGGATCTGCTGGTAGGCCTTGCCGGGTTTAACCCCCAGCATGATCAAGTCTCGGCCGGTCAACAGGGGCACCGTCTTCTCGATCTTCTTGAACCGGCAGACTCTGGTTCTTATCGATCGGGGACCAAGTAGAGCCAGGATTGCAGTGACTTCCGCTCGCACTGGTTTCAAGGCGAAGTACAGTTGGCTGGCGTTTCGGCGGTGGGCCAAACTCCTCTGCAACTTGGCCAGATTCCTGATACCGCGCACAATTGCTGAGTCGATTCTTGACAAAGGACATTTCTTAAGCAGGGGCGAGCGCGTCATGGCGATAAGATAAAGTAACTTATCGTCCCTGACCTTGGCTAGCGAGCGCATGATTCGGTCAGGGGCCGAGAATAGTCTGAGACGGTGCAGTTCGCCTAAAATCCTGCGCCAGGTGGGCTCCCGGAGTACGAGCTCCAGTTCGTGCTTGATCCGTTCCCCGGAAAGCAGGTGGTGATATCGCCGGCCAACGGCCTGTTTGATCAAGGACTTGGTTTCAGGTTCGATCTTGAAACCGAGACGGCAGGCGTATCGCACCGCTCTGAAAATCCGCGTCGGATCGTCGATGAAGCTGGAATCATGCATTACCCGGATGCGTCGGGCCAAGAGGTCGGCAAGACCGCCGAATGGATCAAACAGCCGGCCACGGTCAGGAGGGCCGAGGTTCACGGCCATGGCATTGACAGTGAAATCGCGCCGGAATAGATCCCAGAGCATATTCGATGGATGGACGAGCGGCAGTGCGGCCGGCTTGGGATAGACTTCTCGCCGCATCTGGGAAAAGTCAAAACGCTCTTCATCGGAGTTGACGAGCGATGCCGTGAAGAACTCAGGATACGTAGTGGCCTGGCTGTGCAATGCCCGGGCCATTCTCGATATGAACCGGCCGGGCGGGCAATTGGTCACGATGTCAAAGTCAACAACTGCTCTCTTGAGAATCAGGTCGCGGACGGCTCCACCGACCAGGTATGTTTCGCGCTGGACCCTTCTGGGGAGCTTACCGACCAATTTAGTCAAGACCGGCCGGTTAAACCTGCTTGAATCCCATCTCATGTTCTTCACGTCCAAAGACCTTGATCTTGCCGAACTTCTCCTCGTATTTCTTGAGGTTGTCGTCAAGGGCATTGAGCAGCAGCCGGACATGCTGAGGGGTCATGACGATGCGGGAGAATACCCGGGCCTTGGGCAGACCGGGCAGAATCCGAGCAAAGTCAAGAATGAACTCAGAATGGGAGTGGGCAATCAAAACGAAATTCGAGTATATCCCTTCGGACTCTTTCTCACTTATTTCGACGTTGATCGGTTGCTTCTGTTCTTCCATTTTTTCTCCTTGCTTAAGGTGCCGGTCAACCAGCCGGGTCAGGGTGTCTAGTTTCAATATCGCGGGTGCGCCGGGCAGCTGACTTTTCCCGTTGAGTTGTCGTAGACATAGTGAGCGTTGGTGACCGGGCAGAAGGGCGATGCGCCTTCCAGGTCTTCAAGCTGGTTGGGCAAGCCGGCCTTCTCCGCGCTGTAAAGATTGACGCTGCCCCGCAGGTTGCGGATGTTATTAAGACATTGGGTGGCCTTGGCTCGTTCAATCGGGGCGGTCGGGGTGGGCACACTATTGGGGCCAAGGAACAGTGTCTTGGCCGCGATGATGATGAGAACAGCGGAAATCAGTACGACAACAAAGGCGATAGCCTTACCCATGACCTCACCTCGACTGGGGGAGGAGAAATTCCAGTCCCCAGGTGATGGAGAAGGCATCATACCCGAAATCGTCGATTGCCGAGAAGCGGAACTCACCGAGTACATTGGCGCTGCGCGTGACGGATAACTTGCCTCCGCCTAGAAAGTGAAAACCGAACTCCGTGTCATCGTCATCGATAATACCCCACGGCCATTGATTTTCGATACTGACATTGTGAATGCCGAAGCCAAACCCCATATAGGGTTTGAATTTCGATTTGGGCACCGAAAAAACATACACGCCGGTACCAGTCATGGCCAAATCCGAAACCTCCAGGGTGTGATTGCCGGTCTGCTCGCTCTCCTGCCAGTAATCGAGGCCGGCTTGAATCTGAAAGTTCGGTGCAACGTCAAAGTTGGCGAAGAAGCCGAAAGTAAAGGTTGCATCGATCTCATCGGGTATCGCCACCCCGATTCGGCCGCCCAAACCTACTGTACTATAGGCAAGAGCCGGAAAGAGAAATAGCCATATCCGGAGCAATGTCATATTACCTCCCGAGAGTAGATTATAGTTATATACCCTTGGTTGTCAACCAGAAGCCGCCGGGGGAGTGATCACTGGAAATTCTAATACCGAAATCCTAATCCGTCTCAGGCGGACTAAACAATTTTCAAATTCTAATACTCAAGCTCCAAACCCCTCGATGAATTGGGTATTGTGATTTAGGATTTGACTACTCCGTAGGGCGGCATTTCACATGCCTCTCGAAAACTCTGTCTCACATCGCATGTTCGACACAAGATGGAGACCTTCGGCCGCCGCGAGGCCAGGGGGAAGACTAATCTTGCATCGCGACATGTCTCCCCTCCCTCGGGACCTCCGGCCGGCCCTACGACTCTGTAGAGTGGCGAGAAGAGATGGAGCAGATCAGCGCATCAGAAGATCAGTGGGAAGCGTATCAGAATAGCAGAAAATCAGCAAGAATCACAGTGATCCGATGCTCCCTGCTGTTGTATGTCATTGCAAGTCCCCACAGGAGCATCGTCCCGAGTGCAGCGAGGGATCTCAGTCCTTCTATCGCTGTAATCGATACCGAAGGCAAGCGGACCAGCGAAAGCCGAAAGACCGGCTCGAAACCTAGTATCGTTAGGACGTTGAGAGGCACCGGCCTGATCTTCTGGTTTGCCGATATCCGGCCCGCTGATTCCCGGATATGCTGATCCACTTGTCTTAGCCTCTCGCACCGTTCTTTTCCCTATTGACATCTCGGGCAATCCGGGTATATTGCCTGCGATGAGGTTCTACTATGCAAATGCTCACCTGAAACAGGCCAAAATCGCTATCTTGGGGTTGCCTTTTGACCGCACATCCTCGTTCATTCCCGGTTCACGATTTGGCCCGCAATTCATCCGCCAATCGAGTGACAACATCGAGGACTACAGCCTATATCACAAGAAATCGCTGCTTAGTATGGCGATTTGCGACCTAGGTGACCATGCCTTCGACTATTCGAAGCCTCTTGAGGAAATTGAAAACAACGTCTTGCGTATCTACCGGCTCAGGAAGAAAGGAATCTTTTTGGGCGGTGAACATACGATCACGCTGGGCATTGTCCGCGCGCTCCGGAAAATCTACAAGAATCTGTGCGTGATTCAGTTCGATGCCCACGCTGATTTGCGGGATGATTTCCAGGGTGAAAAGATATGCCACGCCACGGTCATGAAGCGGGTGACCGAGATTATAGGCCGCGACAATCTGTTTCAGTTGGGCATACGATCCGGTCTGCGGAAGGAGATCGCCGGGGCGCGCAGCTTGTTCCGATTTTCTGTCCTTGAGCATCTGAGCAGAGTCAGGAAGACGATCGGAGCCAGGCCGGTTTTCCTCTCGATCGACGTCGACGTGCTTGATCCGGGCATCCTGCCCGCCGTTGCCACGCCTGAACCTGGGGGCATCACATATCAGGAGTTGGTCACGTCCTTGGTCGAATTGAAGAGTCTTCATCTGATCGGCGCTGATGTGGTCGAGTTTAACCCCTTAGCCGCGGCACCGTTTCCGTCCGGCTCAGTGGTGGCTGGTTTGCTGAAAGAGCTGATCCTATGTTTCAAAAGATGATTATGAGTGATGCATTGTTGCCATTCGCCCATAGCCATTTGCCATTAGCGTTTGACCAAGGAGGTTCTTATGTGTTGTGATATTTGCCCGCTTTATGAAGAATGTGAGGAGACGGGCAAGGTCCGTGACAAATGCTGTTCTGAATGTCCCGACTATGAGAATTGCATCGGGGCCGAAGAGACGGCCGAAGAGGAAGCAGAAGAAGAGGATCTGGGTTACTAACCGGCCGGTGGTATCAATGAAGATACGTCGGGTTATCACATGAGATACGGCGTCAGTTTGAGGGAATGATTTCATCCACGAAGACCACGTGGTTCTGATAATGAGATCGGCACAGAATTTGCATACTACTATGTATGTTATGGATCGTAAGATTTGGAAAATAGATGTTGACATTCCTATTATAACGTATATAATGATTAACATATATGATGATGGTCGATTGTGACACTACGACCTCACCTGTTAAGGAGGTGATTGACGGCAAACAAAAAAGTAATAAGGCAATGTACAATAGGACAAAACAAACAAAACCCTTATAAGGAGGAAAAGATGAAGAAACTAACAATAGCCGGCATAGCTGTCCTAGCTATGTTCATTTTTATCGGCGGAGGCTGCGACGGCGGCGTGCTGCTCGAAGCTCCTGAAATCTGGAAGGTCGAACTGACGGAAACTACAGCGAAGGTCTTCTGGCATGCCAGCATCGATGCCGAGACCGAGGACTTCAAAGAGTATGTGGTCTACGCATTCGGTGGCGCCGATACTTTACTCTACGAACTTTCGGGTGATAATGATTCGCTGGCTGACTATGAAAAGGCATTCACGACTGATACTTCAGCAGCACCCCTGACCCTGACGACCGGTACGGTCTATTACCTGCAGGTCCGCGTCCGGAACGTTGACGACGAAGTCGGCGACTATAGCGCAACCAAGCCTTACGTAGCCTGTGCCCCGAGAAAGGGTGGGGTAGGGACCCAGGTCTACGGCCAGATTTCTACGGCCAACTCAAACTGCGGGTTCAAGTTCTCACCCGGCACAGTGGTTGACACGACCAAGTACGCGGAAATGGACTGGTTCCTGGACATCTACTCACAGGCCGGTACACCGCGCTGGGTTGCTCAGATCACTCCGCCTTGGGCTCATGACACACTCAAGCCCTACAAGAAGACCCAGATGAAATCGATTACGACCACGGCCAAGGATGTCGGCGAGCAGATTGAGATTACCGACGCCGACTGGATCACTCCTCTGAAGAGCGGTGTTCGCGCTGATTCAGCTAAGTTCTACGGCTTCAAGTGCGTTGACACGACCTATGCTAAGATCCTGGTTCAGAAAGTGTTCATCGATACGGTGAACGAACAGAACTCATACGTCAAATTCGACTGGGCATGGCAGAGCACGAAGGGCTTCCGCTTTCTTGCACCTGGCCAGTAACGACTAAAACCTAATAATAAGGGCCGCCTTTGAGGCGGCCCTTTTTTTGACCTTCTTTTATCCTTGACTTTCAGCACAAGGTGGGTATTCTTACGATTGCATTGATGATTCAGTCACCCCTCGTCTGCTTAGCCGCCAAGTTCTTTCCCGGAAGACAATCACCCAAGAGTGCCAGGCTGTTTGGGGTAAGTACCTGGGCCCCGAAGCGGCTGTATTGCCCCGGTTTATAGACTCTTGTCAAGATTCGGTTGGCATTGGTCTGCAGAAGATGCCGGCGGTTGGACACTTTGAGGCTTAGATAATTAATTAAAGGAGGCGTTATGCCGATGGCCGAAACAAAATACATCTGGATGGATGGTAAATTTGTCTTATGGCAGGAAGCTAAGATCCATATTCTTTCCCATGTGATTCACTACGGTTCGGCTTTGTTTGAGGGTATCCGATGCTACAAAACACCGAGCGGTCCGCAGATTTTCCGGCTCAAAGAACACACCGAGCGGATGTTCAATGGAGCCAAGATGTACCGGATGGAAATACCTTTTACTCAAGACCGGATCAATCAGGCGATCATCGAGACCATCACCAAGAACGAACTGAAAGAAGCATATATCCGTCCGATCGTCTATCGCGGATACAACGAGCTCGGAGTCAACCCATTCCCGTGTCCGGTCTGTGTTGC
>Ga0315296_10001906_pt1 | contig 18057 bp, 17 predicted proteins | sample YL17G14_18_MG_FD_203921 | JGI IMG/M metagenome (GOLD analysis project Ga0315296, IMG submission 203921) | Sediment microbial communities from Yellowstone Lake, YNP, Wyoming, USA - YL17G14_18 | ecosystem: Environmental > Aquatic > Freshwater > Lake > Sediment | place: USA: Wyoming | collected... | reverse complement strand
GCAACATCATGTGCCTGCTTCACCGTCATGTTTGCGCTTACCTCTAGGTGAAGGTCAACGCACGGTTTTTCGCCGATCTTTTGAATGTGAATGTTGTGAACCCCTCTGGAGCCAGGTGTCCCTTCGGCTATGTCCTTTACAAGCTTCCAAATGCTCTGCCAACTGTCTCCGAAGGGCTCGGTGTGGACAGCAACCCGTGCATTTGGAAACTCACGCATTGTTTCCCTTTCAACGTCTAAGGCTATTCTGTGAGCATCCTCCCAGCTGAGGTCGCTGTCGAGCAGGACAAGCATGTCCACATCGCACCTTTTTCCACTCGCTCGCACGTTCAGTTGACGTACGCCCCTGACAGCCTTTATTGCCTCGACTTTTCTCTTGATAATCTCCGCAATTTCCTGCTCCGATCGTTCGACCAGCGGAAGTGGCAAACTCGAAACCTCACTAACATTCTAAATCACCAGAATATATAGCTGTAGATGATCTCAGCCACAAGCAAGCGCGCCTCTGCGCAAAAATGGACTCAGGTTTGAAAACGCATATTAGAAAAGCCGAGCCTAATGTCAGGAATATGAGCGATTGGGTTAAGAAGCTGTTCATCGAACGCTCCGACCTCTTCCTAAAGTTTCTAGACCTGAGATGGCCTCGCACTGAGGAACTCGTTAATGGAATGACCAAGATTCTCGGAAACTACGGAATTTCAAGCGGCAGTCTGCTTGATCTTTGTTGCGGAAACGGGCGGGTTTCAATCCACATGGCCATGAAGGGCTTCAAGACCGTTGGGGTTGACATTTCGAAACCCTTTCTGGAAAACGCGAGAACAAAAGCTGAACAGCCAGCACGGAGTTTCAGATCGAACTACTTTTCTGCAAGGCGACGTTAGAAAACTGAAGAAGGTAGTGCGGAATGTTTCAGAGCCCTTTGATGTGGTTGTCAACGTCTGGACATCGATCGGATACACCTCAAAAGATGACGACCTCAACATTTTTGAGCAAGCTAGGGAGCTTTCAAGGCAGGGTGCAATCCTGTTCATCGCTGAAACCATGCATGCGAGTATCTCTCTGTCAAGTTCACACCCACTTCCTACACAGAGTTAGACAATATCCTGATGTTGGAGGACAGAAAATACGATCCTACAACATCAAACCTAAGCACTTCCTGGATCTTCTACGACAAGCGCGGGCAAAACCTGAGGTTCCTTGACAGGGTGGATTTTGAGAACCACATCTACAGCCTCAGTGAGCTCTCCTCTCTTTTGAGAAAGGCACGGTGGGAAACCATCGCGTCTTACGGAAATCTCTCTACATTGCAGCCGATGAGCCCGCTGACAAGCCTAAACATAGTGGCAAAAGCTCAGTAAGCAACTTATACAACTGTCACGCTGAAAGGCACACCTCTCGGGCAGCCAGTAGCCTTAGCGTTTTCGCAGAGAGTGAGGTATATATTTCCGTTTGTACAAGGTAGAAATCTGTAGCATTCTTTGGAGACTCTTCAAATGGGCGAAGAGCAAAAACAACAACCTGAAGAAGAAAAAGCGAAAATTGAGACACTAGCGCAGACCTTGGATGAGGAGAAAAAGCGTTCAGAAGAGTACCTCACCCGCCTGAAGTACGCACAGGCAGACTTCGAAAACCTGAAAAAAAGGTCGGATCGACAGCTAGAGGAAGTCAAGAAATACTGCAACGAACGCCTAATCGTCGAGCTGTTGGAGGTCGTTGACGAACTAGAGATGGCGATCAAGTCTGGACGCTCTTCCAAGTCCACCGACGTTGTCATTCAAGGAGTCGAAATGACCCTTAAGAAGTTGAGAAAGGTACTTGAAAAAGAGGGAGTCTCACCAATAGAGTGCTTGGGCAAACCTTTTGATCCTTCAAAACACAACGCCGTCGCCAAAATAGAGAAAGCCGGCGTTGAAGATTGCACTGTGATTGAGGAGGTAAGGAAGGGTTATACTATGAGGGAAAGAGTGATTAGACCGAGCATCGTTAAGATTGTGGTAAAACCTTCATCAAAAACCCAAGAGGAGATGAATCAGAATGAGTAATGTCAAATCCGGCGAGAAAGTAATAGGCATAGACCTTGGAACGACAAACTCCGCAGCCGCCATTTTCGAAAATGGACGGGCAATCGTGATACCAAGCGCTGAAGGACCCACAATGGCAGGAAAGATGTTTCCATCCGTCGTCGCCTTCACTAAAGGCGGACAACTGTTGATAGGAGAACCTGCAAAAAGACAGGCAACCGCCAACCCTGAAGGGACAATCTACGAGATAAAGAGAAAAATGGGAACCGACTACAAAGTCAGCATCTTAGGAAAGGAGTACACGCCGCAGCAAATTTCCGCCTTCATCATGCAGAAGATAAAGAAGGACGCCGAAAACTTTCTGGCAGTTCCCATAAGAAAGGCCGTCATAACGGTTCCCGCCCACTTCAACGACAATCAACGCCAAGCCACGAAAGACGCTGGAGAGATAGCGGGATTCGAAGTCATGAGAATAATAAACGAACCCACTGCAGCCTGCCTCGCCTACGGCGTTGACAAGCTGGAGAAAGAGATGAAAATACTGGTTTTCAGTTTCGGCGGAGGCACACACGACGTGACTGTGATGGATTTCGGCAAAGGAGTCTTCCAAGTGCTGTCAACCAGCGGAGACACTCAGATCGGAGGAACCGACTTGGACAATGCCGTAATGGATTACCTCTTAGAAGAGTTCAAAAGACAATCGGGCACCGACCTCCGCAGTGACATAATGGCATTGGCAAGGTTGAAGGAAGCCGCTGAAAAGGCAAAGATCGAGTTGTCGACGCTGATGAGCACAGATATTGATTTGCCATTCATATACTCGGATTCCTCCGGGCCTAAGCACCTACACTTCACGCTAACCAGAACCAAACTTGAGGCCCTAGCTCAGCCGTTAGTCCAAAAAACAGAGAAGACTCTCGTAAAAGCTCTGGAAGACGCAAAGCTGACCCCCAAAGACATAGACAAGATAATTCTCATCGGCGGAATGACTAGAATGCCTTACGTGCAAAGATTCGTAGAGCAGATCATGGGAAAACCTGCGGAGAGAGGAGTAGACCCGATGGAGTGCGTCGCAATCGGCGCTGCAATACAGGCTGCTGTGATCACGGGAGAAGTGAAGGACCTTCTGTTGCTTGACGTTACACCGCTGTCTCTCGGGGTAGAAACACTCGGCCACGTGTTCACTAGGATTCTGGAGAAGAACACCACCATCCCCACGAGAAGAAGCCAGATTTTCACGACAGCAGCAGACTTCCAGACCGCCGTAACGATTCATGTGCTTCAAGGAGAACGGGCAATGGCAAGCGACAACGTGTCACTCGGCATGTTCAATCTTGAAGGGATTCCTCCCGCACCGAGAGGCGTGCCACAGATTGAGGTAACATTTGACATTGACGCCAACGGTATACTGAACGTAGCAGCCAAAGACCTAGGCACCGGCAAGGAAGCAAAGATAACGATAACAGCCTCAACAAAGCTCTCAAAAGAAGAAAAAGAGAGACTGATGAAGGAAGCAGAGCAATTCGCCGAGCAAGACAAGAAGAAACGTGAAGAGGCAGAAATAAGAAACAACGCTGACAACCTGATATACACAGCAGAAAAAACCAAGAAAGACCTAGGAGAAAAACTCACGCAGGACCAGAAGAACAAGATAGACACGGCTGTCTCTGCACTGAAAGACGCTTTCGCAGGCACCGACTTGGAGAAGATGAAGGCAAAGTCTGAAGAACTCCAGAAGGTGCTTCAAGAAGTCGGAACGGTCATCTATCAGCAGGCCGCCGCTGACTATGCAAGACAGAAAGGTCAAGCAGGCGGACAAGCTCCAACTGGCAGCGATGAAAAAGTGGTTGATTCAGACGACTACAAGGTGAAGTGAAAAGCTCTGACCTAGTAACAGCCTTACGAGCTTGATGGTAAAGAGAATGGCAAGTAGACGAGACTACTACGAAGTCCTTGGCGTTTCCAGAAGCGCTTCTCCAGAGGAAATTAAAGATGCGTACAGAAAACTTGCATTGCAGTATCACCCGGACAGGAACAAGGCGCCTGACGCTGAGGAAAGGTTCAAGGAGATATCAGAAGCCTACGCTGTTCTGTCAGACGAAGAAAAGCGAAGACAGTACGACATGCTCGGCCATGCAGGATTTGACCAACGCTACACAACTGAAGACATCTTCAGAGGCGCAGATTTCGAGTCCATACTCAGAGACCTGGGCTTTGGCGCCGGCGGCCTGTTTGACTTCTTTTTCGGCGAACGCGACTTCGAAGAAAGAGCCAGCGTAGGCCGCGACATTGTCTACGAGCTCCACATCAGTTTAGAGGAAGCCGCAAGAGGCGCAGAAAAGGAAATAGAAATCCCAAGAATCGAAAAGTGCGACCTTTGCAACGGCACTGGTGGTGCACCAAACACTTCACCGAGAACGTGCCCCAAGTGTAAAGGCACGGGCAAGATTCAGAATGTGAGCAGAAGCGGCTTCGGAATGTTCGTGCGGGTCACACCGTGTTCCGCATGTGGGGGAAAAGGCAGAATCATAGATATGCCATGTCCCAGATGCAAGGGCACTGGTCTCACGAAAAAGGAACGGCAGATCAGTGTGAGGATTCCACCGGGCATTGACGACGGGTATCAGCTTAGGCTCCATGGAGAAGGAGAAACGCCTCCAGGCGGAGGTTCTCCCGGAGACCTGTACGTCGTAATTCATGTGGCCCCCCACGAATATTTCATGAGGGACGGAGACGATCTCATGTATGATCTGATTCTGGGGTTTCCTCAAGCGGCTCTTGGAACAGAGGTTCCGGTGCCTACTTTGGAGGGAAATACCAACGTGAAAATTCACCCTGGAACTCAGCCTAGGGAAATTGTCAAGCTCAAAGGCAAAGGAATGCCAAGGTTCAGGGGATACGGCAGAGGCGACCTACTGGTTCGAGTTAACATAGCAGTTCCTGACAAGCTAACAGCCCACCAAAGAGCGATGCTTGAAGAGCTAGCCAAAGAGTTTGAGCAGAACGTTCGAGTGAAAAGCCGCAAACTGAGATTCTAAAAACCTTAAGAACCAGCAGTGGCGGTATAGGGCATCTTCAAAAAGCTTTATTTTTCAATCTTGAATATTTCAACACAAGAGAAAGCAGCCTGAAAGCCAGCTCACCAGTAAGCAGCGCAGTCTGCTGAACGAGATTTTTGGCAGCGTCGTGCAGGTCTTGACTTCCGTTTAAGTCTTGCAAGTGGCGTGCTACATTTCTTGTTACGAATCAGTTGGTACCGTCTCAAAACCTTCTTCCCTAAACTGCGTCCTGTAAAATGCGCCGTAAAGCCCGTCCATTTTCATAAGTTATAAATGGGTTCCTTGCTCCACAGCTTTGCCCTCGTCGATGACCATGATTTCATCGCAGAGTCGTATGGTTGACAACCTGTGTGCTATTATGATAGCCAGTCTGTTCTCAAAGAGCTTCTTCAGGGCATTTTGTACAACTAGTTCAGTGTACGGGTCGATGCTTGAAGCTGCCCCATTCAGATCGCCCGTTGCCCAAGCAACGATGTGTTTTATGCCATAGAAGCTGCATCTTAAGCACGAGCAAGTCCGGTAACACAAAAGCTACACGGGGCTCCGCCCGCCTCGCGATGGAGCAAAGACACAAAGAGGTAATACTGTACAGATGCCAGACTGTGAGAACAGGACAGTCGTGTGGGACATTGAAGACCCCTGCTTTCTAGAGCAAGAGCAGGCCGAGAAGTTTTATGACTAGGTCAGAAAAAAGTCATCGAATTAGCCAGCTGACAATAGATCTGCAAATGTTCAGGTACAAAAGCCAGTCCAAACCTTCAGGCAGCAAGACTTCCATTTATTGACATTCAATAGATTAGAGTTCTGGAAATCTTTATATTGAGTTGAGGCGTTTCGACTATGCTAAGAAGACCATAATGAGTATAGCAAAGCCTCTTCTGGATTATGCTAAGTCGCTTAAACCGCAAAAGGGTTTCACTCAGTCCTTTTCGGCTTTCAAGAGACTGATGAAGTATCACAGGAGATACTGCTGGTTCATCGTGGCAATACTCATTCTCGCATTGGTAAGATCCATTCTGTTCTCACTGGAACCATTATACACCACCTTCATCATAATCAACGTTATCGGACCCCCGTCCAACACCAGTCTTCTATGGGGCTATTTATCGATCATCGTACTGGCCGGAATAGGCTATGCCATTTCAAACTTCGTTTTGACCCTCGTGCACGGGGTGATGTCTCAGTACATAGTGCGAGACATAAGAACCGAATATTACCGTTCACTGCAGGGTAAGTCTTTCAGTTTTTACGATTCTGTGGCTGTGGGTGATCTCACGTCAAGAGCCACAGTGGACCTTCAAATGGTTGACATGTTTCTGAGAACATGGCTTGGCACTGTTCTCAACGCTGTCTTCTTCACAATTATCATCATTGTGATAATCTACCCCATAAGTCCAATCATGACCCTGATTTCCATGGCCACGATGCCGCTGATCTTTTATTTCACGACACGCCTCTGGGTAGAGACGATGCCCCTCTTCAGAAACATGCAGCTAATCATAGGAAGATTGAGCTCCTACATACAACAAAACATCGTTGGAATGAAAACAGTCAGGATATTCCGTCGAGAAAAAGAGGTTGTTGATGGATTTAAAGAGGTAGAAAACATATACGTGAACACAGCGATCACCGCGGGCAAGATACAATCAATCTACATGCCACTTGGTCCAGCGATACTCACGCTCGGAATAGCCTTGGTCTACGTGTACGCAGGGTATTCGATAAGCATTCCGGGCTCCGTCTTGATGGTCGGTGACATAATTCTCTTTGCCAGATACATGATGAGACTGACCTTCCCACTAAGAGATTTGAGCACGACTTTGGGAACATGGATCGCCGCTTATGCTGGACTGGAAAGAGTCCTTGAAATGACAGACGCGCCGAGAAACGTTGAAGATCTGCCTGACGCCAAAGACATAAAGATAGAAAAAGGAAAACTTGAACTGGAAAACGTGACCTTTGGGTACGCAAAAGATAGACCTGTGTTAAACAACGTTACTTTTACGGTGCAGCCCGGCGAAAAAATAGCGATACTCGGCGCAACAGGATCCGGAAAGAGCTCTTTGATTTACCTAATTCCAAGGTTTTATGACATTCAAGCGGGCAGCATAAGGATAGATGGCACAGACATACGCCAATTCAAGCTTGCTTCCCTCAGGCGGCAGATAGGCGTGGTGTTGCAGGATGTTTTCCTATTTTCTGGAACGATCAGGGAGAATATTGCTTTCGGCAAGCCTGACGCTTCAATGGACGAAATAGTGCAAGCTGCCAAGGCGGCCAGAATACACGATTTCATTGAATCCCTTCCAAGTGGCTACGACACGCCCGTGGGAGAAAGGGGTGTCACGCTGTCGGGAGGTCAAAAGCAGAGAATAACCATAGCCAGAGCGCTTGTGAGCAATCCGAAGATGCTGATAATGGACGATTCGTTGTCTTTCGTGGACGCGAAGACGGAGCAAGAAATTCAATCTGCAATCGAAGAAGCAACGAAGACAAGGACCACTCTCATAATCGCGCAGAGATTCTCAACGATAAAGACCGCTGAGAAAATACTGGTCCTTGAAAACGGTTCAGTAGCTGAATTCGGCACGCACGACTTGCTCATAGCAAAGAACGGCGTCTACAAAAAGGTCTATGAAACACAGTTTGTCCAAAAAGCTTCACCTATCTTAGAGGAAACGGGTGGTGCCTAGTGTCAGGTTCATATGGAACGTTTTCCACAAAACAGGAAGAGAAAAGAAAAAGAACCGTTCCTGACCGGGTGCTGATTAGAAGAGTCTACGAGTACGCTCAAGCTAACAAACGAAACCTGAGAATCGGCATTACCGCCACGATAATCGGAGCCTTTACCGGTTTGGCTTCACCCTACATGCACGCGATAGCCATCGACCGAATAATAACACCCAGCGTGACAGATCCCAAGAACCTTATGGGGTTCCTCTGGTGGATCCCCTTGTTCGCCGCTATCATTCTAGGCAACTACGTGTTTCAGTACATCCAAACCTATCAGATGCGAGTAGTCGGAGAAAACGTAGTTGCAAAAATGAGAGACGACATGATGGAAAAACTGCAAGTCATCTCCCTCAGATATTTTTCGGAAGGTGAAGCTGGAAGAATTATATCCCGCCCGACGAACGACGCCAACACCGTCAGAATATTCCTGAGAGTGGGACTTACGAGCATTCTTGTAGACGTCTCCTCGATACTGGGTTCCTTCGCCATAATGTTCTATCTTGACCTTCGACTGTCACTTCTTGCCATGTCGGTTCTACCTGTGGCCTTGGTGCTGGTGTGGTATCTTGGAAAATACTCAAGAGCTGCTTACAGGAGAACGTTAATCACGACTTCAGGGTTGACTGCAAGGATGCAGGAAGACCTTGCAGGCATAAAAGTTACTCAGGCCTACGCGCAGGAGCAGGAAACAGAAAAGAAGTTCCTGAAAAGCCAAGACGAAAACGTCAAGGCAACAATCAGAGCCATCCTCATAGGTTCGTCATATACGCCGTTCGTAATAGGATTGAGATTGATTGGAACCATGATAATTCTGTTCTATGGCGTTAATGCTGTGTTGACCGGAACAATCACGCTAGGAATTCTGGTAGCCTTCACCGAGTACCAGTTCTCATATTTCATGCCGCTCGTCGACCTTGTATCCATGTATGACCAGTACCAGTCGGCCATGTCTGCAATTGAAAGAATATTCGACGTGATAGACACAAGAATCGAAGTCTTGGACGCACCGCCTGAAAGGAGCATCGCATTACAATGATAGAAGAAGTCAAGTTTGAAGACGTCAATTTCGCGTACGACCCAGACGTCCCAGTTTTAAAGAACATCAGCTTCACCCTGAAACGCAACATGAAACTCGCGATTGTCGGCCAGACAGGCGCAGGAAAAAGCACAATAATCAACCTTCTCGCCAGATTCTACGATCCAAACGAAGGCAGAATCCTCATCAATAGGCATGATATAAAAGACATCCCGCTTGCCTCTTTGAGAGGCCACATGAGCATAGTGCTACAGGACTCGTTTCTCTTTTCAGTTTCCATAAAGGAAAACATAAGGTTCGGGAAACTTGAAGCATCAGACCAAGAAGTCGTAGATGCAGCAAAATCCGTCGGTGCCCACGATTTCATAATGAAGCTTCCCAACGATTACGACTACATGATACACGAAGGGTCTTCAAACATATCCATAGGCCAAAGACAACTCATAAGCTTTGCTAGAACGCTAGTCGCGAATCCGGAAATCTTGGTGCTGGACGAGGCAACATCCTCAGTTGACGCCTACACCGAACTGGTGATACAGAGAGCCCTGAAAAAACTGATGCGCAACAGAATGACGATAATAATTGCCCACAGGCTTTCAACCATCAGGCTTTGCGATGAAATCTTGACCATCGACCAAGGGTCAATAGTGGAAAGAGGCACGCATGAACAGCTAATGCGCAAGAAAGGATTGTACAGCTCATTCTACAGACTGCAATTCAGAGAAGAAACAGGTACTGAAGCATGACTGCAGGCCTCTGAAACGTTGATTTTACTCAAACCATTAGCGCGCACTTAAGAAGTCTCTGAATGCGCTTGTTGAACGCAGAAGCTGGGCCTGTGTTTTGATTGTCTTAATGCATTCAAGAATCGGCTCGGCTACACTCATCACGCGAACCCCCAATCTTGTGAATTAATCTGAGCACTAGAATGACGACATAAACCTTCTTTTTTGTTTCCTGCTTCTTGCCTTTACTCAGTCAAGCGTGACCACACCTTGATTTTTATGTATTTTTGAGGCGCAAACTCTTAAAATCTGGAGCTGGTTTAAGTCGAAGTATGGAAGGCTTGGACAAGAAGTCAAAGGGACTTTCTCATGTCGAAGCTGAAAGAAGACTTGAACAGGTCGGGCGAAACCAGTTTGTCAGACCTCAGAAGACAAGTTTCCTCGGTATCGCGAAGGAAGAAGTAACTGAACCTATGATTTTGCTGTTGCTTGTCGTTGGTGTAGCCTACACGGTTTTCGGAAGCCCGGAAGATGCCTTGACAATCTTCAGCATTATCTTTGTGCTGGTTTTTGTCGAAATCTGGAACGAATATCGCGCCAAGAAAGCCATATCTGCGCTTTCTGAGCTGGCCGCTCCAAAAACTAGAGTCATGCGGGACGGCATCATAGTTGAGGTTGAAACTGAGAAAGTGGTTCCCGGCGACGTTTTGGTTTTCACTCAGGGCACACGAATTGCTGCTGACTGCAAACTTGACGTAGCTTACGATATTCAAGTTGATGAGTCGATTTTGATAGGCGAATCTCTTCCCAAAGAGAAAAGGGTTGGAGATGACGTTTCTGCTGGAACCTTAATCGTCTCGGGCGAAGGAAGAGGAGAAGCTTACGCCACTGGCAGAAACACCAGTTTCGGCAAGATTTCCGCTCTCGCTGAAAGGATCAAACCTCCGAGGACCCCACTGCAATTGGCGATGAAGTCGCTCTCGAAAACCCTTGCTTGGGTTGCTCTCTTCTTCAGCGTAATCATACCGTCTATAGGCTTCCTGCGCTTCGGATCACAGAATCTTGTCCAGCTGATTCTGACAGGGCTTGCACTTGCTTTTGCTGCTATCCCTGAAGAATTGCCAATCATAATTACAATGATCTTGGGGATAGGCTCCTACAGGCTTTCGCAAAAGGGTTTCCTGGTTAAGAAGCTCAAAGCTACCGAAGTTCTAGGTGACGCAACTGTCATCGTTACTGACAAGACAGGAACAATCACTGAGAACAAGATGGAAGTTGCCCACGTTTTTCCACGGAACGAAGAGGCTAGAACGCTTAGTGCAGCAACAGCTGCATTAACTGAGATGTCATTGTCTCCCACTGACAAGGCAGTTCTCGAAAAGGCCAGCGAACTCGGAGTCAAAGCGGATTTCGGAAGGATTCTCCGCGAACGCGGTTTTGAGAGCAACAAACGGACCAGAGCTGTTTTGCGTGTGAGAAATGATGGTTTCTGGCTTTCGGCTGTTGGAGCGCCGGAGGAAATTCTAACCTCGTCAGACAGCAATGGCGCTGTTGAAGAGGAGCTCAGAAATGAAACAGCGAAAGGAAGGAGAGTAATTGCTGTTGCAGAAAAAAGGTCTCCGCTAAAGAAGCGGATTTGCCGTTTTCAGAATTGGAGTCAAATTGGGATTTTGTGGGGCTGGTTTCCATCGAGGATCCTCCACGTCAAGGCGTCAAAGAAACCATAGAGACCGCGCATAGAGCGGGAATCAGGACGATCATGGTCACTGGTGATCATCCGCAGACCGCCGCCTACATTGCGAAGAGTGTGAGCATCCCTTCAGAGAGAGTGCTAACTGGTGAGGAGCTGGACAGGCTTTCTGATGAGGAACTGCAGAAGGTTGTGAAGGAAGTCTCCGTTTTTGCGAGAACGATGCCCGAGCATAAGTATCGGCTGGTAAAAGCGTTACATGCAAACGACGAAGTTGTTGCGGTCACTGGTGACGGTGTCAACGATACTCTGGCCCTTAAAGGGGCAGATGTTGGCATTGCGATGGGCATAAAAGGTACTGACGCGGCTAAAGAAGCGGCAGATGTTGTATTGACCGATGATAATTTTGTGACTATTGGGCAGGCGATCTTTGAGGGCCGCAAATTCTTTGACAACCTCAGAAAGGGCTTGAGCTATTATCTGTCTGTTAAGGCTGCGCTAATCTCAATCTTCCTTTTGCCTCTGGTTCTAGGCGTACCCTTACCGTTTGCCCCAATACAGATAATCGTCCTCGAACTTTTCATGGATCTCGCTGCCTCTGCCGGATTTGTCACAGAGCCCGCTGAAAGAACGATTTACAGCCGGAAGCCAAGGGATTCGAAAGCAAAGTTCCCTGATTCAGGAATGATAGTCGACATTGCAGTCTCCGCGGCAAGTCTTTTTGCAGCCGTCATGCTCTCGTACTTCTACGCACGTTGGCAAAACCTTTCTAACATTGAAACGCAGACTTTCGCCTTTTCTGCTTGGATAATGGGCCATGTAATCCTTGCCTTTGTTTCACGTTCAGAAAAGGAACCGCTTTACATTTTGGGTCCTTTGTCAAATAGGGTGATGGACGTGTGGGCAGTTCTTGCTTTCTCTTTCCTGCTCGTTGCAGTCAGCGTACCTTCAGTAGGGTTGCAGCTCAGGCTTTCGGCACTCACGGCCAGTCAGCTTGGCCTGATCTTTGCCTTCGCTCTTCTCACTATCGTTTGGCGGGAAATTGCGAAGCTCTTGCTGTTTAGACCAGATCTGATATATAGATAGATGCAAAAAGTGAATACTAGATCAGGCAAGTTATCTGCCCAAAATAAGCAAGATTTTTTCCTAAAACAGGAAAATTAGTCGGTGGGGCCGTATAAGTTCAGACTTACGTCTAAATTCTACAATTCAGTTTTGACCATCACAAAGCAGTGACCTGTAGTACCTGCAGAAGGAGCGTCTCCGAAAACAGGAGGTTAGGCCTACTTGGTTTCATTCCACGTCTGCTTCTTGCCAGTAATTCTTCTATATAACCTCTTTATGTGCATCAAGGCATGAGCCAAAAACCTCTCCTCCTGATTGTACGCTCTTCTTATGACAGATTCGCTGGAAATCAATGCCTCTTTAAGTTCAGCAATCTCTTTCTTTGGGGAGTATTTGATGTAGATTGGTACCCCTACAAAGAGCAAGATCAGACCTAACGCGATCTGAGTGAGCGAGCATTGCGTGATTAGATAAAGAGAGAAGATCACTCCTAAGCTTGGAATCACCCAGCCTCCTCTAAGATGGAACTGAGCTTTTGCGCCCTTACGACGTAGAGAAAAAATTGATGCGCTAGTTGCCACGTAGGCAATTGCCATAAAGAACACGGATGTAGCGATTAGCATGCTTAAGCCACCCATTATCGCTGCTACCAAGGCAGTAACTGCCTGAATGATTATTCCTAGGTAAGGCGTCTTAAATTTGGGATGAATCTTTGCGAAAACTCGTGGAAACAGACCGTCAGCAGCCAGTGCATATCCGAGCCTTGACGTTCCTATCATTCCTGATTCGTCAGAACCAGCGACGGAAACCAGAGCTCCACCTCCGACTACGATTCCGCCGAGCAGTGCCAGTGCCGGGATTGAACTTAACGCTATACTTGTTGCCGTCGCTAAAGGTGCATTGTCATTCTGCAGCCAATCCCATCGCCTTACCCCAAAGAGCACAATGTTCGTTGTTAAGTAGAAAATGGTCACGATTGAAATTCCAAGTATTATAGCTCTAGGGATTGTTCTGCTCGGGTCTCTTATTTCCTCTGCTGGTATGGTCGAGATTTCAAAGCCTGCATATGCCCAAAATATCAAGATGAGAGCCGCCCCAAAATTACTAAAACTATATGGTAAAAATGGTGAAAAATTCATGACAGCCGTAGTCATGTTTGAAGCCATGTATAGTAAACCAATCACAGCGAAGAAAATCAGTGGAGCAAGCTTGACCAACGTAAGCGCGTCATTTATTCTTCCCGCAGCCTTGACTCCGGCAACGTTCATGACTATGAGAAAGACAACGAATAACACTTTCACGATGACTTGAGAAACCAAGTCAAGACCTGGTAAGAAGAACATCAAGTACTGTGTAAAGGCCACTGGAAAAACAGCCAGTGACATCCATTCAGCAAGCCAAAGAGACCAGCCGACAATAAAGCCTGCAAAGGTTCCCCATGCTGCATGGGCATATGCGTATGGACCTCCAACTTTCGGAAGCAGCGCGGCACATTGAGCAAAACACAGTGCAATCACGATGGCCATAAATCCGGCCACGACCCACACAATTAATGAAAATGGCCCGAGAAGACCTGCTCCAAATGCTGAAGCCACATAAATGTCAGCTCCTATTATAGCCCCCACCACTAGATTCGTCACATCAAAAAGCGTGAGTTTTGATTTGAGGCTAACTCTAGACATTAGAATCACTTAGTAGCGAATGTTGCATAAAAAATATTCTCGGTGTTGGCCACAATTTTGTCAGGAACCTATTTTCCGAGAATCAAGAAATCACTGAACTTTTTTAACCGATTTTCAGCATCTTTTAGGATTCTGTTGAGCTGAGAACCGCCAACCTCGTATGGATGAGTTTCGTTCGGAAACTTCCATATTTGAACCTTGCCTTCTTCGTCTGCTCCAATCGAATCGTCTATTTGGTACGTGTCTATTAGGCGAATGATGAATGTAGCGATCACTGCCATGTCGTCCATAACGGCTCTTTTTGAATAAGATGGTTTGATGAAAAGGTAAGCGTACTGCGCTCCGGTCCCGATCACTTTGTAGTCATTCACTTTACTCGAAGTCCCCACTGAATCGACACAATACAAGAATGGCAGAGCTTACTTGGGCCTGTGACAAACAAGCGCTTCAAAAGCCTCGGATTCGTAGTCGAATCCCTCCGCCTTGTACCGTGGTCCGTAGATCTCATATAGCCTGTGAGCGATATCCTCAGTTAGCCCAACGAATCCTCTTGATGGATCATTCTTCACTATCCCTTTTTTCTCCAAAAGGTGCAAGTTTCTAATATCCTGAACGAATTTTTCACGAATGTCCAGAAAACCGGCAGCAGCAACCACTAAATTCTCGTATTTCTCAACCGAAATTATCTTATTCTCGTAGTAAGTCATCTGGCCAGCTTTCACTTTCTTGTCGCCGACTATGATTATACCATCTTGGCAAACAGCCCCAACTATACAAGTCATAACAAAGACCTCCCTTTACGCTTGGTTGATTTCATTGTCATATAAGTTATTCGATCGCGAGCACATCCTTGTGGGTTATAACCGCTAGCTGCGTTAATACCATAATGGGCAACGAAGTTGTGGGAATGCGTATTATGCACACAAGAAGGGCAGAAGGCCGGTTTCCGTGAATATTTGCGCGTAGAGAGGCACACAGATGGCTGTTTTGCTAAAATGGGCTTTGGTGGGGCCGTATAGGTTTTGATTTACGTTTAAATTTTACAATTGAGCACTAATGATCCAAAAAGAGAATGCGCGCGGAGTAAACTTAGAATAGCTCAGGGGTTCTATTAGAACTGGTGATCTTAAATTGGGTGAGCTCAAAACAATAATCGCGAAGATCGAGTCTGACGTGCTGCATGTTCCAGAAGAGGTGAGAGAAATACTCGGCCATGACACGAAAATCATTGTTGGCACGGCCGCAGTCATCGCGTTCTCAGCAGGCACTTCTTACGCAGATATCCTGAGAAGTCTCGAATTAATACAGGATGATATACAACTTCGCCTATGCAAAGAAAAGTCAGAAGCATCAAAATCAAGAAAAAAGTAACAGGGCGCTAGGACTCGCGCATAGCGCGCGTTAGATTCTCATTTGTAAAATCCAAACGAGATGGCATATCAGGTATCTTTGATGGTGTGAGGGACAGGACCAAAAAGCGCGCTGGCTTGTCCCTAAAATGGTTAAAAATGGTCTTAATTCGCCTTTTGTGATTTGGAGACAGTTTTGAGCTTCGCACTTTCCTTCGGCCTTCTTGCAGCGTCCGCTCTTCTCGAACTGTGAAGGGTTAGGCTGAAGGCGGCGGAGTAAGCTTTGCGGTGATTGCGTCGGCTTGATTGCTGACTCCCATGATTCTCCATCCCTCAACACGCCAAGAGTTGCCTATCAGATAAGCTCATATCGGAGGCAAAAAGGCAAAAGAAGAATTAAAACCATTTTTGACCAATTTAGGAACACGCATGCGCGCAGCGTTCTGGGTTTATCTAGACTGTACAAAGTGTGAAAAATTTGTAAAATTTAAACGCCGGTTAGCGCGCGTTATAGTGAGACAATTCTACCAAGCAAATCAGGATTCCACCACGCGCGCTTTGAACGAGTTAGAGGCTATATTCTTCCATGTATGCTGGTGCGCTCACTTCCCATCCGCCCTTAGAATGGAGATAGTCCTCTAAGCTCAAGATCGATTCCTCTTCGCCATGGGTCAGGAAAACATGCTTCGGCGGGGATTTGAAGTTGTTGAGCCAGCGTTGCAGGTCGTTCATGCCGGCGTGGGCGGAAAAGCCATCGATCTTCTCGATTTTCATCCGCACCGGGTAGGACTGATCGAGGATTCTGACGGGGGAAACGCCGTCCAAGATTTGCCGTCCAAGCGTCCCGACCGCTTGGTATCCCACAAAAAGAAGCGTGGATTCTGGACGAGTTATCTCTCTGACTAGGTGATGCTTAATTCGTCCTCCTGTAATCATCCCCGAACCGGCCATGATTATGGTTGACCCTTTGATTAAGTTGATTGCCTTGGACGCTTCAACAGAATCGACGAGCTTCAACCCCGGAAAGTCAAAGGGGGATTGACCATCCTTGAAGAGCTCCAGTGTCTCTTTGTCAAAATACTTCTTGCATTGTTCAAAGACTTTCGTGATTTCGACAGCCATGGGGCTATCGAGAAAAGTCACAACATAAGGGATCCTTTCCGCCCGCGCCAAGCGGTTAAAGTGATACAACAGTTCTTGGGCACGCTCAATGGCAAAGGTGGGGATGAGGACCTTCCCGCCTGCCTTCACCGTGTCATTGACGACCTTGCAGAGCCTATCATCAATATCTTGGGGACTGTCGTGGTTGCGATCTCCGTAAGTGGACTCCATGACCACGTAATCCGCTCGATCAAACACAGAGGGATTGCCGAGAAAAGGCTTATCCCATTGGCCGATATCCCCCGAGAAGATGATGTTCCGTGACCCGTTCTCATCTTGGATAATGATCTCAATCATGGCGGAGCCAAGGATGTGTCCGGCATCATGGAAACAGACCTTGACTCGGTCATTCAGTGGCAGAAATTCTTCATAGGGAACATCCCTCAGGAGGGGAAAACACTTCTCGGCATCCTGGACTGTATACAGAGGGATTTCCGGGTAGGGTCCGTTTCGGCCTTCCTTATCATGGCGCTTTTTCTTGAAGGCAGCATCCTCTTCCTGCATTCGAGCAGAATCCAAAATCACTATCGGAAGCAACTCCTTAGATGCAGGGGTCAGCAGGATATTTCCAGCAAACCCTTCCTTGACAAGCTTGGGAATAAGTCCGCAGTGGTCTAGATGAACATGGGTGAGAAGGAGATGATGGATCTGGTCTGGAGGAACGGGGAAGGCCTTCCAGTTTCTGTAGGAATAGTCCCGTTCCTGAAACAGTCCGCAATCGACAAGGATCTTAACTCCGCTGGCATCCAGAAAGTAGCTTGATCCCGTCACTTGATGCGTTGCGCCCAAGAATTCTATTTTCATGAACGTCTCCCTTATATTGACATTTCTTATTTCTACCCTATCAATTCTTTTTCTCACTACTCGTCCCGGGGGGGTGCACTCTTCTCCGCTACTAGTTGAATGCTTCAGCCCGTGCGATTCTTGGCTCTAATGATTTGAATCTCGATCTTCTACTTTAGCACGGTGTGCTGGAATGACAGCGTATGTTTTCAATATACCGTTCCGAGACAACAGAAAGCTCCAACATGTCATCAATGAAGTTAAGAACGATATGAAGTTGCAGACGCTGTGGAGATGTTCGAACATCATGGCGATCGATCGCATGGGCTACACCGATCAGTCCTACACATGTCAAAATCGTAGCTAATTCTGCACTGAAGCTACTGAGAATGCTTGTTGAGAAAAAGGTTGTGCCAAGCATCGTTAAGCACTACGACATGAGAAAAGAAGGCGCTGAAGTGGTTGTAGTCCTCGCCTCGATCTTTCACGATTTAGGCATGACGGTAACAAGAGACGGACACGAACCATATAGCACATTGTTAGCTTCGGGGTTCATTGGGAAATATTTGCAGGATATTTAGTCTGAGGAAGAGCAACGATCATTTTCTCTGAGGTGTTGCATGCCATAGCGCGCAGGCGAGTTAAATAATTGCTTTGTCGCAGTGGGAGTTTGCCTTTGATGATTTGCTTTTCACTTTTTTGGGGGGTTTGGCAGTGTGTTTCTCCTATGAGATGCAGCAGGGGCTGGAACTGT
>Ga0315296_10001905_pt1 | contig 18061 bp, 18 predicted proteins | sample YL17G14_18_MG_FD_203921 | JGI IMG/M metagenome (GOLD analysis project Ga0315296, IMG submission 203921) | Sediment microbial communities from Yellowstone Lake, YNP, Wyoming, USA - YL17G14_18 | ecosystem: Environmental > Aquatic > Freshwater > Lake > Sediment | place: USA: Wyoming | collected... | reverse complement strand
TTGAAATTATTCCCATCTGTGAACCGTGGTCTCTTAAGTGTCGTGTAAGTGCTCTTGTATCTATCCCCTCAATTCCAACAATTCCAAATTCTTTTAAATAATTTCCTAATGAATGTATAATTTTGATATTTGATATTTGATATTTGATATTTTCCGCCCGCCAGTTACTCGGAAAATCAAGATATTCTTTTACGATAAATCCTTCAACCTTTGGCCCTTCGAGTGATTCTCTATCATCGGCATTGACACCATAATTTCCTATCTGAGGGTATGTCATGGTAACAATCTGTCCCTTATATGAGGGGTCTGTCAGTATTTCCTGGTAGCCTGTCATTGAGGTATTGAATACTATTTCACCTATCGTTTCACCTTCAGCACCGAAGTTTTCTCCTTCAAACACAACCCCATCTGAGAGGACAAGCAATGCCTTTACCCTGTTAGAAACATTTCTTTTAGCGTGTCCAGAATCTGGGTTAAAGCTCCTTCCAAAGTTTCCAACGGGGGTTACTGCCATTCGTATATCCTTCCTTTTGAAATCGTCACCACAGGTATCCCTTTAAGCATCCATCCATCGAAAGGTGTATTCTTCCCCTTTGAAACAAATTTTGAAGCTTCAATCCTGATTTCTTTTTTCATATCTATTATTGTGATATCAGCATCAGCACCTGGCCTTAGCATACCTTTTAAACCATAAAGTGGAAGACCAAGAATCCTTGATGGATTCAAAGCCATCTTCTCTATGAGCTGGCTCATGGTTAAAACCCCTTCCTCAACAAGCCTTATACTTAAACTCAGCGCTGTATCAAGGCCTGAGATGCCTGATGGTGTAAGGTCAAATTCCTTAAGTTTTTCATCTCTGTGATGTGGTGCATGGTCAGTTGCAATCACATCAATTGTGCCATCTTGTAACCCTTCTTTTACGGCATCTATATCTCTTTTGGCCCGCAGAGGAGGATTCACTTTTGCGTTTGTATCATAATCTCTTACCGCATCTTCCGTGAGACTAAAATAATGGGGGCACGTCTCTGCAGTAACAGGTGTTCCCCGCTTCTTTGCATCCCTTATTAACTCTACTGATCCCTCTGTTGATACATGAGCAACATGGAGCTTTCCGCCGGTAAGTTCTGCTAATATGATATCTCTGTACACTATTATCTTTTCTGCTTCAGATGGAATACCTTTGAGTCCGAGTGTCACAGACAGTAAGCCTTCGTTCATCACCCCGCCTTCAGAGAGTGTCAAATCCTCGCAGTGAGAGATTATCGGTACACCAAATGATTTTGAATACTCAAATGCCCTTCTCATCATCAGGCTGTTCATCACCGGATATCCATCATCAGAAAATGCAATACATCCCTCATTCCTCATTGCACCCATCTCTGCGAGCTCTTCGCCTTTCTGGCCTTTGGTTATCGCACCAATTGGATAAACAGTGCATAAGCCTTCACGTGCAGCCTTTCGTATAATGAATTCTGTGACACTTGCGTTATCGTTCACAGGATATGTGTTTGGCATACAGCAGACTGTTGTAAAACCACCTCTGACAGCAGCAGCAGTTCCTGTTTTTATTGTCTCCTTATATTCGAAACCAGGTTCCCTCAAATGCGCATGCATATCAATAAGTCCCGGGATAACAATAAGTCCTTCTGCATTAATGGTTCGGAGGTCAGGATCTTTTGGAGAACGTTGAACATTGAACGTTGTCAGATTGTCTCTCCCCTTTGCTCTTTGCTCTTTGCTCTTTGCTCGTACTTCTTTTATCTTCCCATCTTCAATCACCACATCACCAATTCCGTCAATTTTCTGGGAAGGGTCGACAATATGTCCGTTTTTTATGACAATATTCATCTTTTCACTCCTGAAAGGAGATACATCACTGCCATTCTGACAGCAATGCCGTTAGTCACCTGCTCAAGAATTACTGATTGCGGGCCATCCGCAATCTCTGAGGTAATTTCGATTCCGCGGTTCATAGGACCAGGGTGCATGACGATCACATCACCCTTTGCAAGGGAAAGTCTTTCCGGTGTGAGTCCCCAGTTCTTGAAATATTCTTCTGTGGACGGGAAAAACCCTTTGCCCTGCCTCTCCATCTGTATCCTGAGCATCATTACTACATCCACATCTTTCAGGCCGACATCCATATCGTGGAAAACCTTAACACCAATGCCTTCAATCTCCTTCGGTATCAAGGTTGGGGGTCCAATCAACCTTACCATCGCACCAAGCTTTTTCAGGCTATAGATATTTGATTTTGCAACCCTGCTATGAGTGATGTCTCCTACAATTGCAATCTTAAGTCCTTCAATTTTTCCTTTCTTTTCTTTTATAGTGAAGGCGTCGAGAAGTGCCTGGGTAGGATGCTCATTTGTCCCGTCACCTGCATTGATCACGGAGGCCACAAGCTTCTTTGCAAGAAGATGAGGTACCCCTGATGAGGAATGCCTTATTATGATAAAATCTGCACCGAGGGCTTGAACAGTGAGGGCTGTATCAATGAGGCTCTCTCCTTTGACAACACTGCTTGTTGGTACAGAGAAGTTTATCACATCTGTACTGAGCCTCTTTGCTGCAAGTTCGAAAGACGTCCTTGTCCTGGTTGAAGGTTCAAAAAAGAGGTTAACCGCAGTCTTCCCACGCAGGGTGGGAACCTTTTTTATATCTCTTTTAAGCACGTCCTTGAACCCTGCGGCTGTATCAAGGATAAGGTTTATCTCTTCCACAGAGAGTTCCTTTATGCCGAGTAGATCTTTTTTGTTTAACATACTTTACCCCTCACTGCCTATTTTTTTTCGAGTATTACCCTGTCTTCCGACCCTTCTTCCTTAAGCTGCACCTGAACTGTTTCACTCAATGCGGTAGGCATATTTTTCCCCACATAATCAGCCTTAATCGGAAGTTCACGGTGTCCTCTGTCAATCAGAACTGCAAGCTGGATACATGCGGGTCTTCCGAGGTCAATCAATGCATCCATTGCTGCCCTTATTGATCTCCCTGTAAAGAGGACATCATCCACGAGTATAATCTTCAAATCTGTTATCTCACATGGAACCTCGGTCCTCCTGACAACAGGCTGCTCCTTTCGTATATTCAGGTCATCCCTGTAAAGTGCGATATCGAGTAAGCCAACAGGTATGCTCTTTTTTTCGATCTGCTTTATTTTTGAGGCAAGCCTTTTTGCAAGATGTACTCCACCTCTCTGGATACCAACAAGACAGAGCTTCTCTGTTCCCTTGTTCTTTTCAATTATTTCATGTGCCATCCTCATTAAAGCTCTGTCAATATCTTTTTTGTTCATGAGTTCTTTTGGCATGTTATCAATACCCCATAAAAAAACCTTCCCCTCATGCTGAGTGGAAGGTTTATTGGCTATCTGAATTTTTGCAGCTCACGCTGACTCCTTTGCCTTTCTGGCCTCACAGGGCCATCTTTAAAAGCAGTTTTATTAAAACATAAAACGAATAACGCTGTCAATGAGCATAATTGGGGTCTGCCTGATGGAATGGACTTAATCTCACATTGTACTTCTCCTTTAGAGTGAGGTACGGGGTTTACTCAAAACAAGGCATGCCCAGTTGCGCTCTTCATCACGTTGGATAAGAATGAGTCCGCTTAGCAAGTAAGTATTCAATAGGGTCAAACATCCATCTGTTGTAAAACCTGAGAGAACAAGCATACCCCCTTCTTCTATTCTTTTCACCAAAAATGGATGGAGCATCTCCAGGGTGTGACCTCCAATATTAGCCATAATCAGTGAAATTGATAGCAGCTTTTATCACTTTCCTATCCGCTCCTGTTTCAGCAGCTACCATCTTCTCTACATCAACAGGTGTGAGCTTGTGGTTTGAACCCACCACGATATCATATACCTTCTGCTTGATACCTCTGCTCATTTCATCTTCCATTTAAAGGATACAGTAAACCCCGTTGGAATTGCACACGGAGCATTGAACCCAGTGTGCAAAAGCGGAAGACTCCGTTGATAATATCTACGGGGTGTATCATCCCCATGGCAAGCCATGAGGCATTCCTACGGGGTAAACGCTGCCTTATACTATGTCAACCCTCTCATGCAATAATACTGTCAACCTCTGCTTTGGTCTTTCAGATACCTTTTGATTTATAATTGTCTATGCTTGAAAAGATTAGAGATAAGGTATTTGCAGGCAAAAGAATATCCAAGGATGAGGCACTCGAATTATTTAAAACAGATAACATCTTTTTACTTGGAGACCTTGCCTCTTATGTAGCGAAGAGGAAGAATGGTAAAAGGGTATCCTTTATCAGAAACAGGCATGTCACTCCTACAAACATCTGTGTCAACCGATGCAGGTTTTGTGCCTTCAGCCGTTCAAAGGGAGAGGAAGGTGCATTTGAACTCACTTTAGAAGAAATATTTAAAAGAATTCGTGCACTCGATTCTCATCTTAAAACTATTAGTGAAGTCCACATTGTTGGGGGGCTCCATCCTGACTGGCCATTCGAATATTACCTGAAAATGCTTTCAAAAATAAAAAAGAAATTTCCTGAAATTCACATAAAAGCATTTACTGCAGTAGAAATAGATTATATGTCAAGAATCAGTGGCCTTAGTCTTGAAGATACACTGATTGATTTAAAAAAGCACGGTCTTGACCTGATGCCAGGAGGAGGCGCAGAAATATTTGATAGCAGAATAAGGAACAGACTATGTCCTGAAAAGATTTCAGGAGAGAGATGGCTCAAAGTAATTGAGACAGCACACAGGTTAGGTATTAAGACGAACGCAACGATGCTTTATGGACACATAGAAACCTATGAACATCGTGTTGACCATCTGTTCAGACTCAGAGAACTACAGGACATAACAGGTGGCTTTCAGGCATTCATCCCACTTTCCTACCATCCAAAGGGTACTGAAATAGGAGGCTTTTATTCATCTGGCATAGATGACCTCAAGACTATTGCGGTAAGCAGAATTGTACTTGATAACTTCCCTCATATCACTGCCTACTGGATTATGCTTGGAGAAAAGATATCCCAGCTTGCACTTCTTTTTGGGGCAAGTGACCTGAGCGGCACCGTTATCGAAGAGAAGATTACCCATTCAGCTGGCGCCCTGTCCAGCGAGTCAATGACTCCGGAGCAACTCATTCATCTAATAAAAATGGCAGGGAAGATCCCTGTGGTGAGAGACTCGTTCTACAGGAAATTAAAAGTTAAAAGTTAAGAGTTAAAAGTGAAAGACAAAACAAGAAAGAAAGACATTAACCGCCTAACGAAAAAAGAAGGCTTAAAGATATTCAAGGATGCTGATTTACTTGAGCTTGGCCAGAGATCTGATGATATGAAAAAAAGACTTCATCCTGAAAACATTGTCACATTTATTGTAGACAGGAATATTAACTACACAAATATCTGTATAAACAGGTGCCGCTTCTGTGCCTTCTGGAAAGATGAAGACGACCCAGAGGCATACCTCCTCAGTAAATATGAACTTTTCAGAAAGATAGAAGAGACCATAACCTTAGGAGGCACACAGATACTCATTCAGGGAGGACTCCATCCCAATCTTGACCTGAGCTATTACATAAACCTTCTTCATGAGATCAAAAGTAGATTTGATATAAACATACATGGATTCTCTCCACCAGAGATATGTTATATCGCAGATAGATCTCATTTGACGATAAGGGAGACATTAACACTTCTCAAAGATGCAGGACTTGATTCTATTCCTGGCGGAGGTGCAGAGATTCTCTCTGACAGAGTGAGGGAGGTAATCAGCCCGAAGAAGATTAAATCCGGCAGGTGGCTTAAGGTCATGGAAGAAGCACACAGGCTTGGTATGAGAACGACTGCAACAATGATGTTCGGAAGCATCGAAAAAGCAGAGGATATTATTGAGCATCTCGATGCGGTGAGAAGTTTACAGGATAAAACCGGTGGCTTTACAGCCTTTATCCCATGGAGTTTCCAGCCAGGAAATACAGAACTCAGCCGTCAGTTGTCAGTCTTCAGTCATCGGTCGGGAGATTTAAAACACAGTAAGCACGTATCACGCATTACACCTCACCTATCACTGATTTATCCTGCAACAGCAGTTGAGTATTTGAGAGTTCTCGCCCTATCAAGGCTCTATCTCGATAATATCAAAAATATACAGGCGTCTTGGGTCACTCAGGGGCTTAAACTTGCACAGGTTGCCTTACGATTTGGTGCGAATGATTTTGGTTCTACAATGATTGAAGAAAATGTTGTTGCCTCAACAGGTGTGAGTTACAGAGTGTCAAAAGAAGATATCATTAAGGCAATTAAAGATGCTGGCTTCAGACCAGCACAAAGGGATACATACTATACAATCATCAAATATTTTTAGAGTTTTTGGGGGATGCGAGGAATATTTTTATCCTGATGGCTGGACTTCTGGTTCTTTCAGGGTAGAAGAGTTCAGAGTACCATCAATGAAAGGCATAATACAGCCTCCAAAAGAGCCATTAATAAATATTTCTGAGGTAGATATTGACCTTCTCGTTGCGTATCTCTCAGGCGGAGGCGCAAGTAATGCGCCTGTTAAATTGAGAAGCCAGATACAACAGAAATATACACACTTTGAGAACTACGAAGATTTTACTTTTGCAAATGGTGAGATTCAGACCGTTTCTACTAAGATGCCTCTCTGGCCATCAAAACTGCTTTTGGGAATAAAGCCCGATTCATGGGCATCTTCAAAGGAATCATTTAAATTTCATACAATTGTCCTCGACCTCTCAGGGAAACCAGTTCCAGACGTTGATGTAAAAGTAGATCTCTTCCAGAGAAAATACTACTCCCACAGAAAAAGGCTTGTCGGAGGATTTTACTCTTATGAACATGTAACTGAGACAAAACGCATAGGCCATCTTTGTGAAGGCAGGACAGATTCAAAAGGTCTCATGATATGCGAAGTAAAGTCGCCTGTTTCGGGGAATGTCATTATTCAGGCACATACAGCAGATGAAGCAAAAAATATCTCAATAGCTCACCGCGATGTCTGGATTGCAGGTAAAGGCGAATGGTGGTTTGATGTCTCTGGCAGTGATAGTATTGATTTCCTTCCTGAGAAAAAGAGATATGAGCCTGGCGAGACCGCAAAATTTCAGGCTGCTTTCTGCTGCCTGCATCATTTCAAAAGATTCTTCATCTGGAAGTATGATTACCTCAACTTTTGCTCCTTTTGGGAGTGGAAGCTTTGGTAATTCTATTGTGCCGTTTTCTTTTACAACAGAATGATATTTAACTGCATTCATCTTTACCTCTCGGTGCTTTTATTTTACCTGAATCCCCTCCTAAAATCATCTGCCCTCTCTACGAGTCGTAGACAATTATCTTCCTTCAATCAGGCATTAAATAAAGGTGCTTTAAGTGAAGATCGAAGACCAGGCCCCATTTAGTTTTATTTCTTCTCCGATAGCTGTTAGCTGTTCATTTCCAGCCTTATGACCTATTTATCTATTGGAATGATGCGCGTTCCAATTTCTCTCTAATGCATCAGCGAGATCAAAAAGCGAGGCAGCACATTTCTCGTATAGATCATTCAGAGTCTCCAAAAACCACTTCCCTGCTGATTGAATAATAACTAATTCGTCATTATTTATTTCAAGATCTGCTGTTTCTTTCGGATGAGTGATTCTATTCCGGATTTTCAGCGAATTAATTAACCATTGCCAGCCGGGACTGTTCTTGTCAATTTTGTAGTCGATAGAATGCATACATGCATAGTGCGCAAATGCATATTCTATGCTATTTGGCAGCGACTGATAACAAGGCTTTATTTGAAGCTGCCCCTGTTTGTTTCGTTTAATGATCTGCCCCTTTAATTTCCCTTGTAATTCAGAGGTTATTTCCTCCCCTTCACTCTCAAGTAAATTATAGATATCTTCCTTTAGCCTATATGTCAGAGTTTCAATCATAGAAAAAAGAGTCCGAGTATAGGCACGGTGCCACGTTTGATCGCCAAAAACCTTAATTTGCTCATTAAATACGGCAAGTTCTTGGACAAAAATATCAAACAATCGAAGAAACTCTTTATCTGATGCCTTAATGGCATTAAGAAAATTATCCATCATTTTGATGTCATTGGATGAAACAATCTTCCAATGTTTTATTTTAAAATCCTTGTTGCTTGCCATTAAACAAATCAATTGGCTCTAATAGCCGGTCATAGGTTATAATTTTTAACCGAGGATGATTATTGCATAGCTCATTACGTCGTCTTATAGTCTCCTCGTTAAGCATTTTTCTTCTGCCGATTATTATCACAAAAATTGGATCTGTGGAGAAATTTGTTTCCTTTTTTATACCAGCAAAGTTTTGTAATCTCCCTAATATGTCTTGAGCATATGCCTTATTATCCTTAATCCATGCTTGCCAGTCCGTAATTTGTCTAAACGCGTGGTTCAGATGTTTACTCATGTCTCCTTTTTTATTAAACAAATTCACATCTGATCGTTCGAGTTCAACAAAAACCAGTTGGCGCCTGTTGAATCCGTATGTACAAAGGAAAAATCTACTATGTATCGTTCGGCAAATCTCGATTTACTAAACAATGCACATCGTCTTATGCCGAAAGGAAAAAATAATCTCAGCCCAGCATTTAATAATAGCACTGGATGTTCTTCTAAATATTCTTGTAGTGGCTTCTCCGTAGTAGACTTATCGACTATTTTTGAAAAACATTTTCTCGATTCCGCATAATAATTATTAAACGCAGTATTGTTACCATAAGCCTTAATATAGATTTTAATATTTTCCAGCAGGTTCCTTTTGTTCATATCGTTACTCGGCTCTCTCTATTGAATCTCCTCTCCTCATCCGTTACCCCATAAAGCCCATAAACAATATCGTCTATCTTTTCATCTGCTATAAAGAAAATGTGCCTGTCCCATTTTTCCGGTCACATTTGCATTTATCCGGTTATTGATTATAGGTTTTTAACATCGCCGATACGCTATTGATTAACTCGGCAACCTCGTCTTTTGTCGGCTCTCGCTCCTTATCGTGGTCACAAAGATTTCTAATATCGGCAAGATATTGAACTTTTCGCCAAGTGACAAGGTCATATATAGTCTCTTTACACAAATTATTAAGCACTGCAAGCGTATCTTTTTCTTTGTATTTTATTGGCGGCGTATGTTTTCGCAGCAAGTTTTTTAAATGGCGTTCTAAAATCACGCCAGCCAGTGCGCCCGCAGGCCGCATAAAACCATTTTTCAAAAGATGATTGGCTGCAATGATTTCATCGTCCATTAAGACTGAATAGGCTGTCAGTTCAACATCGTAGATCAAAAACTTCAAATGCGTCGAAACAGCGGCAAGAATGTCGAATTGAGCATCGATAATATCCATGAGTTTAAATTGTTCGGCCTTTGTGATATAGCGTTTGGCAATTAGCTGTTTTATACCAAGATCATCTTTTGTCTTATTAGGCGAATATGCATTTTCAAACTCCGGCGTTCGACTTGGCTGATTTTTGTCGAGAATAGTTTTGGCTGCACTATACCACTGTTGATAGAGACTTGAGATATCAGATGGCAGCAACCTTTTTTCGGGGGTTACCACATCAAACCCTTCGAAAGCACTTGTTGTTTTTTGAGGAATAATTTTGTTTTTATGGCGATCTTCTTTCCAGCATCTATCCTGTATTTTTTTTAGCAGATTATTTTTATCCAACTCAAGATGCTTAATCGCGGTCTGCAACTCCTTAAGTCTTGTCATTTCTTGTCCTCCACAATTCGCCTCTCCTTTTCCGTTATCCCGTAAAGCCCATAGACAATTTCATCTATCTTCTCATCGGTAACTGCTATCTCGCGCTCTATTTTGTCTCTTTCGGCAGAAGGGGGAATGGATGCCCGCTTTTTGTTAAGCTCAAGCATTCTGTCAACGAGGGAGACGAGTTTATCGTGAATGGCTTTTTCAGGGGGGTTGTTGAAGTCAATGGTGCGAATGGGAAGCTGATTGATAACCGTCGGTTTTACCTGAGCTAACGCTCTGCCTTCTTCGAGAGACACAAGCCGATATATGAATATAAACAGTTTAGAATTCAGGAGAGCAAGTATGTATTTTGTCTTCTCTTGCGCCGCTAATGAAAAAAGATAGCAGCCATCTGTCGGATAAAGGTTACCTTCATCTAAAGCAACAATCAGTTCATCCTCCGTTATTACCCCCACGAGCTTATTAGGTTTTAAAAAAATATTTTCTTCTCTTGAACGATGAAGAGCATAAATAGGATGTTTCCGCTGTTTGACCTCCTTGCATGTTATTTTGTTCTTAAATTGGTCTATGTAGCTACATATCCGGGGTATGGACTTGAAGTTATCGGTTCTTTTAGTATAAATCAAGTGATGGCCCTGATAATCAATATAATATCTTTTTACTTGCTTTCCCCCGGTTACGGTGGGTCTCAATTTCGATAGTTCCAGATCAAATTTCTTAGCGGTTGCTTGATCAACGATAAATGCCTCTTTTAAGTCAGGACTACCGCCTCGCTGAATGCCATCAGTATCTATGAAGTTTTCGAGTGGTTCAACAGGAAGTCTTTCGATAATTCGATCAAACAGATCATATTTCTCGACTGCTTTAGTTATAAACATTGCGGAGGGAATCTTCAAAAAACTTTTCTGCCCTATTCCCGCGTAATTTGACAAGTTATTTATTATAAGGTCTTTTCCCTTTATCTTGCTAAAATCGGCAATACTGGTTTTATTGTTTCTGCCTTTAGAATTGTCAAACATGAGAATGCAAGAGGGTCTGTTTACTCCCTCAAAAACGTCATTGCCTAAATTAATCACGGTTTTAAGATCGAATTTATGAAGAATATAGTGCCTAAGTTTGTAGTTGTCTTTTTGGTACAAAATGACATCCGGTAAAATCATGCCAAAAGAACCTTTGGAAGATAATCTCTGCGAAATCTGAAAGACAAAATACATGAATGAATCGATCATTCTCACTATTATCGGCTCATTATGAACTCTCAAATATTCAAGTTCGGCTTCGGAGAAATCTGCGCCCCAAGGCGGGTTGCCGATGACGACATCGAACCCTCCGCTCTGCATTATCTCTCCGAACCCTGCTGACTTTGAATTCCAGTCGAAAGGATTAATCCTGCTCTTTGTTTCATCAGAGATTGCTTCGCCTTCGGCTCGCAATGACAGAAGGGGGGCATCAAAAATATCATAGCCGACAAGACTGTTTCCGCATTTGATGTTATTGCTTAATGGTGGAAGAAGATGCTGTTTCTTCGGCAGCAAGCCCCTTTCTCCCTCCAATGCCTTGAGATAAAGGCTCATCATAGTGATCTCTACTGCCTGAGGGTCAATGTCAACTCCGAAGATGTTGTTTCTTAATATCATTGCCTTTGTGCGTAGGGGTAGAGACAAATCCTCTGGCCCTACTTTATGTTAAAAGTCAAAGAATTGTGTCTGCGCCTCTTTCGCATGCTTACGATAATATTCAAGATGATAATCCAATAAGTATTGATACGCGCCAAGCAAAAACGAGCCTGAACCACATGCAGGATCAAGAATTTTTATCTTCTCTATCTGTCTGGGTGTCTTGCCTTCAATTATTTTGCCGACCGTGTTTTTAACAATGTAATCAACGATATATTTGGGTGTGTAATAGACACCCCCTGCTTTTCTGACCTCTGGTTTTTCCTCGACCTTAACCCTCTGAGGTGTTACCCTTATCGTGCTACCTAAATAGCGTTCATAGATGCTTCCAAGTAGTTCGACTCCAATAGCATCAAAGCGGTAACGGCTTTTAGGGAAATAGAGGCTTTCGATAATTTCAGCTAAAAGATTTGAATCTACATTCGCTTTTTCACAAGCATGAGGTTTAAAAATGTCACCATTTAAGTCATCGTTGACTTCATGGAAGAGGTCAAACAAATGTGTCATTATTGATTTTCGCTTACCCTCTTCCTTCCACTGTGCAACGATCTCCCATAGTTCCCTGTCCGGCCTGATCTTCCTGTCTTCTGCAATACGGATAAAAATAATCCTGTCGAGGAGCTTTTGTACAACATCATTGAGAAGTTTTACATCGAATTCAGGATTTCGCTTGTGAATATCCTTTGCAAGTTCCGTTCGCCATACGGTCAAATCCTCAAGGAAAGACTTATCCGGAGGAATGCGTAATCTCTTGCTCTTTGTATCTTTAGGCAAAAGGGCTTCTAATGATCCCTGCAATACCCTTTCTCTGGATAGTTCATAGAGTTTTTCGATCTTATTAAGATAATCTGCATATTTGAGGTCCAGGATCAACCCTTCATCAGGAAATTTCGGATTCGGTTTCAGGGATGCATCATAAAGTTTGAACTCCTCGAAGTCTGTGAGGATTACGAAATACACCTCTTTTGTCGACCATGCGTAACTTTTTGCCTGTAGGATATGATTTACGTCATCGAGGGCAACAGATGGTGCTTTTGCTTCAACGAAAAACTTTGTGATACCATTTATCCTGAAATTGTAATCAGGTCTTTTGGTTGTCTCAGGGGAAAGCTCTACAATCACCTCCCTTTCATGGGGAGGCTTCTGAGCCTTGTTCTCTATATCCCAACCGAGGGCTTTGAAGAAAGGGTTTAAGAAATCAATTCTTACCTGTGCTTCGGGATAGCCTTTTGAAAGATAGTGGGTTTTGTCCTTTTCGAACTTTGTGATTAAGGTCTGCAGCTTCTCTCTGAATGAATCGATATCAGACATCTGTGTTTTTTGGTACATCAAAATAAAATTAGCACATCTTAACACAATTTCGGTGTTTTGAAAAGCCAGAAAATGTGCAAAATGGATTGTCAATTTTTATAAAACATGGATATAATCCTTTTGTATGGAAAACCTATGGAGCATAAGGATGAGAGCTTCCAAAAAAGCTAAGAATTCAAATTCCAAAATCCTGAATCCAAAATCAGATGAGATTCATATTTCTGGTGCTGAAGGACTCTACAAGAAATCAGAGATTCATAAGATAGTGAAGAAATATATTGAAAGAGCAATACATCATCCGAAGGGAATGCCTGATACTATTGTAATTACAATCGAGGATATAAGACAAAATCCTCTAACAATCTCAGCATTACCTGTGGCGACGATTAACAATAGCTCTCCTACTGAAGCGGAAAATAGTGTAGTCAGGACACTTCAATCATTAGGGATTTCAGAAAGAGCTATTCGAAAAGCTTTTGTATTGATCAAAAAAGGTGGAATGAGAGGTGCCATACTTATCACCGCAGAAAATGGAGACCGTCTTGATCCTGACAGAGAAAGGGGGATCAGGGTATCCAGACTTGGAATGAATAGAACAGCACTAAAGGTGCTTTCAACAAGGCTTTCAAGACACGGGATTAATACAGATATTGTCAAAGAGGCTTTGATTCTTGCATCAAAAGTCGCATCCTGTAAGCACGTGATAGCTGAATTATGTGTATCTGATAACCCATACTACACAACGGGGTATGTGGCATCTAAACATTTCGGATATTTGAGAATACCAAATATCAAACATAAAGGAAGCAGAAAAGGAGGAAGGGCATTTTTTGTGAAGGAAGGAATAGATGCTGAAGACATCATTGAATACCTTGAGAGACAACCTGTAATCATTGGAAAAGCAGCATTATGTAAGGGTATAATTTCAATTGATGAAATCCTCAATCGTTCTCATCGTTAATCCCACAGCAAAGAGTGCATCAGACAGAAAGATGGCACAGGCATCTCGTTTACTTGTTTCAAAGGGATATACCATAGAGATATTGTCCACAAGGCAGCGGGGAGATGCAGAGAATCTCGCACGAGAGGCGATAAAAAAATCACCATCACTGATTATTGCAGCCGGTGGGGATGGAACAATTAATGAAGTGGTGAATGGTATGGTGGGCTCAGGAGTTCCTTTAGCAATCTTGCCTCTTGGCACCACAAATGTGCTCGCTAAAGAATTAAATATACCCGAAACGGTAAAGGGTGCTCTGGAAATTGCTGTCACCAAAGCTCCTCAAAGCATTTCACTCGGAAGAATAGTTCAAAGTCCAGATTTCAAAAATCCCCCCTCACCCCCCTTTACTAAAGGGGGGATGGGGGGATTAATTAATCCATCACTCGTCACCCGTTACTTTGTGTTAATGGCAGGCATCGGATTTGATGGTGAGGCAGTCTTTGGAATCAATGAGACTGTAAAAATATTTTCAGGCAAGGGTGCGTATATTTATAGCGGATTAAAAACTCTTTTAACATTTAATCCCGGTGAACTAACTTTTGATAGTGATGGAAAAACATATCATGGTTATTCTGCAATCATAGGTAATGCAGCCAAGTATGGAGGGAATTTTAAAATTACACCTGATGCAAGACTTACTGACCCATTTTTTTACCTCTGCCTCTTTAAAGGCAGAAAACGTTCAGACATTCTCAGGTATCTCTGCGGCATAGTTTTAGGAAAACATTTACGCTTTAAGGATATCGAATACGTAAAGGCATCAGCTATAGAAATTCAAGGGAATACTCATGTACAGATAGACGGTGATTATTTTGGTATGACGCCAGTGAAGGTCGAAATAGTGCCTGATATACTTAGACTGATCTTTTAATAACACCACCTCCAATCACTATATCCCCTTCGTAAAATACAGCACTCTGACCTGGCGCAGGAGCCCACTGTGGTTCATCAAAAACAAGGTGAGCAATTCTTTTTGATTCATGACAGGTGATAGTTGCCGGCTTGTCTCTCATCATGGAGCGCACCTTTATAGATGCCCTGAGAGTTAAACATCCCTCTACACCCGCCTTTGGTAACCCCTCTTTATCCCCCGTTGATAAGGGGGGAATCAGGAGGGGAAGAGGATAAATCCAATTGATATCTTTAACAAATAATTCTTTTTTCTTTGCATCATCCTGGGAGCCAACATATACTGTATTTTTCACCGCATCTATCTTTACTACATAAAAAGGTTTTGACGAAGATATCCCTAACCCTTTTCTTTGACCTACTGTATATCCATAGATTCCCTTGTGCATCCCTATCATCTTCCCGGTCATATCGATGATAGGGCCTGGTTTTCCAGCAACAGGAGAAAGTTTATCGATGAATTTGAAATAGTTTCTGTCTTCGATAAAGCATATCTCCTGGCTCTCAGGCCTTTTTATTGCTGAAAGGTTAAGCTCTTCCGCGATATTCCTGACTTCATCTTTTCTGTAATAGCCGAGCGGCAGGACGAGTTTGTGAAGTTCCTCTGGACTCAGAACATAAAGAACATATGACTGGTCTTTTCTGGAGTCAATCCCTTTTTTGAGCACATAATGAGGTTTGTGTTTTCTATTTGATAACTCATTACCTTTTGTTGAATGTTGAACGTTGAATATTGAATCATTATGTATGATCTTTGCTCCGCCTGAGGCGGACTGCTCTATGCTCTGTGCTGGTTCAACTCTCGCATAGTGTCCAGTAGCGATAAAGTCAGCACCTCTTTTTTCTGCCTCTTTCATGAGAAAAGGGAACTTGATATACCTATTGCATAATATACATGGATTAGGAGTTGAACCTGTAATATACGCATCTATAAATGGCTCTATTACCTTCTCTGTAAAATAATCTCGTACATCGATTGTGCTATGAGGTATCCCGATTTGACAGGCAGTCTTTGACGTCTCCTCCATTGCCTGAAGTGAACAACACGTGGTAAAGTTTTTCTGGCTTTTTGCTTCCCACAGAATAAGGCTAAGCCCTTCAACTTCATATCCTTTCTCCTTTAAAAGATATGCAGCGACAGAAGAGTCAACGCCTCCACTCATTCCCACAAGAACCTTTGACATAGTTAAATATAACAGATTGACCTCTGGTCTTGTAACTACTACAATATCTTTAACTATGAAAAACATTGTCCTTACCGGCTTTATGGGAACAGGTAAAACAGAAGTGGGAAAGGAACTTTCGCGACTCCTTGACATGAAGTTAATCGATGTAGATACAGAGATAGAGAAATCCCTGAAGTTGACCATCAATGACATATTCAAAAAGTTTGGTGAGCCGAGGTTTAGAGAGATTGAAACAGAGATGATAAAAAACCTTTCTGAAAAAAAGAACATCATAATTTCTACAGGAGGTGGTGCTGTATTGAAACAGGAAAATACAGATGTGTTAAGAAAAAATGGGGTTATCGTCTGTCTTACTGCATCACCCGAGACAATCCTTAGAAGGACAAGCCGGAATAGTGACAGACCTTTGCTTCAAGTCGAAGACCCTCTCAAAAAAATAAAGGAGCTTTTGAATTTTAGAACACCATTTTATGAAAAGGCAGATATCATGATAGACACGGAAGGCAAAACCCCTTTACAGATTGCGGAGGAAATAATAGAGAGAATAAAAGATGAAAGTTGACCTGACAGGTGATAACCCTTTCGCTCATTCTCGGTCGTATCGACCTCCGAGGTGAATTCTGTCGGAGACAGAATTCAAAACCGCTCAAAGGTTATCACCTGCCGGCAAAAAATTTATAAAAATTTGGTTAAGAAATGAAAAAAGAGATTGAAAAAATAAGAGTTGAGCTCGGCGAGAGAAGTTATGATATTTCTATTGGAAGTAATATCCTCGATAGGATTGGGAATAACCTTAAATCATTTGGCCTGAGTCCCAAGATTGCTATTGTGAGCAACCCAACTGTTTATCCTTTATTTGGTAAAACCGTTTCAGACTCTGTAAAAAAAGCAGGGTTTGATGCAATCACGGTAACAATACCAGATGGCGAGGAATACAAAAACCTCCTCTGGGTACAACATATCTATAATGAACTGCTTAAAGCGAAACTTGATCGATCATCCGCTCTTATCGCACTTGGCGGTGGTGTGATTGGCGACATTACTGGATTTGTGGCATCCACCTATATGAGAGGCATTTCTTATATTCAGGTTCCCACAACGCTCCTTGCTCAGGTGGATAGTTCTGTTGGAGGTAAAACCGGTGTGAATCATAAACTCGGCAAAAATATGATAGGCACATTCTGGCAACCGAGACTTGTCTGGATTGATGTGGATACATTAAAGACATTACCTCTCAGAGAATTGCGTGCAGGACTTGCTGAAGTGATTAAATATGGAGTGATATGGGATGAGAAGTTGTTTGATTTTTTGGAACTCAACAGGAGTAAAATTCTCAGCCTCGACAGAGACGCATTAGTTCATATAATCAAATGGTCATGCGAGATAAAGGCTGAAGTTGTCTCAAAGGATGAGAGAGAGTCAGGGCTAAGGGCAATATTGAATTATGGCCATACTATTGGCCATGCAATAGAGACTGTTACAGGATACAAAAGATACCTCCATGGAGAGGCAGTTGCAATAGGCATGTGCATTGAGGCAAGGCTCTCCAATATGCTCAAGTTTATTGATGATAACAAGGTATTAAGGATAAAGTCTCTCATTGACTCGTATGGCCTCCCCTCAGAAATGCCAGCAGATATAGACATACACAATATTCTTTCATCCATCAAGCTTGATAAAAAAACAGTTGCTGGAGAATTAAAATTTATCCTGCCTGAAAAGATAGGAAAAGTCAGGATACATAAAGGAGTGAATGAAAAGGTGTTGGAAGAAATACTGAGAAATGTGGTTTGACAGTATTTACGAGCCTCTTAATTTCAGAAACGTCTTTAGACTTTTTTGAAAAATATAGAACCGTGCCAATCAACTCCATCTTCCTTAAAAATGTTCCTGACCAGACACCAGATAAATTTTATTGCCAGATTATGTAAAATTACTCCGCTGGTTAGTGGTTGGGTAAGGTTTAACAGAAATTTCAGCGATTAACGCTTTAACTTGCGAGTCTACAGTCTCAGAGGTTCTTGATTCTTGTTGACTCAAAAACGCACATTGAAAAATCATAGCGGGGTGCGGAGTGCACCTATGAACAAACACTTATCTGAATTTGAAACTATTATTAACCTGAATCCTGCGTGATTATTTGAGATTATGATAACACAAAATACAAAAAATACCACTAAATATGCGGATCTCTGGTATAATAGCACTTATTTAGCTATTATCCCGATAACCTACTTTTTAAT
>Ga0315296_10001904_pt1 | contig 18061 bp, 18 predicted proteins | sample YL17G14_18_MG_FD_203921 | JGI IMG/M metagenome (GOLD analysis project Ga0315296, IMG submission 203921) | Sediment microbial communities from Yellowstone Lake, YNP, Wyoming, USA - YL17G14_18 | ecosystem: Environmental > Aquatic > Freshwater > Lake > Sediment | place: USA: Wyoming | collected... | reverse complement strand
CTATGTTGAAGAGGCGGGTCCGGCCTCTTCCCTTTTCTTTATGACCTTCCCCGATTGGGTCGCCTTCTGCTCCAGTCCTAGTTGCTGATCAGCCAATCCAGGGGAACAGACTGCGATTAGCGGCATACGGAGCCGTGGTTGAACCGGAGATACTGGCTGTTTTTCAATCAGGGCATTATTGCACCGAGCTAAACCACTTAACTCTTTTCTTCCTTCTTGCTGCTGCGCATCAGTGATTTGATTACTTTCCGGAACGGTCGAGCAATAGCTTCATTCCTTGCCTGTCGCTCTACCTCCTTCTGCCTTTCTCGTTCCTCTTCCATTCTTCTGCGCGCCTCCACCTCCCGCTTGACGACATACGCGCAGTTGCCTGCCTTATTGTGGATCGTAGTACCGTAGAAGCGCATCACGGTCCAACCGAACTGCATCTTCAATCTCCAGTCCCGTTTGCGGTCGCGCTCTCGTCGCTCCCCACTGTGATACGCAATACCGTCTGCTTCGATGGCCAGCTTTACATCCGGGAAAGCGAAGTCGACGATGTACCTCTCTATGCGGAATTGCGGTCTGGGACTCAATCCCTCGTGACGCATTGCCTCGAAGAGTATGAGTTCAATCGGGGACATCCAAAAAGCTCCAGCAGGTATCTCTACACGCGTGGACTCAGACCTGGCGGCGGCTTCGCTTTGGACGCGGTGGTAGGTGATGCTTCGACTTATCTCTCTTGAGACCTGTCTGGAAACTGAACGACTGATTGCACGACCAATCCGCATATGACTACGCCATGGAAATGTGAATACCCGCTAATAAACAATGACGCCAGAGCTGGGCGGTTTGACTCGATTCCTTCTGAGATAAACGGTGAAGGTTTCTGAGGTAGGTCCGACTCGTCAAAATCATTGTATACAAATGCTGCAGATTAGGAGTAGTAGAGTAACTAACGGTCTCTGTCTCACATGTCAACCCTCAGGTCACTCACGGTAGCCGAATGCGACCAGCTGAGAATGCGGAATGTTCCAACAAATCTGACAACACTGTTGGTCGCGGAATCTCCTCCGAAGCGGGGCTTTTTCTATTTGGCGTCCGATTCGAAAACTAGAGGTCTCTTCTACGAGACAATGAGCGTCATCTATGGCAACGAATTCTGCAGGATGTGGGATCATACTCCAAGTTCATCAATGTCCGAGTTAAGGAATGGCTACTTATGTAGATTCAGAGCGGATGGATACTATTTGGCCGATGCATCCAAACGGATTCTTTCTGGGATGGAGTTTGACGAAAAGCTAGAACATCTACAATCAGATGCGGTCCGTACTTCTCTTCTTTCAGAGATGCAGAGGCTAATTCCTGAAGATTCACGTAAGGACATCGGTGTGATTCTCATTACGAAGTCCGTATTCGTAGCGTATTCAGACTTGTTGGAGGAGTCATATTGCGTCCTGAATGATTGCGTCATCCCCTTTCCGAGGTATGAATGGCAGAAGAAGATCTTTCACGAAGAGCTTTCCAAATTGTTAGCAGACAGAGGGCGTTGAGGTGTGCAGTTATGCATAGATGTCACTCTGGGACGATGGAGTGTTGCTGATGCCTCGTCATGAACTCCATGAGGTCATCGGTGAATTGATCAGCCGAGAGAACTTGCCTAAGTTCAAGGTAATCCAGGATTCTGCGTGCCTCGCTGAGAATCAACAATTCTCTAAGCGAACCATCCCCTTGTTTTGTAGAATACCCAAGAGTTCCTCAGTGGAGTACTGCAATATCGACATAGCAGTTGTCAAGGACTCGACACTCTGCGTCATCGTGGAGATTGAGGAATCAGCAATCAAACCAATCAAGATATGCGGGAAGATACTTGCGTCTGCGCTCGCAAAATACTACGTTCACAAGGACAGCAGAGATATTCCGATGAGATTGGCCGATAACATGCTGTTTGTTCAGGTGTTGAAGGAGACTGATCGAACCACCGAGTCTCGAAAGGCGCAGTGGGAGAACTTGGCCTCGAGTATCCAGGATGAATTGCCCATAGGCTCGGTCTCTCACTACCATCTCAGCCACGGTACAGTGAACGAATTCAAAGGATTGAAGGGTAGTCGGCTCCTTGACACCATAAGGCAATTCCTGGCTTCTTCGTGAATCGTGAGGTTCAAAGCGAACCGGACTTGAACTGAAACATCTGGCATTTTCTCAATCAGAGGGGTTTTTGTACCGAGATAAAAACCTTTCCATTTCTTTTCCTCGTGAAAAGAGAGGTCAGAGTCCGCGGTGTGCATACTTGAATGACTGGCTGTTTTCAATCAGAGGATTGTCGGACTTAGACACGCTCCTCTGCATATTCTCGACAGAAAAGAATCATAGCTACCAAGAGACATGCGAGTGGCTGCATGACAGACCGCCAAGTAGTCATCATCAACGTCGGTGCGAATGTGTCCCATGGTTCTCTGCGAAGCCCTCTCTTCAGAGATCATACCTTCGAGTTCGTGCCGATATCGGAAGGGTACGTTGATGGTTTGCCGCGATTCTCTTCTTACAAGAGCAAATGCGGACGGCCACCGGAGGACTTCATTCCCAAGGGCTATCTGAATCAAGCGATGCATGACGATCCGGAATTTGAGACCTATACCTACGGCGACTCCCCTGAGAACAATCCCAGAGCAGCGAACCTGCGGAGACTTGTTAGAGGAGATAGCATTCTGTTCCTTGCGCGATTGGTTGAATGGAATGAGGTCGATGGTTGGGGTCTGGCAGGTTTCTATCTCGTGGGGGAGCTGGTTCTAGATCGAGTAGTCCGCAGGTCCGAATTGGTCGCCGACCCCGAGCTTGCTCGGCCTGTGAGCCACAATGCTCATGTTATCCGCTGGCTACTCAACCGTTATCTCGAACCTCACAACTTCTGGGTCTTCATAGGCTCTAGAGAATCGCGGCGCTTTGTTCACGCAGTTCCATTTGATGGGGAGTTGATGACTCGGGTTCTAGTCGCCGCTGACGGGAGCACCCTCAAGCGTCACAAGGAAATGACGGATCTTCTATTCGTGGGAAGCAATACGAGAGCGTGTCGTATCATAGATGACTCCAACCGCGTGAGAATCCTAGACGAACACATAAGGAGACACTGCTAGCCCACGTTTCTCTCGATGACTATTGTATGAGTATAGGATTAACGCAACCAATATGTCAGGGAACGGTGCTATCCAATTGTGGAGTGACGGCCTCATGGCCATACCATGCCTGACTGAAGGATGCCTCCCTCCTGGTATCCATGATTGCAGCCTTGAGGATATCAGAGCGTCCTTTGGAACTAGCCAGAGGAGAGAGATTCTCGTCAGGAATCTGTCGCGATATATCCAGAACCTGAGACAAACAGGTTTTGCAGGTTGGATAATTGTGGATGGAAGCTTCGCGACCGACAAGGAAAACCCCACTGATGTAGACATAGTACTTGCAATTGGCGAGGACTGCAATTACTCCATTCTTGCCCCCGTCACCCGATTGGACTACACACTCCTGAACGATGAATACGTCCGAAGGAACTTCGGGATTCATCTGTTCATTGGATTCACAGATGGCGCATCTCGGAATGGCTTCGATGATGCTGCAAATTCTGCTATTGAATGTTTTACGCAGGTAAAGGGAAGACCAGGAGCAAAGAAAGGGCATTTGAGGATGGCAATATGATTCAGAATGATAATGAATTCACGACTGCGAGGTGTGCCCTGGAGCACGCTGAGAGGGCCTTGATAGCGCTCAAGAAGAAGGTCTATGAGGCAAACCCAGAGCGCTACTACATCTTCTCGAAACCGTATGTTGAAGAAATAGACCGCTTGAGAGGCGAGATTGATGAGTACACGGGCATCGTGTCTGCCCAGGAAGGATCTGTTCCTCTCTGGATAAGAATCAAGGGACCGAACATCGAAGGAGGGGCAATTCCTCTCACTTTGCTGTCTGGATTCTTGAACGAATTCAAACTGGGGGTTCAGAGGATTGCAGAATACTCCGAGCGCTCGGTCATTCGAGACGCTGGTAGACCGATGCAAGAACTGAGGGATTTATGTAACTTCCGGGTGAGAGTGGCCTCTGGAAGTGTGAGAATCGGGGTGATTTTCCCTTCCCAATATGAACAGACGACGGTGACAGGTGATGTCATACGAAACCCTGCAAAGGAGGCTGTGCGAACAATGTTGTCTGCAATATCTTGGGCTGATGGGGCATCTCGAATGAAGGATCTTGAGAGACTGTTGCCTGATGCGACCACCCGCGTGCTGGTACTTCACGAACTCAGCAGGATTGGCCCTCGGAAGGGTGGCGAAATATCCTCAGTGGAATTTCGTGGAAGAATGCTCTCTGACAGGCGCACGGGTGTTTTGCTCAATGAGAGATCGATTGGCAGGATCATAAATGCATTTGACGACTGGATTTCGCCAACCACCGTGCGAGAAACCGGCGTTCTCAGGGAGATTGACCTTGATCAGAACCGCTTTATCCTTCGGAATAGACCTGATGGAAAGAAAGAACTGAGATGCATGTTTGCAGAGGACGCAGAGGAGGAAGCCAAGAATGCCATAGACAAGCATGTGCAGGTCATGGGCACGCTCCATTATGATAGGAAGGGGAGGCCGCATCATCTCGAAGTCAGTCAGATCAGCGTGTCAGGTAGGACGAAAGTGGAATAGGGCGGAAAGCCTGTCTTGAGACCAATCAGCTATTCCTACACTCGAATTGAACCTAGTTTCTGTGGCATGAACAAAGCAATGCCGGCCGTTGTGAGCAAATGGATTGTTATCCCGGGTAGCTCCGAGAGTCGAATCGTTGGAGAGTCTTCGGACTGAATGCTGGAAGCATATAAATATGGAAAAACCAGTCTCTGGGCCATAGATACAGGGGTGGCGAGAATGAAGAAAGAGACGAAGACGTCGAAAGCGGCGGAGGATTCTGTGTGGCTGTCCGTTGTCGGGAGAGCTTTGGCCTATCAATGCCTGAATTCATCCGAAATCAAGGACAAGACATTGGGAGAACGCGCCGGTTTCTTGACAGCACTAGGACTCCCGAGGGAGGATGTCGCGGCGATGCTCAACACAACTGTCGAGTCGGTGAGAGTCCAGCTTTCGAAGAAAAAGAAGAAGAAGAAGCACAAGAGGTCGAAGGATGCCAAAGGCAAGAAGTGATTCAGATATGCCGCCCTTGAGTACGGAGAATGCCGACGAGGTAGGCATGTGTGTGGAAGTCAGGAGACTATCGAGAATTCTCGCTCTCATGGCTGTGAAAGGCCTTCAGCAGAATGAGCAAATATCCTTCCTCAGCAATGCGGGGTATCAGCCAGGGGAGATTGCAGAAATGGTCCGTACTACCCCAGGGACAGTGAGTCAGACTCTCTACTCGATGCGAAAAGGCAGGAGTCGCAAGAAGCGATCAGAGATGAAGTAGATATAGGGACTTGGTTGACCTTCATGCCAATTAGCCAGGAGCTACTCGAGAAGCTTGAATTTCGGTTGGGTGTGAGCAGAAGACGCGTCTACGACCTCATCTCCAAGAAGGTGAACGAAACCAAATTGCCTCGTCATCTAGCTGCGATTGACCTTGCGTCCGATTACGGAATAGGTATCGCAAAATACGCTACTAAGGAGGAGCTCGATGAAATGCGAATGTCCTCACGAAAGAGTCCGAATGCGAGTCTGCAAATGAGACCGATGCAGCTGGGCGAAAGAAAAGGAACGCGACCGCGCGGAAAATCCAAGCAATCCGTCAAGAAAGCTGACAAGGGCGAGATCGTGTTCGTTGTTCATGGCCGCGAAGAGAAGCTTCGAAAATCAATGTTCTCCTTCTTGCGAGCGATAGGTCTGAAACCGATAGAATGGCGCAAGGCTCTTGAGCTGACGAAGAAACCAAGTCCTTACATTGGCGAAATAATCGATGCAGCATTCGAGAAAGCAACTGCGGTGATTGTACTACTCACGCCCGACGACGAAGCAAGGTTGAAATCAACTCTAGTGAAGCCGGGCGACTCGGCTGACGACTCTGAACTCATGGGGCAGCCCCGACCGAACGTCTTGTTCGAAGCAGGTTTGGCTTTTGGAACACATGCGGACAAAACCGTACTGGTTCAGGTGGGTGAAATTCGACCATTTAGTGATGTTGCTGGAAGGCATATCGTCCGTCTCTCGAACTCCGCTGATAAGAGGCAGGAACTGATCACCAAGCTCAGGAGTTGCGGGTGCAATGTGGATGATTCCGGTTCTGATTGGCTGACAGAAGGGAGTTTCGGATAGCGATTTCTTGAGTTTGCCGTGAACTCCGCTGCGCTGAGATACTGGTAGACCGGATTGATGACTCGTGGCTGGGCCGAGCCCCTATCTCAAGCTTCATGCAATCCGATCGGTTTTGTTCTTCACCATGCAGTTTGAGCCCCGACATTGCCCCTGATGTATTACCTTTCATGCCATCCGGCCTACCTTGTTCTTGCTTGTTCCGTGCATCCTATCGGATGCGACCTCCAGATGCTGGCTTAATCTCAATCCTGCTAAGTCGATAATCTCCTGATGTGCGGCTGCCGGGATTCGAACCCGGCAGAAGCCAGACATCCTTCTTCTGATTTCAATTGAAAGGTAATTGAATCGCCCTATGAAGGGAACAACCTCTCGTAAAGTCGGGCGAGGAGCTTCAATATGGCACCAATCAGGAGTGAGCCTGGTAGCGACAGGAATACGCCAACAAGAATCAGGATGACTGCGGATGTCATGTCTTCATACGAATGGGTAGGGATGCCTGCAATCAGAACGGCAATACAGTACAAGACGACGGATATCATCTCGAACTCTTCAAGCCTGTCGAGCTGCTTTGCCATCCATTTGAATGGATTCACATTATGAACAAACACGCTGCCAGTTATTTAGCTGTTCTTCTGGGGTACCAGATGTGAGGTCTCGCTCGCCTCAGATGAGGGCCGATTCCCTCATTAGGCTAAAGACCGGTCTACCACCTCATGAAAGACAAGGACTTGCACGACAAACTCAAAGACCTCACGGTGCGCTACTTGGAACTCCTCAGGCGCTCGACATCTCAGAGGGGAGTTGGAGTGCCGCAACGGCTTATTCCTAAGGTCGAGTTTGGACTGAATGGATCTATTACAATAGACAAAGAGTCCAAACCTGATTTCGGATTACTGGCTGCAACTACTTTGCTGGATTTCGTCAATGACCCGAGTAATGAAGTCATAATCAAGGCCGTTCTTGAGAACCAGAATGTCGCCCGTTTGCTCAAGGATAAAGGAGTGGCAAGAGTCCCAATGGCTTTCGCGTTAAACATCCTCCAGCCTATGATAATCCGCCAGCTTGTTTCACAAAATGGGATTGAGATGGACGAAGCAGAGTTTGATGCGAATTATCAGGCATTCGAGGAGTACCTTGACAAAGAAGAGGACTGCTATCTTTTCTTGGCTCCATTGGAGAATTTCGATATGGAGACGGAATCCGAGATTGTTGGCCCTCTGACCATCCGCAAACTGACTGCCGAGGAGTTCGCTGCCTTCAACGGAATAACCGCTGAACCCTTTTCGTCAGCCCCCAATTTCCCATTTCAGCCTTATCGATTCGTCCTCGAAATGAAAGGAGCTGTCAAACGAGGCGGGCCACCGCTTACACAAACATACCAAGACAGTTTCTGGTGGCTCGTGGCCATGATGAAGTTGACGAAGGCCGGATCTGTCGGTTACAATACAATCTGGGTTCAACCGCTAAGCTGGAGTGGCATGTCGTTTGGGCAGGGTTCAGCCTACCCGCGCCACACAATCTTGGGCAAGTCTGTCACCCTTAAGGATCAGGATTTGTCGAGGCTAAGGCACTACTGGGAGTTGGTGGAACCGTTTGTGGGAAGGCAGACTCCTTTCTGGATGGTGGCCCTTCAGAGGTTCTACGATGCCGTCGACCGTGTCCGGCCAGACGAGGCTTTGCTCGACTATTGGATTGCCTGCGAATCCCTCTTCGGTGAAGATATCGAAATCGGGGAGTTGACTTATAGACTGAGCTTGAGAATTGCCCACTTCCTCGGAGTGAGTCCCGTGGAAAGGGCGAAGCTGCGAGATGACGCAAAGAAGGCCTATCATGCCAGAGGACATCTGCTGCATGGAGCCAGAAACCTTGACCATAGCAAGCTGGCTGCCCAGACCCTAGCCATTGGGGAGATTACTAGAAGATCCTTGTGCAAATGCGTGGAAGGACAATTCCAGTCCCGCGATGAGATGATTCGAGGAATTGAGGCTTCGATTATGGGTTAATCGACTGGACAGGACGACCTCAGATGAGGCTGCTGGGGTTCGGACTCGGCAGTAACCAGACATCCTTTTTCTGATTTCAATTGGGCAGGATTCGCCGGGACAGAGTCAGAATTGCCATTTCTCCGGCATTCTGACCCAAACATGTATGCCAGGCCCAGGGTTGAATGGTTTTGGGCGAGCCGATAGACGAGGATCGGACAGAGTCCATAGGAAGACTGGTGATTTCTCGGGGATGTACTGTTTTGGATAGAATTTCGCAAAATCCTTTCCATACCTCTCCTCCAGTAACTTTGGCAGATCCTGGAGATTCACGGCAATGGAGTCATTGATTCGAACAGAACCAATTACCGCCTTGTCAGGGAAGTCCTCTGGCTTGGGAGGAGTCCCATCAACCACGGCGTCTTGATCGCGACCATTTGCAAGTATCGCGACTCTCCCTCTGATTCTTGTATTCATCCGTCGGATAAGAATCGGAAAGACTCCTTCTGCCACTAATCGTGCCCACGGTTGCTTGAGTACCATCGCGTAAGTGACTCTCTCTGTCATGACCGAGTGAGCTAACCCGTCTCATCAGACATCAACCTTTCTCATCCATATGATGCACATGGCGATGTTGGGCGACCCCGGCCATGCTGCGTTCGCCAAAGACTAGGCAAGCATGCAGCAAACAGATTATACATGTTCAAGATGTTCTACTGCCTTGGATATCGAATTGCCTGCAATTGACGAAGCGACGACCAGAAAGGAAATTGACAAAGCTTTGGCACACTCAGGTTGGAGTCCAATTGTGCGTTATGAACCTGGGCGCATCTATCAGCATGCCGCGGTCACGGAATTTCAGACATCATCCGGGCCTGCGGACTATGTCCTCTTCCACGATGGCAGACCTGTTGCGGCCGTCGAGGCTAAGAGAGAGGGGTTGGCTCCTCAGAATGTTGTGGGACAGGCTGAAAGGTATGCGAGGGACATAGAGGAGAGTCCATTTGAGTTCGGCAAGTATCATATTCCCTTTGTCTACTCAACGAATGGCCATGTCTTCTGGTTCAGAGACCTCCGCAGAGATGATAGTGAATCGAGGCAAGTGTCTGGTTTCCATACTCCTTCGGCTTTGGAGGAGATGCTTGATAGAGGCCCGAACGAAGCCGAGGAACGGCTCTCGGCTCTGCCTCTTCAGATACCATATTTGAGACCGTACCAGCTTGAGGCAATCAGGCACACTGAAGATGCCATTGTTCATGGTAAACGAAACATGCTGGTCGCGATGGCAACGGGGACTGGTAAGACCGTGGTCATCGTGGCTCTACTCCACCGGTTGTTGAAGTCGGGAGTCGGCAAGAGGATTCTATTCCTGGTTGATCGGCGAGTCCTTGCCGCTCAAGCAGTTGGGAAGATGGCCGAGTTTGAGGCCGAGCCAGGACTTAAATTTGACAGAATCTGGGAAGTGTACAGCCAACAATTCCGAAGGGAGGATTTCGATGAGAGCCTCAATTTCGACCCAAAAGTCCTACCAACGAAGTACCTCACTGACCCAAGCCCCGGTAATTCCTTTGTCTATGTCTCCACAATTCAACGCATGAGAATCAATCTCTTCGGCAGACCTGGCGAGGAGACTGCGCTCACTGGCGACGAGGATGTCGATGAAAGTGCAGAGAGACTGGACATCCCAATCCATGCCTTTGACTACATAATAGCGGATGAGTGCCATAGAGGGTATACTGCGCAGGAGGACAGCAAATGGCGGGCAGTCCTTTCTCATTTTGACGCTGTGAGAATAGGTCTGACTGCGACTCCTGCTGCTCACACTACTGCTTTCTTCAGAAACATAGTCTATCGTTACAGTTATGACGAAGCGGTCAGGGAAGGTTACCTTGTGGATTACGACCCCGTCATCATAGACTCGCACATACGCATGAATGGCGTCTTCCTGCATGAAGGCGAAGAAGTCGAACTTGTTGATCGGCAGACCGGTAGGACATCTTTCGACAACCTGGAGGACGAACGGGAATTTGATGTCGTCGAGCTGGAAAGAAAGGTGACAGTACCTGATAGCAATCTGAAGATAGTGAGAGAATACCTGAAGCACGCGAATGATTTCGAAAGAAGCACAGGCCACTTCCCAAAGACGATTGTCTTTGCATCAAACGACCTACCGCACACATCCCATTCGGATCTGCTCGTTAGGCTCCTCAGGGAGGAGTGTGGGAAAGGAGACGCATTTGTCCAGAAGATAACTGCAAGCCCAACCGTAGACAGGCCTTTGCAGAGAATACGGGAGTTTCGTAACAGGAAGCTACCCGCTATAGCAGTCACAGTTGACATGCTTACCACAGGTGTTGACATTCCAGCCGTTGAGGCCCTTCTTTTCGTGAGACCCGTGAAGTCGAGAATCCTGTTCGAACAGATGCTGGGACGCGGAACCAGGAAATGCGAGGACATTAGCAAGAGTCATTTCATCGTATTTGACTCGGTGGGTGTTCTAGAGTTCTTCCGTAACGCCAGCGCATTTACGACTGAGCCTCCTGCAAAACCATCCCGATCCGTTGGCCAGATAGTGGGTGACATTCGAAACAATGTAGACCGCGAATATAACATCAGGACACTTGCGATCCGGCTTCAGAGAGTTGCCAGAACTGTCTCAGCGGAGGGCAGGGACTTGTTCTCGAATTGGATTCCAGATGGAGATATCCAGGGCTTCGCGGCAAGACTACCGCCCCTCCTCGAACAGGAGTGGGGAAGGACTATCGCGATTCTTGAAGACGATGATTTTCAGACCCTCGTGGCCGATTACCCTAGGGCGCCTCACACTTTCATAGTCGCCCATGAGGAACAGGATGTCGTTACTTCGACCTATCACATTCGAACGGCAGACGGAAGGGAACTAAAGCCGAATGATTACATCAGAATCTTCGAAGAGTATGTCAGGAAGAACCCAGACCATATCGAAGCACTGTCTATTCTGCTGGAGAGACCGAGCGATTTCAATACAAACGCTCTATCTGAACTTCGTAAGAAACTGGCAGGCAGACCAGAGAAATTCACGGAGGAGAACCTGAGGAGAGCTTACAACCAGGAGCTGGCCGACATCATATCGATAGTGAGGCATGCCACAACCGGATGTCCCCTCTATTCATCAACAGAACGCGTGGATCGTGCGATGCAGAAGATACGCTCTGGAAGACAGTTTACTCAGGATCAGGAGAATTGGCTTCAGCTCATTCGAAATCACCTTGTGAGGAACTTGCTTATTGAGAAAGGCCATTTCGATTCCATTCCATTCTCTCGACATGGTGGATGGAAGAAGGCTGAAACCGATTTCGACAATGAGCTAGAGAGTCTTCTGAGTGAGATAAACGAGGCGGTGCTGGTTTGACTGATGTTGTTAAGAAGCTGTGGGGCTACTGCAAGACTCTGCGACATGATGGCATTGGATATGGGGACTACATCGAGCAGTTGACCTACATACTGTTCTTGAAACTGGCGAATGAAAAAGGTGTCCAGATTCCAAGAGAATACGACTGGACATCGCTCACGAAACTCTCTGGAACTGACCTATTGGATCACTACACGGAGGTTCTACGGAAGCTGGGAAAGCAGGAAGGATTACTAGGGGCTATCTTCGCAGGATCGATTTCGAAGTTCAGAGAGCCTGTGAACCTGAAACGCCTGATAACCATGATTGATGAAGAGGAGTGGAGCACGCTCGACATTGACCTCAAGGCAGAAGCCTACGAAGGCCTCCTTCAGAAATATGCAGAGGACGAAAAAGGTGCAGGCCAGTATTTCACTCCAAGACCTGTCATTCGAACAATTGTCAAACTGGTCAAGCCCGATATTCGGGCCAGCAAAGGATTCACAGTTCACGACCCGGCTGTTGGCACAGCTGGCTTCCTCATAGGAGCGTACGAGTGGTTGTTGTCTCAAACCAAAGAGGGGGCTACTCTATCTGTCGAGGAGAGGGAGAGACTTCAGAAGCACACATTCTCGGGGGGTGAAATCGTCCTTGAGACACGGCGCCTGGCTTTGATGAACCTCTACTTGCACGAAATTGAGGCGCTAGTGTACTATGGCGATTCCCTAGCAGAAGGCCCTCATGTCAATCAGCGATACGATTGCGTGATGACGAATCCTCCGTTCGGTGAAACTGGTGCTGGCACTAACCCCAATAGAGGGGATTTCACTGTCGAGACCGCAAACAAGCAACTCAACTTCGTGCAGCATCTCATGAGTATCCTGAAACCAGGTGGCCGAGCTGCGATTGTTATACCAGATAGTGTTCTGTTTGAGGTGGAAGGAGGCGGCCGGTCAGTCAGAGAGTTGCTACTACACGATTGCGACCTTCATACGATTCTGCGCTTGCCCTACGGGACATTTAATCCGTACAGCCCCGCGATGGCAAATGTCATGTTCTTCCGGAAAGGAACTCCGACGGAAGGCGTCTGGGTATATGACCTGAGAACAAACATCAGCAAGATCACTAAGAAGAAGAACCCGCTCAAAGAGGAGTTGTTCTCCGAGTTCGTGTCGGCCTATGGCGATGACCCCAATGGGCACCCTCGTGGGGGAAGGCAGGAACTGGAACGATTCAAGTACTTCTCTCGAAAGCAGATTGAAGCTAGGAACTATGACCTAGACCTGTTCTGGCTGAGAGACGAAGCGACCATCGATTTCAAGAGAATCCCGAACCCACAGGGCGTCATCGAGGAATGCAGTAAGACCTATTCGGATTCAGTTCGTGCTCTCGACGCGATCAAGTCAATCCTGAACAAGAGCAAATTTACGGATATGCCTTTGCGTGTCAAGGAGAATCCATGGGAACTCCCGAAGGGTTGGTCATGGACAACGCTTGGAGAGGTCGCCGATGTGATAATGGGGCAATCGCCTCCGGGTTCCTCCTACAATCGCAAAGGCGCTGGACTGCCGTTTCTGCAGGGCACAGCTGATTTTGGGGAACTGTACCCTGAAGCCGTTATTTGGTGCTCTGCGCCGAAGAAGAAGGCTGCAAAGGGAGACATCCTGATGTCCGTGCGTGCCCCTGTAGGCTCAACCAACATCGCCCAGGAAGAATACTGCATCGGAAGAGGACTATGTGCGATTCGAGCCAGCAAAGGCATGAGGCAGGACTACTTGTTCAGCTATCTTCGCTTCGTTCAACCGAATCTCAGTGTTTCTGGCAAAGGAACAACTTTCAAAGCCATGAAGAAAGACCATGTTAAAGCAATACAGATTCCTCTACCACCGGAAGGCGAACAAGATCTTATTGCTGAGATACTCAAAGCTGCGACGGCAAACATGAACATTCTAGACATTAACTCAAAGAATGCGCTGTCTAATCTCTCAGCTCTCAGACAGGCTATCATGTTCTCTGCATTCAGGGGATGCCTGTCGAATCGAAAGAAGAATCCCAATTGACCCTCTTTTTTGGAATCGCAACCTCGTCAAACCCCGACTCCAATCGAGATGGGCTCGAGCCGATGGTGTTGTTCAGAGGGAACAGAATTTGAACTGCACATTGCGTGCCTGTCATCTCGGACGAACAGGAGCAAAGAATGTTCGCTGTTCGTGAATGAGAGTACTATTTCAATAGCAGGTATGGGAAGCTTCGAATCAGCAATTGGATGGCTTCCTGTGCCTCGGCCACCACTGACCCCGTTTCAAATCCTGGACGAAGAATTTTGCCGAGCTGAGCAGATTGGCTCGTTTCTCTGAGGAAGGGAGCACTGTGGTCTGTGGTCTTGGCACCTGTCTTCGTGTGGACATAGGGGTTCCTGAGCATCTTCCGTAACCTGTGAAGCTCCCTTGCTCTGGTCGCAGATATCCACCCCTCTGCCATGGCTTGGTCGATCAATTGTCTGAATGAAGCTCCATCAACGGTCACGGTTCTCACAAGGGGATCGTTCCTTTTCCGATTCATTCTAAAGTGCGACCGAAGAGCTTCTTCAATAGCCACCTGGGACATGAGGATCGTGGCGACGTATGCCCCAGAAATCCAACACCATCTGGCTTCTTCATAGTACGTTGCTGCAAGGGCGCTTGCAATGAAGTTTTCGTCATAGATCGAGGCCATCACCTTCTTCATTCTCCAGACGCGCCCTCTATGTTCCGTTTCGTCCAATCGGCGTACCATCAAGTCCGCTCTATCTGTCTCCGATTTGAAGTTACTCGAGGACATAGGACTACACCCCCACGACAGGCACTATTCGTGAGACTTTGTTAGGCATTGTTTACCCCATTACACTTTCGCATCGGACCGGAGTCCTGACTCACTTTCTCCTCGATCTGTAGTTCTTTGGGCTCGTCCAAATCTTGAACAGAATCCATAGCCCGATATGTGACTAGGTTGTGAGTTGCACCTCGTTAACCTTATGAAACTACTTCTAAGATATTATAAGGACCGAACTTGTTGAGGGGTTCCAGGGGAACTGGTGGGAGCATGACTCTGTATAAAGGGGGCACTCAGAGAAACATACCGCTTAGCAGACTCGATTTGGACAAAGGCAACTTCAGGTTCGACCCGGTGGATTCAGCGAAGGATGCACTTGATGTGCTGATAAATGATCAGAAGACCAATCTGGTCAACCTAGCCGAAGACATTATGGAACGAGGACTGAACCCGGCCGACTTGATAATCGCATACCCGTCGAAAGACTCCAAGGGAGCAGAGAGACATGTGGTTGTGGATGGGAATCGGAGACTTGTCTCGTTGCTTGCTATCCTCAACCCAACAATAGTACCAGCTTCAATGTCAACCCTCCGGAACAGATTTGAGAAGCTTAAGCAAGCTCATCCTGAGCTGACAGGGAGCGAAGAGCTGAAATGCATTGTGTTCCCAGACAAAGCTTCTGCAGAACTTTGGATTGCCAGGGAGCACAGCGGTAAGGATGATGGTAGAGGGACTGATGAATGGGACGCTGTTCAAAAGGACAGATTCATCAAGATGAATACTGGCATCGCTCCGATGGCCTTTGCAGCTTGGGAATTCGCCAAGACGGATGCAGACGACGATACCCAGAGGCTTATGGAGAAACCGAAGAAGTACACCAACTTCGAGAGAATAGTCCAGAGCAAACCTGGCCGAGAATTGCTCGGTGTGAAGGAGATCAAAGATGATGGCACCGTGGTTTGTGATGATGAGAAACTCGCGTGCGGAATGCTGCAGACGGTGATAAGAGACTTCGAAACCCAGAAAGTCAACGTTAACTCCATCAGAACCGCGAACGACATCAGATCCTATATGACCGGCGTAAAGGAAAGATACACAGGAAAGAAAGTGCCAAGACCGAAGAGAAGAGGCAGGGGTCGAGGTTCACCCCGAAAGGCGCTCATACCATCCAAATGCGTAATCCCAATCACGGATACCAAGATAGTCAGAATCTTCGATGAGCTTTCGGGGCTCAAAGTTGAGGATTACCCCTATGCGGCCAGTTTGCTATTGAGGTCCCTACTTGAGCTCTCCCTAGACGGATATGTCAAGTCGGAGACAGCTTTTACACAGACCCTAACCGATCAGAAGAAGAAGGACCAGCTTCGATACAGACTTGCCAAGCTGTTCGAGTACCTTGAGAAGAATCCTGCATATGACAAGAAGTCCTTGATCCCATACAAGAAGGCCACCCTGATGAACAGACAGGTCTTGTTAACGGATGAACTCAATGCGTATGTGCATGATCCAGTATTCTTTCCGCATTCCAAGGACTTGATAACCACATGGGACAACATCGAGGGACTCATGCAGCTCATCTGGAAGGGGATGTCGAACTCTGGTAGACCATCTCCTTGACGTAAATATATAAATATGCGTGAATACAATGCCTATTTCGATGCCCCCAGTCTCACCTCTCAGGTATCCCGGTGGGAAGGGGAAGCTTTCAGGATTCTTCCAGGAGTTGGTGAAGGCAAACAAGCTTGAGAACGGCATATATGTTGAGGCATTTGCGGGTGGAGCGGCAGTGGCGATGGGCCTCCTCCTTGACGGGATGGTCAGAAAGGTCGTCATTAACGATCTTGACAGGTCAGTATGGGCATTTTGGAGAGCTCTAGTTGACAGGACGGAAGAGTTTGTCGATGCAACGATGAGAACGCCTCTGACAGTCGATGAGTGGACTAGGCAAAGGGAGATCAATCGCGACCCGGATTCTTCCGTATTTGACCTTGGCTTCTCCACCTTCTATCTCAATCGCACGAATCGCTCTGGCGTCCTGAAAGGAGGCATAATCGGAGGTCTTGACCAGAAGGGCAAATACAAGATGGATGCTCGGTTCTACAGAAAGACTCTTGTCGAGAGAATGCGACTCATTGGCGATCGGCATGATCAGATTGAGATACACAATCTCGATGCTGAGGAGCTAATTCATCGTGTGCTTCCTCACTTGCCAAAGGATGAAACGCTGGTCTTCTTCGACCCTCCCTACTATGGGAAGGGTCGCGCTCTGTACATGAGTCACTACGACTCTAAGGACCACAGAAGTTTGTCACGGGCAATCATTGCACTCCCCCATTACTGGTGCGTCACCTATGATGATATTCCACAAGCCCATCGATTGTACTCTGGCCATCGAATCCACAGATTCAGACTCGATTATTGCGCTCATACAAGGAAGAGAGGAGCAGAAATGATGGTATTCTCTAGTAGACTGAGGAAGCCGAGGATCGTAAGGCTCCCATCTTGACTCGATGCCGCTCTGAGAGCACATCAATAGGATGCATCTCGTGATTGGCTGCCCGAGAGCCTTCTGAGATCCGAGAGGAGCATTGCACCTATAGCCAGTGCTTCCTCGATGTTGCTGTCAGTCAATCGAACCCTTCCGTGGACTATCTGATTACGGATATACAGATACTCGGCAGCGGCATGAGCCACTGGCTTTGTGAGAATTCCTTCGTTCTGAAGAACGTCTACGACATGGCGAGGGGACGCTTTCTCATCCACGCGGATATCATTTTTGGCAGCCAAATTGCGCAATTCATTCTCAATATCACCTATTGTCCTGAACAGAGCAATTCCCCGATCTGCTTGAAGCTCCACCATTGGGCCTATCGTCCACCCGAATCGCTTCGGAACCTTCTCGGGCTCAACGGACTTCTCATATTCACGGATTCGACGGAAGAATTTCGCTTTAAGGCCTGTCGCGGTAAGCTCGAAACTCTCTATCATGCCGCTCCGAGTGAGACTCAGTAGAACAGTGTACGAGATCAGAAGAGTGGCCAGACCGATGATAAGCAGATCGGATTGATGTGACACCCCGCCCTGAGACAGAAGGACGTACGCCGCGAACGCGAAAGCGACCAGCGTGTACGTTAGGAGTTCGAGATACGGACTCGATTCATGTTCATGGGAATCCTTTGTCATCAGATGACGTATCGCCAGTGGAGGCATAATCCTTCCCTCCAGTGGCCTCATCTACCACGTGGCATTATTCCAATCAGGACGTCTACTCGAACAGAATGTACACTATTCTTGGAGGTCTGCTTCCTTGGCCAGTATGCATGCAATGGGATGCAAACCGCGCGATCTGGCTAGAAATCAATCCGTGCAGGGAGCCAGTTGCATGCTGGGAGATCGGGCTCCCTCAACTGGTCTCACTTTCCTTGGGTACGGAGAGTGTGAGTGTTAGGCATTCCTTGCACGTGGTCAGGTTCTCGAGCGTGCGTGTCTCCTTCAAGATAATCCATCCCTGATCGGGCTCGGCCCGTGGAACGTATGTCGTCAGGCATAAAGAATGCTGGTGTTCATTGTCCAGTGCCCATGTTTGTCCATAGTCACGACTGACGCTGAGTTCAGAGCCGCATGTGAGCCATATACACCCA
>Ga0315296_10001903_pt1 | contig 18065 bp, 15 predicted proteins | sample YL17G14_18_MG_FD_203921 | JGI IMG/M metagenome (GOLD analysis project Ga0315296, IMG submission 203921) | Sediment microbial communities from Yellowstone Lake, YNP, Wyoming, USA - YL17G14_18 | ecosystem: Environmental > Aquatic > Freshwater > Lake > Sediment | place: USA: Wyoming | collected... | reverse complement strand
TCCAGGCCGAACTGGCGTATACGTCTTCGACTCCCTCCAGGCTGGTCAACGCCTCCCGTACCTTGAGCACGTGATGATCCGCCCAGAGATTCGGTACGTCCAGTACCATTTTCTCCATAACCCTCAAACCTCCTCTGTAGGCACCTGGTAGACTGGCACATTGGTCACGGGGACCAACGACCAGTCTACCAAGCGCAGATAGCAAATGGCAAATCGCAAATCGCAAATGACACTGGGACAAGAAGATCACACAACACGCATCACGTTTCACGCTTCACGTTTCACGCATTACGACAGCCCCACCACCTTGCCAGTCTCCAGGTCCACGTCAATATCCATAAAGACCGGCCGCGTGGGCAGGCCCGGCATCGTGCGCATCGTGCCGCACAGCGGGTAGAGGAAACCCGCCCCCACGCTGGCGCGCACGTCCGTGATGGGCAGCGTCCAGTTGCGCGGCGCGCCCTTGACTGCCGCGTCGTGCGTGAATGACAGGTGCGTCTTGGCCATGCACAGCGGCAGGTGCGAGAGCCCCATGTCGGTGAACAGCTTGATCCTGGCGTCGGCCTCGGGCGTGTACGTCACCTGGCCGGCGCGATAGATCTCGCGGGCGATCGTCTCGATCTTCTCCTTGATGGACGCCTTGTCGGGGTAGAGGAATTTGAAGTTGGAGGGCTTTTCGCAGGCCGCCACGACCGCCTCGGCCAACTCCACGCCACCCTCGCCACCCCTGGCCCACACCTCGCTGCGGAACGCACCCTCCGCACCGGCCTGCACCGCCGCGCGCTTCACCAACTCGATCTCGGCATCCGTGTCGCTGGTGAAGCGGTTGACCGCCACGACGACGGGGATGCCGAACTTGCGGGCGTTCTCGACGTGCTGGATCAGGTTGGGGAGTCCCTTTTCGAGCAGACCTATGTTCTCCTCGGTATAGGCCTTGTCCAAGGGCTTACCGGCCACCACCGTCGGGCCACCGCCGTGCATCTTGAGCGCGCGGATGGAGGCGACGATGACCACACAGTTGGGCACCAGGCCCGAGATGCGGCACTTGATGTCAAAGAACTTTTCCATGCCGCAGTCGGCCCCGAAGCCGGACTCGGTGACCACGTACCCGTCCGGCCCCACCAGTTTGACCGCGATGCGGTCGGCGACGATCGAAGAGTTGCCGTGCGCGATGTTGGCGAACGGCCCGCAGTGCACGAAGGCCGGGCTGCCGTCGAGCGTTTGCATCAGGTTGGGCATGATGGCGTCCTTGAGCAGCACAGTCATGGCCCCGGCGACGTTCAGGTCTTCGGCCGTGATGGGCTCGCGCTTCTTGTTCGTGCCGACGATGATGCGGCCCATGCGCTCGCGCAGGTCGGCCAGGTCGCTGCACAGCGCCAGCGCGGCCATGATCTCGGAGGACACGGTGATATCGTAGCCCGACTGGCGCGGGTAGCCGTCGTTGACCGTGCCCAGGCCGATGATGATATTGCGCAGCGCTGCGTCGCTCACGTCCACCACGCGCCGCCACTGGATGGAGTAGGGGTCAATGTCCAGCCGGAACATGCGCTCCCGATCTGCCTCGCTCAGATCGGAGGGGCGCTCGGACTGGATACCTAACTTCTCCAACCGCCGGCGCTGAGAGGGAGTGTACGTATCATTGGGGCACAGCGCCTTGGCCAGGAAGGACGTGCTCCAGCGGGACTCCTTCGCCAGGCGGTTGTCCATGGCGGCTGCGAGCAGGTTGTGCGCCGCACCCACGGCGTGAATGTCGCCGGTGAGGTGGAGGTTAAAGTCCTCCATCGGCACGATCTGCGCATAACCGCCGCCGGCTGCGCCGCCCTTGATGCCGAACGTCGGTCCCTGCGAGGGCTGGCGGATGCAGGTGAAGACCTTCTTGCCGAGGTAGTGCAGGCCCTGGCTGACGCCGATCGTCGTGACCGTCTTGCCCTCGCCCAGCGGTGTGGGCGTGATGGCTGTCACGTCAACGTACTTGGCGTTGGGCCGCTCCTTGAGCCGTTCGAGCACGTCCAGGTGCACTTTGGCCTTCCACTTCCCTTGCAGGTCAAGGTCATCCTCGGACAGCCCCAGGCTCCTGGCGACCTCGACAGCGGGAATTAACTCGGCTGCCTGAGCGATTTCGATATCGCTAGGAACTGGATAAACTCGCTTGACGGTCATGTGTTGCCTCCTTCAGTATGATATGTGTTTTTTATACGCAGATGGCTTTTTTCTCTGGCTGCGACAGGCACGAGGCGGCCTCGACCTCCACCGCCTGTTGCATAAACTCGGCCGAGGCCTCGACCAGCGACTCCCCCAGGGCAGGGTCCATGCTCATCGTGGCCAGGCACGGATAGTAATGATGAAACAGGCCAGACTGGACGACAGCCTCTCGCACGTCCACGCCGATCAATTGATGGGCGACCGCCCGGGCACACCCACACGCCGCATCCCGCTCGACCTCGACCTTGGCGACCTGCTGGCCAGCGCACTCCATCCGAAATACCGGCTGGCCAAAATAACGGGCGAACTCACCGATCCAGGGGTCCTCAAACGAGACTTCCTGCTGGCGCACGTTATAACTCCGTCCGCTGAGCGAGCAGAACGGCTTGGGGAAAACAGCCGTCACTCCCAACTCCCTCAGCCGGACGCGCAACTGGCGCACCATTCCCTCTGGCAGCCAGGCCGCGTTGTCCACCGGCGCGATGACGGCCTGGGCGCCGGCGCGCTCGATGACGCTCGGCAGGAGATGAGCCAAACTCGCATTCTCGCCCAGTGAGAGGATCAGATCGGCAGCCGGGAGGTGCATCGGCAGAAACTTTAACGGATTCTCCACGACCGGAGGAAGCGCGGAAGGAGCACGCCAGGCCTCCACCACCCAGGTCTTGGGCGCGCACTGGCGAATGTTTTCCAAAACACGCTGGCCATAGTGCTCCTGGAACAAAACGAGCAGCCGCAACGCCTCAGGGTCGCGGCTACGCCGATCTATGGGCTCCCAGATCGCCTCCAGCAGGTCCTCCACACGGCGGCCCTGCTTCATCTGCTGATGATAGATGTGGATGCGATTGTCCTCCAAGGGCAGCCCGATCACCTTGGCGCCGGGGATAGACCCCAACACCTGGGCCACGAGCACGCTCTGCTCCTCGCCCCTGGCCTCGACGATCACCACGTCGGGCGCGCAGGCCCGCACCCGGACAAGCACGTCGGGGCCGACCGTGGCGACCCCGACAACCTGGATGTCTTGTTGTCCGGACAGGAGGGTTTGCACGCCCTCAGCAAATAAAGGCTGGCTGGCGAGAATGAATACGCGGGTAGGACTCATTAACTGACTACCGGTCAGTAAACTGGTGAGATTATACCCCCGACGCACTCATTCGTCTATAGCGATAACGGGCCTTACGCAGCAGTTCAATAGCCCATAAGGGCTAGTCCGTTTTACTATTGATAGCCACACTATTGTCGGCCGGCAGGCGTACCAACCCGCGACTCACAGCCAGGGCTGCTGCCTGAGCGCGGTTCCTGACCCCCAACTTGGTGAGGATGCTGCGCAGATGGTTCTTGACCGTATTGTGGGCGATGCCCAGTTCCTCCGCGATGGCCTGGTTGGAATAACCGTTCACCACCAACGCCAGAATCTCACACTCACGCGCCGAAAGCACGGCCGTCGCCGCCGGCTGCACGGCCGGCTGGTTCTGATGTGCCAGTTGGCGGAAGAGTTTGCCCGTCATCGCCCGCGCGATCGGCGTCTCGCCCGACATCAGGCCGCGCAACTGTTGAAAGAGCGTCTCGGGCAGGATATCCTTGAGCAGATACCCATCCGCCCCATAGCGCACGGCGGCCGCCAGGTCCTGCTCGTCGTCGGAGACGGTCAGCATCACCACGCGCACGTCCGGCATGCGGCTCTTGATCTGGCGCGTGGCCTCCAACCCGTTACAGTTGGGCATGCGGACGTCCATCAAGACCAGGTCTGGGTGCAGACTTTGCGTTTGCTCGATCGCCTCCCATCCATCCGCCGCTTCCCCGACCACCTGAAAATCGGGCTGGGCGTCCAGCAAGCGGACCAGTCCCTTGCGGAACAGCAGATGATCGTCCACCAACAGGATGCGCAGTGGTGCCATTGCCGCCCAATTATACACGAATTGGCAATGGGCACAACGCCAGGGGAGCAGGGGGGAGTGATCAGGGATCAGTGATCGGTGATCAGGGAGCGAGCGGCGAGAGGAGGCCCTGATCACTGCTCCCTGATCACTGACACTGATGTGAAATACGGGCCATCGGTCTAACTCCGACCATGGAGCGACGGCTGGTGCGTTGCTCAGGTAGAACTGGGGCTCCGTACTGACGCCGACATATCGCTGCACACGAGTGTCACGGGAACAGATCCATTTCGATGGGCCGCACCAGCTCACGCACTGTGCTCTCGGCCTGATGGGGATTCAGTGTTCTCGCTTGAACTTGACTGTCTGTTCCGAATATCCTCTTATACAGATCATCGCCATAGCTGGTCTGCAGTGGTTCTCCTTCGGCCAATTTGAAAGTTCGTCCTCCGTCGGTTTGCCTTTCAGCCCGCAGGAAAATGGAGTTTTCCATTTCTTTATCATAAACACCACGCGCAAATTCATACAAATGCGTAACAAAGAAAACCTTGACGCGTTTTTCCAATAATGCGGATACTATCTGCCTTGCAATCTCCGAGCCTTCTCTTTCGTTGGTTGCGGCAAATGATTCATTGAACAGGGCCATGGAACTAGACGTTATATTGTCTACGATATCGCTCATTCTGCTGAGTTCTTCATCAAGCTTGCCGCTTCTCATGGTAGCATCTTCTTCCCGTTTGTAGTGCGTGAAAAGGCCCCCGCAGATATTGGCACAGAAAGACTCAGCCGGTACAAACATACCGCATTGCATCATCAATTGAGCCAAACCTATGCTCCGCAAAAAAGTTGACTTGCCGCCCTGATTGGCCCCCGTGACGATCACGAGGTCTTTGTTGTCAGCGTTCACATCGTTGCCTACGACTCTTCGTTTCATGGTTAAGGCCAGGCAGACATCGTATAATCCATGAAAAGAATGTCTGCGTTCGTTGGAAGCCACGGGCAGGGGAAAAGATACTGGCTCCCCCATTTGGGCAAGTTGTTCGTGTAGATTCAAACAACCGATGTAAAAAGCCAATTCGATCCGCAACATTTTGAAAAAACTGTCAATATGATCAGCGGACTGGGCGAGTGCATTGGCAACAAGATTGATCCCTCTGTCTTTTAGTTCCGACAGGGCTCTGGCGCCGCCTTCATCGCGAGGATGGATATGAAAGGTGTAGACCGGCGGTTTCTTGGCAAAGACCCGCTTCATCCAACTCCGATTTTTGCCTTGTGGTTTACGAAGTATATGATTGGTACCTTCATTGCCTTTTCCCAATTCAGCGCTGATCAGAACTCCATCGCGGAATTTCAGCTCCCTTAGATGATCCTGGACGCTGGCGAAATACTCATCATCAAGCTCTTTTTTAATCATCGCGAAAAACGCTGTAAAGCCCTCTGATTCAAATTGCTCTGCGTGTTCATCGGCGATATTCTTTAGTTTTCTAAGCAGGCTAACAAACATCTGCAACAGTTCTATCGAAGTATATAGTATTGTGCCTGGAGAGCAGCCGAAAATGCCAAGCCAATGCTTTTTTTTGTCTTCAATTGACTCTATCGGGATTTGGTAGATATCCCTGACAATAGAAGGGTTTTTCAGGCAATCCCTAAGAATATTCTGGCGATAACGTATTGTGTCCGGATCGCCTAAACCGGACAGAACAGCTTTCTTTGCCACTCCATGTATAAATTCGTCCCCGACCGCCATGGCGTTGAACAGCGTGTTTAATTCCAGGTCTTGTGTCAGTGCTTGTTCATGCGATGGTAATTCCAGCTGTAGGTCAAAATCATGATCTCTATACATCAGAAAAGCCTTCATGCTTTTATGCGCTCCTTTAGATGATCGTATGTTAGACGGTACTTTTCGGCAATTGCTATCGCGTATGCAAGTCCGTCGGCAGGCCTTCTGACAATTTTATACGTTCGCAATGCCGGATTTTCGGGTACTACCGTGCTGACCATGCTTACGGTTTTCTCGCTGAAAGAAGTCAACTCATCTACAAATGTCACCCAAACGCAGAGCAAATCCAGTTGTACTATTCTTTCCATTACCTTTTTGCCTAAAGAAATAGCGTCTTTTAGTGTTGTGGAAGTGAGAATTTCATTCATTATGATGATGCTGTTTGATGTGGCCTGGTTTAGAGCATCGTGAATTCTGACCAGGTCATCCTGCAGTTTGCCACGAAGATTCTGGATGTCTTCTTCCCTTTCAAAATGCGTAAAGAGCCTGTCGAAGAGAAAGAGCTGCGCCTCCCTGCCCGGGACGGGGCATCCAATGCTCGCCAAATAGTGCAACTGCCCGAAGGTACGGGCGAAGGTTGTTTTGCCGCCCTGGTTCGGACCGGATACTACAAAGATGCGTTCTTTGTCTTTCAGGTAAAAGTCATTGCAGACAACGGACGATTGTCCTATCATGAGTTTATAGGCGAGGGCTAAATCAAATCCTTCATAATCATAAACTTCTTTGCATGTGGTGGCGATTTGCGGGTAGCAAAACTCCAATCCCGCTCGTTTGATTTTTGCGACGTACTCCAGATAGGCGACGTAAAATTGTATTTCCCGGTCAAAAACGTCCACCGTTTCATCCAAGTAATTTCTGTTTTTCGCGTAATAATCGTCAAGATTCAGAAATATGTCGGCATACAATCTGGCTACCAAATCCAGTATTGCCGCTTCGACATGGTTCATGCCCAACCCGATTGAAAGCTTAGCCGTGTAATCTTTCACCGCGCCCTGTTTGAATTTTGCGAATGTTTCCTCCACATCTACGCTGTAATCAATTTCAGATGCATATTTGCGAACCTTGACACAGTTGCCCTTTATGAGCACGCAATAATCTACAGTTGATAAATCGGCTTTAAGCCTTTTCGTTTCCGCCAGTAGCGACGTGAAACCGCCAGAGTTGGCATAGTTTGTCATATATTCACGGAAGGCCAAAAAGCCGCGCGATTGTAAATCTGCAAGGTTTAGCTCATGTACCAGGCAAGTAACGGCTTCGCAATAAAGCCCCACCGCCTCCAAAAACCATCCTTCTTTATGGTATTTGTTGTAAAGCTCATCTACTAGAGCAAGGTATCGGCGCATTGTGCCCATTTTTAGCGCAAATGATCTTATATTCCCCAACAGAATTTCGTTTTCAAGGTCCTGTGCTATTTCTTGGCGGTACTTGATGGCGTCGGTATCATTCAAAGGAGTGTAAAAAAACGGTTTTAGATTATACTCCTGCCTACCGGCCGTGATAGCGTCTATAATCTGATCAAGATTCAGATCACCAAAGAAGACGGGCTCTTCAGGTGTTTCTTTTTTTGTGCCGTCTTCAGTTCTTTCAAAGAGTATGCTGTGGAAAGTCACTTCTAGTTGCACTCCTCTCACTCGTTTTTTGACCATTTCGCCACCGCACTACATCGGCGCGGTCAATCACCCCGACGACCCGGCCCGCGCGCAGCATAGGCAGCGGATGTTTGCCGGAATTGACCATCGTCGCGGCAACTTGCAGTACTGTGGCCTCTTCCGTGACGGAGAGGACACGATCATTCATCACCTTGCGCACGGGAATACAGTGGGCTCCTCATCGCACGCGATAGATCACGATGGCTCCGATGAAGAACAAGGCTGTGGCGTAGGCAAAGCCAGCCGCCGGATTGACCGCCGTCCACAGCGCACCGACGACGACGCTGGACAGGAAATCGCCCAACCCGTTCACTGTCGCCAGCACGCCATAGCCGGTGCCGCGCACGTCTTCGGGCAGCAGGTCGGCGGCCAGCACGCCTTCCAGCGCGTCTTCGGCGGCGATGAACGTGCCGCCCAACGCAAACAGCAGACCCAGCATCCACACCGAAGGCACGGCGACGATCCAGCCGATGCCCATCAGCGCAGCGACGCCATAGCCCGCCGCCAGCAGTCCGCGCTTGCCGATCCGGTCGGCCAGCGCGCCGATGGGGAAGGACATGCCGGCGTACAGCACATTGTGCAACACGTACAACGCGAGGGTGATCTGTCCGGCGCGCGCCGCGCCCATTTCCGGAGTGAGCATTTGAGCCGCCCGCAGTGTGAGCAGACTGTGGGCAAAGTCGCCTGCGCCAAAGATGCCCACGCCGATCAGGAACAGCTTGAAGCGCGTCGGCAGGCCGCCGATCGTCTTGAACAGGTTGGCGGCGTGATTAGCCAGCCGCGCGCGCTCCTTGACGAACAGCGCGAACGAGAGGGTCGAGAGCAGGCCGGGGATGAGGGTGATCCAGAAGATCTGGCGGTAGGTGACAGCGGTGGCCTCTCGCCCTGCCAGCAGGCTGAGCAGCGCCAGCGCGAAGGCAGGCCCGACGATTGCACCCAACGTATCACCCGCGCGGTGAAAGCCAAACGCTCGCCCGCGCGTTTCCGGCGTGACCGACTCGGACAGCATCGCGTCGCGCACCGGGCCACGGATGCCGCGCCCGAACCAGCCCGCCGCGCGCGCCAGCAGCACGTGCGGCCAGGCCGTCGCCAAGGCGAACAGGCCGGTGGTCAGGCCGGTGAGCGCGTAGCCTGCCACCGCGATGGGCTTGCGGCGTCCGATGCGGTCGCTGAACCAGCCCGCGCCGAGCTTGATAAAGGACGAGACCGCGTCGGCCACGCCTTCAATCGCGCCCAGCGCGGCCGGCGGCGCGCCGATGGACACCAGGAACAACGGCAAAATGGACGTGGCCGCTTCGTGCCCGGCGTCGCTAAAGAAACTCGCCAGCGCCATCCCGGCGACATTACGGTTGAGCCAGCCATCAGATGCCCGCGCTGGGGTGGCCTTGTCTGCCAATTCGTGCGTTGTGTTCGACACGATTAACCTCCTCCATCCTGATCACACTTGTGTAAGCCATCCTTGCCATCCTCTCGCACGATGGCTTGCCACTCTCGCAGTGCTTGCTCGGCGCTGGCCGATGAAATTGGTACGGCGCTGTAGCGCGCCTGCAAGTACGCCGCAGTGAGAATCGAGGGCGGTTCGCCACAAACCGCGCCAGCGACTTGGCGAGCGTCGTCTTGCCGATGCCGGGCACATCTTCGAGTAACACGTGCCCCTCACAAGAGAGCGCAATCAGCAACAGTTCGACGACATCATCCTTGCCGATGATCACGCAAGCGATGTTGTCCTTGACTTTCTGTGCAATCTGCTGGACGAATGATAGCATGGTCAAACCTCCACCTCTGGATTGGTGTGATCGGATTGCTCTTTGGATGGATTGAGCATACCGGCTATCAAGACAAATCGCGCAGATGGCACGTATCGTTCAGCAGCGCCAATATGAAGACGTCGCCTTCGGCCTCGAACACGTTGATGGCGCAGGTGTCCTGCCGCAGCCGCCAGAAGCGGCCGTTGCCGAGGCCCAACACGGCCAGGAGTATGGCCCGGTTGACGACCGTGTGCCCCACGAGGACGATGGTCTGCCCTTCGTGGCGAGCAGCCAACGCGCAGACGGCCTCCATCGCACGGTCGCGCAGATCGTCCAGCGTTTCACCGCCGGGAATACGTGCAATCTGGGGAACGTTGTACCAAGCGTCAACTGCGCCAGGCCACCGCTCGCGGGCCTCGTCCGGCGTAAGGCCCTGCCACTCGCCATAGTCAATGTCGGTCAGGCTAGGGTGAACCTGGACGGGTAGGCCAAAATGCCCGGCAATCGCTTCGGCGGTCTTGACCGCGCGCGAGAGCGGGCTCGAGTACACCGCTGCCGGCTGCCATTCCGCCGCGATGCGCCGGCCGGTCGCTCCGGCCTGGGCCAGGCCGGTCTCGTCCAACGGCACGTCGGCCCGCCCGCGAAAGCGTTCCACGCGGTTCCACTCGGTTTGTCCGTGACGAACGAGGATCATGCGTGTCATCAATTGCTCCTGTGAAGTGTGTGGCGTGTTTCGTGAGGGGAGAGATCGGACTCAGCCCAGCATCCACGCGTACAAACCCACCAGCATGGAAATCAGTGCGGCGACTCTGAATAGCATCAAGTACTTGAGCCACCGCTCGATCCGCTTCGCGCCTGCAATAATCGTCGGCAGATCGGCCAGATCATGGATCAGGATTCTCGACACTCTCTTGGCCAAAGGGGAGCTGCTCTCTCCAAAGGAGATCCCCACGTCCGCAGCTCTAAGAGCAACTGCGTCGTTTGCCCCCTCACCAACCATCGCCACGGAATGACCCCTGCTCTGCAGCAGCCTGACAAGGATTCCTTTCTGCGACGGCAACAAACGCGCAAAGATGGACATGTAAGCAGCCTGCCGTGCGACCTCCTCTAAGGCCATCTGGGCGATAGCCTTCCCGGTCAAGCAGTACCTCGGTCCGATCCCGGCCTTTTTGCCGACCGCCATGGCTGCCTCAGGTCTGTCGCCGGTCAGCATGATAGGTCTGATTCCCACATCTTCCAGCCAGCGCACCTCATCGGGAACCTCCGGCCTCAAGGGGTTCTGCAGCTGAATCAGGCAAAGAAACGAGTAACGCTTGGGGGGGATTGTTGTGCCAGGGCTATACCCCAGGGCTATGGCGATGTCCCCCTGCTGATTTGCCGAGTCCGTAGCGGCTCTGATCGACACAAGAAAGTCTCCATCCACCCTTCTCACGCTGCCCAACGCGGTCATGTAGCCTGTACATATCTTCAAAATGACTTCCGGATCCCCCTTGGCAAAATACAGCGTCTGATCGCCTAGCTCAAAGCCGGCGGCCATGTACCTGTCTTCGGAATCAAACGGCTTGTCATAGACCCTTTTGTACTGCGCTGCGAGCTGATCAATGCCAAATCCATGCTGCTGGGCGAACGATATCAGGGCCCTATCTATGGGGTCTGCCTGGTGCCGCCTTTCGAGAAAGAAGACATCGTTGCACAGGGCACATGCGATGCCAGTCAGGGTGCCACGCTCGTCACCCGGCAAGAACGACGCTGCATCCGGCGTCTCGCCTGCGAAATGGATGCCTCCGACTTTAATGTCCAGCGTAGTCAAGACGCCCGTCTTGTCGAGACAGACGACGTCGAGGCGACTCACATCATCTAGGCAGGTTGCATCGCGGATATTGATGCCTTGAGCATCAAGCCTTCTTGCTTCGCTCGAGGTCAGGAGGTATCTGAACAGCGCACTATTCTGCAACAGGACCATGATGACTGCTGCTGCCAGGCACAGCAACGAAGTCAAAGCATTTCTGTCGTATCGGCCCAAGGCAGCAAGGAAGGGCGGCAAGAGGAGGACAAGCAGTATGCAGTACTGCCCTCTTATCAGGGGCGGCAATCTGCGCATCTCTTGCTCCCGTGGCTGCTTCAGGATTTCTCCGTATTCCGTTTCTGCCCCGGTCGCGACCACGATACCCTTGCCGCTGCCCCTGGTGACCCTGCTTCCTCTGTATAGATAGACGGCTTCTTCGCCGACTCGTTTCTCAATCGGCCTCAGTTCTCCGGTCAACTCCCACTCGTCAACTTCGAGGCCCCTGGCTTCGACGAGCTCAAGGTCAGCGGGCACCAGGTCTCCCGCCTGCAGGAGCACCATATCTCCCTTGTGCAAGCGATCCTCAGCAATCTGGGCGGCGCGCTCTCTCTCCGAACCCGTCGTGGTACTACCTGGCATGTTGCCACATCCCCAAGACCAAAAAAGCCTCTACCGGCCGTGGCGCCCATCGCGTCACGGAGGTAGAAGCTATTAGCCATCGCAGACGATTGGCGGAACCAACCCGCTGGCGAGCCCCATCACCCAGACAAATCATACCCTGTTGCCCGTATGTGTCAAGAATCGCCCGTTACCGCACGAACGCCTGGCGTCCGGCGTACATGGCCCGCTTGCCCAATTCCTCTTCGATGCGCAGCAACTGGTTGTATTTCTCCACACGCTCGCCCCGGCACGGCGCGCCGGTCTTGAGATGGCCGGTGCCCATCGCCACGGTAAAGTCGGCGATGAAACTGTCTACCGTCTCGCCGCTACGGTGTGATACCATCGCGCCCCAGCCGGCCTGGCGCGCCATCTTGATCGCCGCGATGGTCTCGGTCAGCGTGCCGATCTGGTTGAGTTTGATGAGCACGCCGTTGGCGACGTTCTCCCGGATGCCGCGCTCAATGCGTTCGACGTTGGTGACAAACAGGTCATCGCCCACCAGTTCAATCTGGCCGCCCAACATCTGGTTGAGCAACTTCCAGCCGCCCCAATCATCTTCCGCCAGGCCGTCCTCCAGGACGACGATGGGGTATTTCCTCACCCAGTCGGCGTACATTTCGACCATCTGCGCCGACGTGACCTGGCGGCCTTCGGTGCGCAGGTGATACAGTCCATCCTCGTAGAAGCCGCTGGAAGCCGGATCCAGCGCCAGCGCGATCTGCTCGCCGGGCGTGTAACCGGCCTTTTGAATGGCCTGCAAAATCAACTCGACGGCTTCCGCGTTGGTCTTGAGCGCCGGGGCAAAGCCGCCCTCGTCGCCCACGCCGGTCGAGTACCCCTCGTCCTTGAGCACGCTCTTGAGTGCGTGATAGGTTTCAGCGCCCCAGCGCAAGGCTTCGTGGAAATTCGGCGCGCCAACGGGGGCGATCATAAACTCCTGCAAATCGGTGCCCTGCCAGTTGGCATGCACGCCGCCGTTGAGGATGTTGAACATCGGTACGGGCAGGGTGGTGGCCGCTTCGCCGCCCAGGTGGCGATACAACGGCTGCCCCTGCGCGCTGGCCGCAGCGCGGGCCACGGCCAGGCTGACGCCCAGGATGGCGTTGGCGCCAAAGCGGCGCTTGTTGGGCGTGCCGTCCAGGTCGAGCATGGCCTGGTCTACCCCCGCTTGATCCAGCGCGTCCCGGCCCTGGATGGCCGTGGCGATCTCCAGGTTGACATGCTCGACGGCCTGGCGCACGCCCTTGCCGCCGTAGCGCCTCGGTTCGCCATCGCGCAGTTCCAGCGCCTCGTGGACGCCGGTGGACGCGCCGGAAGGCACCGCCGCGCGGCCCCACGCGCCGCCTTCGAGCCATACCTCCACCTCGACGGTGGGGTTGCCGCGCGAGTCCAGAATCTCGCGCGCATGCACTTGCTTGATCGTCGTTGACACACCTTGCCTCCTGAAGTTTATTTTTGTCCACAAAATCCTCGTCGCCCGCCGCCAGCGATTGCCCGCAGGCTGGGCAACGCTCCAGTCGCTCCGACATCTCGGCCCAGCACCGGGGACAATAGCAGACGATCACGCCTGCTCCCGTCTCCTTCCCAATAGACGAATGAGACGCCGCCACAAAGGTTCATCCGCTGGATCCAGGGCGCTTTCTTCCTCGTCACTGGTCGGCCTCTGCCAGCGCTCGCGCTCGGCCTCTAATGCCATCACCCGTCGCCGCAGCTCATCCCTTTCGGCGCACAGGGTGGGGACTAATGACGACAACCCCGCCACCTGATTGCGGAGCGCCCCGTCAGCCAGACTGGCAGACTGGTAGGCTTTCAAGAAGTCCCAGGAGCGGCGCTTCATCACCGCGTACTGCATCTCCAATTGACGCATACGGCGCACCAACAGGTCCAGTTCGTCTCGCGCCGGCTGATCGTTCTGTTCCATCAGGGCGCGGGCCCTTTCCTCCTCAAGCGCTCCAAACCCCAGGGCCAGCAGGGCCACGAACGCCTCTCCCTTGGGCCAACCCTGCTTCTCTGCTGCGGCCGTGACCTGCTCCACCATTTCGGCAGTCAGGTCTATCGTGACACGCGCCAGACCGGTAGGGAAGCACTCTGTTTCAAAATCCGCCGCCGGTATTTGCGCGTCAATCTCATCCAGCAAGGCTGGACGATTAGAACCATCCATGGACACCCCCCTACTCGCCACTGCAGGCCAGTTCGCCAATCGCCAGTACCAGGTGAATGAGCTGTTCCAACCGGGGTGCTAGCGTCTCATCCAGGCTCGGATCCACGCTCCCGTAACGCCGCAACTTGGACGGGCGCAAGTCTTCCAGTCTGGACCAGACGGCGCCCATCTCGGCGACGATCACTTGGCGGACGTTTGATCGTTGCCGGGGCAGTTTAAAGGCCGCCACCATTTCTGCAACCTGACAACGGGCGGTTTCGCACTGCTCGCGGACCTGCCGGATCGTGGCCGGCTCCAAGTCCACCACGGTCACATGGGTGACGCCGGCAGGGGCACCGTCTAGCAGGCGCTCAATTTCGCCCAGCGACCGTTCCAACTGCTCCAGGGTGACCGCCAGCGCAGTCCGCTGAAACCGGTTCAGGCCGCTAGATGCTGTCAATCCGCCTTCTCCGCTCATTCCACCCATCCAACCCGCCGAAGAATTCGGACGCTCTGCGCGGCGCGTTTTGCTGGCCGTCGGTCATCGCTTCGTGGCGGCGGTCGTAGGCCCGCTTGCGGATGTATCCTTCGAGATCAGCGGCCAGCGTCGCCATTTTTCGCCCCGCCGTCTCGGCCAGGAATTGTGCCACGTCGGGGTTAATCTGCATCGCCAGTTCGAGCGCCCGGCGCAAGTGTGGCAAGCACAGTCCGTCTGAAGCGGCGTACAGCGTGCGATAGGTCCCGCCTTCGAGAATCTGCACCAACCAGTAGAGGTCTCTTCTTTCGCCCTCCTCGTTGTAAGCGCACACGTGACAACGGTCGGCGCGCAGAATGTCGCCGGCCCGCCAGGACGCCGGTTTGAACCAGCGACGCAACGCGGAACGCCGGCGCAGGAACAGCCACAGGCGCTCCTGCCAGGGCAAGCCCTGAGATTTCCGCTCCTCGGCCTTGATCGCAACATCGTGCAGAACGCCCGCGATGTGTGGAACGAGTTCCTGGTAAACGATGCTCACTCCGAGCACGTCGTCGTATTCCCGGATGTCCGTGCGGTACAATTGCCAGGTGTGTTCCGGGCAGAGACCGAGACTGCGTCTCATACGATTGCGCATATCGGGATCGCTGATATAGTCCCATACCCAGCGAGAAAAATACCAATCCAGGACCTCCTGTCTCAGAGAACAGAGCGGACAGCCCGGCTCGCGAAAAGCCTCCTTGAACTTGACCCAGGTGACGATCGGGGCTTGGTCGTGACTCATCGCGCTCCACGCTCGGCCGACACGATGCCGGTCGCCCGCAGCCAACTGTCGCCCTCCTCGCCGAACCCTTCGTCTTTGAAGCGATAGTCGTGTTTGCGGATCAGTTCCGATAACTCGTCGCACAGCCCCTCCAGCGCCTGCCACTGGAAGCGCAGCAGCCGTTGGAGTCGGTCGGAATCCTCGACCAGTTCCAGCGCGCGCGAGAAATGTGGCAGGCACAAGCCGGACGTTTCGGCCAGCGCCGCCGCCAGGCGCGCGTCGTCCAGGTACTTGAGCAGCGTTTGAACTGCGATGTCTTCCATCGTCCGTTGGTTCGCACAGGCCGGGCATTCGGCGGTGGGGCGCAGCCGCCGGAGGATGTCCTGAGCATACTGGCGGGCGCCCCGCCCCAGCGGCGCGACGTCGGCGGCTTTCAACACGGCATTGAGCACGTCGCGCTGAATGATGGCGGTGCCCAGCACGACGCCGTACCCTTCGGTCAGCATCCAGGCGTGAGCGTTGCAATAGCCGCGCGCGTCGCGCAGGGCGGCCCGCACGCCAAAGTCGTTGACGCGCTCGTACATCGTGCTGTCCAGGTAACTGCGCACGAACGCGAGCGACACCCGGCACAGGGGACAACCCGGCTTTGCGCACGCTTCGAGCAGATCCAAATACAGCCTGTCTTTCTTGGTCATTTCCGCGCGCCTTTCCCGAAAAACGAGAAAGCCTCTACCTTGATTTGCCAGGTAGAGGCTATCAGTCACTACGCGACAGTTGGCAGGACGAGCCTGCTGGCGAGCCTCATCGCCTGCGGCGAATTATAGGCCATTCTGAACAAGTGTCAAGGCAACCTATGTCAGAGATCACCCGGTATCAGGGAGCAGGGAGCAGGGAGCAGTGGCCAGGGCCTCCTCTCGCCACTCACCCCCTGGCCTCTGATCCCCGATCCCGAATTCCCGATCGCTCGGCATGTGAAGCTCTCAGCCCTCACCCCAGGGGCGTCCCATGCAAGACCACGCTGACTACGAGTCCCCTCCCGGCTACGATCGCGATCCCCTGGCCCTGCCCCCTGGTGCGCTGTACCACGTCCATCCTTAAAAAAACTTGACTTGCAGTCACTTTGCTCTATACTATTTGTGAGGCCAAGGATGTCCGACGTGCGAGCAATGCAGATTGAAGGGACAAGAAGCATGACGAAAGGAAACGACAGCGCCGCGACCATCGGCTTTGAAAGCCAGCTCTGGCAGGCCGCCGACGCCCTGCGCTCCAACATGGACGCCGCCGAGTACAAGCACGTCGTCCTCGGCCTGATCTTTCTCAAGTACATCTCCGACGCCTTCGAAGAGTACCACGGCCGGCTCGAAGCCGAGCGCACTGAGGGCGCCGACCCAGAGGACCCCGATGAATACCGCGCCGTCAACATCTTCTGGGTGCCCCAGGAAGCCCGCTGGTCGTACCTCCTGGGCGACGCCAGGCAGCCGACTATCGGCAAGACCGTGGACGACGCGATGCTGGCCATCGAGCGCGACAACCCCACCCTCAAGGGCGTGCTGCCCAAGGACTATGCCCACCCACGCCTCGACAAGCAGCGCCTGGGCCAGCTCATTGATCTGATCGGCAACATCGGCCTGGGCGACGAGGCCAGCCGCTCCCGGGACGTTCTCGGGCGGGTCTACGAGTACTTTCTCTCCCAGTTCGCCAGCGCCGAGGGCAAGAAGGGCGGCCAGTTCTATACCCCCCGCTGCGTGGTGCAGCTCCTCGTCACGATGCTCGCTCCCTACCAGGGCCGGGTGTACGACCCCTGCTGCGGCTCCGGCGGCATGTTCGTCCAATCGGTCGAGTTCGTCCAGGCGCACGCGACGGGCAACGGCAACGGCGGCAAGGTCAGAGCCGACGTCAGCATCTTTGGCCAGGAATCCAACCACACCACCTGGCGGCTGGCCAAGATGAACCTGGCCATCCGCGGCATCGAGGGCAACCTGGGCCAGGAGCACGCCGACAGCTTCCACCGCGACCTGCATCCCGACCTGAAGGCCGATTACGTGCTGGCCAATCCCCCCTTCAACGACAGCGACTGGCGCGGCGAGCGGCTCAAGGGCGACCGGCGCTGGCAGTTCGGCGTGCCGCCGGCCTCCAACGCCAACTTTGCCTGGGTGCAACACTTTATCTACCACCTGGCCCCCACCGGCCTGGCCGGTTTCGTGCTGGCCAACGGCTCGATGTCGTCGAACCAATCGGGCGAGGGCGAGATCCGCAAGGCGATCATCGAGGCCGACCTGGTGGACTGCATGGTCGCCCTGCCCGGCCAACTATTCTATTCGACGCAGATCCCGGTCTGCCTGTGGTTCATCGCCCGCAGCAAACTCCCCTCTCCCCGTGGGAGAGGGGCCGGGGGTGAGGGTTTCCGCGACCGCCGCGGCGAGACGCTCTTCATTGACGCCCGCAAGCTGGGCACATTGATTGACCGGGTACACCGCGAACTGACCGGCGACGACATTGCCCGCATCGCCGATACCTACCACGCCTGGCGCGGCGACCCCCACCCCTCCCCTCCCCCGCAAGCGGGGGAGGGCCAGGGAGGGGGTTACGAGGACGTGCCCGGCTTCTGCAAGGCGGCCACGCTGGACGACATCCGGCACCACAACCACATCCTGACCCCCGGCCGCTACGTCGGTGCCGCCGAGGTGGAGCCCCATGCAAGCCCCCCACGCAGGGGGAGGCTCTGTGACCGCCTGCCCAGGCCAGGAGGTAAGCTGACGAAACACAAGTACAGCTTGTCAGCTTGCCCGACCTGACAGTCTGGCGTAGTGGTGCCCCCTGTCCCCTCATATTGCTCGCAGCCCCCGTCCCGGGGGCGCTCCCTGCCCCCCCATGCAATTGTACAAGCCTATCTTAGCACAATAGTTCTATTATGTCAAATCAATCACCCTCATGCCATACCACCCGCACCATGTCCCAGCCAGCGCCCTGGCGCTGCACGCTAAACCACGG
>Ga0315296_10001902_pt1 | contig 18069 bp, 16 predicted proteins | sample YL17G14_18_MG_FD_203921 | JGI IMG/M metagenome (GOLD analysis project Ga0315296, IMG submission 203921) | Sediment microbial communities from Yellowstone Lake, YNP, Wyoming, USA - YL17G14_18 | ecosystem: Environmental > Aquatic > Freshwater > Lake > Sediment | place: USA: Wyoming | collected... | reverse complement strand
GACGAGCCCCAGATTCCGGCAAACCATCTCCTCCACCCTGGGGTCGATATGGGCGAAGGTCCCCACGGCCCCCGAGATCTTCCCCACCCGCACCGCATCCACGGCCCGCTCCATCCGGGCCCGGTTGCGCTCGTTCTCGGTGTACCAGCCCAGGAGTTTGAGTCCGAAGGTGGTAGGCTCGGCGTGCACCCCGTGGGTCCTTCCGATCATCGGGGTGTTCTTGAACTCCCTGGCCCGGCGGAGAAGCACGCCGGAAAGGTCCCTCAGGTCCTTGAGCAGGATCTCTCCGACTTCGACCAGAACCAGGGACAGGCTGGTGTCCACGACGTCCGAGGAGGTCATGCCCAAGTGGATGAAGCGCGACTCCTTGCCTACGTGCTGGGCCACCGAGGTCAGGAAGGCGATGACGTCGTGCTTGGTCTCCTCCTCGATCTTCTGGATATCGGCGGGGTCAAAGGCCGCCCGCTCTTTGATGACCTTGAGCGCAGCCTTGGGAATCTTGCCGAGCTGGGCCTGGGCCTCGCAGGCCGCGAGCTCCACCTTGAGCCAGGTGGCGAATTTGTTCTCTTCGCTCCACAGGCTCTGTAAGATGGGCCGGGAGTAGCGGCTGATCATCCTTCGCCCAGGGGAAAAGAGAGGACCAGCGTCGTTTCGCCCCGGACCAAGGCCAGGCTGATGCTGCCTTTGGATTTCGCCTTTGCGATCAATCGTTCGAAGTCCTGCGGGGTCTTGACCTCCTCGCCCTCCACCTGCCTGACCACGTCACCTTTCTGGACCCCCATCTTTTGGGCCAGGCCTCCCGGCTCCACGCCGGAAACAACGATATTTCCTCCGCTTGACTTAACGCTCATGCCCAGGGCGGCGGTTCCCCCTGAGGGGCGGCCCTCGGGAAGCTTGGCTTGGCTTCCCAGGCCCAGCTCATAGATCTTTCCCTCCCGCTCCACGCTCAGGACGAGCTTCCCCCCCGGCCTCAGGTCCCTGGTCAGGTCATCCCACTCGCTGGCCCGCGTCACCGGACGCCCGTTGATTTTACGGATCACATCCCCGGGCTGGATGGCCGCCTGGTCGGCAAGCCCGCCGGGCTGGACGTCCGTCACTACGACGCCCCTCCCATTCTTGAGGTTCAGGACCTCGACGAGGTCCGGGGAGAGATTCTGGACCATGACCCCGATGGAGAGCCGCTTCACCTCGCCGTGCTTCAGGAGGTCGTCCATCACCGCCTTGGCGCGGTTGATCGGGATCGCGAACCCGATCCCCTCCGACCCTCCCGAAGCCGTGAAGATGAACGTGTTCACCCCGATGACTTCCCCGTCCGCGTTCACCAGGGGGCCGCCGGAGTTCCCGGGGTTGATCGCTGCGTCCGTCTGAATCATGTCCCGGTACACCTGAACCTGCCCCTGCCCGGACTTGATCGAACGGTGGGTAGCGCTCACCACCCCGGCCGTGACCGTAGGCTGGGTATCCTCCAAGAGATAGGCGAACGGGTTCCCGATGGCAATGGCCCATTCCCCGATGGCCAGATCATCAGAGTTCCCCAGGGTCGCCGCCGGGAGGCTGGAGCCGGAAATCTTGACCACGGCCAGGTCGGTCTGGGGGTCCGTTCCCAGAAGCTTGCCGTCGAACTTCCTCCCGTCCGGCAGGGTGACCTTGATGGTCTCCGCCCCCCGCACCACGTGCTCGTTGGTCAGGACAATGCCCTCCTTGTTGATGAGGACGCCCGAGCCCAGGCTGCGGAGCTGCTCTTTGTACGTCCGGGGCGGAAAGAAATCTTTCCAGAACGGGTCCCCGAAGAAGTCGTCCCCGAAGGGGGAAACGAAGGGCGTCTCTCGCACGATCCGGGTCTGAATGACGTTGATCGAGACCACGGCCGGCCCCACCTTCTGGGCTGCCAGGACGATGGCGTTCTTGCGCGAGGACGAGAGCGGGTCTGTGGCCGCCACCTGAAGGGGCTTCGCATCCGTGTAGATGATCCTCTGCGGTCCGCCCCAGTGGCTTATAGACCACCCGCCCCCCAGCCCGCCGATAATCCCGGCAAAAAGAACTAACAAGACGACGCCGATTTTCTTCATTTGTCTTTATTCTAAAATCCGCATTCCGAAATCAAAATGGCCTTACGCCCCCCAGTCCCTCGCGTACTGGAAGTCGTAATCTACGGTCCGCCGGGAAACCTTGGCGATGAGCGGAGGCTTGCGTTTAAACTGCATCCTCCTCACCCGCTCGGTCACCTCACAGACACGCTTTTCCTCGAAACCCAGGGTAATGAGCTCTTTCTTGCTCGCCCGCTCGTCAATCAGGTGGTAGAGCAGTTTGTCCGCCTCGGCGTATGTGACGCCCAGTTCCCCCTCGTCCGTCTGGCCCTGCCAGAGATCGGCCGAGGGCTGCTTCTGGATGATGTTTTCCGGGACCCCCAGGGCCCTGGCCGCCTGCTTCACTTGGGTCTTGTACAGGTCCCCCAGGGGGTTCAAGGCGCTGGCCATATCCCCGTAGATGGTTCCGTAGCCCAGGAGGATCTCGGTCTTGTTGCTCGTGCCCACTACCAGGGCCGAAAGCTCCGCCGAGAGGTCGTAGAGGATGCTCATCCTCTCCCGGGCCATCTTGTTCCCCCTGCGGACCATGCTCGCCTCGGTCCCGCTCCACCGCGCGGGATCGAAATAGGCGTCCACCATCGGGGTGATGTCGATCTCCCTGCTCTGGATGCCCGTGGCCTGCACGACCTTCCGGGCGTCCTCCAGGCTCTCGGGGGCCGAGGTCCGGTAGGGCATCATCACGCCCCAGACATGCTCCGGGCCCAGGGCCCTGGCGCAGAGAAAGGCCGCCGCGGCCGAATCCACCCCTCCCGAGAGCCCGAGGAGGGCATTCTTCAAGCCCACCTTGGTCACCTCGATTTGGATGAACCGGGTCAGGACCTGGATCGTAAACTCAGAATCTATCTCTAAGGACGCGCTCATCTTTGATCCGGTGCAGTTCTTTCAGGGCAATCTCGATTTTCTCGTCCCGCAGGAGCGGGAAGGCGATCCGCGCCCTGCGAACCGCAGATTCGTCCAGCTCGCAGGACAGCAGCTCCTCCTCCAGCAGTTTGGCCCGGGCCTCCACCCTCCCGTCCGGGCCCACGGCCAGGGACCCCCCGGAAAACGTTACCCCGTCCTCGCACCCCACCCGGTTCACGGACAGGACGTAGGCCCCGAACAGGGCGGCGGTGAGCCGGCAGATGTCCTCCGCCAGGGACAGGTTGGCCGGCCGGCCCTCCGGAGTCACTCCCCGGACCGGGCTGTTGTGCAGGGCGATGAGCGTCGTGGCCCCGTCCATGGCTGCTAAGTACGGCAGGGAGGGGTGCCAGAGGTCCTCGCAGATGAGGAGGGCCATCCGTCCGAAGATGGAGTCGAAGGCCCGGATGGTGTCCCCCCAGGCGAAGTACCTCATCTCCTCGAACATCCCGTAGGTGGGCAGGTAGACCTTGCGGTGCAGGTGCTTGATGTCCCCGCCCTGCAGGAAAAGCGCACTGTTGAAGAACCGGTGGTCCTCGGCCTCCTCCACCAGCCCGGCCACGATCGCCACTTCCTTGGAGGCCCTCATCAGGGAGGCTACCTCCGGGCTGTCCAGCCTCAGGCTGACGTCCGGGACCAGGTCCTTGAGCAGGTAGCCGGAGAGGGAGAGCTCCGGGAACACCAGCAGCTCCACCTTCTCCCGCCTGGCCTCCTCCACCTTTCGCAGGTGGAGGTCCAGGTTCTTCTTAACGTCTCCCAGGGCCGGGGCCACTTGGGCCAGCCAGACCTTAGCTTTCATATAAAACACCTATATATCGTGGAAAATATTTATTATAGCACAAGAGGAGCCTGTTTGCAAGCCCTAAGTTTTCTTTTATGGGCTCGAGGGCGATACTTTAGGTCCTTTTTGAGTAACCTGTTGACATTAAATGGATTATGAAGAACAAGGGGACTCGGGTATTAGCAAACGGTTCGGGAAGCCCCCCTTAAAAGCTTTTCCTCCTCTCCCAGAGGGAAAGGAGGATTTAGGAAGCGAGGTCGCTTGACCCCTTCAACAAGGAGACTGGGATCGTAACCTTTTTTCTTTAAGAACCCCGTAAAAGCTTTCCTCTACCCCTCCCCCTCCTTGTTCACGTCTATCTCACCGGGTTTCTCCCCCCGGGCCAGGAAGGTGATGCCCCCGATGAGGCTCGTCGCCACGGCCACAAGGTGGTAAATAATCGAGAGCATCAGGGCCTGCTCCTTGGTAATGCCAGCTCTTGTGAAAAGGCCAACAAAAGTCCATTCTTGAAGGCCCCATGCGCCGATCGCGATCGGAAGCACACTGATCACCCCGATCACCGGAACATACAGGAAGTAAACCACCAGTGCCAGCTTGAGCCCCAGAGCATTCCCAACTAAAAAGCACATCAGGACGAGGGTGATCTGGAGCAAAACGGAGATCACGAACGCCTCCAGGGCCGCCCGTTTCTTGTCCCGGTAGGAGTGGAGGGAGTCGTAGAAATTCTTGCCCTTCATCCTGAGCCCGAAGAGAGAGGGCGATCCCAGGAACCTGTCCAGGAAGACCACGAAGCCGCGGTTGAATAAGAGCCAGACTGCAAACAGAAACCCCGCGGTCACGAGCCCCACCGCGAGCAGGAACCCCCGGCTCCCTTTCTGGGTCCCCACCAGTGCCGCCGAAACCAGGGCGATGGCGAACAGGGAGAAGGATCCGACCAGCCTTTCCACGAACACCGAGGCCACGGCGGTGGCCCGCTTTCCGGTATCCTTCCAGACGTAGTAGGCCCGGACCAGATCGCCCCCGATGGACGAGAGCATAAAGTTGTTGAAGAAAAGGCCGGTAAAGTAAGTTGCCGTAAGCCTTGGAAAGCCCACCTTGAGACCCTGACTCTTCAGAAGGATCTGCCATCGGAAAGCCAAAAAGAAGGTGACCAGGATGTTGAGGAGCAAAGCCAGGATCAGGAGACGGACATCTGAAGACCGAACGTCGTGAAGAGCCTGGCCCATATTGACGTTTCTCAACACCAAGGCCATAAGCACCAGGCTCACCAGGACCCGGGCCCAGGTCCAGAGCTTCTTTTTCACCTCAGACCCCCTTGGACAGCCTCTCGGCCAGGAAGCGGGGAAGCCCGGCGTCCAATATCTTCTTCTGGGCTGTGGCGATATCATACTCCGCCCGGCGGAACTCCACGGTCATCGCCTCCGAGTCATAGACCCCGTATGCCGCCCGGGGGTCTCCGTCCCTAGGCTGGCCCACGCTTCCCGCGTTCAGGAGATAGCGGGTATCCGGCTCCAGGTGGAACTTATTCCCCCTCAGGCTTTTGAACCCGCCGGGTCCCTGGGCGAGCAGGAATGGATAATGGGTGTGTCCGAACAGACAGACGCCCTCATTGAAATGGGGGAACTCCCTCGCCCCCCGATCTTCGGAAAGGATGTAATGCCAGGCTTCGGGCTCGGAGGGAGTGGCGTGTACCAGAAGCCAACCTCCCTCATTTCGCTTCATGGGGAGTTCTTTTAAATACCCCCGATTCTCCCCCTCGAGAACCTCCCGGGTCCATTCTATGGTCTTCCGGGCATGGGGATTGAAGTAGGTCGGCTCTTCCCGGCCAGCGGCCACGCTGTCGTGATTTCCCAAGACGGTGAGGCAGGAAAGCCGTCGGACCTCCTCCACGCAGCGGTTGGGGTCCGCCCCATAGCCCACCAGATCCCCCGGACAAAGGTGGCGATCGACTTTTTCCTTATCAAGGACGTCGAGCACGGCCGAGAGGGCCTTCCAGTTGCTGTGGATGTCTGAGATTATTCCGTAGCGCACCGGTCCTTCAGGATGCGGTCCAGGATGCCGTTCACGAACCGCGGGGAGTCTTCGCTCCCGTAGCGCTTGGCGACCTCGATGGCCTCGTTGATCGCCACCTTGGGCGGGACCTCCTCTTGGAAATAAAAGAGCTCGGCCGCGGCCAGGCGCAGGAGGTTGCGGTCCAGGACCGCCATCCGCTTCAGGTCCCAGTTCTCAGCGGCCTTGGTGATGGCGGCATCAAGCGTCGGGGCATGCTCGCAGGCCGTGCGGAACAGGCGGGCCGCGAACTCCCGGGTCTCCTCGTCCGCGGGAGAGCGGGACAAAACGTCCTCCAGCACCTTCTCCGCGGGCTCCTGCCCCACCTCCCACGCGTAAAGGCACTCCAGGACCAGGCCCCGGGCTTTGCGCCGTTTGCCCATTCCCTTAATTTATAACGGCCCGCGCGATGTCAAGGAGCGGAGAAACGGCTCACAGGACCCGGTACAGGTTGGCCATCTCGATCGCGGACAGGGCCGCTGTCCAGCCCTTGTTCCCGGACTTGGTCCCGGCCCGCTCGATGGCCTGCTCCAGGGTGTCCGCGGTGATGATCCCGAAGATCACCGGGATCCCGGCTTCCATCCCCACCTTGGCAATCCCCTTGGCGGCTTCCCCGGCAATGAAGTCGAAGTGCGGCGTTTCCCCCCGGAGTACGGCCCCCAGGCAGACCAGGGCGTCGTATTTTTTGCCTGCGGCCATCCTCTGGGCCACGGCCGGCATCTCGAAGGTGCCCGGGACCCAGACCACGCTGACCTGCTCCTCCTTGGCCCCGTGCCGGACCAGGCAGTCCAGGGCCCCCTCCAGGAGACGCTTGCCGATGAAATCGTTGAACCGTCCGACTAAGATGCCGAACCGCTTGCCCCCGGCGTCCAGCTTGCCTTCGTAGACCTTGCCCATCCTCCCTCCTTTAAATGCTAAGGTCGTGTGCTGTCCAGGTCGATCCAGTGACCCAATTTCTCTTTCTTGGTCGTCAGATATCTCAGGTTGGCTCGGTTGGGCTTGATGATGACGGGTATCCGCTCCACGATCTTAAGCCCGTAGCCCTCCAGGCCCGCCATCTTGCGCGGGTTGTTGGTCAGGAGCCGGATCGTGGAGAGGCCAAGGTCGGCCAGGATCTGGGCTCCGATTCCGTAGTCCCGCATATCCGCCTTGAACCCCAGGGCCAGGTTGGCCTCCACCGTGTCCAGGCCGATGTCCTGAAGCTGGTAAGCCATGAGCTTGTTCAGGAGCCCGATGCCCCGGCCCTCCTGCCTCATGTACAGGAGCACCCCTTCCCCCTCCCCCTCGATCAGGCGCAGGGCCTTGGCCAGCTGCTCCCCGCAGTCGCAGCGCTGCGAGCCCAGGATGTCCCCGGTGAAGCACTGGGAATGCACCCGGACCATCACCCGCTTCTTTCCCCGCACCTCCCCCTTGACCACGGCCAGATGGTGGTGCTTCTCAAGCACGTCCTCGTAGACCATCAGACGGAAGTGTCCGAACCGGGTCGGCAGGTCCGTGGTCAGCATGTGCCGGATGAGCTTGCGGGTCTGGCGGACGTGGCGGATCAGGTCCTCGATGGTGATGACCTTGAGCTTCTGCCGTCCGGCCATCCGGAACAGGCTGGGCAGGCGGGCCATGGTCCCGTCCTCATCCATGATCTCGCAGAGTACCCCGGCGGGATAGAGCCCGGCCAGCCTGGGCAGCTCGACCGCGGCCTCGGTGTGCCCCGCGCGTTTGAGAACCCCGCCCTCGGCGGCCCGCAGGGGGAAGATATGTCCGGGCTTGGCCAGGTCCTCGGGTTTCGTCCGCGGCGAGACCAGGGCCTGCACGGTCCGGGCCCGGTCCTGGGCCGAGATGCCCGTGGTCGTGTCGTGCCTGACGTCCACCGAGATGGTGAACGGCGTGCCCATGAGCGAGGTGTTGCGGTCCACCATGTTGGAGAGCCCGAGCGCATCCAGGCGCTTTCCTTCAAGGGGCACGCAGATCAGCCCCCGGCCGTATTTGGCCATGAAATTGATCGCCCGGGGCGTGGCCTTGGACGCGGCCATCACCAGGTCGCCCTCGTTCTCCCGGTTCTCGTCGTCCACCACGATGACCATCCGCCCGGCCTTGATGTCGCGGACCGCCTCCGGGATGCTCGCGAACCCGCTCACAGGTAGCCCTCCTCGGCAAGCCATTCCAGGGTCAGCTCCCGTTTCTCCGCCAGGCTTCCGGTCCGGGCTCCCGGGGTCAGGTGCCGGGCCACGTATTTGCTCAGGATATCCCCTTCGATGTTGACCTCCCCGCCCTCTTTCCAGGAGCCCAGGGTGGTGTGCTTCAGGGTATGGGGGACCAGGACGACCCCGAAGCCGTCCCCGCTGACTTCGCTGATGGTCAGGCTGACCCCGTCCAGGGCCACCGAGCCCTTCAAGACCAGGCCTTTCAAAATCTCCCCGGGCGCGCTGATTACGACCACCCAGGTCTCGCCCAGCCTGCGGATCGCCGTTATCTTGCCGACCCAGTCCACGTGCCCCTGGACGAAGTGCCCGCCCAGCTTGGAATCGGCCCTCACGGCCCGCTCCAGGTTCAGCTTGCTTCCCGCCCGCAGTTTTCCGAGGGTCGTCCGGCTCAGGGTCTCGGGCACGGCCTCGAGCGTGACCTCCCCTTTTTTCACCTCCACCACGGTCAGGCAGGTCCCGGACACGGCCAGGCTGTCTCCGGCCTTCAAGTCATTGAGAGCCGCCGGGACCGAGAGCGTGATCCGCTTCACCTTCCCGCGCGTGGAAACCCGGGCCACTTTGCCGACGCTCTCGACCAGTCCCGTGAACATCCTACCGGGTCCGCCCTTTGCCGACATAAGCCTCGAGCAGGATATCCCTGCCCATCTTCTCAGCCTTGAGACTGTGCAGCTGTATCGCCCCGCGGAGGAGCTGGATGCCCAAGTCCTCGATAAAGGGGATCGCCTTGCCCCCGCCGAGGAGCATCGGGGCGACCACGGCGCAGACCTTGTCCACCACCCCGGCCGAAAGGGCCGATGCGTTCACCCGGCTGCCCCCCTCGATCAGGAGGCTCGTGACCCCCTCTTCTCTCAGGCGTTTGATGAGGTTCGGGAAGCTGACCTGCCCGCGGGTGGTCTTGCGGAGCTCCCAGACCTCCGCGCCCATTGCGCGGAGCCTTCCGGCTTTGGCCGAGGACCCGCCGGGCGGGGTCGTGGCCACGATCGTCCGGGCCTGGTCCTGCTCCTTTAGGATCAGGGCCTTCTCAGGGATGGCCAGGCGGCTGTCCAGGACCACGCGCAGGGGCCCCTTTTTAATTCCTTTCTTGACCAGGCGAACCGTGAGCTGGGGGTCGTCGGCCATCACCGTGCCGATTCCCACCAGCACCGCGTCGGCCCGGCGCCGGAGCTCGTGTGCGAAGCGCAGGGCCTCCGCCCCTGAGATCCACTGCGACTCCCCGTTCGGCGCGGCGATGCGCCCGTCCAGGGTCATCGCGGTCTTCAGGGTCACGAAGGGCCGGCCCGTTTCGGTGAACTTGATGTAGACCTCGTTCAGCCTCCGCGCCTCGCCCTCCAGGAGCCCCAGCCGGACTTTGACCCCGGTTTTCCTGAGTCCCGAAATCCCCAGTCCGTTCACCAGGGGATTGGGGTCCTTCATCGCGCAGACGACCTCCTTGATCCCGGCCCCCAGGATGGCCTCCAGGCAGGGCGGGGTGCGCCCCTGGTGCACGCAGGGCTCCAGGGTCACGTACAGGGTCGCCCCCTTAGCCTTTTTCCCGGCCATGCCCAGGGCCAATGCCTCGGCGTGAGCCTCCCCGGCCCGCCGGTGATATCCCTGGCCCACGACCTTCCCGGACTTGACCACCACCGCCCCGACCATCGGGTTCGGCGAGGTCGTGCCCAGGCCCTTGCGGGCCAGGTCCAGGGCCAGGAGCATGTGCCGCGCGTCGTCCATCATCCCTATATTTTAACACACCCCCCAAACATGAGTCAACCCCACCCAAAACCAAAGGGCCCCGATTGATCGGGGCCCTCTCCCTTTGCTCGTCATCCTGAACTTGGTTCAGGATCTCGTCGTTTCTTACCTCACCTTCACGATACGCAAGGGTTCGGCATTCTTGCCCTCTTGCTTCAGGAAATACACCCCCGGCCCAAGCCCCTCCCCGACCCGGTCGCCCCGATAGGTCCCGACCTTCCGCCCGGAGACGTCGTAGAGGCTGAACCGCTCGGCCTCATGCCCGGGAAGGGTGGCGAAGGAGGAGAAGGGGTTGGGGTTGATTCGCAGTTCCGCATTCCGCATTCCGAACTCCGAATTCCGGGCTTCCTCTACTCCAACCCCGCCATCGGTAGTCTTCAAGATGGTTCCTGAATCTCCTACAGCATATCCTGTTTGATCGTTTTGGGGGAAATGGACAGACCAAAGGAAGTTTGAAGTTCCCGATACTTGGCTGGTCCAGTTAACACCTCCATTAGTCGTTTTCAGTATCACCCCACCTACAGCATATCCGGTTTGAATACCGGTGGGGAAGATGACGGACCAAAGGCTACTCGTTGTCCCGGATGTTTGAGCGAACCAGGTACCCCCGCCATCCGTTGTGTAAATGATCCTACCTGCCGATCCTACAGCATAACCAGTATTAGCATTCACTGGAAAATGCACAGACCTCAGATCTTCCGTGATACCCGGTGTTCTGGCCACCCAGTCCGCTCCGCCGTTTGTTGTCTTGAAGACAGTCCCGGCGTTACCCACGGCGAAGCCGGTTTGTGTATCAATCGGGAAATGAACAGACAAAAAGTGATTCGTTGTACCGGTGGTTTGGCCGACCCAGTTTGCTCCTCCGTCCGTAGTCTTTCGAATAGTGCCATGTCCGCCGACGGCATAACCGGTCAGGGCATTTGTAGGGAAATAGACGGAGTAAAGGTCCTCGTTTGTGCCTGATGTTTGGCTTGCCCAGTTGGACCCGCCATCGGTCGTTTTTAAGATAATACTGCTACCTATCCCCCCGACGACATATCCAATCTGATCATCAACGGGGAAATAGACGGAAAAGAGATTGCCTACCGTACCTGACGTTTGGTTTCCCCAGTTAACGCCGCCATCTGGTGTCTTTATGATCTTACCGCTGGTACCTATAACGTAGCCAATGGTGTCGATCACTGGGAAATGGACAGAGTGAAGCGAGAGGGTTGTGCCGGAGTTCAAGGGGACCCAGCCAGCAGAGGCAAGCCCGGTTCCGGATACGAGGGCTCCGCAAAGGGCGCAGAGCGCGAGACGAGAGAAACTGTACTTTTTCATCTGTCATTCTCCTTTCCTTTCGCGAATCTAACTGCCCCTAATGTAACCTAACACGCCAAACCAGATCTCCCGGAACTAATCCTACCCTATCTTCCAAATCGAGCTCTTGAAGAGCGAATATAATATCTTGGGGGGGTTGTTGAGTTATTTTTACAAAATCTTTTAATTGCTCATCCCAACTTCGGTAGTTACCATATTTCACTGAACAAAATACCGAAGCTTTTAGATTTCTTTTGGTACGTTCAGATTTCATCTCTTCAACCATGTTTCTGGTTGCCTTAACATTATTCGCCATCAGAACCACATACACGGAAGTAACCACCGCTAAAGCAAATGCTGCAATAACCCCCAGAGCCCCTGCGTTCAAATTTAACCACGCCCAAATATTGCAATCCATTCGGCTGCCCTTTCTTCCCGGGGGCGGGGTTTCTCCCCGCCCCCTTTGGTTGAGGTTATTCTATCACACTACTCTGTCACGGCGCAAGTGATCGGGTCGCCCAGCGGCCCGAGGTTCATGAGCCGGTCGAACCACTGCGCGCGGAAGGAAAAGGTCCCGCCCCGGCCCGGGTTGTAGGTGTTGGGCGAGTTCGTGTCGTCCGCCATCCACCGCCAGGGCAGGGCGTCCCAACCCCCGGGGGTGGTCGGGGGCCCGCCATCCGTCACCCAGAGCCGGGCCCCGTACACGCCCTCCGGCTTGGCGTTCCGCCGCTCGTCCTGCGGGACCTTCCCGAAGTGCAGGGTCACGATCCTCGGCTTGGAGGTGTCCCCCCACAGGATGGGCGGATTTATCCGGGTGATCGCGGTCGGGTCCAGCGGCGTCGGCTCCCGGTCCGGCACCGTGACGCCCAACGCCTCCCGCTGCGCATCCGTCGTCTCCTTCCGGCCCTGGATGTAGTTCGTGATCAGCTGGATCATCTTCTCGGCCTCCTGGCGCTTGGTCTCCTTCAAGGCCGTGGCCGACTCGGCAATGTCATGAGCCGTGTTGTAGTTGTTCCAGGACAGGCTCCAGTTGATCTTGGCGGTCTGGAGTTCCAGGACCTGGGCTGGACTCAAGCCCAGGGCCGCGGCATTGGCCGCCGCGTACTGCAGGTAGTTCACGAACCAGGCCTCGAAATCAGCATCCCTGGCCGGTATGTAATAGCGGGGCATGACTCCTCCTTTTTAGGTTAACTGTTTGTCTTAAAACGACTTACACCTGTCCCGGACCCACTTCTCGCTGTCGCACCGAGACCTCTCGCTGTCGCAGCGAGAACCCTCGCTGTCATAATGGGAGCCTCGCTGTCGCAGCGAGAAGCCTCGCTGCCGGAGCGAGAAGCCTCGCTGTCAGACCGAGAACCCTCGCTGTCAGACCGAGAACCCTCGATGCCGCACCGAGAATCCCCTCTGCCGCGGCGAGAAGCCTCGATGCGGGAGCGAGAACCCTTGGTGTCGCAGGTTGAAGCCTCGATGCGAAAGGCGGGCCCTCCACCTCCGCCCTTCAGTCCGGCTTCGTAGGTGCTTCAGTCGTAGGAGGCTGTACAGGAGCCTGGGCTTCGGGTACTTTATCCTCTGCCTTTGCAGGCTTGGGTGAGCGCTTACGTCGTATCTTCATAGGCCCAATTTGCTCCCGTACCTCCGGCGTGAACATGCTGTGCACTGCATTCGCCAGGTCTTCCTCATCAATTAAGATATCTTCATTCTTCCGTAGCTCCCTCCTGAGCCTACGGAGGACGTCTTCATGGAACAGGGCTTTACCGATCGCAGCCGGTGTCAGGGCGGCATGTTGGAGCCAGTAGTCTTCGAGCTCGCCTCGCTTAATGCTCTGCCGATGAAGGAGCCCGAGTTGGTCAGCGGCTTTGTCTATGTCCGGCCCCGCCAAATCCACAGTGAAAACTTTAACATATTCTATACCTTCTTCGAAGGTGAGGTGAAATAGAATCCAGTCCACCCCGTTTGTCAGGAGAACCCACCGGATGTTGCCCTCGGCGGCATACCCTTTCGCTTGGTCGATATGCCGGTCTCGCAAGACAGTGGCCGCGTCTTTAACTTCGATTAGCAACCTAACCACACCTTCAATTTTAAGCGAGATATCCACGAACTTACCTTTTACCTGCATCTCCCTGGATATTTCACTGAGCATATCGTACCCAAATACGTCTTGGAACATCTTCACGAGTCCCTGGGCGGTTTGGGCCTCATTCAGGTTTTCCTCTCTTGCCTTCAGGAGATGCGGGATAAACTTTTTCAAAGCCCTGCGAATATCCGTTGCCATTTTAAAACCCTCCTTTTTGTTTTATTGTTCGTAAAGCAAACGACCCTGAAACAAGCCTGAAACGAGTTCAGGCCATGGTTCAGGGCAACTGTGGCGAAGCCGGGGGGCGCTGTTCTTCTCCCCGCCCCGTCTCAGGGGCGCTTCGTCCGACGTCATTCTCAATAACTTAACCGTCTCCATAAGAACCAGGTTTCCCCCCAGGGCCATCAAAACCGTGTTTCCATGGTGCGACTGACCTCAGAATACTAACACATAGTCTCCCGCCCTGTCAAGCCCCGGCCTGCCCCGGCTTGGCGGGGCCCCTCAGTCCGGCTCCGATAATCCGAACGCCCGGAGGATGGCCTGACGCCTCTTCTCTCTGGAAATCGCCGGAGGCGGGGCCGTCTCGCGGTTGAGCTTGGGTGAGCCCATGTAGAACCGGCGATAGTTTCCGCCGGGGTCTTGATAGGTGCTGTAGAAAAACCCTCTGATGTCCCCGCCCATGTTCCCGCTTCCCCCGGGGGCCGGCATCGCACCTCCATGAGCATACAGGCTTATTGTGGCCTCGACCGAGGTGGCCGTAGGGTATCTTCTGAAGTATGCAAGCGGGATCAAGACCGTGGTGTCGGAGAGGATCAGGGTTGTGTCCATCCCGCCGATGTAGCGATACGCGCTTTCCGCGTAGCAGGACATATCGAGGTCATACCACGCGGCGTACAGGGAGCGGGTCCAGGATACCCGCACGTCGCCCCAGGGCAGCGTGTCGTACTCGATCGGCACCAGGAAGGAATAGGACCCGGGCATGCTCACCCCGCCCCCCGCACTGGAGCCTACGTTGGAAACCACGTAAAGGGAGCAGTCCGTGGCCGGGTAGGGAAACGGGGTGTAGTCGTTCCAGTAAACCCCCGTGGGCCTCTGCTCTTTGGTGGTGAGGGTATAGTGGCCGCCTGCGACGACCGCCCGGGCCGTGCATTGCGCCGCGCTGGGCGCGGGATCGGAAAGCAAAGCGACGTTTGCGTAGGATCCGCCCCAGCTTGTACGTAAGAACTCGGCGGTGATGAACTTGGACTGGACGACGGTGACGGTCGTGGGGCTTTTCTTGGAACATCCGATGAGGAGCGAGACAGCGAGGAAGAGGAACCAGGGGGCCGGGGGCTTGTTCATGATACCTCCTTGTGGGGAAGGGTTTCAAAGACGGTCGCTGTATTAGGAGATGCGGTTTGGCCTCTAAGGGTTGCCCGGCTTCTAAGGGAGGAGGATACCACAAAAAAGAGGCCCTGTCAAGCCGCCGGGGCCCCGGTCTCCTCTACTTGGGGATATAGGCGTTCAGCCCGACGGTTAAGGGTTTCCCTTCCACCATGCAGGTGGTCCTCATGTTGCCCCGGGTGCTGACGACGACCAGCGTCTTCCCGGACGCGCTCGGCGTGGGCTTCTCCAGGTCGCAGGTGATGATGAGCTTCTTCCCTTCGATCTTCGCTTCAATAGCCATGGTATCACCTCCTTCAGGGTGCGGCTGTTAGCGACAGAATTAAGGATACCCCGGCGTCATCCCCGGGGATGGAACGACTTGACCACCTCGCGCAGGTACTCCTGGTCGAGATGGGTGTAAATCTCGGTCGTGGAGATGTCCACGTGCCCGAGCATCTCCTGCACCGCCCGCAGGTCCGCCCCGTTCTCCAGCAGGTGGGTGGCGAAGGTGTGGCGCAGGGTGTGCGGGTGCACCGACTTCCGGATGCCGGCCTGCCGGGTGTAGTCCTTGAGCATCTTCCAGACCGTCTTGCGGGAGAGGCCCCGGCCCCGGCTGGTGATGAACACCGTCTCCCCCAGGGCCTTCTTGGAAAGCGTGCCCCGGGTCCCATCCAGGTATTCCCGCGTGGCCCGCATCGCCTTCTTCCCCACCGGCACGAGACGTTCCTTTCTCCCTTTTCCGAAGCAGCGGATGAAGCCCTGCTCGAAGAACAGGTCGGAGAGCCGCAAGGTACAGAGCTCCGTGACCCGCATGCCCGTGGCATAGAGCATCTCGAGGATGGCCCGGTCCCTGGTCCCGAGAGGCGTCGCCCGGGACGGCTGGTCGAGCAGGGCCTCTACTTCGGGAATCGTGAGCACGTCGGGGAGCTTGCGCGAGGTCTTGGGCGAGGACAGGTTGGCCGTGGGGTCCACGCTGGCCAGGTCCTCGAGAACGAGATACTGGTGAAAACGCTTGATCGCGGAAAGGGTCCTGGCCAGGGTCGTCCCCTCCAGGCCCAGGGCCTTCAAGACGCCGAGGAACTCCACCACCTTCTGGGAGCGGACCTGGTCCGGGCCGGCGATGCCCTGCTCCGACAGAAAGGCCGCGTACCGTTTGAGGTCGCGGCCATAGGCGTCCAGGGTGTTCCGGGAGTGCCCCTCCTCGGAGACCACATAGTCCAGGAAGCGGCGGACGAGGTCAGTGAAAGGATCCATCAAAAGGTTGTTAGATGTTAGTTGTTAGTTGTTGGCCAACAACCAACAACTAAAAACCAACAACTTCACTTATCCAAAAGATATCTTGTGCTCCCTCTTCTTGGGGGGCACGGCCCCGGGCGGTATCGGGGGAACCGGCGGCTTGGCGGCCGGGGGAGCCGGAGTCGTGGCCGGCTTGGCTCCGGCCGGAGCCGGAACGACTGGGGCCGGGGGTTTCGGCGTCGGCGCAGGGGCTGCCGCTGGCTTGGGTGCAGGAGCCGCAGGCTTGGCCGCTGCGGGAGCCGGTGTTACCGCCGGCTTGGGGGCCGGGGCCACGGCTGGCTTAGGAACAGGGGCCGGGGCCGGCTTGACCTCCACCTTCGGCAGCACGGGCATAGGGGCCGGGGAGGCCGGGGGCTTGACCTCGGGCTTGGGAGGGAAGCCGGGGGGGCCGGGGGGCGCGGGAACCGGGGGGGCCGGGGGCTTCGCTTCAACTTTGGGCGGAAGCGGGGCCGGGGGGACCGGCGCGGCCTTTTTCTCCACTACGGGAACCGGCGCCGGCTTTGCCGCTGCCACCGCCTCGCGCTCCCGCATCTGGCTCTCCTTCTCCTTCTTCAGGAACTCCAGCTGCTGGTTCAGGGCCGAGATCCCGTTCTCCACTTCCTTCGTCTCCCGGCGCTTGGACTCCAGCTCCTTGAACACCAGATCGCGCTCCTCCAGGACCTTGGCCTTGGACCGCACCGCCTCGTCCAAAGCCTTCTTCTCGGTCTGGGACGCGGCCTGGATCTGAGCCAGGCTCCCCTTGGAGCTTTCCAGCTCATCCTGCAGGGAGCGGACCGCCTTCTCCTTCTGGGCAAAATCCGTGGACAGGGCGCGGACATGCTCCTCGATCTCGGTGAGCTCGTCCCTCCGCGCCTTGGCCGCCTTCCCGGCCTCCTCGGAGCGCTTCTGGGTCTCGGCATAGGCCGAATCCAGGGTCTTGAGGGCGCGCTCCTTCTGGTCCACGGCCTGGCTCAGGTCCGCGGCCTTCTTCTCCAGCCCGTGCACCGACTCCGCCTTCTGCTTCGTGGCCCGGTCAAGCTCCGCGGACCTGGCCTCCAGGTCGGCCACGGCCTTGGCCAGATTATCCCGGGATCGCTCCTGGTCCTTCACCTTCGCCTCCAGTTCATTGGCTTGCCTCTGGACCTCGGCGAGCCGGGCGGATGCCGCTTTTCCATCCTCCTCGGCCTTGGCGCGGCTCTTCTGCAGATCGGAGAGCGCCCCCTTCACGGAGTCGCGCTCCCTGCCCTTCTCCGAAACCTCGGAGGTGAGCTGCTCCAGCTTCTTCCTCTCCGCCTCCAGGCTCCCGGTGACCTTCTCCAGGTCCCCGGCCCGGGCCTGGAGCTCCTCGACCCTGCCCTTGAGCCGGGACTCCTCGGTGCTCAGGGCTGAGACCTTCTTCTGCAGATCGGCAAGCCTCGCACCCGCGCCCTTCTCCTCGTCCCCCAGCCGGGCCCGGTTCTTCTCCAGCTCCTTCACGTCCCGGTTCAGGACCTCGCGGTCCTTCTCCCGGCCGGAGATGTCGGCCAGGATCTGATCCAGCCTCTCCTGCTCCCGGCCGAGGTCGGCCACCCTTTTCTCCAGGTCCCCGGCCTGGGCCTTGAGGCCCTTGACCTTCTCCCGGGTCCGGGCTTCCTCGTCGTTGAGCCCGGACAGTTCCTTATGGGCCTGCTTGGACTCCTCCCGCGCTCCCTTGATCTCGGCCGTGAGGAGGGTTAGCTGGCTCCTTCGCTCGGACAGGCGGTTCAGGAGCTCCTCCTCCTCGACTCTCTTTATCTGGGCGTTCTCCACGAGCTGGGCCAGCTCCTCCTCCCTGATCCGGGCCCCCTCCTCGGCCGCCTTCCGTTTCTCCTCTTCTCCCTTGATCACCTTGCCCAGCTCCACTTTGTCCTGCTCCAGCTCGGTGATCTGACCCTTGACCTTGTCCCTCTTCTCGTTCTCCTCGCTCAGGTACCCTTGGATCTTCTCCCTCTCCTGGAGCGTCTTCTCCAGGTCCTTAAAAGCCTCGTCCAGCTTGGCCCGGAGTCCGGCGAGGGACACTTCGGCCTCCTTCTCCTCCCGGGCGAGCTTCTCGTTCTCACCTTGAAGCTTCTTCTGATCCACGCCCAGGCGTTCCAGGTCGCCCTCGAGCCCGGACAGCTCTTCTTTCCGGTGCGAGAGAGCCATGCTGGCCTCCTGCTCCTCGGCCCAGACCCTGGCCATGCTCTCCTCCAGGGCGTGGACCTCCTTGCCCCTCTCCTCCAGGATGCTGGAGAGCTTCGCGGCCTCCTCCTCTTTCTCGGCGATGTCTTTCTCCAGGCGCTGGCGGGCGGCCTC
>Ga0315296_10001901_pt1 | contig 18075 bp, 16 predicted proteins | sample YL17G14_18_MG_FD_203921 | JGI IMG/M metagenome (GOLD analysis project Ga0315296, IMG submission 203921) | Sediment microbial communities from Yellowstone Lake, YNP, Wyoming, USA - YL17G14_18 | ecosystem: Environmental > Aquatic > Freshwater > Lake > Sediment | place: USA: Wyoming | collected... | reverse complement strand
CGTCTAAGAGTCTTGGCATGTTCGCTAATGTACGGGGTTGCCGTACCACTCCATACTAACAACGAGGAAGGTTATTGTCAAGGCTGATTAGGGCGTCGCGCCCTGCGTATTTGACGACACCAGCTTTATTTTGTTACACTCGCTTCGTGTTGTCTATCGAGCGGGAACTGCTGGAATTCATCTTCTCTGTTTACAACGCCATGCATTGGCCCGGCGTGGTGCTGTTGATGGCTATCGAGAGCGCTTGTATTCCCCTTCCTAGCGAGCTGATTATGCCCCTCGCCGGCTGGATGCTCATCAAGGAAAAGTCGTTGGGGTTTGCCTATATCATGCTGGCTGGTGCTTACGGGGCGCTGGGCAATGCGCTTGGTTCGGCAGTTGCTTACGGGGTGGGGATGTGGGGCGGCCGTCCCTTCCTCGAGAAATACGGCAAGTACGTTCTGGTCTCCCGGCACGACCTTGATTTGGCGAGTCGCTGGTTTGAGCGCAGCGGCAGCTGGTCGATTTTCGCTTCCCGATTGCTGCCCGTGGTGCGGACTTTCATCAGCCTGCCGGCGGGCATCGCCCGGATGCATTTCGGCAAATTCCTGGTTTACACGTTCCTTGGTTCGTTCATCTGGAGCGCGGGGCTGGCTTACGGCGGCTATCTGCTCGGTGAGCACTGGGAAGGGGTGCGGGCTATCCTGCGCCCATTCGACCCACTGATAGCGACGGGTATCGTAGCGCTGGTGGTCTTCTACGTTTACCGGCACGTCCGGCGCCTGAATAAACATACTTGACCTGTTTTGAGCTTCGTGATAGATTGGATAGGAACGTCCCTGTAGCTCAGTCGGACAGAGCGGCTGCCTTCTAAGCAGTTGGTCGCGCGTTCGAGTCGCGCCAGGGACGCCAATATTTGAAGCTAAAATAAGCCCTGCTGATTTCTGCTGTCATGGCTGTGCCTGGGCGTTCACAGTTGAGACTCACCGGTTAATGGGTCTTTCCGGAAAGGACCTGCGGAATCACCTTATAGAAGTACATGGGTTGAATCATCCACCGGGCAAGCCTGCGGGTGGCATGAGGCGTGATTGCGTGGTTGTGGACATGGCTAAAAGCCTAACTTCGGTTTTTAGGTAAGCCTAGAGATGCTTTGGGAAGAGAGAAGAGCAAGATTACTCCAAAGAGCGCGATTTGCGCACTTGGATTGACACTAAAAATTGCAGACGCTTGATTGTTTGTTTAGAGTTCAGGAGCCTTAAACTTGACCTCAATATCTGCAATGTTGATTCCTGAAGTATCACCGAAATATACAGGGAATTTGATAGGTCCTACATCAATTTTATCAAGTTCAACTAAGCACTTATCTTTGAGGTCGACCAAATCAGGATTTAGGATAACGCCAAATTTACTATTTTTTATGGAATCCAGTTTCTTTGAATCCTCTTCCTTTTTCGAAAGGGCATTTCTGAGTTCGCTGCGAGGCTCGAAACGTCCAAGGATACGTACTCCGCCAGTGGAATCAGCCTTCAAATTCTCAATCTGCACTTGATATTCTTGTATCTTTTCATCCCAAGAAAGAATTTGCTTTTGTAAAACTGAACAATCGGTATTCAGACGTCTCTCAATTACCTGAATGTCAATCAAGCAAGTCTTTAATAACTCTTTGCTATCAACCACTGAGAAGAACAGGTAGTCAAGGGTCTTATCATTTTTGTATCCTGAAAATACTGTGCCTTCTATGTCATCAGACAATAACCAAGAATAACCTTGCTGCTGGTAACCTTTCATGGCCAAGAAACTACGATACATGTATTCAGGAATAATCTCTTCCATTTGAGATTTTCTTTCCTCAGCAGTAATAGCAATAGCTGCTTTCAACGCTCTATCTACTTCTGCTGAAACATCTCCAGGGGAATATCTAATCGTATCATGTGTTTTTATGTTAAAGGCCAATTCTTGTCCATCCTTCTGTAAAGGTATGACATACTTTCCTAAAGAAGTCATTAGCCCGTATTCATAGTATACATTAGGATTTGGTATACTGACGTCTTTGCCTTTAATGTCTATTGGCATATCATCAAGTATTGCAATGCAAAATTGGGCTTCGATTATCTTACCGCATATCTTGGTACAGAAAATATCCTGTCCATATGCCCTAATATCAACTGCCACCACGGGTTCTATTCCATTTTTAGTCAGTTTCTCAGAAATTAATCCGGTCAGCATTTTTATATCGCCAGTTGATGGACATGCAATGAAGCAAGATTTTGAAGCACCTAAGTACTTATCGCAAGTATGACCCTTGCGAATAAAGCATTGCTGTATTCGTTTAAAGGGTTTTGGCTCTTCATCAGGATAAATACCGAAGTATCCCCTATTCATCAATACTCTTCTTCTCGTGACCATTTACTCCCCCGTTATAAAGTTCATTCGTGTGTATCTGTAGATGCGACTGAATAATATTTGTTTTTTGTCAATTTGTCAACTTGAATAGTCTTTAAAACCTTGAGAGCGAGAGTGGACAATCCTTTTCTTCCTATGTCCCTGTAGCGAACATCGAGGCTTTTGTTCCGCTTGAGAGTTGCTATCAGTCGCCAAAGCAGGTCCCTACCGACCGTGCTGACCGTATTAGAGGGTCGTCCAGGGGAATGCTCCTCGGGCCCCTGGCGACTTCCTCCAGTGGGACTTCAACCAGTGAGCTGCCCTTGACGCCAACCATGTACCCGAACGCCCCATTCTCTACCATGTCAACCGCCCTGGTGCCCAATCTCGTCGCCAGCACTCTATCGAAGGGCGTTGGCACCCCGCCTCTCTGCAGATGCCCCATCACGACAGTGCGGGTTTCGTGGCCTGTCGCCTCCTCGATTTGAGAGCCCAGGACAAAGCCTATACCACCGAGTCGAATCGGGTCGGTGCTCTCTTTGACCACTCTCTGCACCACGATTTCTCCCCCCCTCGGTTTGGCTCCTTCTGCCACGACCACAATGGTTGACCTTCTGCCTCTCCGACTTCTCTCTTTTATTTTGGCAGCTATGGTTTCTATAGTGTACGGAATCTCGGGGATGAGTATGATGTCACCTCCCCCGGCAATGCCTGAATGCAGAGCAATCCAGCCCGCACGCCGCCCCATAACTTCCACAATCATAATTCGACGATGCGATTGCGCCGTCGTGTGTAACCTATCAATGCCCTCCGTGGCGATAGACACCGCAGAATCAAAGCCAAAGGCTATGTCCGTTCCTCTCAGGTCATTGTCGATTGTCTTGGGCACCCCGATGACGGGGACACCGTCTTTGAAAAGTTCATAAGCTATGCTCAGGGTACCGTCTCCTCCGATACAGACCAGGCAGTCTATCTCCATCCCCCTGATGTTGGCAATCGCCGTCTGCGATACATCGTCGAATTCCAGTCTAGCGCCTTCCCTCACGGCGTACCGGTAGGGGTTTGCCGAATTGGAGGTGCCCAGTATGGTGCCGCCGAGCGTGATGACTCCGGAGACGTCATCATACTCGAGTCTTCGATGGCGGTTGTGAATCACGCCCTCATAGCCATACTCAATGCCAACAATCTCTAACCCGTGTTCAAGGATAGCTTTCTTAGCAACCGCCCGTATGACAGCATTAATGCCCGGGCAGTCCCCTCCCCCGGTAAGTATGCCGATTCTATGCTTCTTTTCCAAAGCTAACCCTCCTTAGAGAGATGACCCCTGAAAGCTGTTTCTTCGGTGCTCGAGCATTGTCGATGCGTAACTCGTTGTACCTGATTAGGTGATGGTATTCCATGGTTGGTGCTGCCGATTGAATCGTGCCAGCACTTTCATAAATTATATTAAGTTTCACCAGAAACTGCCAGATTATACCATCTTTCTTTACGGGCGGATTTGTGAATGGCGTGGCGTCATTGAGCGACGAACTTCGGTTCAATACGGAACCTGCGCCAGGAGACAGGGACTGGAGGTTACCAGGTCCTGGTTACGACAGATGCCCCGCCGTCCACCATTAATACCGCCCCGGTGATATACTTGGCTTCATCAGACGCCAGAAAGAGCGCCGCGTTGGCAATATCCCAGGCTTCGCCCTGCTTGCCCGTGGGGCACATAGCGTCCCGTCGTCGCCACATCTGGTCGGCATCGCCGCCGTACAGCTTGCGATTGTAGAACTCCACCAGGGGCGTCCTGATGAAGCCCGGCAGTATCACGTTCGCCCGGATACCTTTGGGGGCATACTGGATAGCGATTTCCTGTGTCACCGCAATCACGCCGGCTTTTGACGCCGCGTAGACGAGCTTGGGGAAGGGTATCACCCGGATGGCGTTGATGGAGGAAATATTGATGATGACCCCGCTCCCCTGCCGTTCCATGTGGGGCAGGGCGAACTTGCAGGTGAGGAATATGCTCTTCAGATTGACGTTCATGACTCGGTCCCAGGTCTCCTCAGATGTCTCCACGGGTCCGCCGCTGACCGTTATTCCCACATTGTTGTGGAGGATGTCAATTCTACCGTAGGTTCTGATGCACTCTTCGACTATTCCCTGGCAATCGGCCGACTTCGATACATCCCCCTGCACTGTGAGGGCCTCGCCGCCGCTCTCTGCGATGAGTCGCTTCGTTTCCTGCGCCGACCCCGGGTTGATGTCCACCACGACTACTCTGGCGCCTTCTCTGGCAAAAACGATGGCCGCGGCTCGGCCATTCCCGATACCCGGGGCGATGGAACCGGCACCGGTGACGATGGCCACCTTACCCTTCAAACGTTCGCCCATTTCCGTAATCCTCCTTCTCCTTGCTCGGCAGTCCCGGTATTCGTCCGGAGCGGGAGGTGGTGCCCGGACCGGCTCTACGGCTTGAGCAGCGCCACGATGTTCTCGCCGCTGAACATGGAATCGAAGGCCCGCTGCGCCTCCTTGAAAGGCACAATCTCGGTAATAAGCGGCTTGACGTTGACCTGTCGATTGGCGACGAGGCGCATCGCGATGTAGATGAGACCGCTGGGTCCGCCAAAGCCGCCCGCCACACCAACGAACCGCACCTGCTTGCCCCACCATGTCATTGGGTCAATTTCTTTCGGCGGCAGCCATCCCGCCAGGCCCACCGTCCCACCGCGCCTGACTATATCAACCGCCTGTCCCAGGACGTCACCGCCCCGCGTGCAAATCAGCACGACATCCGGGCCGGCCTCGGTGAGCTTGGCGATGTTAGAGACAAGGTGGGCGCCGGGGGTGAAGACCGCGTCCGCGCCCATTGCCAGCGCCTTGTCCAGGCGGCTTTTTATCAGGTCGATGACGATTACTGGAGCCGCTCCCGCCGCCTTGGCACATAGCATCGCTCCCAGGCCGATTTTGCCCGCGCCAAAGATGACTACGGAATCGCCGAGCTTCAACCCGGTGGTGATGACACCGCTGACACCGGTGCGCAGGGGCTCGACCAGTGCTGCCTCCTCGTCAGAGACGCTGTCCGGTATTTTCTGCACGGAGACAGCCGACCTCACGAAATACTCGCCCATCGCTCCTGGCTGGCGGCCGTAGCCTCCGGGACCCAGATAGCCTCCCGGTCCCATCGGGAGAGTCCGGGGCGGCGTATCCTTGCCCTGGCACAGGTGATACGATTGGTGCCGGCAATAGTAGCACTGCCCGCAGGGGAGCCGGCTGTCCCCTAGCGTGGCGCGGTCGCCAACTGACCATCCTTCGACACTCTTACCTACTTCCACCACCTCGGCGGCAAATTCGTGGCCCAGTATAGCTCCGGCCCTGACCGGGTCGTCAGGCTTCTGATTATCGATATATTCGAGGTCACTGCCGCAAATCGAGCAGTACCTGGTCTTGAGCAGCAGGGTCCCCGGCTGAACGGTCGGCGCAGGCACCTCTTCATAGGCAATAAGTCTTCTTCCTTTGACAACGGCAGCCTTCATCAGCGGCACTCCTTTCACCAAGTCTTTTTGTCTGGCTCGGTGGTATTATACTATTTTGCGCCAGCGTTTGGGTGTACGGGGCTGATGCGCATAAACACTGGATACTTCGTTCCTGGGATGACGACGGGTCCGTGGTAGTGCTCCGTGTTATGTCAAATGCCTGCCCTGTTGGGTCGGCCAAGACGTTTTGTAAAGCAGGCAGGCGACCTCATGACCGTCGCCGGCGTCTTTCAACCGAGGCACGACGGTGGGACAAGGCTCGAAAGCCTTCGGGCAGCGAGGGTAAAAGACACAGCCCGATGGCGGATTGATGGGGCTGGGCACTTCCCCTTTCAGGACAATGATGGAGCGCTTGGCTTCAACGGCGGGGTCGGGAATCGGCACGGCCGATAGAAGAGCCTGGGTATAAGGGTGGAGCGGGCTGTCGTAAATCTCGTCCCGACTGGCAATTTCCATGATTTTGCCCAGGTACATCACGGCAACGCGGTCGCTGATGTGCCGCACCACGGAAAGGTCGTGGGAGATAAAGAGATAGGCGATGCCGAACTCCTCTTGCAGGTCTTCCAGCAGGTTGACGATTTGCGCCTGGATGGAGACATCGAGCGCCGATAGCGGTTCATCGCAGAGGATGAAGGCGGGCTGAAGGGCAAGCGCCCGGGCAATGCCGAATGTGGTGGTGAGCGAGAACGGCTTGACCGTCTGCGTCATTGATAGGTGTAAGATAAGAAGTGCGGAAAGAGACACGGAAGGGGAAGGGCTTGAACCTGTGAGTTGTTGCGTGTATCATATTGGTGTCCGGGGCAGTTAGCTCAGTTGGTTAGAGCACACGGTTCACATCCGTGAGGTCAGAGGTTCGACCCCTCTACTGCCCATTATGCCAAACTTGGGACTGAGAAGCCTGAGTGGTTAGAGCGTCCCGATTGCCATCGAGAAAGTCACAGGTTCAAGTCCTGTACCGCCCAGTTTACTTTTAGTGAACTTCTGTTTTCAACTGTTGCTAAAAGTTGCTGAAAATCTCTTCTGAAGACTTTCACGAGATTATTTGTTCAGCATTTTTTTAATCTGCATTATCAGTTCTTTGGCGTCCTTTTCTGTTTCTAACAATGTCAATATCCAGCGATCAGTAGCGTAGACCATATCCTCGTCTGGTTGTGGGGTGCTGACAATTTTAAGAATATCGGGCTCTCTATTGTTAGTATCTATAGCTTTCAACATCCTCAAAATTGCCATCATGCTATAGTTTGCCATTCTCAAGTTACGGATTACCTTTGCCCTGTCAACTTCCTTCTGTCCATACACACGATATCCGTTTTTAATGTTTCTCGGGACATCAAGTAGTCCATTGCGCTCCCAGTTCCTAAGAGCGTCAATGGATATGCCCAGTAACTTGGAGGTATCCCCCCTCTCCAGAAAGACATTCATAGCAATAGGTTCATTCTTTTTATTCATCCATTTCTGTAATATTATCAGAGCCTCGTCAGCTTTACTCTGCTCATTCTTTATGTGAGCCAGATAATCACAGGCTTCTTCGAGGGCCAGTTTTAGGTTGCCTTTGGCGGCTGTTTTAATGATTGAAATAGCCCGTTTGCGGATATTACCTTCTACAAATGCACATCTCAGCGCAATTCTGGCCAGGCGCATCTGCTCTATGTGGGCTAGAGTATAAAGCCGGTATTTATTATTACCGCGCGGAACAGGTTGTAGTAATCCCCATTCTTCGTAGAGACGTACCGTATTGGGATGAACACTTGCAGCTCTAGCAACTTCAGAAGTCTTGTAGTATTTCAACTCAGCCATTTAGCGTTTATCTCCTTATATTGAGAGTTCAATTATACCCTATTCCGCTAAAACCCTCCATTAGAACACCAGGGTTATGGTTGAACTGTATAATGGGTACGAATGGAGGTTATGATGAAAGATTTAGAGAAAGCAAAAGAGTATTTGAATACATTGTGCTCCGTAAAACCAAACCGGCGCACCGGCTCGCCGGGGAACCGTACAGCGACAGACTTCTTCGCTGCTATGGTGAATAAGTGGGATTACACGGTTGATACAACTCCTTTTCCTTGCCTGGATTATGAAATCGGGAAGACATCCCTAGTCTGTAATGACCAAGCCTATGAGATATACGTCAGCCAGTTTTCTCCGGAATGTGATGTGACAGCCAAACTGGTATCGGTTTCGACAGTCGAGGAACTCGAAAGCTGCCGGTGCGATGGTGAAATTCTATTAATGAGAGGTACTATATGTGCCGAGCAGTTGATGCCGAAAAACTTTGTCTTCTATAATCCGGATCATCACAAGAGAATATACGCCCTTCTGGAGGAGAAACAGCCGGCAGTTATTATCACGGCTACGGAGAAAAAACCGGAACTGGTCGGCGCTCTCTACCCGTTTCCACTAATAGAAGACGGTGATTTTGATATACCGTCAGTATATTGTACAGATGTTGTCGGACAGGAAATCTTAGCCAAAACGGGAGAAGTATTCCAGCTGTCAATTGAAGCCAAGCGCATTCCAGCAACAGCTTGTAATGTCATTGCCTGGAAAAATCAGGCGGCACCGCAGAAAATCGTTGTTAGCGCTCATATTGACGCCTATTGGAGCACCCCTGGTGCTTTGGATGATGCTTCAGGTACAGTTGTTCTACTGTTGCTCGCTGAAATGCTCCAAGATTATAAGGGTAAGTTAGGTATTGAGATAGTTGCGTTCAACGGGGAGGATTACTACAGCGCTGGTGGACAGATGGATTATCTGCGTCGCTACAAGCAGGACTTTGCCAGAATGGTTGCTGCCATCAACGTAGATGATGTGGGCTATAAGCAAGGGAAAACCGCCTACTCTCTGTATGAATGTCCGGATGAAATCAAGCAAAAAGCACACACCATTTTCGGCAAGTATGATGGTATTGTGGCGGGGGAGCCGTGGTATCAGGGGGACCATATGATTTTTGTCCAGAACAGGAAACCTGCGATTGCATTTACAGCTGAAAAGGTAGCAGAGTTGATGGCTAATATAACACATTCTCCGAAGGATACGCCTGATATGGTAGATTACGGCAAGCTCGTTGAGGTAGCACAAGCGTTGAAAGATTTTATTCAAGCTTTCTAAAGTTCCGATATTAACACATTAAATTCGCAAGTAGACTAGAGCAAGGGTTTTGGAGACGATTTTAGTTCCACCTTTTGCTACACACGGCTTAAATGAAAAGACTCGATCTGCTGCTTATAACCGAAAAGCCAATTCAAACGTCCTGGTTCTGTCTATTGTACAGTACCGCCCAGTTTTTTGTGTCCAAAAGTTGCTGAAACTGTGCTAAAATGTTGCTTTAATATATACTTTACCCAAGAGACTGAATACGCACAAATATAATGCATCGTCAAACGATTCTCAATAGTATCAACCAAGGTCTCGAACTTCTCAGACAATGGGACTCGAGACTGTTCCTTCTGATTTTCCTCTATATGGCTCTGCCGCAGTTTTACCGTTCATATAGTGTTTATCTTATTGGTAATGCAATCCCCGATACAAATGCGCTTGCAACAGTCGCCCAGTGGCAGTTCATTGAGCTTCTTCTTGAGGTTGTACAGGAGACTTTTGTTCTAGCCATATTCTTTTTTATAGGTAAAGGGATTCAGAGTAAGGAAGGCCCTGGATACTCAATGAGAACCTGCTTGACAACTATTTTCCTCTTCTCTACTGTTATTGCAGCTGCTCTCATCAGTCTTTCATCCCATTTTGTGGCAATTATCGGGACTCCGGAAGAGATACAGGCGACTACGGCAACGTTTCTAAAGATTAAGACAGCCAGCATCCCGATATTGTTGATGAGTACTGCCTCGGTGATGATTATTGAAACGGCAAACCGTAAGAAACTGATTCTAACTTTAGCTGTCTTGCAGGTGGTCTATCGGTTCATTTTTGATAGTGCTTTTTATGGCGGATATTCATTTTCATTTAACCTTGGTGTTCTTGGAGTCGCCTGGTCTGATTTAGCCGCAAGTCTCATACTTTTTATCACCGTATTAATAATGCTTCGCCATCCATTAGTAAGCAAACTAAGACGCTGGTGGTCTGTATTTTCGTTCAGAGATTGGAAAACCTATATGGGTGTCGGTGCGTGGTCAGGATTGGACAGTCTGGTGAGGAATTTTGCTTACTTCTTTATGATTATCCGGCTTCTCAATCTGCTGGGAGCAGATACCATTGGAGGCTATTATCTCGCCATGCACATTATCTGGAGTTTCCTGCTTGTACCCATTCTTGCGCTCGCAGAAACCACAAAGGTATTGATTGCCAATCACTCTCTGAATATCCAGAAAGTGCGTAGTCTATGGTACTCAGCTTTAATTGTTGGATGTATAGTGCTGCTAATCTGGTTGATGCTCTTGCCATTTTGGCGCGGTTTCGCCAGTCTGCTTAATACGAATGGTGAAGTGGTAAGGTTCTCTGTAGAGGCGATGGCTATTCTTATCGTCCCTTATATGTTGCTTGCTTTGAATCTTGTAACCGACGCAATCTTTTATGGGATAGGAAAAACAAAATATATGGCCTATCAGGCGATAATTACTAACGGAACGGTCTATGTCATTGCTTTCGTTTCCTATATGGCTAAGCTATGGACTCCAATCTACTCCTCGATTTTGATCCTTTTTAGTATTGGGATACTTGTAGACTCCATACTGACCGTGTTCTATGCCTTTCGCGTGCTTTTCCCCCGGAACCTAGGCGGATTAACACCAGTCATAAGCTGAAAGCCAGCTCAAACGTTCTAGTTCTGTCTATCGTCCTGTACCGCCCATATTAGCCCACTCCCCCTCCCCTAATGCCCTTTTCCTCCTCTGCCGGCCGCATGACTTGACAGGGCAACCGATTTCCAGTAATATTTAGGTGAGCCTAAATATTAGGTATGCCTAAAACCCGGGGAGGACTTTATGAGCAGTAAGAATATGGAAGAATACCTGGAGACTCTCTACGCCCTGAACCAGGACGGTAAGACCGCGACCACTTCAGAGATATCACATCGCCTTAATGTTGCCCCGGCCAGCGTCACGGAGATGCTCCAAAAGCTCGCTGATAAGGGTTATGTCAACTACTCTCCCTACCAGGGGGCCACTCTGACCCCCATGGGGTTCAAGCTGGGCGAGAAAATGGCCCGCAAGCACCGGCTGCTGGAACGATTCTTGCACGATGTCCTGAACCTGGGCAAGGACAGAGTCCACGCGCAAGCCTGCGAGATGGAACACACATTGACCGACGAGACGGAGCGAGCTTTCTGCAATACCCTGAAACAGCCGGCGAAGTGCCCGGACGATGGGAAGATAATCCCACCCTGCGATTTGCAGTTCTCCAGCTGTGAGGAGTGCCAGAAGTGGCATGGCGAGAGCCTGGAGAAGGTCGGCAAGAGGAAGGCGAACCTGGTTTCGATGACAGCGTTGAAGGAGCGTGAAGAAGGCACGGTGGCTTTCATCCGCGGCGATAACAAAGTCCTCCGCCGCCTGCTGGACGTGGGCTTGACGCCGGGTACCCGGATAAGCGTCACCCGTGTGGCGCCGCTGAAAGGACCCGTGGAAATTGCGGTCAGAGGCTCAAGAATCGCCCTTGGGGAAGAGATAGCGGCGAATGTTTTCATCGAGGCCGCGGGCAAGCGGGGAGGTCGGGTTGGCTAGCTTTTCCTCTTGTCATACGACGACAGGTAAGAAGGTGAAATCCGGCAACGGCAAACGGCTCACCATCGCTCTGGCGGGCAACGCCAACGTCGGCAAAAGCGTCATCTTCAACCAGCTTACCGGCTCCAGCCAGATTATCGGCAACTGGCCCGGGAAAACCGTAGAGAGAGCCGAAGGTACGCTTACCTTTGATGGTTATGACATCACCGTCGTCGATTTGCCGGGCATCTATTCCCTCTCCACTTTCTCCCTGGAGGAGCTGGTCACGCGACAGTACATCGCCACGGAGAAACCGGATGTCATCATCAATATTGTTGACGCCTCGGTCCTGGAGCGCAATCTGTTCTTCACCCTGCAGCTGATGGAGCTGGAAGTCCCGATGGTCATCGGCCTCAATCAGATTGATACTGCCAGGAGCAAAGGCATAACCGTCGATTATCAGAGGCTGGAGGATAGCCTGGGCGTTCCCGTCGTGCCGACAGTGGCCATAAAAGGCGAGGGAATAAAGGAGCTGATTAAGCGGGCCGTCGAGACTGCTGAGCAGAGCGGTACGCCTGAAGTCGATGAAGAAGGTGCTGGGGAAGCCGGAGCCGAACGAGGGCAATATCGCCATCGCCGGCGACAGGGCGGGCGTCAACATCGGTGCCGGCGCGGCCAGGCGACCCGATTTGGCGACAATCTAGAACCGACGATAGACAAGCTGGCTCAGGCAGTTGAGGCGGACCAACTTGACCTGGAGTATCCACCGCGCTGGGTGGCAATCAAACTGCTTGAAGATGACCCGGATATCACGGCAGTGGTGAGAGCTCAGTCGGAGAGACTGGTCTTTTTGGCGGCGACTCTGGGCAAGGAAATTGAAGCGCTCCATAATGAGCCGTCTTTTGCCGTCCTGGCCGCAGGGAGATACTCATTGGCCAGCGCCGCCGCGGGTGAAGCCCAGAACCAGGAGAAGGTACGAGTCACCCTCTCCGACCGTCTGGACCGCCTTGCCACTCACAAAATCTTCGGTTATGTCACGGCGGCCGCAGTACTGGTTGGTCTCCTTCTCTGGACATTCACGGTGGGGAATTACCTTTCCGGACTGCTTTCTAACCTCTTCAGCTTCTTTGCAACGCTCGACCCCAAGATGAGCGGCTCAATCCTCCCTATTCTTTGGAACGGAGCTTTTGCCGGACTGGTGGCCGGAGTCACCTTGGTAATACCCTACGTCATTCCCTTCTATCTCGTCATGGCGATGATTGAGGACTCCGGCGTTCTCACCCGCGTCGCCTTTATGTTCGATAATTTCATGCACAAAATCGGCCTGCACGGTAAAGCTATCATTCCCCTTATTCTGGGCTATGGCTGCAATGTGCCGGCCATCTATACCTGCCGGGTCATGGGGACAACACGGGAACGTCTGCTCGCGGCTCTTGCCATCACCTTCGTCCCCTGCACCGCCCGGACCATCGTCATCCTGGGACTGGTCGCCGCCTTTGTTAACATCCAGTGGGCGCTGGCGCTCTACGCCATCGACCTTGTTATCATTTTCCTCCTGGGCAGAATCGCCCTCAAAGTGGTCCCCGGCAAATCCACCGGCCTGATAATGGAAATGCACCCCTTCCGCGTGCCGTCCCTCCCCGTCGTCGTCAGGCAGACCTGGGCCCGGACCAAGCCCATAATCCTGATGGTCTTCCCGATATACGTGGCGGGGGGCGCTATCGTTCAGGGCCTGTATGCCTCCGGCTGGCTTGACCCGATTAACAACGCCATCTCATTCCTGACGGTGGGCTGGCTGGGTCTGCCCGTCATTGCCGGGGTGCTGCTGCTCTTCGGGCTAATCCGAAAGGAGCTCATCGTCCTGGCGCTGGTGCCTATTCTGGGCACCGGGAATCTTGGCCTTTTCCTGACTCCGGTCCAACTGATAAGCCTGGCGCTCGTCGGCATACTGTACTTCCCGTGCATGGCCACTCTAACCACTCTGGTTAAGGAATTCGGCTGGAAGCCGGCGCTGGCAATATCCGCCGCCAACCTGATTTCGGCAGTGTTCCTGGGCGGCGTCATCGCCAGAATGCTGGCACTGGTCTTTTGAGACGGCCGCAAGACGAGGTGACAACCCGGCTCTCCTGCCTGGTGAAAAGTTTCTTTTTGCGGCCCTTGCAAACCCGGCCGCCATGGTGTATAATTCAAAATGGTTGCAGTTTAGGTTATCGCTTACTTACCCAAGTGTTGGATGGCCGAAACTCTACCTAAAATTTAAGAGAGGAGGTCATCCGATGAGTTTCCAGGAAAAATCACTCCAGTGTGCCGATTGCGGCGCTACCTTTGCCTTCACCGCCGAAGAGCAAGAGTTCTTCCAGTCGAAAGGCTACACTAACGAGCCAAAGCGCTGCCCCACCTGCCGACAGGCAAGGAAATCGGAGCGTTATGGCAACAGTGGTGGCTCTGGCGGTTCTGGCTACAGAACGCAGCGGCAGATGTTCCCGGTGAAATGCGCCCAGTGCGGCAAGGATACCGAGGTACCCTTCGAGCCCCGTGGTGACAAACCGGTCTACTGTAGCGATTGCTTTCGCAAAATCAAGCCCAGCCGATAAGCTGGTTTGACCTCGCGAACACACGTAGGCTGGTACCCCCAGCCTACGTGTGTTTCCAGAAGATTTGAGGTTCATTATGTCATTAGAAGTTCACGTACGTGATGGTGAAACCCAGGAAGCTTTGTTGCGTCGCTTTCAACGCACCATCCAGCTAAGCGGCATTCTGCGTGAGGCAAAAGAGCACCGTCACTTCGTATCCAAGGGAGTTGCCGCCCGGCTAAAAGCCAAAAACAACGCCAGACGAAGACGGCGTCAGGCGTAAATCCCTCGGCGATGCACGGCTAGCAGCTTAAGCTGTTGGCCAAAGGAGGCACCAGTGAATCTCTATGTTGGTAATCTCGCTCTGGATGTGACGGAAGACGACCTGAAACAGCTCTTCACGCAATTCGGACAGGTGGCCTCGGTCAGTATTATCAAAGACAAGTACAGCGGCCAGTCCCGCGGGTTCGCCTTCGTTGAAATGCCCAACAAACCGGAGGGCGAAGCGGCACTCGCCGGACTAAAGGGCAAAGCGCTGAACAACCGGACCATGGATGTCAGTGAAGCCCGCCCCCGCCAGGATAGAGGTGGCGGTTACGGCGGCAAGTCAGGCGACCGGGGCCGACCGGGCGGCGGCGGGTACGGCCGGGGGGGCCGCGACCGCAGATACTAGTCTCAACCAGGGCGCGGTCCGACTATCATCCCGGTGCCAATCACAACGAGCGTTAGACCTTATTGAAAAATTCGATGGCAAACAGGTGCCCGGCATAAGCAATCGGCACCAGAACTAGTTGCATTTTGATGCGCCTCTTGGTTTTCACATTCCTGACGGAAACCGCCAGACTGCTGGCCACCAGCTTCGCCATGGTATTCTCATAGGCAGCAACCAGAGCGTCCTGGTCTTCTTCAACCACGTCAGCCAGCGGGGCGTCAGTCTCCGCCCACTCTTTCGCCGAGCTGTAGCCCAGCATAGCCGCGAACTTCTCGTTGCAGACCTTGTGCGTATCATCGAGATAGATGAAGATGCCCTGCTCCGACTTCTCCAGCAGCTCATTTTGCTCTTTGGCAATACCCTTTACCAGGCTCTCATGATGGCGTTCGTCCATCTTGGCTCCTCCGTTCCTTCATTATTGTGCCCTCTAATCAAACAATCCAGGACTAGCATCCAGTCGTCAAGCATTTCGCGCAGGTGCTTGGGCAAATTGCGAATATTTAGTTGCATTCCTCTAGCTATTAAAGTACTTTTCCTGCCGCCTGGCATTGCGTACTACTGCGTAATTATTCGTAGCGGATGTACGTAATTCCAGGGCTTTGTTGACCTGCGGGCTATAAATATGCTTTTAATATAGTAGGAAATCCGATGAAAGTAATTGGTCTGACGGGCGGTATTGGCAGCGGCAAAAGCACGGTGTCCAAGTTCCTTGCCGATATGGGCGCCATCATTATCGACGCGGATAGGGTTGGCCATGAAGCCTTCGAACCGGACACTGACGCCTATCGAGAAGTGGTGGAGACCTTCGGCCGCGAAATCCTGACGCCCGCCGGTGAAATTGACCGGCACAAACTGGGCAGCATCGTCTTCGCCAACCCGAAGGCCCGGGATAAACTGAACCGGATTATGCACCCTCGCATTCACAGTATTGTCCGGGACTTGATTGAGGAGTACCGGCGGCGGAGCGTGAAGATAGTGGTTATCGACGCTCCCCTGCTCATCGAGGCGGGGTGGACCAACCTGGTCGATGAAATCTGGGTGACGGTGGCGCCGCGCCACACCGTGCTGGAGCGCTTGACCAAACGCACTGGGCTCACGAAGGCGGAGTCACTGGCTCGCATCCGCTCTCAGCTCAGCCACGACGAGCGTATCAAACACGCGGACGTGGTTATCGATACCAACTGCGCCCTCGACGAGCTGAAAGCTAAGGTGCAGGAGCTGGGGCAAAAGCTGGAGGCCAAAGACAGGTAGCTCTCTTTTCACCGCACTGATTATGGTAAGTTCTGTTCGCTATTCGGGTGACACACTAACCGCCGCCTTTTTGTCCATGGAATTCGGCATCGATGCGGCCATGCCGACCTATGCCGGCGGCCTGGGCGTCCTGGCGGGTGATGTTATCCGCGCCGCCGCCGATATTGAGTTGCCCATGGCTGGTGTCAGCCTCCTTCACCGCAAGGGCTACTTCCGCCAGCACCTGGACAGCTGCGGCAATCAAACGGAAAGCCCCGCCGAATGGTCGCCCGAGCAACTGCTCGAGCTCCTTCCCGTGCGCGTCATGATAACCCTGGCCAACCAGCAAATACAGGTGCAGGCGTGGCGCTATCTGGTGCGCGGCGAGTCCGGCTTTACCGTGCCGGTGTATTTTCTGGACACGAATATCGCCGAGAACCCGCCGTGGGTGCGCAGTCTGACCGATTATCTTTACGGCGCTGATGCTCACTATCGCCTCTGCCAGGAAGTCGTCCTGGGTTTTGGCGGCCTGGCTCTCCTCCGTGCCGTGGGTCACAAGAAAGTCCAGGCTTTCCATATGAACGAAGGGCACTCGGCTTTCACTTCCCTGGCGCTTCTCGAGGAGAGGCTGTGGGGTCGCGGTCTCTCCACAGCCACCGCCGCCGATAAGGAAGCCGTGCGCCAGCACTGTGTCTTCACCACCCACACCCCCGTGCCCGCCGGACATGATGGGTTTCCCCTTCACCTGGTGCGGGAGGTGCTGGGAGAGGAACGGACCAGCTTCCTGCTGACCACTCAGTGCTGTACCGACGGTGGCTTAAATATGACCAGGTTAGCTTTGGACTTCTCTCGCTATGTCAACGGCGTCTCGATGCGCCACGAGGAAGTCTCCCAGACCATATTTGCCAATCACCGCATCGATGCTGTCACCAACGGCGTTCACGCCATCACCTGGACCTCTTCCCACTTCAAGCAGATTTATGACCGCTACATTCCGGAATGGCGTCGCGACAACCTCTACCTGAGATACGCCATCCGTATTCCCGTTGAGGAAATCTGGCATGCTCACCAGGAGGCGAAGAAAGAGCTACTTCAGCTCGTCGAAAGACGCACCGGCAAGCGGCTCGACCCCCGGCTTTTGACCATCGGCTTTGCCCGCCGGGCCGCCGCCTACAAACGCTCCGACCTGCTCTTCCGCGACCTTAATCGATTGCGGGAGGTTGTCAAGAAGGCAGGCAGTATTCAAATCATCTACGGCGGGAAAGCCCACCCCACTGATGAGCTTGGCAAAGGCCTCATCCGGCGTGTTTTCCAAGCCGCCGCCGAGCTGGGCAATGACATTCCGGTTGTCTATCTTGAAGAATACGACCTGTCGCTGGCAAAATACCTGTGCGCCGGCGTTGACCTCTGGCTGAACACGCCGCAGAAGCCCAACGAAGCGTCCGGCACCAGCGGAATGAAAGCCGCCCTTAACGGCGTGCCCAGCTTGAGCGTCCTCGATGGGTGGTGGATTGAGGGACACATTGAGGCGGTGACCGGCTGGGCAGTGGGCGATGGCTGGCGCACTGAGACCGACCTCCAGACGGAAGTGACTTCTCTCTACGACAAGCTGGAGTTTGAGATTCTGCCGCTCTATTACCGCAACCCTGACGATTTTGCCGGCATTATGCGGTCGGCAATTGCGATGAACGGCTCCTATTTCAACGCCCAGCGGATGACTGTCCAGTACCTGCAGAATGCCTACATCCCCGCGGGCAGCCCCCACCCCGCTTATCCCGGCTAGCCCCCTGCATAAGCCCTGCCGATGGTATATACTAAATGGAAGACCATCTACCGGAGGCGAAGATGATTTACTGGGCACAGTTGTTGCATTATTATCAGCCACCTACCCAGCACCCCTCGATGCTGAGAAAAATCAGCGATGAGTCTTATCGTCCCCTGCTGCAGGTTTTCCGGGAATACCCCCACGCCCGCGCCACCGTCAATTTCAACGGCGTGCTCACCGAAATGCTCGGCGATTGCGGGCA